>OLPA01000582.1_pt1 | contig 34005 bp, 38 predicted proteins | sample 1672811 | NCBI WGS metagenome assembly OLPA01 (sample SAMEA3136726, study PRJEB25190) | human gut metagenome | biome: human gut; feature: human-associated habitat; material: faeces | place: Austria | collected 2013
AGAATCGTAAGCATAACGTTTGGCTCCATGCATCTTTCGATGTGGTTTATGATCGCATTGAAAAGGATACCAAAAATCAACGCCCCCTCTTTCTCAATCATTCCAAAGAGGATTTTAAGGCTATTTATGACGGTCGAATGGCACTCTATCAAGATTTAGCAGATTTGGTTGTCACAGTTGATAACCGAACGCCAGAAGAAGTAGCAAGGTTTATCAAATGTATGTAGGTTATTTGGGCCCTAGTGGGTCGTTTACGCATAATGCAGCCTTAAAGGCTTTTCCTGAGGCAGAATTGGTTTCTCTAGGTACCATTACTGAGGTTATCAAGTCTTATGAAGAGGGACGTGTGGATTACGCGGTCATTCCAGTAGAAAATTCCATTGAGGGCTCTGTTCATGAGAGTTTAGACTATCTCTTCCATCAGGCTGATATTCGTGCTGTGGCAGAGATTGTTCAGCCTATCAAGCAGCAGTTGATGGCGACTAAACATCATGAGAAAATTGAGAAAATCTTTTCACACCCACAGGCTATTGCTCAAGGGAAAAAGTATATTAAACAGCATTTTCCACATGCCAAGATTGAGACAACAGCAAGTACAGCCTTTGCGGCTCGTTTTGTCGCTGATAATCCAGACCAGCCTTATGCGGCAATCGCTCCTCACGCAGCTGCTAAGGAATACGGTCTTCAAATATTGGCTAAGGATATCCAGGAGATTGAAAAGAATTATACCCGCTTTTGGGTGCTAGGAAACACTGTTCCTGAGATTCCGCTCAATCAGATTGATTGTAAATTAACGCTGGCCTTGACCCTGCCTGACAATATGCCAGGGGCACTTTACAAGGCCCTATCGACCTTTGCCTGGCGAGGCATTGACTTGACCAAGATTGAAAGTCGTCCGTTGAAGACGGTACTTGGCGAGTATTTCTTCATTATTGATTGTGATTATACAAAGGAAAAGTTGGCTCAGTTCGCTCTTGAAGAGCTAACTGCAGTTGGAATTGGATATAAAATCTTGGGTGCTTACCAAGTCTATGAAATTTAAAGGGAAATCTTATGACCAAATCTAACAATGGGCCGTTTACGCATCATGAACGGTTACGTTACAGCTATCTTTTAAAAAATCTTGCTCACCTGAATGGACAGCAGGCTTCAGAATTCAATTATCTACAAGGAAAGTTAGATGCCTATGAAGCTGAGCGGAGGTATCAAGCGCAAAGAGAGGACTATCAAGCAGCGTGGCGCCAGCCTTATGATAATCGTTTTGACTACTATCAAGAGCGTGATTATGAGGCTGCCAATCAGCTAACGGAGGAAGGACTACCCATCTATCGAGAGGAAGTTGCTAAAAGTAAACCTAAACGTAAAAAGGTTCAAAGACAAGCGTCCCCTTCAGCAACGTCGGCTCCAAAGTTCAAGTCGCAAGTAGCCAAGAAGAAGCGGCCAAAGAAAAAGAGAAGGCTCAAGAAGGTTGTCAAGCTAGTACTTAGTTGCTTGAGTCTTGGAGTTGTGTTCCTAGTGATAGCCATGGCTTATCAATTTTACAAGGGAACAGACCTTTCTGCTGCGGGTAATAATGGTAAATCCTACCAGCCTGCCATAGTTGAGACCTTTAATGGTAAGGATACCAAGGATGGGGTCAATATCCTTATTCTAGGTTCTGACCAGCGCGTTAGCCAAGAATCTACCGATGCCAGAACAGACTCCATTATGGTGGTTAATGTGGGCAATAAAGAAGGTAAGGTTAAGATGGTTAGCTTTATGCGAGACACCTTAGTCAATATCAAGGGGGCTTCAGAAACCGACTATTCTCAGGACTTGAAACTCAATACGGCCTTCAATATTGGTGAGCAAAATAATCATCAAGGGGCAGAGCTCATGCGTGAGACGCTCAAACGCAACTTTGATATTGATATCAAGTACTATGCCATGGTTGACTTTGAAACCTTTGCGACAGGGGTTGATACCCTCTTCCCAAATGGTGTGGAAATCAATGCGAAGTTTGCGACCATTGATGGTAAAAAAGTGTCTTCGGTACAAGTTCCAGATGATTTGAAGATGGACAAGAACGGCCATGTGCCAAATCAAACCATTAAAGTTGGTAAGCAAGATATGGATGGCCGCACCCTTCTGAATTATGCCCGTTTCCGTAAGGATGACGAGGGGGACTATGGCCGTACCAAGCGCCAGCAACAAGTGATGCAGGCTGTCATGAAGCAGCTTAAGAATCCACTTAGCCTCTTCAAAGGACCTGAGGCTTTAGGGAAGGTTTACTCACTGACCTCAACCAATATGAGCATGACGGACATGTTGGACTTGGGACTTTCAAATGCCGGTAGTTTCAAAAAAGGTATTAATTCGCAAACCATTCCTTCGGATGGTGATTGGATTGACAGCTATGATTTGTATGGCGGTCAAGGGATCGAAATTGATTTTGACACTTATCAGGCAAAATTAAAAGAACTAGGATTTAGATAAGAAAAGAAGCAGATTCATACTGAATCTGCTTCTTTTTTGGTATGAAGAGCTTGTATAAGCGCCTTGTATAAGAGTTTTAGAAAATGATAGAGCAAATAGGTCATGATGACAAGAACGAAGACGAACTCTACCTTATAAACCAATTGGGTAGCTGGATTGACTAGTCCAAGACTAGTAGTGGCTGCCCTAAAAGCATTGACACTATTGACCAAGGGAAAGCTGAAAGCTGCAAAAAGTGGCATAAAGCCTTTTTTAACCAGTCTTACGAAGAGATTAAGAGCATAGAAAAAGAATGCTTGCGAGAATAAGAGTAGGGCAAGTAAAATAATAGTTGCAGGTCTTTGATTACTCTTGATTGAGCTGGTAATGAGAAGGGCCAGAGGTGCTGCTAAAATGGCAAGTATAGGTCGATAGAGGTGAGGGATGGCTATCTGTCTCATTCTCCACAAAACAAGTGGAAAGAGGGCTAGTGTCGCCAGTCCCGTTAGTCCCAGAATAAGTCCCTTGATGCTAGTTGGAACACTAGCTGGTACTGTCACAAGACTGATAGCAGGTCCAACGTAGATCACGAACCAGCTTGGAAAGACTTGGTTCAAAGATAGTGGGTGCATAAAACGCAGACTGAAAAAAATAATATAGGCAATATAAAGTCCAAGGAGCCCAACCCAAGTCACACTTAAGCCTATTTGAGCTAGTGGAAGGCGGCTGGCAAAGAGAAAGGCAGCCATAAAGTAGCTAGCAAAGGCCGAAGCAATGACTGGATTGTGCAAATCTTCCCTTACTTTTTCAAAGCCAAGAATCAAGCGTCCTAGTATAAGCATAAAACCTATACTTGCCAGAAACCAAATGCCCTGAGCAATCAGGGCATAGTGGTTTATTTGATTGGATAAACTAAAGAGGGCAAGAACTAGACTAGATAGGGCCAAGGGAATTTTCTGGAAAAATACCTTCATTGGTCCACCGGCCTTTCTAGCTAGCTGCAAGAATGTGACGAAGCTGCACCGCACTCGGAGATACAATTGGAAGGAAGACGCCTTCATTCCAACGACGGATAAAGCTTGACTCTGATTCTTTCAAATAGCCACGACCACCACTAGCCTGAAGTTCGAGGAGCAGGCTGTTGGCTACGACGTCGACAATATCGATACGCAATTGGAAAAGTTCACGTGGTTTTTCAATGAAATAATTAGCATCATTAAGACCCGCAAAGAGTTGGTCTTGAATAGCAAGAAGATTTCCACGTGTTGCTTCAAATTCCTCACGAAGAACGCTACGGTTACTGTTTAGACTAGCTTCAACCTCATCAAGAGAACGTTTGGCCAAACCAAAGGCAAGACCAAATTGGAAACCAAGGAAGTTTGGACGTGTTTTGGCAATATAGTCCGTACCTTCTTTTGAAAGGATCCAATTAGGATCTAACTTAACGTGATCGAAAGTAAGAGAGGCAGTGTTAGCACCCTGAAGGGAAACAAATTCCAAATCTTCAGAACGGCTAAGTCCTTCAGCTTCAGATGGAATAGTGATAATCCAAGGTTGGCTACCGTCTTTAAAGTCAGCAGCAAAGAGAGCAGCGAATTTATCAGAACGAAGGTTAGTTACCCAAGGCAAACGACCATCAAGATAGTAGTCATCACCTTCTTGACTGATGGTAACATTCAATTCTTCAATATCTGACAAGAATTTGACCGCATTTGACAAGCCAGTTCCACCAGCACGCTCACCGGTATACAATTCTTTCAACCATGTTTCACGAGGGTAAGCATTGTCACTCGCAAGGATATACTCGATGAAAGTACGGTGTCCCCAAGAAATAAAGGAAGCTGTCAAAGAGTGTTGTGCCAATTCATTAAGCACATCAACAACTTGAGTAGGACCACCACCTAGGCCATCAAACTCAGCAGGTACGCCAATCTTAAAGACGTCGTTTTCAGCAATTTTTTCAAGAAGTTGGTCCGCAATTGGTCCAGACTCTTGGTCAATATGGTCAGCGTTGGTGTCCAACCAAGTAAGGAATTCTTTTGAAAAACGTGACATAGGCTTAGATCCTCCTCTAGTTTATCGTTTGGTTTTGAATTAAGCGAATTCTTGAAGTTCAGGGTTAATTGGTGTTTGTGCGAGATTGTTAGCGTAGTTACACAAGCTTGCAAGGCTGACACCCAAGATAACGTCAAGGGCATTTTGTGCAGTGTAGCCAGCTTCCAAGAAGTCATTGTAGGCTTCGTCACCAACAGCACCTTTAGTATTGATTACGGCAATAGTGAATTTAGCAAGGGTATCAAGTTTTGGATCGTCTTCGATTGGTGTACGGTTACGAAGGGCTTCCAAAAGCTGAGGTGTCATTTGGATTTGCTTGATTGAAAAGGCTGTATGACCTGCCACACAGAAGGCACAGCCATTAGTAACAGCAGCTGTAATTTGAACAACCTCACGTTCAGTTGGTGTCAATGAATTGCGACGGTTGATTTCACCGACAGTACGGTAAGCTTCAAGCGCAGTTGGCGCATTAGCAAGGAGACCAATCAAGTTTGGAATGAATCCCCCATTGGCATCTTTGACTGTTTGAAGGACGTCTTTGACTTCTTCTGGTGCAGTTTCGATTGTATGAATGGTAATATCTGGCATGATTATTCTCCTTTATATAGAAACGACATCTAGCCAAGCGGCTGAGTCGTTTAATTTTTTGTCATGGACCTATGATAGCACTGTATGACTTTTCTGAAAAATCTATATTATTTATGGCCAGCCATAAATTTGATTTATATGTGCTATAATGGAGGGTAGTAAAAGGCTTTGGAAGATGTGCTTAAGCCCTATAAGAGTAAAGAAAGTTGAATTATGTTAAATAAAAACGCTATTGTAGAAGTTGAAATTGTCGATTTGACACATGAAGGAGCAGGCGTTGCCAAGGTGGACGGCTTTGTCTTTTTCGTGGATAATGCCCTCCCAGGCGAAGTCATCAAGATGCGAGTGCTTAAGCTCAAGAAAAATATCGGCTTTGGTAAGGTTGAGGAGTATGTGACCCTTTCACCAAACCGCAATCAGGACATTGATGCAACCTATCTCCGTTCAGGAATTGCTGATTTTGGCCATATGACCTACGAGGAGCAGCTTAAGTTCAAGCGTAAACAAGTTGTGGACAACCTCTACAAGACAGCAGGTATCTCAGACGTAGAAGTCGCTGAAACATTGGGGATGGATACACCGTACGCTTACCGTAATAAGGCGCAGGTGCCCGTTCGCCGTGTTAAAGGTCAGCTTGAAACAGGTTTCTACCGCAAGAATTCGCACGACTTGATTCCAATTGAAGATTTCCTCATTCAAGACAAGGAAATTGATAAACTCATTGTCTTTGTCCGTGACCTTCTCCGTCGTTATGACCTCAAACCTTATGATGAGAAGGAGCAGACAGGGTTGATTCGTCATTTGGTAGTTCGTCGTGGTCATTATTCAGGTCAGATGATGTTGGTCTTTGTCACGACCAGACCAAAAGTTTTCCGTATTGACCAAGTTATTGCTAAGATTACGGAAGCCTTCCCGAGTGTCGTTTCCATCATCCAAAATATCAACGATAAGAACACTAACGCCATCTTTGGCAAGGAGTTCCGCACCCTTTATGGCCAAGACACTATCACAGACAGTATGTTGGGCAATGACTATGAGATCTCTGCCCAGTCTTTCTATCAGGTTAACACCGAGATGGCTGAAAAACTCTATCAAACAGCCATTGATTTCTCAGATCTAAACAGCGACAGCATTGTTATTGATGCCTATTCAGGAATCGGGACAATCGGTTTGTCATTTGCAAAACAGGTCAAGGAAGTCTACGGCGTTGAAGTCATCGAAACAGCCGTCGAAGATGCCAAGAAAAATGCAGAACGCAACGGCATTACAAATGCCCACTATGTGGCTGACTCAGCTGAAAATGCCATGGCCAAGTGGAGCAAGGATGGCATCAAACCAGATGTTATCATTGTGGACCCACCACGCAAGGGCTTGACAGAAAGCTTCATCAAAGCCAGCGTCGCCATGCAACCTGAGAAGATTACCTATGTCTCATGTAACCCAGCAACCATGGCGCGTGATATCAAACGCTATCAAGAATTAGGCTATGAATTGAAAAAAGTACAGCCGGTTGATTTGTTTCCACAAACGCATCATGTCGAGTGTGTGAGTTTATTGGTAAAACGCAGTTAAACATCTCGCTTTTATATTTCAAGGCGAGATGCTTCAAAGCTCCACTGGAGCTTTGAACTCCCGCAAACGCATCATGTTGAGGCAGTATCACTTTTGTCCAAACTCGATGTCGATAAGCATATAGACGTTGAAATTGAGCTGGATGAGCTTGATTTGACCAGTGCTGAAAGTAAGGCAACATATGCTCAAATCAAAGAATATGTTTGGAATAAATTTGAATTATAAGTTCCGACATTATATATTGCACAGATAAAAAGGAAATGCGGAATAGAATTACGAGAACATTACAACAAGTCTAAAAAGGAGAAACAAATTATTCCACAGTGTACACCTGAAAAAGAAGAAGCTATCATGGATGCCTTGAGACACTTCAAAATGATTGAATAGAAAAGAATGACAGCATATGACTTTCTGCATTTATGACATTCCTACTTGGTATAGGAACAGCTATTATTCCTTTCTTGCAAGGTATCAATGAGAAAATAGGCTCAATATAAAGATTGATAGGATCATTTTTATATTTAAAGGAGCGTTGAAATGATTGATAAAAGCAATAAAAAATTTTGGGATAAATTTGCTAAGCTATATGCTCCTTTCATGAAAAAAGACAAAGGAGTATATGATAAAGTTTGCGAATACATTCGTCCTCATTTGAATAAAGACATGGAGGTGCTTGAACTTGCTTGTGGCTCAGGACAATTATCGTTTAATCTTTCAAAGCATACGAAAAGTTGGATTGGCACAGATTTTTCCGAACAAATGATTAAGGAAGCTAAAAAGCGTGGGGAATACGAAAATCTTACATTTGAAACAGCCGATGCAGTAGCATTATCCTATTCGCATGAAAAATTTGATTGTGTGTTAATTGCTAATGCACTTCATATTATGCCTAAACCGGATGAGGCGATGAAAGAAATATATAGGGTGTTAAAACCTAATGGGACTTTGTTCGCCCCCACTTTTCTATGGAAAGAGGGAAAACAAAGAAAAATGATAAAAAGTTTGATGTCTATTTTAGGATTTAAGATGTATCAAGAATGGGATAAAAAGGAATTTGAAGATTTTATTAAAGAATATGGATTTTCAGTAGTTGAAATGAAATTGGCACATGGAGGTCTTGCACCGATTGGTGTGATGATTGCTCAAAAAGTGGCTTAACAGATTCTATTCTTATGATTTAAAAAATTTCATCAAAGTGGTGCAAGGCTTGCTCCATTTGATATTAGGGAACTTAGGGACTTGATGAGTGAAGATGAACTGGAGCTTGATACACTGGGGGATAGAAAAACGGCTCTCTTTGTTATTATCTCTGATACAGATGATACCTTTAACTTTGTAGTATCCATTATGTACTCACAACTTTTTAATCTCTTATGTGATAAGGCAGATGATGTATATGGCGGTAGGCTTCCTGTTCATGTAAGATGCCTTCTTGATGAGTTTGCAAATATCGGCTTAATTCCAAAGTTTGAAAAGCTGATTGCCACAATCAGAAGTAGAGAGATTTCAGCAAGTATCATACTTCAAGCACAATCTCAGTTAAAGGCAATCTATAAGAATAATGCCGATACAATCGTAGGTAACTGTGATAGTACCTTGTTTCTTGGTGGCAAGGAGCAAACTACACTAAAAGAATTGTCTGAAATACTGGGAAAAGAAACGATAGATTTATATAACACATCGGAAACAAGGTCAAATCAAAAGAGCTTTGGTTTAAACTATCAAAAGACAGGCAAAGAACTGATGAGTCAAGATGAGATTACTGTAATGGACGGTAGTAAATGTATCTTTCAGCTTAGAGGTGTCAGACCTTTTCTTTCAGATAAATACGATATTACAAAGCATAAGAACTATAGATTACTTGAGGACTATGATAAGAAGAATTTGTTTGACATAGAAAGCTATATGAAGCGAAAAGGAAAAGGGTTGCCTTTGCCGTGTCCGTCCCAAGAAGGGACCTAAATTAGGGAAGCCTTACCATGTAACAGACAATAAGCTGGATCGTGATTTCCAGGCAGACAAGCCTATGGAGAAACTTGTCACAGACATCACCTACCTCTATTTTGAAAACTGTAGACTTTATCTATCTTCGATCATGGATCTCTATAATCGTGAAATTGTAGCTTATACCATCTCCGAGTGCCAAGATACGGACTTCGTGCTCGACACACTTAATCAACTTGAGCTACCTCAAGGAGCACTTTTACACAGCGACCAGGGCTCTGTCTACACCTCAAAAGCCTACTATCAGGCTTGTACAGAAAAAGGCATCACCCGCTCCATGTCCCGAAAAGGAACACCAGCAGATAATGCCTGTATCGAATGGTTCCATTCTGTTCTCAAGTCTGAAACCCTTCTATCTCCATAAGTGGAGAAACCTAACTAAAGATAGTATAACAGATATTGTTAAAAATTACATCCTATTAGAACAACTATCCGATTTGGAAGAAATAACATATAGATCAATGATGGGCGAATATATTGTTTATTATCGCGGAAAAATTGTGGGTGGGATTTATGATGATAGATTTTTAGTGAAGCCTGTTAAATCTGCAATAGCATATATGCCAAATGCAAAGTACGAGTCACCATATGATGGAGCAAAGGAAATGCTGTTGGTAGATGATGTTGACAACAAAGAATTTTTAACCGGCTTATTCAATTCAATGTATGATGAGTTACCTGCACCAAAACCGAAGAAAAAGAAATAATCAAATTAGAATTTGTGGAGAGAATTTGAATGAAAAATGCCGTTATATATGTTCATGGTAAGGGTGGTAATGCAGAAGAAGCTAATCGCTATAAACAATTTTTTGATGACAGCTTTGAAATCATTGGATTTGATTACAAATCATTGAACCCGTGGGATGCTAAAATCGAGTTTATAAATTATTTGCGAAACAATAATAACAATAAATATTTTAAGAAGTGGGTGTGTTGATGGAAATAATAGAGGTTATGGAAAACAAAAAAGATTATATTGAGTTGCTATTATTGGCAGATGAGCAGGAGGATATGATAGACCGTTATATTGATAAGGGTAAAATGTATGTACTTGATGATAATGGTATTAAATGTGAGTGTGTTGTAATCGATGTGGGAAATGGCGTACTTGAAATTAAGAATATTGCGACAGTTCCGGAATATCAAGGCAAAGGTTATGCGAAAGCCATGATTGATTTTATTATCACGAAATACAGAGAAGAGTATTCTACCCTGCAGGTAGGAACGGGCGATAGTCCAATGACGATTCCGTTTTATGAAAAGTGTGGGTTTGTGCGATCACATATCGCCCCGAACTTCTTTACAGACAATTATGACCATCCAATATATGAATGTGGCATTCAGTTGGTAGACATGGTTTATTTGCGGAGATCTTTCTAAATCCCGGTTTGTCGAGGTAATACATTTAAATGATTACCTTATGATATCGTAAAAAGGTTTATAGACATGTTTCCACATACAGACAGCTTCACTTGATATACTCAGTGATCACTCGTTTCATGTTGATGCAGTATCACTGCTTGTAAAATCTAAAAAATAAATTTGCGTAGCGTCGTAAAGGTTAAATGGAGGGTTATCGATGGTTATATTGGAATTGTATCAAGGTGATTATCAAAAGGATTTAGTCACGTTTGATTCTTTAGAAGAGGGGAGAGCGTTTGTAGCTCAAATCCCTGGGTATACTTTAGAAACTGAAGATGGGTTTGAAGTGGAGTATGTGAACCGAAAATACTTGCCGGATTATATGGAAATTGTCTTTAACGGAAATATTGTCCCTTTATCTAGATTTTCGTTTAATTCTGAGGCAAATGTGGACATTATTTGGAAAGAAATTTCGAATCTATCTGTTAAAAACGATAAAGTGATCGAAGGATATTCAAAAATCGACGCGTATGTCGTTAACAACGATGAAGTGAAATCCTATGTCGAAGCCAGAGAAGCGAACTATCGCAAGGCAAAAGACTTCTTAGAACGTAGTGGATATGAAGTCGACAGAAGCTTTTTCGGAAGTGAAGACGGCGAAGCGATTCTCTACAGAAAACGTGGCGCTGAAGATTGGCACTTCTTGTGTCACTTAGACCCGCTGTTTGTAGAGATTGAAGATGTAGAAGGACATGTTAAAGAAGAGATTCAATCGTTAAACTAAAGAACGTTGCGAGGGCATGGCGTGAGTCATATTTAAAAAGACTTCTATTTTGCTAGATGGTGGAATTAAGGAGAAATTTATGACCTTAAAACAAATTAAATTTAATCCTTTTAAACACTGGGGAATCATCAGTGACTTGTATAAGCAGTCCTTCCCAAAGGAGGAGCGAATTCCCTTCTTTGGACTTGGCTCTTATCATTGAGAAAAATGGATTTACACTGTGTCCCTATCTCATTCGTGAATTAGGCGTTGACTTTGCTCTTATGAGCCAGACAGGGCGACTAATTCCATTCGACTATCAGGATATCTTTGACAATTTCTCTTTTGGACTTGGAGATGTATCGATTCGTCCGATAAATTTAATAAAACGTACCTTACCAAAATTGTACTGAACTAAAAATGTTATCTAATTGAGAAAAGAACAAAAGTTTTGGTCTATAATATAGATATTTTCTAGCATCACATGTGGAGGCAGTCTCACTGCTTGTACGAGCCTAGAGAAAATATGTAGAGGGAAAAGCCTTGGTGACAGGGCTTTTTCTTCTGGTTTCAAAAATATAATTTTTAATTGACAGTTTGTCAGTAAAGTAGTATAACTTATAATCAGGAGGGATAAAATGCGAGATGTAAAAAATCCGGAAATTCGACGGGCAGAGATTATGGATGCTGCTATGCTCCTCTTTATGGAGAAAGGATATACGAATACAACAACTCAGGATATAGTCGATAAGGTAAATATATCACGAGGTTTGTTATACTATCACTTTAAGAACAAAGAAGATATTCTATATTGTCTTGTGGAACGTTATTCAGAGAAATTATTGAGAGAGATTCATGTGATTGTCAACGATGACGACAAAACTGCTATTGAAAAAATAAGAGCCTTTATAGATGCCACAATAATCTCTACAGATAATGTTTCAGCGGAGGGAACTGAGTTACAAAAGACGGTTGATCTTGAAGAAAATCGTTATATGTTAGATAAGTTATCCCATAAGCTCATTGAAAAACTGACTAAATATTTTGAGAGGATAATAAATCAAGGCATCTCAGAAAAAGTATTTTCTGTAAAATATCCATCAGAAACAGCAGAATTTCTGATGACAGCCTATGTTTTTGTTTCAAATAACATAGGTATAAAAACTTCAAAGAAAGAACCTGTCAAAGATTACTTGAATGCATTTAAGATAATGCTGGAACAAAACCTAAATACAAAAGGACTCTTTAGCAATTAAAAAAAGATAGAATGTTTGTAAAGAGAACTATGTACCGATAGCTGAATCAAAACAAGCTATCGGTATTATTTCAAAATGAGACTGACAAATTGTCAATAGAGGTGAAAATATGTTAGAGATAAAGAATTTTAGTAAAAGTTATGGGGATAAGAAGGTTGTGGATAACCTATCTATTTCAGTACAGCCTGGAGATATTTATGGTTTTATTGGAGCAAATGGTGCGGGAAAAACGACAACGATAAAGGCAGTTGTCGGTATCCATGATTTTGAAGACGGAAGTATAATTATCAACGGTCATTCTATTAAAGAAGAACCTGTTATTTGTAAAAAAATGATGGCGTATATCCCAGATAATCCAGATTTGTATGAACATATGACAGGACTTCAATATATTAATTTTATTGCTGACCTGTTTGAAATTCCTACAAAAATACGCAGGGAGAGAATCCAAAAATACGGTGATTTATTTGATATGACTGAGCATCTTTCGGGGATTATTTCTTCATATTCACATGGTATGAAGCAACGAACAGCCATTATTTCTGCACTTGTACATTCTCCCAAACTGTTGATTTTAGATGAACCTTTTGTTGGGTTAGATCCCAAAGCAACTTTCCTACTAAAGAAAATTATGCATGAGTGTGTTTCAGATGGAGGTGCTATTTTCTTTTCAACCCATGTATTGGATGTTGCGGAAAAATTATGTAATAAGATTGCCATTATCAAAAATGGAAAGTTAATTGCAAGTGGCAATACAGGAGATGTCAAAGGTGATGAATCATTGGAGGCATTTTTCATGGAGGTGCAGGACAATGAGTAACATTTGGATACTGCTTAAAGCGCAATTGATTAATTTCTTTCCTATTAACGAGATTAGAGATTCAGGAAATAAAAAACAAAGTTCAATGGCTATTGCGAGTTTTGGCATAATAACTCTTTCCTTATTTTGCTTTGTTTATAATATACTAACAGCGAAAACATTGGTACACGTCGGACAGCAGGACTTGATACCGGCATATATGGTCTCTGTATCAAGTTTTTCAATATTATTTTTGACTGTCTTTTATTCGAATGGCATTTTATTTGGCAGTCGAGATATGGAAATTCTCTTATCCTTACCTGTTAAAAGTTCGTATATTATCATCAGCAAGTTCATGTTTATGTACTTATTGAATTTTTTAATAGGCTTGATGTTTATGCTTCCGGGTGGAATTGTATGGGGCTTGAACGGAAGTTTAAACCTCCTACAGATTATATTGTATTTTACTTCTATAATTTTTGCCCCTTTGATCCCCATGTGTATAGCGACATGCATGGGTATCATTATTGTTGTCGCTTCATCTTTTTTTAAAAGGAAGAATGTAATCTCTCTTATTTTTTCATTTTCGATGCTAGGGATAATTGGATATTTTGCATTATCAGCTATGCAATCAGGTGATGAAAGTAGTATTGGGGTTACTCTGGCTAAGCAAATTACTGGACTGTATCCAATTTCTAGACTATTTATGTCATACTACCATTTTCCAATGTACTATGGGATGGGATTTTATATAGTTCTTTCAATAGTCGTTTTTTATCTATTTGTCAAAATTGCTTCGTTGAAGTATGGACTTCTTAATACACTTGCCAATACAAAATCAAGATATGCTAATGACAAAGTATCTTATGAAAGAAAATCGGTATTTTTTGCCTTGTATCAAAAAGAGCTTGGACGATTTTTAAGTTCTTATATGGCAGTCTTGAATGCTGGGCTTGGAGTGATTCTTTTATGTGTCTTTAGTATATGTTTCCTGTTTAATTCTGTAGGTCAAATAGGAAATTCTGTAGGAATTGAAAATATAAATGAGTATCTTTCAAACTTAGCTCCCATCTTTATTGCATCTATGCTTTCACTCAGTTGTCCAGCAGCTTCATCTATATCTTTAGAAGGTAAAAATATTTGGATTTTGAAAAGTTCTCCGGTTGAAGTGGAAATGATTTTAAATGCTAAGATAGCTGTCAACCTTACACTTCATTTGATTGGATATATGATTTCTGTATCAGTATTTATGCTGAAACTTGATATGAATCCTATTCAAGTTATGAATCTAGTTATTGTTCCTATATGTTACTCCCTTTTTATAACGGTAATCGGAATTTCATTAAATAAAAAATATCCTAACTATGATTGGGACAGCGAGATGATAGTTGTCAAACAAAGTCTTCCTGTTATTGTAACTGGAATTATTGGTATGATTACGCTTATTATGCCTATTTTGCTTAATTGGCTGTTTAATCTTCCTATCATATTTGTTTTACAGGTAGTATCAGTAGTTTTATTGGTTATTACAATGGGTGTTTATTTAACAATAAGCAAGTCAAATTTTATCTAGTTAAAGGAGGAAAATAAGATGAAAAACAGACTGATAAAAGATATTTTGGTGTTATTAGTGATGCTAGCTATAATAGTTGTTATTTGTAGATTTCTCCCAGAAAAAATTCCGATTCATTTCAATGCAAAAGGAGAAGCAGATATGTTTGCAAATAAATACTATCTTCTACTAGCTACAGTCATCCCCTATTCTGCATATTGGAAGTTTGTTAGGGAAAGTGAAAATAAAAAGATTAAATGAAACCCCATCTATATTTACAAATTGCATCAAAATTAAGAACGACTATTTTAAGAGGTGATTATGCACCTGAACAACAAATTCCTTCAATAAGGAGATTAGCAGAAAATGAGAAGTGTAATCCGGCAACCGTCCAAAAAGCAATGAAAGTTCTCGAAGAACAGAATTTGGTTATTAGCTGTGGAACATTAGGATATTTTGTCATAGCAAGCGAGCAAGAAATAAAGGAGTTAAGATATCAAGAATCTAACAAGCTAGTGAAAATTTTGTTTGAAAAACTAAGTGAGCTAGGCTTTTCAGAAGATGAGATTGTCAATTTATTTTTTAGAAAAGATGCTTAGAAGAAGTTGAATGGAAATTTATTAGAATTATTTGTGAAAGTATAGAAAAGCCTTGATTTCAGGGCTTTTTATGGTAAGTCATTTGATATTTTTATCTGAATCATATTTCTTCTTCATGTTACAATATATACATACAAAAAGGAGTGCTTAGAAAAATGGAAAATACGATGGTTAACCAAAGCAAATATGTGTCTAGTGATTTTCCAGAGACAACGTACCAAGTGGCTTTTGAGAATTTGAAAAAAGAAATTTTAGTCGGGCATCAGGATATTGCTCAAGGTAAAGTCTCTTCTCTAGCTGATGTGAGAAAGAAATTTGGCCTTAACTAGGTAGGTTGCGATATTATCACTCTTACTTGTAAATAGACCTAAGCGGTATTAATTGTAGGAAAAAGGTTAACATAGACTTTCAAGACAAGTATAGTACTGTCTACATGAGACATTTTAGAGGTTATCAAAATGAAATTTCATGAATTTGGTGATAAGAATTTGCCTCCCATTTTATTGATACACGGTGGCGGTAGTTCATGGTGGAATTATCTTCGTCAAGCACGGATTTTGTCAGAAGACTACCGTGTTATTTTACCCACTTTGAATGGCCACGGTGAAGAATTTCAAAGGGACTATATCTCAACGGAAGACTCTGCACAGGAAATTTTGAACTATGTCCGACAGAACTGCGGTGGGAAAATATTTTCTGTGGGTGGTGTTTCACTTGGTGGTCAAATAGCCATGGAGCTTTTGTCCTTAGACAGCGATATAGCTGAGAAAGTCATCATAGATGGAAGTCTCTGTATTCCTCAGCCAAGGTTGGCGAGATTTAGCATCTTGTTGGTATCTTTATTTGGTAAACTGATGTTTAGTAAATCCTCTTGTAAACTTCAGTTAAGCTTAATGAATAAATTCTATCCCCAATTAGCTTACCCAGACGAGATAAAAAATTATTATATGGAGGATATGCCAAGGACACCTATCAAAACATTAGTGACCATCTATAAAACTTATATGGGGCATTATAAGTTGAAGAGTAGGATTTCAAAAAGTAAAGCACAGGTTCTCTATATTTATGGGGAAAAAGAATTGAACGGTGTTAAAGAATCAGCTAGATTATTTCAGCAGATGCACCCCGACACTATCTTTTATGAAGCAAAGGGCTATAACCACGGCTATTTATCAGCCTACCTACCTCAAGAGTGGATTAAGTTGGTTGTTCCATTTTTGGAGAATAACGATTGATTATACTTTATTAATTTAGAAAGCAGAGTTTCATGGAAGTCAAAAAATATAGTCCCCTCAATTCCTTAAAAAAGATAGCTGAAAACCTATGGATTGTGGATGGGGAAGAAGTACTGATGGATTTCAAATTCTTCAAAGTGCCTTTTTCAACTAGAATGACAGTTATCCGTCTGCAGAATGGTGGTCTTTGGGTGCATTCACCGACTAAGCCTAATGACAATTTACTTTTTGAAATCAAGAAATTGGGTGAGGTAAAACACCTTATTGCACCCAATGTCTTACATTATAGTTATATAGATGAATGGCATCAACTATTTCCTGAAGCAAAAGTTTGGCTAGCTAGTGGTGTTCAAAAGCGTGCCAGAAAATCGGGAATGAGTTTGGATTATGGTCAGGAATTAAGCAAGGCCAATTGGAACGAAGAAATTCTTTTTACAACATTTGAGGGAAGTTTTTATGTAAAAGAGGTTGTTTTTTTCCATAATGAAAGTTCAACTCTGGTTTTAACGGATCTTATTGAAAACATAGAAACTGAGAAATTATCGCTTTTTGAAAAGCTACTTTTTAAAATAGGTGATAATCACCATCCAAATGGTAAAACACCAAGAGATTTAAGAATGACTTTCTTATTTGGTAAAAAACAAGCTCTGAAGAGCTATCACAAAATAAAGAAATGGGAACCTAAGAATATTATTATTTCTCATGGACCGTGTATTATTGGTCAAGCAAAAGAGATGTTAAAGCAAGCGTTCTTCTGGCTAGAAAAATAGGGTTATGTGGTTAAGGGAACTTGTCGAAAGACAAATACGAATACTTCGACCTCTGTATTTAAAAGTTTCATTCATTCGCCGTACGCAAAATAACACCCCACAAGTTACAACTTGTGGGGCATTTTCTTTTATTAGTTTTTCTCTTACAAAATTACGTCTGTTTTTTCAACTTTGTAAAGGGCTATTCCCATGATTAGGGTTAAGACGAGAAGAATTAAAACAGCAGGGGTCCAAGAGTTAAAGAGTTGTTTACTTGAACCAAACAAGACTGGTCCAAGGGCCGCAAAGATATAGCCTCCGGTTTGGGCTAAACCTGATAGTTGGGCTGTTTTTTCAGGGGTGCTAGACTTCATTGAAAAGGCAACCATCATGTAAGGGAATAGGACACTAGCAGAACTTCCGATTAAGAGGTTAAGGATTAACCAATACACAAAACCGTCTGTATTCACAAGGAGCATGGCAACTCCGATGAATCCCGCTAGGACGGTAATCAATAGCATCAAATGGCGGTTACGATCAGAAAGTTTAGTGATTAGGCTAGGAACAATCATAGAGAATGGAATACTCGTCAGTGTGAAAACGGAAGCTAGAATTCCGGCATTGGCTTCGCCGACACCGGCTTGTGTAGCCATGGTTGGAAGCCAAGTGATAGTGGTATAGAAGAAGAGTGACTGTAATCCACCGAAAATCATGATGGCCCAGACTTTGCCACTCTTATACCAACTGCCTGAATTTTCGCTGGTAGAAGTATCTTGTTCTAAGTAATGATTGTGACGGACATTAGGGAGCCAAATCACAAGAGCTAGGGCACAGACCGCTGTCAATACCCAGACCAAACCTTGCCATGAGGTTGCCTTAGTGATTGGTACGGCTACCGATGAAGCCACGGCTGTGGACAAGCCCATGGCTGTAATATAGAGTGTAGTTAAGAATCCTAACTGATTTGGTTCATTTGCCTGAATTAGGCTTGGGAGAAGGACGTTGATAAAGGCAATCCCAGCTCCGACTAAAAGCGTTCCCGCATAAAGAAGAGGGAGATTGACGGTACGCAGAGCCGAACCAATAGTCATCACAATTAAAACACCGAGGAAGAGTCTTTCGATACCAAAACGTTTGGCCCAGCTAGCTGCAAAAGGCGAGAATATGGCAAAGGTCAAGAGAGGCAGACTTGTCAAGAGACCGAGAGAACTGACCTCAACTCCTAGACCAGAAGCAATGTCTGATAAGACAGTGGACAAGGTTGTGAACGGAGCCCGCAAAACGATCCCTAGAAGAAGGATTCCAGGGATTAGAAAATGTGAATGTTTCTGTTTCATAAAGCATCTCCATGTTTAATAAGGGTATTCAAATTTATAAGCATATGACACTAATGCGTCACTTCCATCTTACCATAAAAGATGGAGGTAATGAAAGCGATTACACTAGATTGTCGCAAAGAAAAAGAGAGAATCTTTAGTTATAAAATTTTATTCTACTGATTATCTAATAACATCATTTTATTTTAAAAAGGCTGAACATCTAGTCCAACCTCTTTTCGATATTTTCTTAAATTTCATACCCCATAAGGAGTCCACCTTCTTCGGCATAAAAACTACAAAGTCCAGAAGTAGGAAGGACTTCGATGCTTGCTTGGGCAAATTTTTCACGAACCAATGCAGAGAATTGCTCGATAAATTTGTCATTGTTGCGGTGGGCAATCGTAATATGTCCACCTGTATAACCAGCCTTGATCAGTTCATCAAAGGCAGCTTTGATAGCTTTCTTTTGGCCACGAGCTTTTTGAAGCAACTCAAGGGTACCCGTCTTACTAGCTTCACCGACCATACGGATATTGAGAAGTCCAACAACGGTGCCAACCAGTTTGCTTAGACGACCATTTTTCACCAAATTATCAACTTTGGCTAAAACAAAGAGCAACTTAGTCTTAGCTTGGTAAGCTGTGATGGCATCAAGGACTTGGTCAAACTCAAGGCCTTCAGCGACTAAGTAATTGAGTTTACGAACGAGCAGGTCGACCTCGCCCCCAGCTGACAGGCTATCAATGACGTGAATCTTGGTTTCAGGATGTTCTTCAATATAAATTTTCTTAGCAATTTCAGCACTATTATAGCTACCAGAAAGGGTTCCAGTAATCGTCACGACGACTATATTGTCCGTTCCTTCAAAGGATTTCATATAATCATCAGGACTCGGACAGGCAGACTTAGAAGCAGTCGTAGTTGCATACATTTTCTCCATCATTTGATCAATATTGAGTTGGGCATCATCCCTGTAAATGGTTTCGCTCACTTGGATAGTCAAAGGAACACTGACAAACTCCGTATCTGGTGCCAGATTGTCTAAAGAACGGTAGTCACAGCCTGAATCCGCAATAATTTTCCATTTCATAGGTTTATACCTCATATCTGCATAATGTACATTGACAAGTGTTTTGTCTTCTTTTACAATTTTATCATGAAGTGCATTGCTATCAAAGCAGATCTCATCAGGTGTGACAGATAGAAAGTGAATGTTATGGCAGAAAGAAAAATCTCAGAGAAATCCTTGGAAAATCTCAAACGATTTAACCAAGAAAACAAGGCAATTACACGAGAATCCATCGAAATTTCTCTCCTGCAATTGTTGGAGAAAAAAGACTTTAAAAAGATTACCATATCGGAACTGGTTGAGCGTGCGGGTGTATCTCGTGCTGCCTTTTATCGCAATTATGGTTCTAAGGAAGAGATTTTAAAATCTATTTTTGAGTCTTGCATTACAAAGATTACTAAGTCCTTGGACAGCTATAATCTCAAGACGGATCTTTACCAAGTCTGGGTTTATCTCCTTAAGGAAGTCAAAAAAGAAGCCAAAATCATCAGTCTTGCCATTGATTATAATTTTGAGCAGGTATTGACCAAGGCAGTTTATGATTTTTTGGAAAAACGAAATGGTAGCTCATCAAATGGTGCCGGTAGCTACCTCAATTCCTTTTGGAGCTCAGCTATTGTCTCAGTGATTTCCAAATGGGTCAAGGATGGCATGAAGACCCCAGCTGAAAAGATTGCCAAACTTGGTCTCCCGCTTTTTCCACAAAAGAAGAAATAATCCCCTTGCTACTACAACTAATTGGAGGTTCAGTATGCCAATATATGAATTTTGTGCAGAGAATGTGACTTACTTAGAAAAAGCTTTTCAAGCCGGTGCTCAACGCGTGGAGTTGTGTGATAATCTGGCTGTTGGAGGCACGACACCTTCTTATGGTGTCATAAAGGCGGCTGTTGGGTTGGCCAAGGATTATCAGGCTAAGGTGATTGTGATGATTCGTCCACGAGGGGGCGACTTTGTCTATAGCCAGCAGGAATTAGCTATCATGCTAGAAGATATCAAGTGTGCGCGTGAATTGGGTGTTGACGGCTTTGCACTAGGTGCTTTGACTTCAGAAAACCAACTCGATACAGAAGCTCTAAAGACCTTGTTAGATGCTAGTCGAGACCTAGAGGTCACCATGCATATGGCCTTTGACCAAATCCCTAAAGCAGCTCAGTCTAGTGCTATTCAGTGGCTTAAGGACCACGGTGTGACGCGTCTTCTCACCCGTGCTGGAACTCCTGAGACTGCTCTAGACTTACGCTTGAAACGTTATGCAGAATTGGTTCAGCTAGCAGACGGTCAGTTGGATATTTTAGCAGGAGGTGGTATCTCCGTGGCTAATCGTGACCAATTTCTTGCCATACTTGGTCTTGAGCAAGTTCATGGAACACGTGTCGTCTTTTAGATTTACAATGGAACCAGCTTCTTGGCCCGGTTCCTTTTGATTTTTGTGCAATGGGAGGCACTTTGCTTTTCTAGTCATTCTTTGGTAAGCTATTACTATAGCATTAAAAAAATTGGGGGATGTATGTTAGATAATTTGTTAAAAAAGAACCCTATCTTGGGTGTCATTATTTATCCGTTATTAGGGCTAGGAGCTATTTGGCTTGGTCACTATTACTCACAGAGCCTTTCGCTATTGGAAAAAACGGGTGGTCAGATCAAGGTTAATACTTTTGTTTACATTGCCTATCAATTAGGTGGGACCAAACTCGTCATGGGGTTCTTTATTCTTTTAGCGCTTTTCTTTTTCTATCTGGGCTATACTTATCTTAAAAAACTTGGCAATACTCAGAAATAAGAACCAAGTTTATACACTAACTGCGGCTACTGGCTTGCAGTTTTTTCTTTTCTACAAGTCAACTAGAATCCCTAATTTATGCTACAATGAAACTATTACGCTTCAAAAAGGAGATGAGATGAAAGCAGAAGAATGGTTAACCTATTTTATAAAGATTTATGGACGTCGCCCAAAGATGACAGAGGTCGACGAGGCGATACAAAATGGTAGTCTCTTGGCTAATCGAGCAGAAGTAGAGAGCTTATTGTTAGCATCTAAGAAGAGCTTTTGGCAAACCTTAAGTCAGTATGTTGTGACTCATAAGGTCGCAGCGTCAGTTCTTGCAGTTTCTTGTATGACGCTTCTTGGTGGTGGTGCCATTTTTGCTTGGCATTCCCTTCATTCACAAGCTCAACAAACGTCATCCCTTGCGGTATCTTCGTCAAGCAGTCAGACAGGTCAAAAGTCTGGCTCAGACAAGTCCAAGCAATCGAGTTCCAGAGCTTCTGAGCCGTCTTCAAACTCTAGTTCTCAAAGTCAGAATGCCTCATCAGAAGCTAAAATGCCTGCCATGGATGTGGATGCTATTCGAAATGGTGATTTTTCAAGCATCGAAGGTGACTGGGTTTCTGACGGTGGTCATGTTGTGACCATTACCAAGTCAGGGCTCACAAAGTCTGAAGAGACAGGAAGTACTGATGGCAAGACTGTCGTTAAAGATTTCAACGGTCAGCCTATGTTTTATTTTGCGGACAATGGTCCAGGGCATGGGGTCAATCCTTTTGTGCCTGTGCCAGCCAATCAAGCAGCACCGTCTCCGGACAATTCTGTCAAAGACACAGATCGTTTGGTTCAAATTCCAGAGTCTGCTGGGCCAGGGGTGGTTTACACGTCTTATTACAGAGTGAAAAGCAAGAGCCAGTCCAGCCAGACTAGCCCAACCAATACGGCAGACCTTTGGGATAGTGACAAGGCTGCCAAGCTCGCAAGTTACATGGTGGAGTTTGGGCACAAGATGAATCAAGAAAGTTATAGAAGGCTAACACCTAACGGAAATGATGATTTCTTTGGTGCCATGTCTTTTGCTAAAAATAACCGCATTATTGTAGGTGAAAAGACTGAACAAAATGCCCCAATGACCAACCAACAAAAGGTAGACGTTGCCTTTTCTGACGATGGTACAGGGACAGCCGACTATATCATTGTAGACAGCTACGGGTATTCAGGTTCCGCCATGATTCTCTATCATTTCACCATCCATAAAGGTCAACCAGTGGTCCTAGTTTCCATGCAAAATCAGGGGAATCCTGAAAACATGTATTATATGTACCCTACCAATAATAAGGACATCCAAGAAGCCTTTGCCAATATTGTGAATGACAAGTGATGGTTTGAGAGGTTTGAAAGAAAAATTTTACATCTTAAAAATACAATATAAGTGAACAAAAGATTTTCTATGTTCCAAATCTGTTTACTTACTATTTAAATTATATAAAAGAGCCAGCCTAAAGTTTAGACTGGCTTTTCCTATTATAAAATAACTTAGTTATTCATCTTTTCGCTTTTCTGTCATCAGAGCTAATGGAGTACATATCAATACAATGATTGCTCCTACAATAAATACATTATCAAATGCCCTGCTTAACTGCTCATTTTTTTCTTTGACAATTACTTTAAGAGCAGATGATAATTCATCCTTTTGAGCTAATAATTTAATCGCTGTACCAACTTTAGCTTGGTCTCCAGATATAGTTTTTAAACTAGTTGATAACAGTGGGACACTTGAACTAACAGTTTCAACTCCATTGATTAATAACTGATTTGCATCATAAATCTTTCTATAATTACTCCCCTTTTTAGGTTCTGGAAGATTATCTGTTTTTTGAGCAGCTATTTTGATTGCCTCAACCATATTACTTTGTTTGGTTGAAATACTATTATTTTTCTTAGTCGTATCGAAAGTTTTTGAAATTTCCTTCTTAGCAACTTTTTTTACGTCTGTTGATAAAACCCGTTTTTCAATTTGGTTATACGCTGTTTCCTTAATTTGTGTTTTAGCAATATTGACATTACTATTTAAAATGGTAACGAGGAGAGCCATACCAATGGCTTGCCCAATATATCTAGAAGCATTAACGATACCTGACCCAATTCCAGCCTTATTAATTGGTAAATATTTTACTGATGATGTTAAGGACATTGCCATAAATCCTAGTCCTAAACCAATAATTACATTACAACAAACAATGAGGCTTTGTGAGGTATTATACTGAATAAGACTAAGCATAAATAATCCACCTGCTGTAATAACCAAACCGATACTAATGAGCAATCTTGCACTAATTTTTTGGTACATCTTAGTTGCTAACGGCATACCTACTATGATAGCTAAAGAGGTGGGAATAATAAGATATGCTGAATGCAAAGCAGAATAGTTACGAACATTTTGTAAGAAATAGTTTAAGATCAATGAAGGTACGATAATCGCAAATCCAAAAATCATATAAATAAGACTTGAAGATGTAAATGTACTTTCCTTGAATAAATTTAAGTCAATGATAGGTGATTTTACTCTTCCTTCGGTTAAACAAAGAAAAAATAGGCCTACAACACTAATAATAAAACTAGCTATGATGGTTTGTGATGCCCAACCATACTCGTGACCTTCTAATAAACCAAATATAAGTCCACCTAAAGTACAAGTAAGAAAAATAATACCTAGCCAGTCAATATTCTTTGAAATTTTTAAATCATATGATTCTTTTGTCCCTACTAGGATCATCAAGAATGCAAAGATAGCGATTGGAACATTAATACCAAAAATCCAATGATATGTTGTCCAATGGACAATTAAACCACCAATTACTGGTCCTCCCGCTGCAGCTAAGGCACTGAAGGTCCCCATAATAGCAGTAATACGGCTGGTATTCTCTTTCCCAAGTAGTTCAATTCCCATGGGGAGAACAATTGGAGTTAATATGGCACCTCCAATTCCTTGGAAGAACCGAAAAATAATTAAGAGTAATAAAGAATCAGCCACCATACATGCGAATGAGAAGATGCCAAATATGACTACACCAATTAGCATAACCAATTTTCTACCGTAGATATCAGCGAGTTTTGAAACAGTAATAATAAATACAGACATTGCTAAAACATAGATTGTTGCTACCCAACTTGTATCAGTCAATCCTGTATGTAAGTCTTCCATAATATTTGGTAGGGCGATATTAACAATCGTGGCATCTAAAGCTCCCATAAAGAGTGCTAAAACTAGACCTATAAATCCTAGAATTTTTCTTGATTTTGTCATTAAATTCTATTCCCTTCATTATTTATTTTGTTAAATGATTAATGATGCATCAATTATCTTAGTGAACATAAAACAGTCTTTTTTAACTTTTATAATTCACATAAAAAGAATATAATAATACCCATATATTGACCATGACAACATCAAACAATATGTTTAATTAAGGAAAAAATGACAAAGAAAAGAAAGACTAATAGCGTTACTAACCTCAAGTCTGCTTTGATAGACCTCCTACTTGAAATGGAGTACTCAAAAATAACCATTGGAAATATAACTCAGAGAGCAAATGTTAGTAGGGGAACATTTTATCAACATTTTCTTGATAAGGATGATTTAGCATACTCTATCGGAACAGAGACGATGCAAAGATTTTGGGAGATTTTAGCTCAAGGAAATTTAGATAAAGAGGACATGCTTTTAAAGGCTCTACTATTAATAAAAAATGACTATAAACATTTTAAAGCAATTTCAAAAGCACCTCACGTTCAATTTAAAGATAAGGTTCAACAACTTATTTGTGATCTTATAAATAACAACCCAGCTATTAGAGAAAAGATCAAGAAAAAGACGAAGATTTCAGATGAAATTGTGATAAAAGCCTTCTCTACATCTTTTGAAACCATTATCTCATCCTGGATTGATAATGATTTATCGGAAAGTCCCGAAAAAGTTGTAGATAATATCATTAAAATTGAACAGCTATTTTGGAAATAATAAAAAATATAGAAAAAATGATAAAAATCCATAGTCTTCAAACGGTGTGAGCCTATACTGAGACTTTACGCTGTGATAAAAACGCCTGAAGAATTGGTATTTCAGGCGTTCGGAATTTTTGAGACTCTAGGCTCAAAAATTAGCCATGAAACTTCGAAGAAGTTCGCTGGCGTCCGCTATCACCTAAGTAAAGTCTCAAGTAAAAGCTTTTGTCCTCAATCTAAAGCCTTGGCAACAAGGCTTTTTCTTGTGGAAAAGTATCCTGAGAATAAGTAGCTGTCAAAATCTGGTATAATGAAGCCAAGGAGGCGCCTATGAAACATCTAAAAAAACAGACGCTAATTCTTTTATCTATCTCTAGCTTGCTACTTGTCGGTTTAGCAGTTTTTGCACATCTCCACAAAAAAGAGGAGCAAGCAAATTACTCCAATCTTAATAGTAAGGCTAGTATTAGTGAGGTGCGAGCCATACTCTCAAAACATTTGAACGAGGAGAGTGTGGATAACTTTATCAATCTCGTCACGGATTACAATGACACCGTGGGTTCTGTAGGTCTTTCTGGGAGTTTTGCGCCATTTACCAAAACAGACTATGATGTGGAAAAAATCAGTAGCCTGTGGACAGCCAAGCATGGTGACTTTATCGGTACCAACTGCCGTATCAACACCTACACGCTACTGAAAGGCAAAATCAAGATTCCTCAAGTCAAAAGTGATACTGAGCTCCTTTTCCAAGACAAGGACGCCATTGACAAGGGCAAGCTCTTTAATGCCAAGGACCAGGCAAACTTTGACATTCTTTTTTCAAGGGTCAAGACTGAAGCTACCCAAGATGTCAAGGTTCACGCCAAGCATATGGAGGATTACTACAAACAGTTCACCTTTGATGACAAGGCACGCATGCTGTCGGTTGTTGTCCACGATAATTTGGATGGTGATTCCCTTTTTGTCGGTCACGTCGGAGTCTTGGTGCCTACGACGGATGGCTACTTATTTGTTGAAAAGTTGACCTTTGAAGAGCCCTACCAAGCTATTAAATTTGCCAGCAAAAAAGATTGCTACAAGTATCTGACAACCAAGTACAAGGACTATACTGGACCAGGCCTAGCCAAACCCTTTATCATGGATAATGACAAATGGGTGGATATGGACTAGCTTAACGTGAAGCGGAAGTTTTAATAGGGAAGAAAAAGGAAGCAAGATATGAAAAGAAAACAAGCCTTGTTGCTTTATCTAGCAGGGACCCTTGGACAAATCTTATTAGTTAGTCTCCTTGTTTGGCTGCTAAGAGCAGGAGGAGTTAGGGTTGATTATGGGACTCCAATAGGCCTCTTTACCCTTATGTTAGGTGGCTTGTCCTCAGCCATTTGGGGAGCAATTATTAGCATCCGCTATCATCACTCCAGTTTTAAACAGCTTGTCAGAGATTTTTTCCAAGTCAAACAAGCTCCTCTTAAATATCTCTTAGTCCTCATTTTTATAGGTTTGGATTTTTTACCACAGGTCTTTAGTGGGGAAATGATTATTCCAACTTGGTATCTCCCCATAATTTTATTTGTAAAAGCCCTCGTCTTTGGTGGTATAGAAGAAATCGGTTGGCGTTATTTTTTCCAGCCTACTTTGCAAGAAAAGTTGACCTATCTAGTGTCCACGCTCTTTACATTTTTGGCTTGGTCACTATGGCATATCCTCTATTTTTACATTGATGGGTCTCTGACTACGATTCATTTATTGCCATTTTTGTTAGGCTTATTAAGCAATTGTTTCATCTTATCCGTAATTTATACAAAGACCAGAAGCCTTTGGCTTTGTGTGATGACACATGCGTTGATCAATGCTTTATCGCAACTGTCATCAGTTGAGAACATTTGGTTATCCCTTGTGATTAAGGTGCTGATAATCCTTCTTGCCATGAGAATTGCTAGTAGCAGTGTGGAGAAAGTTAAATGATAAACCGACTTTTTTCTCACTTTGCTTCAATTATTTATAAATCTTAAGAGTAGTTCAAGACTGCTCTTTTTTCTATGTAATACTCAAATGACCTTGCCCTTCTTTTTGAGGCATGTTATACTAGAAATGTATTGTCAAAATTTTCTGACATTACAGGTGGAAAGGAGGTGCTAATGCCTTTTAAAATAACAAAACACCTTGTTTTTTCCCGCTACCTAAGCCTGCTCTGTTTGCTTCTATTTTTAGTAGTAGCGTCAGTTTTTATAGCAGTTTCTTTAGGAGCGGTCACTATAGATATAGGTGATACCTATGGTGTCATCCTCAGAAAATTGGGGTTTCCGATTGCCAGTCAAAGCATATCCAAACCACTTGAAGCTATTATCTGGAATATGCGAGTTCCTAGGGTTATCCTAGGGTTAATAGTTGGTGCAGGTCTTTCCATGTCTGGGAGTGTCATGCAGTCAACCGTTAATAATCCGATTGCCGAACCCTACATTTTAGGCATCTCGGCGGGTGCAACTTTTGGAGCAACCTTGGCCATCATTTTAGGCCTTAAAGCTGTGGTAGGCTTGGGTGCCTTTGTGGGGGCTATCCTAGCGACGGTTCTTGTCCTAATTATTGCCTATATGCAGGGGAGAGTGACCACATCTGGCTTGATTTTATCTGGAACGGTTGTTAATGCCCTCTTTATTGCCTTTGCCAATTTTATAATCTCTATTGGAGCGACAGCGGACAGTGTCATGACAATTAAGTTTTGGACCATGGGTTCATTGACAGGAACATCTTGGTCAGATTTGCTGCTTCCAGCAGTAGTGGTTGGTGTGGCCTTCCTCTTTTTCTCAACACAGTATCGTGTTTTTAATGCCATGATGATGGGAGATGAAGCAGCTTTGACTTTAGGGATTCCACTTAAACTCTATTGGTATCTTTATATTGCCATCGTTGCAGTCATAACAGCCGTCTTGGTTGCTAGTTGTGGTATTATTGGCTTTGTGGGCTTGATTACCCCTCATATTGCCAGAAGTTTAGTCGGGACTAATTATCGTAAGCTTTTTCCAGTAGCAACTCTCCTAGGTTCCTTGTTTGTGGTTTGGGCAGATGTCTTGGCTAGAATCCTCGTTAAAAATGCGGAGTTACCTATCGGTATCTTTACAGCCTTGGTTGGCGCACCTTTCTTTATTTATATTGTGACTAAAAATCGTAGGAAGGTGGTTTAGACTTATGGATGTAAAGTGTAAGGATATTCATTATTCGATTGGAGAGAAAAAAATCCTAAACGGTGTCTCTCTAGAGGTTGAAGGTGGGCAATTCCAGACCATACTAGGACCAAATGGGAGTGGGAAATCAACCTTGCTAAAAACCATTTACCGCCAGTTGAAACCAGATAGCGGTCAGATTTTACTTGATGGAAAAAGCCTAGATCAGGTAAGCCTAAAGGAAACTGCAAAAGAAATGGCCGTTGTGACACAGTTTAACACCCTTCAATTTGATTGCACGGTGGAAGAAATTGTCATGCTTGCCCGAACGCCCCATCTTTCCTTTCTACAAAAAGAATCGGAGCGGGACCACTTGCTCGTCCAGGATGCCCTAGACAAGGTTGGCATGTCTGAAAAGAAGACACGCTATTATTCGTCCTTATCAGGTGGCGAAAAACAAAGAGTTATCCTAGCGCGTGCTTTGGCTCAGGAACCCAAACTTCTTTTATTGGATGAGCCTACCAACCATTTGGATATTAAGTATCAGTTGGAGATGTTGGCCTTGGTCAAGGAACTCGGCATTAATGTTCTCGCAGTTCTCCACGATATTCAATTGGCCTGTCGTTTTTCAGATTATATTTACTTAATGAAAGGGGGTGAGATTGTTGCCCAAGGTGTCCCAAGGGATGCCGTAACCCCACAATCCTTGCAGGCAGTTTATGATGTTCAGAGTCGTATTACCTGGACGGATGACCAGCAGGCAATGATTCAGTATTTATAAGCCTAGGAAAGGAAGGCCTTATGAACAAGAAAACTTTTGGTATCGCATTAATCGCTGCAGCAGTCCTCACATTGACAGCATGCAGTTCTACATATAAAAACAGCACATCATCGTCATCAGCAGCAAAAGAAACGGTGAAAAAGACTAACTCAGAAACCCAGTATCCTTTGACCGTCAAAACTTATGACGATCAAGGAACTGAGCTAGATCAAGTCTTCAAAAAGGCACCAGAAAAGGTTATCACAAACAACCTTTCATCAACGGAAATTTTGATTGAGCTTGGTTTAAAAGACAAGATTGTCGGTATGCTTAACCCTGACAATGAAGTAACCGATAAATATAAGGAAGACATTGCCTCAATCCCACATATCGGTGATAAGAAGACTATCTCTCAAGAAGCCATCTTGGCTTACGGACCTGATGCCCTTATTGGTCGTAACATGATGTTCTCAGACAAATCAATGGGAACCATCAGCACGTGGAACAGCAACGACATTCCCGTCTATACGCAAAAAGCTTCTGTTTCAACAACCAAACAAGATTTGAATAATATCATCGAAGATGTTAAAAATATTGGTGACATTTTCAACGTTCAAGACAAGGCAGACAAGTATGCAGGACAACTCCAAAAGCGTATTGACGCCGTTAAAAAGAAAAACAAGTCTTCTGACAAAGACTTGAAGAAGGCTCTGATCATGTGTGCCTACAACGATGAGACCTTTGGAACTTACAAATCTGCCCTTCAAGAAAGTATGCTTAATCAGCTTGGCTATACCAATGTTGCGACAGGAACATCAGATTTGACTCTGGAAAATCTCGTGTCTATGGAACCAGAATTGATTATCTATGTAACTAGTGACCGTAATAAGGCCATGGACAAGGATGCTACAGACAAGATGGAAAAGAACGCTGTTCTTGAAAATGTACCAGCCGTTAAAAACAAGAAAATCATGACTATTTCTTATGATGAGCTTATGGATTACGGTCCATCTGTGATTGATTCTCTTGAGAAGGTTAATGACTTTGTTAATAAATAAAGACTTTGTCTGCCATGGCATTCGAGTGACGATTGCCCTTCCTGAGTCTTATGATGCTACTAAGACTTATCCAGCTGTTTTTCTGAATGATGGACAACTGGATTATCTGGGAAAACTAGCGGATTCTGTTATCCTGGTAGGCCTTGAGCCCAAGAATCGCTTGGATGATTTTACACCTTGGTATGCTCAGGCTTTGAGACCTGGAAGCCCTGATTTTGGTGGCAAGCAAGCTAGCTATCATGACCATCTATTTGGCCATATTTTAAATAGCATCCAAGAGGATTTTCGATTGGATGACAGTCGTATGGCTTATGGAGGCTACTCGCTGGGTGGTTTGGCTGCTATCCACAGTCTTTATAGCAGTGATAAGATGCCTTTTATCTTTTCCATTTGTGGATCCTTCTGGTATCCAGATTTTGTAGCCTACTGCCAATCCCACCAGCTTCTCAATAAGTCTTGCTCGGTCTATTTATGTAACGGTTTGACCGAAGGGGCTAATCATAAGAATAGATTGGCCAAAGCTCCTAGTTATGCCAAAGAAGTGCATGAACTTATCAAAAAACAGAGCGTGTCTACTTATTCAGCATTTGACCCCTACGGACATCATGACCATCTCCAAAAAAGATATGACGCTTTTTCGGATTGGTTGATTGAGCAGTGGAAGCTTTAGTTTTAACATGGTGTAAGAAAGAGCACTAGACAGACTAAAAAAGTAGTGAAGAAAATTCCGACGATGGAATCTCTTCACTACTTTTTGTTATGCTCGAAAACTACCATCACAGTTGATGCTTCCGAAAAGTTTTTAGACATGAATCAAAAAACGTCTTAACTCCGTATATTCAAAGTAATTTACTTACCTTTGACTTATATCCTAACTTCAAAAAGGACAAGACTATTATTGTTGCTGATGCAGTAACTTATATCATTTAAAACTTTTTTGTTGGAGAAGTAGAAGGGAAAAAACTATACTTTGGTGCCTGTGAACACTTCGATATGGTTCCCTAGTATTTTTATATCTACTGGAAGATTATCTGATTTGTCTCCATCAACATCTGACTCTAACTCAACCTCTGAAGAAATCCTAATATTACGCGCTTTGATATATTCGATATTATCGTTACCTACTAGATCCCCTTTTAACAAATCTGGGATAGTCGATAATTTAGAAATGATGGATGCATCTTTTAAAATCAAGATATTTCCATATCCATCTGTATTATCATCAAATAGTTTTTTGTCTGCATAGTAATTAGATAGAAGAACTAAGACCTGACTAGCTTCACCTTCATAGTTGCCATTTTCGCTTTCAATACGAACATTAAATACATCGTCTTCCACAACAGACTTCATCGTATTGATTGCATATGCAAAGATACCGTACTTTGTTTTATCTTCAATATCAACGTTATGAATAGCTTCTGGTAAAGATCCAACACTAAAAATATAGCCAAAATAATTTTGATTAGCTTTTCCAACATCAATGGTTTTAGTAAAATTGAAATCAAGTTCTTCAATCGCTTGATCAATATTTTGGTTGATTTCTAATAGCTTAGTGATTAAATTACCAGTTCCACCAGGAATAATCCCAAGTTTTGGGATGTGATTTTTTTCAGCAATCCCTGAAATAACCTCATTTACAGTCCCGTCTCCACCAAAAACAATTACTGCATCATATTTTTCTTTAGAGGCTTCTTCAGCAAATTGAGTAGCATCTTTGGCTTTTTGCGTAATCTTAGTTTCAACATAATCAAAATACTCTTTAGCCTTATTCTTCAAGCTCTCTTTATAATCTAATGCTGTTTCTCCTCCAGAAGTTGGATTAATAATTATCATTACTTTTTTCATTGCTATTTTCTCCTATGGACTACTAGTGACAATACTTTTCAACGGTTTCTTATGCTTATCAAATTAATATCTCACATTACTTGTTGTTATTTGGGGATTCTTTTTACTTATCCTTTTCTATTTGTTGAAGATCATCATCGTTTTTATATTGAATGATGTAGTCGACTAATTCTTTTTCAGTTAATCTATCATTTGTTAATTGTGAAACCTGAATCGAGATATTTTTCAAACCATATTCATTTTGTTTGTTAATGATACCTTGTAACTCAGCTTCTGAAAGATATTTACCTGAAATGGTTAGCTTTAGTGTATTGTTTTCTTTACTATATTTCTTTTTCAAAATAGTATGGTTTTCAAATTGATCAGATAGATAATTATTGATAGACTCATTGATTAGCGTATCTCTAACTAAGGTAGTTGCAGAAGCTAAACTTGGAATAATAAGAACAAGCGAGACTAGAATTAATATTTTTCGCATTTTAGAGGCTTTACGATTATGTTTAACATAAGGATTATTAACCATCATCACATTAGTGCCAATATATGTAGCAATCATAATAAAACTGCAGTTAATGGAGAACAAATATGACGCCCCTATCATATACTCAAGATTTCCTGTGGCAATAGAATACCCCACGGTACAAACGGGTGGCATAAGAGCAGTTGCAATGGCGACACCAGGAACAATGTTATTAGCTTCTTTCTTTCGTGCTCCAATTATTCCTGCTAAACCACCGACAAATGCTATTACAACGTCCCAAATTGTTGGTGAGGTTCTAGTAATAATTTCCGTACTTGCATAAGAAATTGGTGAAAGTAAAAAATAAAGTGTAGAGGCTAAAAGGCTTACTGCAACTTGAATAAAAAGAATTTTAAAAGACTTTTTGAGAAGTTTTGTATCTAAAATTGCTAACGCAAAGCCGACTCCAAGGATAGGTGTCATTAATGGAGAAATTAACATTGCCCCTATGATTGCTGGAATAGAATTCATATTCAAACCAATAGATGCAATCAACATCGCACACAATAAAGTGGTTAAGTCACTTTTTGATAAATCTAAATCCTCATAGATTCTATCCCTAAATTCAATTAGAGAATAAAGTTTACCATCCTTCAAAACTTTTTCCATAACAGTACTCCCTCTTTGTTAGTATGGTCAACTTTTGAAGAAGTTAATCGATATTGTTTGATCTCTTTTCTAATGAAAGGATTTCTTGAAGAAATAACTTTTTAGCTTCGTCCTCTGATGACGTTTCTAAATCGTCAATCATTATTTTTGCAACTTCTTTACGAGAGCTAGTTCCATATTCTTCTTTCAATTCATAATCAATTCTCTCCTCAAAATTGGTATAAGGATATTGACCAAGTAGCACATTGATACGTTGATCAAATTCATAATCAACCCACCACTCCTCAAACAATTCTTTGAAAGATTGCAAATCTGGTTCAGAATTCAATAGGGTTAGTGCATCCATAAAACCTGTTTTATATCCATTAATTTCTGAGCATAAACCAACGACCTCATCCTTATTAATTTTGGCCAATTCCTAACGCATTTCAAGCAAATCCATGTCTCTAAATAGTCGTTCAAAGCCCTCAGCTGTTTACTAAATTTGTCTAATTTAGTGTAATCCTGACAATTCAATGTTTCTCTAAAATCCATAATTATCTCCTTTTTTGAATTTTAAACTCCTACTGAAAATAACACAGTATCCTGTGTATCATTTAGACTTCTTTAATTGGCTAAAAATCTTATGGTCATACCACCATAATCAAAGGTTTTATTGATGAATTATTCAATTGTCAGAATGGTCTGATAATAATAACCATAATGAAGAGTATTTACAAAACTGTTCAAAAAATAACAAGAATCATATCAGAAATATACTTGCAAATATATGCAATCGATTGCAAAACGATTAACAGATTTCATCCTATTTTTTTATAAGCGAGATCATTTTCTTTGACTTATCATTTTTATTAACCTATACTATTCGCAAAGGTATATACTAACATTAATCTTATGATTGTT
>OLPA01000595.1_pt1 | contig 33698 bp, 49 predicted proteins | sample 1672811 | NCBI WGS metagenome assembly OLPA01 (sample SAMEA3136726, study PRJEB25190) | human gut metagenome | biome: human gut; feature: human-associated habitat; material: faeces | place: Austria | collected 2013
TCTATCACCAGCCATGAAGTAACATCCGTAACGGTGAAACTCCCCCAGGAAAGTGTTGCATTAAAGTTCCCTGTATTTGACAGAGAGCAGATGGAACAATGGCTGCCGGAGGAAAATCTGGAACAGGGCAGAAAAGGATGATGTGGGGTTAATTCACAGAAACAGACCAGGTGTACCCTGTATGCCGGTGGTGATACCCGCCTGCAGCCCTGCCGGAGCCTTTCCGTTACCCTGCACTCTGTAAAGCGCCATTGTCCTCCTCCTTTTTCTCCTCTGTTTCCGCGTCCTCCCGCGCCTCGAGCAGCCGCACCTGCTCGCGCACCTGATCGAGCACCATTCCGACGACGCACGGCGGGAGCCCGGAGGCGTTGATCGCCTCCACCAGCCCCACGCGGAGCGTGTGGATGCTTCCGGAAAGTCTGCTCATGTTCATCCCTCCAATCGTTCTATCCGCGCCTGCAGCCGCTGGATCTGCCGGATGCACAGGGCAATGAATTCCTCATACCGCAGGCCGTAATCCGCCCCGCCGCCTTCGCGCGGCGACCGGACGAAGGCCGCGAAATCCTGCCCCGTCAGCCCGCAGGCCGCGAGCGCCTGCTCCACGTCCTGCGCGATCAGCCCCGTATGCACCCGGCCGGACGTCCCGTCCTTCAGCCGGTAGCAGACCGGCCGCAGCCGCGCGAACAGCGCGTCATAGCGGTCAAGCTCGTCGGAGATCTCCGTCTTCTTCTCCCGGTCGGACGTGCTGATCGTGCCCGTCTGCGCATAGACGACCGACCAGCGGTAGTTCGAATACCCGAGCGAGCCCGCGCCGTCATACTCCGGCGCCGCGCCGCCCGAGACCGACAGGTTCCCGCCCACGGTCATCGTGCAGTTCGTATGCGCGCCGCTGCCGGTCACCGACAGCGTGTTCTGCCCATAGCAGAGCTTCGCGCCGCTTGCCGTCGCCACGACCTCGCCAAGCCCACTTTGCATATGGATCCCCGCGCCGCCGTAAGCGCCCGTCGTATAGCCGAGCCATCCGCCGACAGTACCGCTGTTCAGCGCATCGTATACCGCCATATCGCCGCCCAGCTTGATATAATCCGCCGATAAAAGCCCCGTCGTAATGTCGTTTGCCGACAGGTGATTGACCGAAAAGTTGTTGAAATCCAGAATGCCGCCGTTGATACGCGAAGCAGACAAATTGCCAGTGACGTTTGCCGCATCGACCGTAAGCCCCGTGATGCTTGCGCCCGTCACATTCAGGCTCGTGGCTCTGATCGCGCCGGAGATCGTCGCGCCGGAGCACGTCAGATATCCGTTCGCATCCACCTGAAACCGGTCTGATACGGAGAGGCCGCCCGTCCCGAAATACATACCCGCGCTGCTGCCGAACGCGTTTTCCACGCGGTAGATGCTCCCGTCCGCAATCGTCCACGGCCCAAAGGCCGAGCCTGCCGCCGCCGTGATCGTCCCGGTCAGCTTCGCGTTGTACGCCTCCAGTGTTCCGGACGGGAAATGCAGCTTCTTCTCCGACAGATACGCAACCTCCATCCCCTCCTGCCAGAAGGAAATGCGTTTCGGCGTCACGGTCAGCAGTTCGTTTTTCGTCCGGTCGACGATCCTTCCGCCGCCGTCTGTTACGGTCGTCTCGATATTGCCCACGCCCACACCGTACACCGGCGTCACGTCGTTGTAATACAGCAGCCCCGTCTTGATATACTGCTGCGAATTCACCGAGAACTGATTGTTGACGCCCGCCGTGTAGTCATACAGCTGTTTGATGCCGACGGAATTGCCCTCGATCGTCAGCTGCGTCTTTTCGAGATACTTTCCGAAGTCCGAGATCGCCACATAGCTGCCCGACAGCTTCGTCGACCACGTCTCCGAATTCGCCGCCGCGAAGTCCGCTGTCTTGATGATGAGCGACTTCAAAGCCGCGTATCCCGAAAGCGTTGTCTTCTTCTCCGCCTCCGGCAGGCTGTCCGCGTCGATTGCCTGCGCGATCTCCGTCAGCGTCGCCTTCGCCGACCAGTCCGCCAGATTCAGTTGCTCCGTCACGCTGCACAGATACCTGCGCATGCTCTCCAGCTGCTCCTGCGTCGTCTTCCCCGCGATCGACGGGTATGCCAGTGTCAAAGATCCCATTACGCATCACTCCCCGCTTCCAGCACCCGTGCCAGACTGAACAGCTTCATCTCGCCCTTCCCCGTCAGCCGGAACTTCAGGTGGTCGCACCGAGCCGGGCGGATGGGCAGCAGGAAGGTCCGCAGCCCCCGTCCCTCGATATGCCCGCAGTGCCGCCAAACTCCATCGGAATCGTACTGCACCCAGAAGTCGACGCTCGACCCCTTCGGCAGCTGCATCCGCAGGTTGATCCGGGACACATACTTCTTCCCGACGAGTCCATACGTCATGATCCCCGTTTCCGCCATCCACTGCACACTGTCTTCCAGCGTCCCGACCGAGCCATAGACAGTCCTGAGCGTTCCATTCTCGAGAAAATACAGCTCATCGTCCACCCTGGCGAAGTCCGCCGCGTGGGTATCGTCCTCCCTGTGCCATAACCCCTTGCGGGTGTCGTAGACGAACAGCGACCAGTTATGGCCTTCATCCTCCATGCTGATGAAATACTTTCCTCTGGCGCCGCCCGCGACGGCATTGTAGTAGAGCTTCGTCCCGAAGCAGCTGCCGATCTCCTGCGGCAAACTCCCGTCGTACACGCAGACGCCCATCCGCGATTTGTAATACAGCCGGTCGTCCACCACGACGAGGCTCTTGGCAGACCCATTCTGCACACCCGCGCATTTCTGCACGACCACCTGATGTGCCCCCGTCGCCGACGGATACACCCGATGGAAGCAGTCTTCCTTGAAGAAAATCGGACTGTCGGCCAGCGTCGCCGCGCCTGTCCACTTTCCGTCCGTGCCGCAGCTCGCGCGCCATGAATCCGTCGACACGCCCTGGTAGCACTCCCAGTTCTTAAAATCGCCCAGCTTGCAGCAGTAGATCTCATTGACGGTCTCGCCGTCCGCCACGCCGTACTTGCAGCCCCACAGCCGATTCCCGCTCTCGGTGATGAAGTCCATGCTTGGGACCTTCCGCGCCGTCTTCACGGTCCCGCTCGTCACCTTCGTCGTCTCGTCGACGAGGCCCACGATCACGAGGTAGCTCTCGCCCACGTCGTACAGGATCTGGCTGCCGTTCAGCTTTTCGATCTGCTCGTTTCCCGTCAGCCCTGACAGCTGAATGCCGTCATACTGCCTGAAGCCCCTGCCGATGCCGTTCGCCGACAGCTTCAGGTATACCGTCGGCACGCTCACCCACTGGCTCGTCGCCTCCGCCCACTGCTTGAGCGTGTGGAGCTTGCCGGACGTGTCGAGCCAGTACTGCCCGTTCGACGGGCTCTCCGGCTGGCTGGCCTGCGTGTAACTGACCGTCAGCGCCGTCCCGTCGACAAGACACAGGGAAATGTCAATGTTCGTGCTTGCCGCGTCGACCACATTCTCCTGCCCCATGTACCCGTTGTCGGAATACTTCTCGGTGTTGAAGTAGATCCCGTCCGGGAAGATGCACAGATACGCGCCCATGGAAATGAGCTGCTTTTCCCCTGCCTTGATGCTGACCGCCGGCATGTAGCTCTCCATGGAAGCGCCATTGATGTAAAGCACCTGATTCTGCACCCAGCACAGCGCGTCCTTCGCCAGAACGCCCTGCACCCCCTCGATTGCCTGCGCCGTCCCCCGCCTTGGCCGCGGCGCGAGCAGTGGGTACTCATCCGCCGACAGATTCTCCATGTCGTAAAACTCCCCGTCCGCCAGCTCGAGGTTGTGGTTGTATCCGAGAAAGACCTCCGTCATCATGGTCTGCTTCTCAGTCTCCGTCAGTTGTGGTGCCAGCATGGCCTTACCTCCTTTTCATCATGTCCAGGGGATCAAACAGAACCGGCGGTGCTTCTGCCGGTACCGTCGGCTTGATTGGCCGCGACATGCACATATACCGCCATTCGTCCGCGCAGTGATCCTCCATTTTCGTATCCAGATCCTCCACCTTGTGTTCGTCGTACATGAGCATTGGGATCGTCCGGATGAACGCCTTGCATCCGGCGAAGACGTACATGCGCGGGTATCCATCCGCGTCAAATTGCAGCCGGTAGTGGCACTGCATCCACCCCGCAATGCGCTCGTTGTCTCCCGGTGAAAAATATACACCGTATTTCGCTGCGGTCTGCATGATGCTCTCTCCGCGATCCGCCGCCCAGCACGCCGGGTCGGCGACGCCGATGATGTTCTTCCCTTTGAGCCACGCATGCGTCCGCTCGATCCTGCTGATCTCCGCAAACTGCTTATCCGGGTTCCACTTGACGCCCTCGTTCGGGGTCTTCGTGCATCCGTAAAGCTCCAGAATGCGATAGATCACGCCGTCATAGTCGACCGCCCACCACGCACAGGAAAACGGCTTGCCGTAGCCAAAGTCATAGCTCCTGCAGATCGTCCACCCGTCCGGGATCTCAAACGGCTCAATGACATGCGTCCAGCGCCGGTCTTTGTAGTGTTCCGGATCGTCCCGGAAGTCCTCAAAGAATTGCCCTTCGTAGACGTCCCACCTGCCATACAGCCATGCCTCGCGCAGCTTCGGCGGCAGTGTTTCGAGCTGCTCGATATACTCCGGCTGGATCTGCATCAGGACTTTGTTGTCCTGCACCAGCGCCTGAATGAAGCTGTAGTTTTCCGGCTTCTCTTTGTCCTCAAATCTGCGGTCAATGAACAGGCGCTTGAAATACGCATGTGCCGGGCCGCCCGGGTTCAGCGTGTAGTACGTCCGCTTTGGAAACGGGTTTGTGCCGCGCACGCAGGCGTTGATCTGGTCGATCCACTCCTTTTGCAGCTGCCCGGCCTCGTCAATGAACAGCACGTCGTATTCCGCGCCCTGGTATTGCCCCAGATCTCCCGCGTTGTCGCAGTAACCGAACGTGATCGTCGATCCGTTTGGGAACCGGAAGGTCTTGTCGGTGGTGTTGTACTTCGCGATCCCCGCCAGCTCTTTTTTCAGCGGCTCGATGTGGTTGTTCCGGAGCTCAGGCATCGCGCGCCTGACGATCAGAACCTTGATCCCTGCGAAGTGCAGTGCCAGCAGCTTTGCCTTCGTCCGCACAGCCCAGCTTTTCCCTCCTCCGCGTGCGCCGCCATAGGCCACATGCCGGTGATGATCCAGCAGAAACAGCTTTTGCTTTTCGTTTGGTTCCCCGAAGCAGCGCTTTTTCATCCCGCGTAAGCCTCCGCCTCCGCCTCCATCGTGATCCTCTGGCTTTCATCCTTTTTTTCGCCCTCCGCATCCCGTCTGTAGCGGAACCCATACTCCAGCGCGAACTGTGCCCCACGCTGAGAATCCCGGTCGAACAGTCTTTCGGCCGTATATTGTTCCACGCGCGTCTGCGCGCGCGAAATCGTGTCCATAAATTCTTTCCTGGCCTTGTAGTTGTACAGGCTCTGCCTGCTGGAAAATCCTAGCGCCAGCGCAAGCCCCGGGATCGTTGGCGGCTTCCGGTTCACCCAGACCGGTGTCCCGTCTTTCTGGTTGAAAACGATGTCCCCGTCCTTATCCCGCAGGATCTCTCCCTTGCAGCTCTCAAAATACGCCTCGATCAGTCTTTCGATCTGCTCCACGGATTCATACTTCGGTTTCCTCGCCATGGCTCACGCCTCCCTTCTGCTTTTCAGCATAGCGTATCCGGAAAATCTTTTCACCCCACGCACGCAGAATGAGCGCATACGGCGTTCCGCATGCGCTTCGGCTCTCATTCTGTTCTTTCGTAGTATCGGAGCTTCGCCGCCGCGATGCTGCACCGCACGTAGTCAAAGCTGGCGCAGTATCGCGTGATGTAGTCTGACGTCTCCCGCCGCTCAGGAAATGCGAGCACGCATTCTCCCTCGCAGCGGATCGTCTTTTTCCCGGCTGCCTGCCAGAATGGGCAGATATACTCCCTGTGCCAGTAGTCGCTCGTCTCTATCACCCTTTCGTTCTAAAACTCAACACATTTACAAGGCTTAAAGAAGGCGGCTCCCGGTCCGCTTATGTGTCTCGTTTTTTGGATCCCATACATATTTGAAATATAGAAATCCATACTGCGTGGCTCTGGACTCGACGAGGATGTAGCCGCGCGGGGCGACTGGCGGGCGCGTCGGGCTGTAGTCCCGGACCGCCTCGGTCGCTGGCTCCGGCTCCGGCCGGGCGCAGTTGCGGCTGGCCTTGTACCGGTGGCCGCCGAACTCCTTGCGCCAGTGGCCGTGCAGGTAGTTGGCCAACGCCGTGTAGTCCTGCCCGTGGTCGACCTTATTTCCGTTCTCATCCATATAGTAGTTGTTCTTCCGCAGTGGCTTGCAGTCGATGACGCTGCCGAGGCCCCAGAGCCTGCCCAGCTCATCGGCAGGAATGCCGTCCGTGATTAGGTGCAGGTGGAAGCGGTTGGTCGACTTGCCCCGGCCGTAGACGATGACGATCTTCGCGTCCGGGTAGCGGTAGGCCATGCGTCGGTAAAAATTATCCCGGATCCGGCGCATCTCCTGCGCGGTATGTACCTCATGTTCGGGGTCGAGCGTGAGTGTGGAGTAATAGCTCGACGGGGAGAAGTTGGCGTTGACCAGCGCCGCGAACTTTGCAGCCGAGATCCTGGTGTTGAATTCCTCGCGTTCTTCCTGCGACTGGAACCGCGGCTTCTTCGGCCGGCTGATCTTTGGATCCGCGCCATCGGACACGGTATAAACGATCTGCGTACATACCGCCCCTGTAAACAGGCGGCGCTTGTGTCTCTTTGCCATCATCTGCACCTCTTTCTCCCGGGCGGACAGAGCCGTCCGCCCCTACAGGGCCATCTGCCCGCTCAAAGCGTGGCCGGAAATTCCGGCCACAGTTTCAACGGTCAGTTCGTGTATCCGCATGCCTTGCATGTGCATACGTCTGTCTCAGCGTCCCATTCGCAATCTGATGCCCCGCATTTCGGGCAGTGCCCCCACGCGCCTCGCGCTCCTTTGGGATCTGGCCCCGGCCCATTCAGCTTTGCATACCATGGATTCCCTTTCGGGCCCAGCTTCTCCCAATGTGCGGTATACTCACGATTGTCCCTGCGTTCCTCTCTTGCCTCCTCGATCCACATTTCCAGACGAGCAAGCTTTTTCTTTCTGGCGTACTGTACCTCTGCCGCTACACCGAACGCCCACATCATTTCATCCAGTACGATCTGCACGTCCGCGATCTCCTCGGCGATCTCGTCATAGTTGTCAATCAGTCCGTCCCCAAGCCCACCGCGGCCCGCAAACGTCACCCGCTGCGCCTTGCACAGCTCCTTTGTCAGCTCTGCCATTTCTTCTATTGCAACCGCAATCTGCAAATCATAGCCAAATGTCTCAATCGCAGACCAATAGATGTTTTTTGTGTCTGTCATTCCTGCGCCGCCTCCATTTCCTTGCGCTCCTGCATAAATGCGTGCAGGTAAAGCTGCAGCAAGCCCTGTGCAGTATTTACGTATTTTGTCAGATCTTTTTTGCTGATCAGCAGCCTTCCGGTCGTGATGATCCGCATGTCCGGCGTGCCGATCACCTGTATGCACGCCGGGTCTTCGGTCTTCTGGCCGTCTGGTGTCATCTTAAAAAGCGGCGGTGCAAGCTGATCCATCGTGATCCTCGGCGGGTATTTTTCATCCCGAAATTCAACCTCCCACTTGTCGTCTTCCATTTTCGCCTGAAACGTCCCGAGCTCACCGTAAAAAAGCTCCATGATTTTCCCCATTTTTGATACTCCTTTCACACTTCCACGCACTCATTGGCGCGGATATTGATCCTTTTGCCGCCGGACTCGATCACATATCCCGGCGCTTTGAACATTGGATACCGCTCCGCCCGGTATGTGGCTCCGATCCTTGGCTGGTATTCCGGCCATACCGGGACTTTGGCCGTTATGCGGATTCGGACGAGCCTGTGCGGCAAGCGCTTTTCGCCTTCCGGGCTCTCGGTGCGCAGGTCCTCCAGCTCCTTTGCAAGCTCCCGGCGGCGCTGCTCCAGTCTTTCTGCCTGCACTTTCCCGCGGCACTCCTTCGAGCAGCACCTTGTCTCCATCGTGATCGCGCTCGGCACTTTGTAAAATGTGGCCCCGCAGACCTGGCAGACCAACGCGACCTTGTTGGATTTGCCCATAGTTTCACACTCCTTCGTCTGGGGGCCGGTATTCCGGCCCCCGTAGGCAGGACGGGCTTTCACCGTCTGCGCACCGGCGCGCCGCGCTCGCTTGACAAACGCTGCGCATTTCCGGGCGAGCCGCCCTTGACTGCCGTCAGGCGGCTTATAAAAAGGAGGCAAGCGATGCACGGGGCCTATGCGATACCCCGTGTGGGATGACGTTTTTGCGCACGTCTCACGCGCTTTCCCGGCGCACAGAGCTTGAGGGATTTTCCGTGCGCCGGGTGCAAAGCCGGGGTTTCCTTCCGCAGCCGTCTCATGGCGGAGCGGCTGCGGCATAAGTCCGATAAAATATGGTTCCCCGGCTGATTGCCTATTCCTTGGTGCTGATATCCTTGTGCAGCAGGCCGTCCGCGCCCTTGACGAGCGGCAGCGCCCTGCGCCGCACCTGCTCATCCGGATTCCAGCCGCATTTCAGGCAGCAGGCCGTCGTGCGGTTCATGCAGGCGTTCCCGCTTTTCGGCAGGCCGCACGGCATTCCCGTCCGGCATTCGTTTTTTTCTTCCGGCATTTTTAAATCTCCTGTATATCGATTCCGAATTTCGAGCGCATGAATTTCCGGTTGCGCAGATACTCCTTTGTCCGCGTCGGCGTGGACTTCACATCCTCGACGACCAGCTTGCCGCCGAATTTGTACGAAAAGTCCGCCGTATACCGCACTGCGCGGATGCGCTCTCCGGTCTCTGTCACATAAGATTCCTGCAGCGTGAATTGCGGTTGCAGGCGCAGTTCGGAGATAATGCCAGCCCGGAGCATCACCATCAGCTCGTCATACCGCCGCGCCTCCTTCTGGCTGTCGAACCGGATCCCGGCCCGCTCGGCGGGTGCGTTGCGGTACTTCGCATTCCCTTGGCTCCCCTTGTGAAGGGGAGCTGGCGCCGCAGCGCCTGAGAGGTCGACCTGCCGCCTGGCATAAGCCTCCCGCATTCTGGGCGGCATATCCGCCATGCTCTCAAAGCGCAGTCCGTTCATTCGGTTATGCCGCCCATCTGCGCACCACAGCAATAGCAATATTGAGAGCATCCCGCAAAAAATGCGCCTACTTTTGTACCACAGACTGAGCACTCCCATGTACTCCTTGATTTCCGCACTTTCTTCCACCACCCATGCACCACCGGCGCAACGTCGGCGGCGGGCAACTCTGAAATCTCGCTTGCAATGCAATCCGCCAGTCCGGTATGCCGTCCCAATACAGAGCCGTTCGCAAGCCCGTACTTTTCGGCAATTTTAACCGCATCTGTGCGCTTGATGTATTCCTCAGGCATGGTTTACCTCCCTCAACCAAAGTTCACTTGCCTTCATCTCTCCCGCATGGAATGCAGATTCCTTCGTTATTCCGCCCTCGTTCATTTTCTTCCGCAGCAGCTTCGCGTACAGGGTGATCGTCAGCGTGTCCTCTACCACACCGGCGTTTGTCTTCCAGTCGATTTCCTTGCCGCCGATCGCGGCGTGCAGAAATCGGTCGGTGCCCGGGTCTACGTTGATATTAGGACTTGTCAATCTTTCCATAGTTCTTCCTCCACATACCGCCAGCTCTGCGGCGGGCGGGTGATTGGCACTGGCTCCCAGCCGAATCTCGTCTGCCGCAGGCCGGTAAACTCCCACAGATCGCGCGGGTGATCGTAAACGCGCAAATCTGAGATGTGCCAGCCATACATCGGCGACTGCATTGCATATGCCGCCGCATCGTATGCGCTCATGCAGGCTGCTCTGTAAAATTCTTCATTGTGCCCATACGTGCGATCTTCGATGATCTCATCGCACAGAAATTCCCCGATGACTTTTCCGTTTCCGCATTTGTAGATGTAGCACTTAAACGGTGGGTTCATCTTCGGGCGCGTCTTGCGCACCTCAACGGTCTTCTGCCCGCTCATGATCTTCTGGGACCACATCGGGCGGATGCTGATCAAAACAGCTTTACTCATGCCTTGTCTCCTTCCTCCGTCGCTTCCGGCAGCGGCATCCAGTGGGTGACCTCCACGTCTTGCCCCCATGTATCAAACCATTCGCCGTATGCGTAATTTGCAATGAGTGCATCCCCGTCAGCATTTAGCGCAAGCTGCGGCATATCATACTCTGGCGTTTTTTCTGTCACGGAAATCCACCGCTTCTTCTCCCGCAGCGCCGCGTTCTCGGCGGTCAGACGCTCGATGAGGTCGGCTGCGGCCGTATTTACCTCGTCAAAACAGTCTTCGTTCCCTACTGCGGGGCAGTTTTCGCACGAGACTCCAAATTTGCAGTACCGCAGCGCCTGCACGATTTCCTTTTCTGTCATAGCGTGTCCTCCTCCATTCCTTCAAGAACCATTTGTCCCGGCAGTTCATCCGGATTTAACAGCGCGGCTTCCGGATCCCGCCACTCGACGCCGATGTAGTCCAGCACACGGCCCCAGCCGTACCAGTTCCCGCGATCATCCTGCATTACGTGATTCATCCACATTTCCCACTCCTTTGGATTCCGCTCCCACAGCCGGTCGAACCGGTGTGGGCGTTTTTCCATGTGCACGCCGAACCCGCACATGGAGCACCCGGTTCTCTGTGCTTTTGTCGTCCTGAGTGTTCCGTCTGCGTCGCGCACGATCTCTCCGTAGATTTCCGGCACCGGAACCTGCAAATCCAGCGCAAGCTGCAAAAGATCCTGCCGCGAAAAAATTGCGAATGGGCAGCTGCGTTTCGTTCCCGGCGATATGTAGTTGCACCCGTTCATCATCAACGCTTTCTGCCTGCGCCCTCCTTCGGACGCCATCAGGCCCATATACGGGAAGCTTCCGGTTTCTTTGGCATAATCGCTGCAAGGCTTTTCTTTCAGGTAATAGCAGCACTTATCCGATACGAGAAAATCCGGCGTTTTGTAGCTAACGCCTTCATTCTCATTTTCGTATCCGCCGAAGATCTCCAGCCATTTTTGCGCCAGCTTCATCCGCGTCCCCGTGCGGAACCCGCCGTAAGCCCCTGTTTCCCCAGTGATGATCGCATGGCGTACCGTTGCGTTTTTCTCGCTTGGATTTTGCAAAAGCGAGATTTTCCCCGCAACTTCCTTGGAGATCACCGGCCATCCGTACTCCCGCAGCACTTCCACTTTGCTTTTCAGCGGTTTCAGCGGCTTCACGCCGAGTTGCTTGTGAATCAGCTGAATGCTTTTATCCTCAAGCGACGATACCGAGATGGCAGGCACATCAATACCGATGCTGCGAAGGAACAGGAGCAGCGTGATGGAATCCAGCCCGCCGACAGCTACGTAGCAGCTACCTGCAACGTCTGGGTGATCGTAGAATTCCCATGCGCGGATTTTGGCGTATTTCACCTTGAACGCATAATCCATCTGCTGTTTTACTCGAAAATCCGCAATCTTCCGTTCGGTATCCAGCCTTGCATTTCGCTCCAGCACATTCTCTTTCATTTTGCCTCATCCCTCCCCGGCGCGATCATCTCCAGCAGCTGCTCGCCGCACATCCACACCGGGCCGCGCGGCCCCTGCTGCTTGCGGATGATCTCCGTTACCTCTTGCAAATATGAATTTTTCATGCTATACTCTCCTTGTACTTGATTTTCACAGAGAAGCGCAGGCTTCTCCGCCCTCGACCGGTTCCAGCCGGACGAGGGCATTTTTTATCCGAACATTCTATCCGGCTGATAGCCGATCTTTGCCACGCTGGCCGACTGATGGTATTCCGGCCGCTTGAAGCTGTAGCCCCAGCGTTTTGCCGCCCAGAACAGGGCCGCCGTTTCATCCGCCGCGTGTACCGTAAGCTGTCGGCCTGCGTAGTTCACCACGAAATAATGCTTCCCGGCGTAGCCCGGCTGCTCGACGATATCCGTGCGCCTCGCGGGCCGCTCGCCCGGATAGCTGATACTATTTTGCCGCATAGCTTTTGCCCCTCCTGTCCTTATTTGCCGCCCGCTCGATCTGCCGGATGGCGGCTCTGTCCGGCTCCAGGCTGATCTTGTCCCGGTGGTTGATGTCGTAGATGTGGTTCCGGATGCTCTCATAGAGCGCCCAACTGCAGCAGCGTGCGCTGCATCCCGGCTCCCGGCCGGGGCAGTCCTTCCCGCACGGCGACGGGATCTGCCGCATACGCGGCGCGTAGATCTGCGCCGTCATAGCGCTTCGTCCTGCACTTTCGTCAGCCAGTACGCCAGCTTTTGCAGCCGCGTCTCCTGTTTGAGCAGTTCGTCGGTTGTCTCGTGGTCGATTTTCGGCATTTCGCACAGGAGCGCCCGATCATTCTTGAGGTCGTCCGCGTAGGCGTTCACCGCCTCGATCACGTCCGCCAGCTGGTCAGGGCGGAAGCTGACCGGGATCTTTTGCTCCGTCACAGCCAGATCCCCGTCAAAAACGTCGTCAGCGACACGCCGCCGAGGACGGCGGCGATCTCCGTCGCGTGGGCGCAGCCTGCGATGATGCACAGCGCGAAGCCCACGCCCGACAGCCAAATGCACCCCAGCCGCGCCAGCCGCCGCATGGCCTTGCGCCACTGGTAGATCGCCCGGATTCTCTCCCGGCGCTCCTCCAGGCTTTCCCCTTCAGGAATTTCCGGCGGCTCATACCCGAGCCGTTCTGCAAGATTCGTTCTCACTCTGCTAACTCCTTCCTCCATACCGGGCTGTCCTCCCGGTTCACGCAGTAGCGCATGGTTTCCTTGAATTCCTCTCCTATTCCCCGCTGGCAGAACGCGGCATAAAATATGTTCAGGATTCGCGCGGCAGCAGCGCTCAGTTCCAGCGCGCTGCCGGATAGCGCAGATACCGTTTTTTTGCCGTCCATGCCGATCTCGACGTGTACCTTCCCGTTATCCATTGGTTTCCTCCTTCGTCTCCTGCATCCGTCTGACGAGCCGCGCCAGACGAGCGTTTTGTGTAACGAGCTTCTGCGCGTCCATGTCCAGCCCCTTGCGCTTGAGTCCGTTAATGATCTGCGCCGCCTGGCACTCGCACACCAGCGCCGCCTCGATCAGATCGTGCAGCTCCTGCCCGCTCAATGTGAGGGTGTAGGTCTTTTCCTTCCCCATGGGTCAGCCTCCTATCTCTGTACCATCCACCGTGCCAGCTCCGTGAGCGACACAGTATACTTGTTCCCGATGTGCCGGGCCGGGAACCGCCGGTCGGCCAGCAGCGTCCGCCGGTCGATCCCCAGCGCCGCCTGGCATTCCGTGATCCCGATCGCCGCCCGGCCCGGAAACATATCCGTCAGCAGCTCCAGCTGCGGCCGGTATCCTTCCAGCTCTCTCGGCATCCCCTCACGCCTCCTTCTTCTCGCTCATCAGCTTCGCCGCCGTAGCCACGCCCTGCATATAGGCGATCATGACCTCGATCTGCTGCTGGTTCATGTGCTTCATCTCATGCAGCACACCCTCGACCTGCTTCTTCTGTTCCTCTGACATTGTTCTCACCTCGCTCGGTTCATTCCTTGGTTATACGTTAGCATACCTCAGAACCGTTGTCAAGCATAATTTCATTCCTTGGTTATATTTTTTCTTGACATTTCATTTCCGTTGTGTTACCTTGTGGCTAGAAGGTGGTGAAAAGCTTGAATACAATCAACGATCGAATCGCTTATTTAATCAAAGACCTTGGTATCACAAAAACGAAATTTGCCGAAACCATCAACTTGAGCCAGCCGTTCGTGTCCGCCGTTTGTTCCGGTTCAAAAATGCCCAGTGACCGCACAATCTCGGATATCTGCCGGGAGTTCAACGTCTCCCTCGCATGGTTGGAGGACGGCGAAGGGGAAATGTACGTCCAGCGCAGTGAAAACGAGCGCATGGCCTTGATGTTTACCGACGTTCTGGCCGAAGCCGACGAATCCACACGCAAACGCGGCATTGCAGCCGCCCTCGAAATGCCCCCGGAGTTCTGGGACAACATCCTCGAATACGCAAAAAAAATCACCGGAAGCAAATAACCTGCTTCCGGTGTTCTTTTTATTCGTCAAAATATACAGAAAATCCCGGCAGCGCTTGACCTCACACGGCATTTTCTGTATATTTTGATTGGGGTGGTATTTATGGATATTCCCAAAATCGTCACATACTGCGGTTATGGTTTCATTTCTTGGTTCATCGGCAAGGTCTTGCTCGAAATCCATACAAGAAAATTCCCAGAAGGCCAGCAGGAAACAACGTTCATGTGGATTCTGGATCATGTGTTGATGTGGATTTCGATTGTCTTCTTGGTTCTCGGCGCTGCCGTGAGTCTCGCCGCTTACTTCGTACATTTTGCTGAGTTTTCCCGCCACATGAACAAGTGGGAGCAAAAGGAACGAGACGCATATATGCGCGGCTATGACGACGCGAAAAACGGGCGTGTGTTCCGTCTTCCGCCCCAAGATTAAATCGCAGGCCGTCATTTCACATGGCTGCATCTCCTACAATGCCTAACACAGAGTCAACGACTGCGCTGCAGTCTGAGATGCGGAAATCCAGATACCGCACAGAGATCAGGAAGATTCACACTGAATACCCGTACCATAAAGCCATCGGCAAGAAGAGCCCTTATAACGGAAGAATCATCTGGACAGAAAACGATTACGACTTGTATTGTCACTGCTACGCGCTCTTTCGTATGTACGAGAAAGACATGGCCGAAGCAGACAATAAACTCCTTAATGCCAATGTCAGCCTGTCTTTAGAGCGCAAAGCAAACGCAGAATTTTATGAAGCCGCGTATAAGCGTTTTCGCTTTATGCGCATTGTCATCTATGTGCTTTGCGCCGCGCTTGCTTACTTCGTTTTCCTTTCCCCGTTCTTTTCCTCGTCGGATGAATCCGCTCATCATTCCTCTTCATCTGTATCTTCATCCTCTTCTGCTTCCTCCTCTGAATCTTCGGAGTCTTCTTCTGATTCCAGCGGCAATGGCCCGCAGCGCCCAGATGGTTACAGTTCCAATGAGTACGTTGGGAACAAGAAGAGCCACAGGTTCCACAGATCTTCATGTTCCTATCTCCCAGATGAGGATAACCAAAGAATTTTCAAGTCCAGAGACGCGGCAATCTCCGCAGGGTACGACCCATGCGAGCATTGTAACCCCTAGCTTCCCCGCCGGAACGGTCTCCCATTCCGGCGCTTATTTTATGATGTTCCGCAGGAATCGCAGGATGATTTTCAGCTGATCCAGTGTGGCCCTCTCTAAAATGTTTTCAATCTGTTCCATCGTCTTTTCCATTCCCATCTCCATTTCTCCACAAAATTCCCGTTCATTTTTTGTTAATCTTTGCCTCTTGCTCGCGCCTCCCGAAAGTTGTAAGATATAGGTAGGCGTCACCCGCGCCGCTGGCCGAACAACGGCGCGGGCTTTTGCTTGCGCAGGCGACCGGGAGCCGTCTGTATCTGAAGCATGGCATACGCTGGTTGGGTTTGTAAACCTGTCGGGTTGGTTTTCAGCGTAGGTTTTTCTGAAATCTTACTGCCACAGGTGTGGTTTTTATATATGGAGGGATGGTTTTTGTCAGAAAAATTGTGGGAAACATGCCGCGAAGCAAAGGACACCATGCAGCCGCATAAGACGAATCAGGATATCGCTGACGAATCCGGCGTATCCGTCAATGCCGTCAGCCAATTCCTGCGCGGCGAGACTACGAAGCCGTACATTAATACCGTCGGCCCGATTTGCGCATCCCTCGGCGTATCACTGGATGAGCATTTCGGCGTCCCGCCTGCCGAGCCTTCCGAGCCTTCCGATGCTGAAAAACTCCGCGCCGAGAACGCGTCCCTTCGTGCGCAGTTTGCCCAGCAGCAGAAGTCCCTGCGCATGCACCGGCTTGTGACGCTCATCCTCTTGGGTATTCTTTTGCTGTGTGCCCTTGCGCTTGTGGTCGACGCGCTCATCCCATCGATCGGCTGGATCCGCACATGAATAAAACCGCCCCGGCCGGCGCCGGAGCGGTATTCTTGGAGGTTTTACGATGCCAATTCCCAAATACTACGTCAGGCCGGACGGCCTGCATGAATCCATCATCACAGTCAATGGCAAGCGCAAAGCGTTTCGCGGCAAGACAGACCGCGAGGTCTGGAATAAGATCAAGGCCTACCGCGCTGAAGCCGAGAAGCCAAAGACCGTCCCGTTCTCCGACGTCGCCCACGCCTGGTGGAACGAGATCGAGCCAACGCTTGCGCCGAATTCCCTGCGCAATTATTCCCCTGCCTATGAGCGCGCCGTCGCGCAGTTTGGCCCGGAGGATGTCGCCACGATCACAAGCAAAGAGGTGGAGACATACATCAACCAGTTTGCCAAGACCCACGCAAAGAAGACCGTTATCACCCAGCGTCAGATCATCCGGCAGATCCTGAACAAAGCCCAGCGCGAAGGGCACGTCTCTTTTAACGCTGCGCAAGCCGTCCTTCTCCCGAAAAATCTCCCGCAGAAGCGCCGCCATGCGCCGCCCGCAGATCAGATCCAGAAGATCAAGGACAACGTAACTGACGACTTTGGTCTGTTTGCCTTCCTGATCTATTATACCGGCTGCCGCCGCGGCGAGGCCGAGGGCTTGCGCTACGAGGACATTGACCGGGAGAGAGGCAGGATCTACATCCGACGCAGCGTCTACCATACCGGTCCGACGCCCCAGATCAAGGAGCCGAAGACCGCTGCCGGTATCCGCTCTGTCCCGTTACTCCCCGCGCTGGCTGCTGTACTCCCACAAAAAGAGCACGGCTATATCTTTTCCAACGATGGCGGGAAAAGCCCACTTCCCGGCTGGTACGTCACCGATCAATTTGAAGCCTACCGCAAGCGCACGGGCATCACCGTCTCCCCGCACGAGATCCGCCACGGCTACGCGACCGCGCTCTATGAATCTGGCGTAGACTTCAAGCTTGCTCAAAAATTCCTCGGCCACGCGCAGCTCTCCACCACCATGGACATCTACACCGATATCCTCGATACCCGCATTGATAAAGTCGCCGCCCAGATGGACGCGGCATTTTAATTGCACCTTTTTACTGTGTCGGCCACTGTGTTCATACCCGTGTATTTTCGTGCTAGTCTATGCTACTTTTTGCTACCTTTCATTTTTCATCAAAAGTTCTGTCCACTCGTAAATAATTCAGTTTTACCGTTAAATTCTATTGCAAAATATAAAAATATAGACATAGGAATTCAAATTCCTACGTCTATATTTTTGGTGGACCTGAAGAGACTCGAACTCTAAAAAAATACTGTATTTGCAGCGTAAATTTGCAAACTGTGTTTATTTTGTGTTCAACCCCTATCCCTGAGCCCCATCACTTCGCAATATGCTCGTAATACTCCATCAGCTTGCGCTCCGGCCCCGGGCCGTCTTTATCGATCAAAAACGCCTTTGCCAGAGCAGCGTAGAACTCCGGGCGGTTGAGGCCGAATTCTACCGCGACGGGGTAGTAATCCGAGTACATCATGTTCATGGTCACGCCCCACGCCCAGTGCGGGACCACAGGCGCCTGAATGCCCATGCTCTCGGCAACGGCCGTCGTCTGTTCCATCGTCCAGTGTGGGCCGGCCGAGCCGTCTGCATTCTGCATATGCTCTGCCCACTGTATCGCCGTTTCGCGATCAAACTCTGCCGCATCCGGTTCGTCTTCGCGGCAGTCCAGCTTTTCCAGCCTGCGGATCGTCTTCGCGTACATGCCGACTTCCTCCGCGCTGCCGAGCGTCACCGGCTTTTCCATGGCCTCGTGCAGCTTGTGATAAAGCTTATCCACATACTCTTTCATGCTCACGCCTCCTGTATGTACCGGTAAAGTTTGTCAACGTCGTTCTGATCAAACCGCATATCGCCCAGCAGCGGGACGGATACGGTCAGCTTGTTTTCAAATCTCGGGCGGGCCGCATTATAGAGCTTATCGAGATCGATGTTTCCGGCGTCGTCGAAGATCTGCATCATTTTTACCGCCGGATTTTCGCGCAGCGCGAGGATCTTCTCACGGCTGCCCTCCATGATGAGTGCAAGCATGATCCCGGCCCCGATGCCCTTTCCGCCCGGCAGGTGCGGGATGACCTCATTGTCTGCGTAGCGCATCGCGCCGCGCATGGCCTGATCGATGGTTACTGTCATAGGCTCTCCTCCGTTTTAAGTCCGGGGCGGCGATTGCCGCCCCTTTTGCTTAGCTGTTGCAGCACCCGCCGCACTTCGGGATCGGGTTGTAGAGCGACTGCGCCGTGGTCGCGGTGCCCGTGGTGACGTCGGCGACCTGCTTGGGATAAAAGGTCGCATTTACGTAGGTGACGATGGAGTTGTCACCGCAGCAGCGGCGCTCGGCCTCCATCTTCACGGCGTCCAGCGCCTCCTTGCGGACGCAGTCAACGTCCTGCTTTACAAGCGTAAAGCTATCCTCGGTGCGCTGGTTGTGTACGGCCTGCTTGCACAGTGCCTCACGGACGTCCTTGAGCTGTCCGTCGATATAACCGTACATCTCCAGCATTTTCTGATCGTTGTACGTGTTGGCCTTGAGCAGCGCGATCTCGCTGTCCTTTGCGGCCAGCTTCTGTTCGCGCTCCAGATCGTAGCGCGTGACCGGCATGTTCTCGCTGCACGTCGGCTCCTGCTGCCGCGCGGCGAGCATGGCGGCGACCGTCATGGCAGGCGTGACCGCCGCAGCGATGTCAGCGGCTTCCGATCTCTTGTTCTGGTTGAGGCCGCCCAGCAGATTACCGAGTCCGCCGTTTGCCAGACCCAGCGCGGCGCCGCCGATGCCAAAGCCCAGCGCAGTCCCCGCGAGTCCTTTGCTTGCGTATTCCATAAAAAATACCTCCGAAAAGTAGTAAACCGGCCGGTTTCTATTCTCAGTTTACCGTTTCCCCGATTTTCGCGGGGGACATCTGTGGGGCAGTTATGGGGCGTTTGTGTACCACCTGTCATTTTCGATACTTTTTAAATTTTTTTGAAAAGTGCTTGACATATACGGTATTACGGTATATAATAAAGCCATAAGATAAAACAAAAACAAATTACGGAGGGCAACGACAATGGCAAAGGCGAAGATTACTTGCAAATGCGAAATCTGTGGGGGCACGTTCGAGCACGTCCGCACTTGCGCCAATAGCAGCGCCGCTGCTTCCTACGAAGAGTGGGCGGCGGAACACGTTACTGTCTGCCCGTCCTGCTACGCCGCAGCGAAAAAAGCAGAAGCAAAGGCTAAACTAGACGCATACATTGCCGCCGAGTTCGGCACCGAGCATCCGCTTCCCAAGATCAGCGGCGTTTCCGAAAAGCAGATTTCCTATGCAGAGGCCCTGCGCGACGAATTCATCTCTCGTGATCTTGCGGGCTGCCACGTAAAGCTCGCCAGATTCTTCGCGGTGGAAGATAAAGTCCGGCTCGAAAACATGAGTGAAGAATGGCACGCCGCAGCAGAGAAGCGAGCGGAATCGGAAGGCCTGTCCGTCGAAGCATGGTTCACGAAAAACCGCCCGGCAATCGTAGCCCGCACTTCCAAGATTACAATCGTCGATGTTGTAAAAAAGCTTGAGCTGATCGTAACGGAGTCCAACGCGTCGAAGCTCATTGACGCGTTGGGCTGAGAAGGAGGAAACAACAATGGAAAACGTAGAGGAAATCACCAGAATCATGAAGGCCGGAAGCGCCGCCGGTCGCGCGCAGGAACCGATGCGGTTTGAGACGCAGGAGGAACGCAACGCATGGTATGAGGAACAAACGGAAATTCTGGCGAAGGTTATGGCTCCAGTAGGAGACGAACCTTACGACAAGAACCTGCAAGGGCATAAGATTGCGGAACGCTTCGCGGATATCCACACATTCGAAATCTATAGACTTACCAATATCCGATACATTATCGGGGATTTCGAAACATACGAAGAGTACGCAGCCCACTGCCGGGCGGAAACAGAAGCATGGTTCGACAAGCTGCAAGCAGATTTAGAGGAGGAATAAAAAATGACTGCACATCTTTACCGCATCCGTTCTGATTTTAGGAATATCCCGGATAAGATTTTCATCAAAGCCACCCAGAAGGAGAATTATCCCGGATCGTGGCTTCACGCAGAAATTGAACTGCCGGATTTTATTCGTGTAGCTGAAACCGAGGCCGGTGACGGCTTCCTGTTCACGCAAGATGAAACTATCACGAAAGTTTACATCGAAACTGCGGAGCGCTTGGACGGCGACGCAATTAAGGGAACGGTGAGCATCCGCAGCGCAAGCGGACGTATGCTTGCAGAATGCGACGCCATGTGGCGATGAGAACGGGGGGCGTGAATCATGCCGAGTGAGGCCCAAAAGCGCGCCCGCGACAAGTGGGACGCCACAAACATGACGCTGGTAAGCTGCAAGATGCGGCGCGACCTTGCTGACGATTTTAAGTCTGCCGCAAAAGCAAACGGCACAACGCCCAGCGCCTTGATCCGTGGGTGGATCGACGCGTATATGCAGAAAAATGAACCTGCCGAATAACCGCTAAGCAAAAAAGCACCCGTGGGACGAATCCCACGGGTGCTTTTGCGTTATGCTCCTGTCAGGCGGCGGGCGGTGTTGTAGATGTGCGGCAGGCGGCGGGAGATGGTTTTGCGGTCGATGCCGATTTCACCGGCCGCGTCCATCTGCGGGAGCCTGCGCACGATATAAAGATTCACGATCTGCTGATCGATCTCATCCAATAAGCCCTCGTCAGCGACGCGCTCCCAGTCGCTGCGCGTGAGATGCTGAAGCTCCTTCGGCAGAGCCAGCCGCGCAGTTATGCTTTCGTCACTCCCTTCGGCCCGCCGCCGGGCGGGGCTTACTTCATGGCCGCAGCCAGCTTTTTCAGGAGGTCGTCGCCGTATTTGTAATCGGCAAGATACTTGATCGTGCTGTCCGCAAGTCCGGCCTTTGCCTTGATGGTCTTCTTGGCGTCCTCGACGGCCTTGTCGACGGTTTCCGTGTCGTAGTCGATCCACGGGAGCTTCCCGTGCTTCTTCCATACGCGGCTGTTGTAGCCGCCCTTGACACCGATGTTGCCGACGCCGGTGATCTGCACGCCATTATCCCAGATGGGCGTACACTCAACGGCCAAGCCGTCTCCGATGTACAGTCCCCAGTGGCCGGGCATCCACAGGCCTTCGCCTGGGACGAGCTTGTCCCAGCCGGACGCGGATACGTCCCTGCACTTCGCGATCATGCCGTCGGCGGAGACGTCAGGGACGCCGTTCGCGGCGTATTTTGCGCCGCCATATGCCGCGTTCTGATTGCCGTTCCAGCCCCACAGAATGCCCTTCGTGAGGTTCACGCAGTCAAAGCCGAAATAGCTCTTGCCGATCTGCTTGCGCAGCTCAGACTGCTTGGCGGCTGTGTACCAGCTTGGATACTGTGCAGCTTTTTCCCGGATGATGCTTTCTGTAACCGGCATCCCGAAGCAGCCCCACATATACACGGTTTGGTAATTCTTCGCGACGTCAATATGCCGCCTGACGAGCTCGGAGGCTTTCATAACGCTCATGCCCGCTCACTCCCGTATAACTCGTGGTGCAGCTGCAGCACGGCGGCCTCGATCAGCTGATCGATTGTAGATACGTCGAACCGGATTCCGTGTTCGGCCAGAAAATTGATCACATAGGCTTTCTTTTCCTCGCCGTCCGTTGCCGCGTAGAGCTGTTCCGCCGCCTTTACGCCGATCTCAACGTAAGTGCGGAGTGTTTGCAGCTTGTCCGCGTCGATCTTGGTTTTGAGCCACGGGATCAAAAATGCCGAAACGAGCGCGCTGATGAGCGCGATCACTGCCGAGATGATTTGCGTGTAGTCCATAGCTTACTCCTTTCACGCTTCCACGATGTTGATGCCGTACTGTTCCGCGCAGATATGCTCGATCTTGCAGCCGCGGGCGTTCTTCCAACCGGAGGCGAAGTACGCAACGTCAGCCGTAGACAGCAGTTTCAGCGATTCGCCAAGATACCACAGTGGCCTTGCCTCCGCCGGAACGTTTTCAAAGAAGCTGTCAATCACTTCGATTTCATCGCCCATCAGCTCCTTTGCGCAGAAGACCGCATCTTCACGTTCTTTCCGAATTTCCTCGTTGGTCTTTTCCTTCATAGGCTGAGAGATAAACAGTTTTTTCATAAGTAACTCCTTTCAATCTTTCAGCACGATCTCCGCGATACGTGCTGCCGCTTCCGGGCCGTATTTCTCGGCCCATTTATCCATGTACTTCTGCGCGTACTTCGCGCGGTTCTCATTTTTTGCCTTCCAGAGATAGAAGCCGCTGGAGGCCGTTGTTTCGGCCAGCACCGCAAGCGTGATCTCCGTCAGATCTGCGCCTGCTGCGCAGGCGATGATGAGCGCGATGCTGACGAGCGCGCTGCAAATCAGCCATTTCTTACTAAACTCCATTGCTATGCCCGCACTGCGCCTCCAGCTGGTGCAGGAACTTTTTCACGTCGCCGTTCCCGCCGAGTGTGACGTATTTCTGCCCGGCAATCAGACGTTCAGCCATTGGCATTTCCTCGCTCATGATCGTGAGGCGGAGGATAGCCAGATACTGCTCGTCCTGATGCTCCTGCATTTTCCCGAGCTTTTTATCGATCTCGGCGAGGTGCGTATCCTGCGATGTGGCCTTTCCGCGCTTTTTCTGTATCGCGCCGACGACGGCATTGACGACCGCCGTCAGCGCGGACGAGCCGAGCACGGCGCAGACGAGCGTAACGATGATGGTTTTGGTGTCCATGATTTTCTCCTTTCCGCGTTTGCCCGCAGCATACGCAAGTATTCATCAGCTGATCTCCTCATTGATCGTCGCAATTACCGCCGGCGCATCCGTGCAGATCGGCGACAAACGGATGTACTCTTCAGCAGTCGACGTTACCGTGACGATATCTCCGCTGCTGGCAAAATGGAGATTGCCCCACGTCCGCCCGTTGTACATGTAGTCTGCGGATAAAAACGTTGCCGTTTCACTGTACCTCACTGCCACACTTGTTCCATCGTTTGTGGCGGGGAGGCTTACACCCTTGATGCGGAGCGTATCACCCGCGTGCATATGAATCAGGCTTGCCGCATCCATGTTCGCACCAATAGCCGCATGTCCCGTCTGCGCTTTATTGGCACCGCTCCCTGCACTCAAGCGCGTATCCGCAGAAATTCCGACTGTATCAATGATGTTTGTGATCTCTGCCGCGCAGGTAATCACAATGTTGCCTGTTACTTTGGCAATAGTTATCGTGCTGCCGGAAACCGCCGAAGCGGAAATGTCCGTACCGCCCATCGTGACAGTTATTGCGCCAAGCTTTTTATACGTGCCGGTCGGCGAGAGCGTCGTAGTGTAGGCCGCACCCTCGGCAATGCTGTCCGCCGGGTTGGAAGATGCGCAGTTGGTGAGATTTTGCGTGATGGTGTAAGTCACAGACGGTGCAGATGCCGCCGCAGTGATCGTGACTGCTCCTGTTACCTTGGCAATGTTGATTGCACCACTGCCGGGCGAATAAGCCGTGGATGTAATGTCTACGCCACCCATTTTTATCACAACGGAGGTCAGCGTCTTGCCGCTTTCCGGCGTGATGGTCGCGGTGTATGCCTCGCCGTAATCCACCTGAGACGCGGCGTTGCTGATCGTGCAGCCTGTGAGATTTTTGGTGATCGTCTGATACCAGTGCAGCGTCTCGGGCGTTCCATTGGTCATAGCCGCGCGATAAGCGTTGATATCGGCCATCGACAGTCCGCACGTTCCCACGGCAAAATGTACGCATTTGTCACGAAAACTGTCACCGGAAACCGCGTTGATGGCGTTGATGAGTCTCATCCACTCTGGTTCATTTCGGCGTCGGGCAAGGGCGTCCGTCCCCGAACCGGAATAAAATGTAGTAAGCTCATAGTCCTTGTCGATGTCCGATTGGCTCATGCCGAGCAGCCCTTCAAGTACACAAGCCAGTGTGCCGGTTCTGTCTGCGCCTGCCGTGCAATGGAGATACACCGGCTCCCGGTGCGTTACTGCATCAATCACGCACCGGAGGTAAGTCTGCCAGGTCTCGACAGGGGTCAGCGCGTAGGACGCTGCCTTGTCGGCAATCGTAAACCATACATCGCTGCCAAGCGGGGATTCCGTTGCAACGTCACCGTCAGACGGATCGCGTCCCTCTTTGCCTCTGAGATCGATCTCATGCTGCACTCCGAGCTGGCCGACTAGCACCGCGCGATCTGCGGCGGCAATACGCCCGCCGCGAATCAGCAGCCCGTATTTTATAGTGCCTCCATCGCAAGCCCAGCCTCCCAGATCGCGCACATTCCACGCTTCCGCGGAGTTGCGCGTGCGAATCCACCGCAGCGCATCCAGCGGCTTGAGCGTCCCCGCCGCGTCCGTTCCGGCAAATGGCGTGAGGACGTTCGGCACCTCGTTATAGTGCGTCACCCCACCCGCCTCTTGTCCGATGGGCTTGTAGTTGCTCACCACCGCTTCGGCTGGCGCATAATTTGCGATCTGCGATGTGCTGTAATCAGCAGGATCGTACACCACATTTGCGAGGTAGCTCCGAACAAGCTCCGGGCATTGGTGCCATTCTATCGATTCCACATCGTCTGTCTCTACTGCTTCCCCTTCCACCGTCAGGGCTTCTCCGTCTACAGTTACTATTTTTTTCATTTTTCCTCCCTTCAGAAGCAGAACGCAAAGCTTACGCCGAGGCTGTTTGAGGCATTGGACGCGCCCGCCTGGCCGTTTGCTCTGACTCTGCAAAACATACCGCCGCTGGCTGACGACCGTTCCCACCAGAACTCGTCAACGCCTTCTCTCTTCTTGATCTTCGGGTTGCCTGCCTTGTAATAGTCGTACTGGCTTCCTTCCCCGGCTACGGAAGAACTTGCAGTCCCGAAAATCTCCACCTCGCTGAGCAGGAACAGCGTGTCCGATACTGTCTCAATCGTCGTGCTGTTGCCCCCCTCAGATGTCTTCTTGTTTACCGCGCGAATGCCGTTCTGCACCTCCGCCGGCATCAGCGCCAGAATCGCAGGCAGATAGGTCAGGCGCATATCGGTGTTCTTCCAGCCGAGACCGCTCAGGTTGGTGCTGTACATCTGCTTTGCTTCGCTGTAACAATCATGCAGCTGGAACGTCAGCGGAGCCGTGCCGGAGCCGTCCGCATACTCGTCATGATTCTTGCCGATGATATCGACCTGATAGGCCGTCCCGCCGATGGTCATGGTCTTGCTGTCGCCCACGGCCCAGCTGTCCGGGGCGATCCCGGTCCTGCACACCGCGATGATCTCTTCCCATGTATTGTCGGCAAAGGTATCGTGATATAGCGGCAGAAGCATATTCTGTGTTCCAATTACGATGTGCTGGCTGTTACTTACACTGTTTGCCATTGCCGTCACGTTCCATGTGCCCGCCTTTGGCAACTCCAGCGTACACATTCCGTCAGTACCGGCGGTTCCCTTTACCACCTTGAAACCTTCTGCAGGCGTCGCTGTAATCGAAGCCCCTGGTGCCGTTGTGATGACCAGCTTCGGCGTGATGCCGGTCTGGATCGCCTGAATCGCCGACACAAAGCCGTTCGGATAGACCAGCTGCGCGGACGTGCCGCCCTTGGCTCTGATCGCGTTCGCGACCGCCGTGAGGTCGGTGTCAAATGTCAAAAATTCCGCCATCAGAAGCTGCCTCCATTCGCGTTCGTGATCGTCGCCGCCGCCCATGCGCCATTGGACACCCGCAGGAACTTTCCGTTGTCGGAGGCCGTCACATCCGGCAGGAAAGTCTCATAGCCGGACAGCGTATATCTGGTTCCCCAGAAGCCCTCCGCAGCGTCCGTCGAATGGATCCACACATAGCAGACCCTCAGCTCTTCCGACGTATCGCCCTGCGTCATTTCTGTCAGCGCAAATTTCACATACCCGTCAGTGGCGTTCGCGTTCAGCTCCGCCAGCGGAAGCAGCACGGTATCATCACCTGTGCCCCCGTCCAGCTTCAAAATTGCACGGCATGGCCGCCCTGCCTGATGGGCGGCAAGGATCTCAGCGAATGACTTATCATGTGTAGCATTCTCGTCGTACACATCCTGCCCCGACAGCGTGCAGGTCACATAAAACGGCTCTCTGTCCTTTGGAAGCACCCCCTTCTGCGCCTTCTTCGTTTTTACAGGCTCCCATTCCGTCGGTTTCCCATCTGTGTTTACAGCCTTTACGCGCACAAGATCGCCGACAGCCGCCCCTGCGACTTCAAGGCCCTCTCCTTGTTCTCCCTGCGGCCCCTGAGACCCTGTATCGCCTTTCGGCCCCTGCGGTCCGGTGTCGCCTTTCGGCCCCTGCGGTCCGGTGTCGCCGGTCTCGCCTTTGGGCCCCCGCTCGCCGAGGTCGCCCTTTGCGCCGTCTGCTCCGGGATCGCCCTTCGCACCTGGATCTCCCTTGTCACCCTTCTCGCCGCGCGAAGGCTTTCCCGTGTCAGTCGTCCCGAGATACCAGTTTCCGTTCTTGCCGATGCTCGGGGTTATGCCGTCCGTTCCGCTTGCGCCCGCCGGGCCGGTGTCGCCCGGTTCGCCCTTCGGACCCTGTTCGCCCGGATCTCCCTTGTCGCCCTTTGCGCCCTGCAGCGGTCCGTTGTTGACCCACGCATTCGTCACGCCGTCGTAGATGTAAATGTCATAAGGTGCAGCCGCGCCCACGCCGTAGGCGTCGCCTACCTCCGGATTCTTGACCGACGCCTGCAGCGCGGAGACCGAGCCGAAATAGCCCTTGACCGTAAAGCCCGTTCCCGTATCGCCCTTCGGGCCGGTTGGGCCTGCCGGCCCCTGCGGGCCGGTCTTCCCCTGCGGGCCGGTTTCGCCCTGCGGGCCAGTCGCGCCCGTGTCGCCCTTGTCGCCTTTCTCCCCCTTTTCTCCGGGCTCTCCCTTCGGGCCGGTGTCGCCGGTCGCGCCCTTCGGGCCCTGCGCGCCGGTGTCACCCTGCGCGCCGGTGTCACCCTTCGCGCCGGTGTCTCCCTTCTCGCCCTTGACGGTCTCGACGTTAAAGTCAAATGTCTTCCCGTCCGAAAGCGCGATCGTGTACGTCGCCGTCGTCCCGCTCTGCGCTTTCTTCGTGATCGACGTGATGCTCGCGCCTGCCGCTCCGGTGTCGCCCTTCGCGCCCTGCGGCCCCGTCTTCCCCTGCGGGCCGGTCGCGCCGGTCTCGCCCTTCGGTCCCTGCGGGCCCATGACCGAGCCGAGGTCTATCACGCTGCCGTCCGTCAGCGTGAAAATCAGCTTCCCTGCGTCCGTAACCTCCACGGCCTTTACCCCGCGGGAGATCAGTCCGCCGATCGTCACCGTGATCTGATTCGGAATTTCTACCCTCATACCTGCTCCTTACTCCACGAATGCCCGATTCCCGCTCGCCAGCGTCGTCTTGTCGCCGTGCGTGTACCGGATATCGTAGGTGTACTTTCCCTTCGTGAATTTTGCCGTGACCGTCGCGTCGAAGTTCAGCGTGACCTGGTCATTCTCCACCTTCGCAAAGCTGAACGTGTGGACGGTCTGCCGCGTATCGTCCAGAAACACGACCGCCATGCTGTCCGTCGTCCCGATCGTGACGGCCTCGCCGTCCTGGTCCTTCAGGTCGAACCGCAGCACGATCGAGAATGTGTCTCCCTCGTACCATCGCAGCACCCCTTTGTCGATCCTCGGGCTCGGATAAGCCCCCGGAATTGGCGTCGCCATACCGCATCCCTCCTTTTCATCCAGTGTAGCAGACCCCCGCGCCGGATTCACCCCACGCGCAGCAAAGGCCGGGGCAAATGCCCCGGCCTGCGGTTACTTGTACGGATTGTTTTCTTCTTTCCAGCTCGTCCCCATGGCCGCCCAGAGCGCGGCCTTCTGCGCCTTTGTCAGGTTCAGCCCATCCAGCACGGTCTGGATCCGTTCCTGCGAAACTGTCTGCGTTCCGAACTGCTTGAAGTACGTCTGCTTGTACTGCATGTAGGCGTCATAGCCGACGCCGTCCGCTGCCAGCGCGTCCATCTTCGCCTGCTCCTCGTCAGACGCCATGACGGAATAATAATATGCCGTCTTCGCGTTCTGTGGGATGTCGTAGGCGTACAGCATGGCGAGCTTTGCATTCTTGTCGTCGACCTTCTTCATGGCGGTCACGAATGCGTAGCTCTCTCTCTGGTCGGTTCCTCCCTCGGTCATATCCTGATAGGCGGCAGTCTCCTTCGCGGACAGCGACTTGAACCCGCTCTCGACCCAGCTCTGCGCCTCTTCCGTCGCCGTCTTGCCGAACAGCAGCGCCTGTGCCCAGCTCTTCGCCCGGTCTGCGGGATTGTCGTTATACACGGGATACTGTAAGATGTCGCGCCCCTCGTTGTCGACCGAGTAGCTGCCGCCGCGAGCCACCGCCGTCGCGCCCTGATACGTCTTGCGGATCTGCCCGCCGCCGAACGGCGTCGCCAGATACAGGCCCGGTTTCAGAAGCTCGTTTCCGATGGTCTGTGCCTTCTTCGCAGGCGCCATGTCCTCGTTCTTTGCCAGCAGCGCCTTCTCGATGTTTCCGAGGTTCGGGATGGCCGACGTCACGGCGATCCTGCCGCTGTCAATGTCCAGCCCCAGCGCCTCATCCACGCCGAGGATCGTCAACGCCTGCGTGCCCGGGAACTCAGAAATGATGTTCCCCTCAAGGTTCTTGATCGCCTGATACGTGCCCGGCTTCTCCTTCGTGAAGTCCCATTTCCCGGATACCGCCGCCTGCACCGTGTTCGGCAGCTGATACCCCGTGAAATCTCCGACCGTATCATTGATGATATCCAGCGGATCCAGCGCCGCGCGCCTGCCAACAATGCTCTCGTAGAACTCATTGTAGATCCACGCGCCGATGAGGAATTTGAACATGGCCTTCGCCAGCGCCGCCATACCCTTCTTCCGCTCCTCCTGCGCCATATCCTTGAAGATCCAGCTGAGCTCATTGTTGACCTCCAACTGAAACTGCGTGAACAGCTTCACCAGCGGATTCCGCGCAGAGTACAGCGTCGGCGTCGAGCCTTTGCTGCGGTCTGCCATGATGCCGGACGCAAACTGATCTGCCTCCTGCATTGCGCTCATCTCGCTCATGCCCCGCCGCAGGTTCTGGTAATACCGCGCACGGACGACGCTCCCCGTCGTAAACGTGTCGATGGATTCCATCATCCAGCCTGCACCGGCGGAGACTTTATCCATCGTGCTCATGGCCAGCCGCCCGTAGCCGCTTCGGTTGTTGATGAACGTCGACGCAGAATCCAGCCCGTCAGCGGTCTTGTAGTTTTTCAGCGTATCCCACATGCCGCGCAGCACGTCTGTCGTCGACACCTGGCTCCATGCCTGCGTGATCGGAATGAAGTTTGTGAGCGCCGAACCCACGTTGGCCGCGACCATGTTCGCGCCCACGCGGGACTCAAACTTCTTCATGACGTTGTAGAACTTCCGCCCCATGAGCTTTTCCATGCCCCGGTCGAGCCGCGACTTCTTGCCCGCCAGCAGATTCGTGTATTCGTCCAGCTCATCCACAAAGTTCGAAAGCCCATACCGTCCCTCCTTCGTCAGGTTCGTCACCTGCTCGTTGGCTTCGTCCGGGTTGAGGAACGGGTTCATCATGATCGCGTCGATCCGCTGTTTCAGGCCCTCGTCCGACGCCCGGTACCGGATCTGCGTCGCCAGCGCCCGCAGCCGCTGAATGTCCGCCGTGTGGAAGATCACGTCCGTCGCGACCTCGATATACCGGTCAAAGCCCTGCAGCGCGTCATACGCCGTCGCGTAGCCGAGTCGGTTCTGGATGTTCGCCATGTACCGGATGCCGGGTTTGAAGTTTGCCGTGAGGCCGTTGATCGTCGCCGGCAGCGGCGACACATCGCCCTCGATCCCGGCCGCCCTTGCGAACTTCTGCAAAATGCTGCCGCCTTCCTCGTTCTCCTGGAAGTGTGGGAAATATCCCTGCAGATAATTGACCGGCTCATAGCCGTTCTCAATGCGCACCCGGTTCATATCCTGGAACAGCTTGTCGTAGACCTCATGGAAAACCTTCACGGCTGCCCGCACTTTGCCGAGATCCAGATTTGGGTTCTGCTTCTCGAATTCCTGAATGGCCGCGTTCCACTCGTCAAACGTCATCCCTCCGCGCCTTTCGACACGCGGGTGCTGCTTGAGATAGTCCCGGTTGAATTCCGCCTCGCCCAGCCACTGCACCGCATAGCTCTCGGATACCAGGTTTCCCTTCCGTACCTGCCGGTCGAGTCCCAGCACCTTGATCCTGTCCTGCTGCTCGACCAGATAATTCTTCCGCTTGCTTTCGTTCTCATGGACGGGCCAGAAATACTTGTTGATAAAAGCATTGGCCTTTTCGTCAGAGACCTTGCCCTTCCGCGCGATATCCCGGATGTTCCGCTCCATCGTCTCGCGCTGGTACCGGATCCCCATGTTCTTGTCGACCCACTTGGCGGCCTCGGCTTCCGTCAGCGCCTGCTCAGCAAACTCCCGCAGCCCCTGCTTGCGCTGCGCGTTCCATGCCTTGAGCTTCAGCGCCAGCATATCATAGTCAGCCTTTGCCTCGTAGACCTTCAGGATCTGCTGCCCGTTTTCCAGCCCTGCCACATAATCCTGGCTTGTCTCCCCGCGCAGCAGCCGGTTCACGATCTTCTGGTCGGCTTCCGTCAGCAGCGTCTTGCTCTGCGCTTTCTCGACCACTCGCCTTGCATCCTTCAGCTGCGCCCACATCTTCTTCGTTTCTTCCGCCGTCTGCGGAATGGCAAGCTTTTCTTTGGCCTTGTTCTGCGCGTCCAGATACCGCTGCGCCACGCGCAGCCCGCTCGTCAGCCGGTCGATGGATTCCGTGAAGTTCGCCTGCTGCCACTTCTTGAAGCTCGCCGCCTGCGGCCCGTAGTATTCGTCCAGTGTCTTCTGCACCTTCTGAATGCCGCGCGCCACATCGTAGATCTGCATCAGCTGGTCGCTCGGCGCGGTAATGTCCGCCGGAAACAGCTCCGGCGCCATTTCCCGAAGCTGCTGATACGCCACGTCCACCGGCAAGCCGTCCTTGCTGATCGTCAGCGTCCCCATGGCCGCCTTCCGGAACAGATTGTAGTCCGCAATATCCTTCCGGTCTGTCTCGGAGATCGAGATCTTCTGATCCCGGATGAACTTCTTGAGGTCGCCGTATTGCTCGATGTACTGCGTGTCTTCTTCAATGCCTGCCTGGTAGGCCGTTTCAAAGAGATCATTCAGCTTCGCCCGGTCAAGCTGCCCGTCCGTAAAGAACGACCGCAGTGCTTCCTCGGCCATCGGCCGCAAAACCTCCCGCTTCGCCTGCCCCGGCACGCTCAGATTCTCCGCCAGCTCGTTCACCAGTCCGGACTCCAGCCGCCGCACATACTGCGCCGCCTTCTCCCCCATCAGATCTCGATACCGCCCGTCCTGAGACGAGAATTTTGCCTTCCCGGTATAATCCCCCTGCGGGTTTTTCTGCTCTCCGAATTTTTGCAGCACATCTTCCGGTAAAATACTCTGGTGCGTACTGTTGACAATTCGGAGCAAATCGGATATACTGATTTTGGTAGCCTTGATAGAGTGTATGCTCTGGGACTTCGTGTCCGCCTGGCTACCTTTTTTCTGTCTTCCGCTGACCGCGTGGAGCATGTCATATGCTTCGACTGCCGCAATTTTGCCTGTCTTTTGCTCGACAGTGATGATTGCCGCAAATTCTCTCCCCGCGCTGTCTGTGGCATACCCGGCCATTGCATAGGTTCCGGTCACATCTTTCGCTGTGTTATATAGCGCGTTGATAGGAACCGCATTCTGCACAATGTCCCCTACGACTGCGCCCAGTCTTGCATTGGTCAGCACACGGTTTGCCGCTCCATTGATCCCATGCCGAATGCTGTTCGTCGTCACCATGAGCCGTTTCCCCGTGTACCGGTTCCGCACAAAGACCTTTCCGTCTCGCTCTGTTCCAACGGCGCGGGCGTTTTTCATACCCTCTTGTACGACTTTCGCCGTATCGACCCGGTTGTCGGCTCCGCGCACCGCGTCGACCTCCGGCAGCATTGTTATGTCCATATCCGGAAGCGTTGTCAGGAAATCGTAGGTATAGACGCTTCCGTCTTCCGCAAGGTTGACGCCCTGATAGTTTTTTGTGGTCTGATCCTTCGCAGCGGACATCTTCACCGGCGGCGCTCTCGCGCTGCCGGATTTTTTCTGCCACTGGCCGACCGCCATCTTCACGTCCGAGCGCAGCTGGTTCGTGCCGTAGTCCGTTCGGTTCATGCCGGCGTAGGTATCCGCGATGATCTCCTCGACGTAGGCGTCCGTGTCGTCGCCGTAGATCCCGGCGTAGGCGTCCACGTAGCTCTCGATCATCTCCTTCGTGATCTTTCCCTCACTCAGCAGCCGCTTCTGGATCTTCGCCGCCATCTCCGGCCAGCGCTTGGCGAGCAAAGTTCTTTCTTCGTCCAACATCGCAACCGCTTTGCTGGGCTGCGATGTTGTTTTTGATGAAAAAACAGCCGGATATGGTCCGGCTGTTTTACATAATATCGGGTTTTCGGCAAAAGCTATCCTGACTTGAATGGAAGGCAGGGATCTGTAAATGAAGGGCTTTGCGATGCTGGAGATTGGGAAGGTCGGATGGGTGGAGAAGCCGAAGCCGGTCTGCGGGCCGATGGACGCGGTCTGCCGGCCGCTGGCTGCGGCGGTCTGCACCTCAGATGTGCATACGGTCTGGGAGGGTGCCGTCGGCGAGCGGCACGATATGATCCTGGGACACGAGTGCTGCGCGGAGGTCGTTTCTGTGGGCGAGCTCGTGCGGGATTTCCAACCCGGCGACCGGGTACTGGTGCCCGCTATCACGCCGGACTGGAGCTCACTGGAGGCGCAGGCCGGGTTTGCCATGCACTCCGGCGGGATGCTGGCGGGCTGGAAGTTCTCCAACATCAAAAACGGTGTGTTTTCTGAGTTTTTCCACGTCAACGACGCGGATGGAAACCTCGCGCATCTGCCGGAGGGGATGGACATCACGGAGGCGTGCATGCTCTCCGACATGGTGCCGACCGGCTTTCATGGCGCGGAGCTGGCGGATGTGCAGTTCGGCGATACGGTGCTCGTCGTCGGTATCGGACCGGTCGGGCTCATGGCGGTGGCCGGTGCGGCGCTGCGGGGCGCAGCGCGGATCCTCGCGGTCGGCACGCGGCCGGTCTGCGTGGAGGCGGCGCGGAAATACGGCGCGACCGACTTCATCAGCTACAAAAACGGCCCGATCGACGAGCAGGTGCTGGCGCTGACCGGTGGAAAGGGCGTCGACTGCGCGATCATCGCGGGCGGCGATGTGGATACGTTCATCCCCGTCGTAAGGGTCCTGAAGCCCGGCGGGCGGCTGCTGGCGGGGCTGGACAACGGCTTCAACTACGCGTTCGACGAGGACGAGACGAAGATCATCAACACCCTGCCCTTCAATCCGCTCGAGGACGAGGGCCAGATGCGCCAGCTGCAGAAGGACGACAGCGGCATCCAGTTCTCCCACACCGCGCACGAACAGCTGACCGGCCAGCTCAAAGCCGGGCTGCAGCTGCTCGACCTCTATGAGGACACCAACGGCTACGGCAATCTGCACGCG
>OLPA01000612.1_pt1 | contig 32958 bp, 26 predicted proteins | sample 1672811 | NCBI WGS metagenome assembly OLPA01 (sample SAMEA3136726, study PRJEB25190) | human gut metagenome | biome: human gut; feature: human-associated habitat; material: faeces | place: Austria | collected 2013
GTGGAGCGGCCGATCCAGTTGCGCTGCTGGGTCTTGACGCGCTCGATGTAATCCACATCGTCCAGATCGTCGATCAGGCGCTGGGCGTACTTCGTAATGGCGAGCATCCACTGGCTTTTCTCCTTGCGCACAACCTCGCTGCCGCAGCGCTCGCAGACACCGTTGACGACCTCTTCGTTGGCAAGCACGCACTTGCAGCTCGTGCACCAGTTGACAGGCATGGTGGTCTTATAGGCCAGACCATGCTTATACATCTGCAGGAAGATCCACTGCGTCCACTTGTAATAGCTCGGATCCGTCGTATCGACCGCGCGGTCCCAGTCAAAGCTGTAGCCAAGCATCTTGAGCTGCTTGGTAAAGTTGGCGATGTTGTTTTTTGTCACAACGGCCGGGTGGATATGATTCTTGATGGCGTAGTTCTCAGTCGGCAGACCAAACGCGTCAAAGCCGATCGGGAATAGAACGTTATAGCCCTGCATCCGACGCTTGCGGCAGATGATGTCCATCGCCGTGAACGGGCGCGGGTGGCCGACGTGCAGGCCCTGGCCGGAGGGATACGGGAACTCGATCAGGCCGTAAAACTTCGGCCGCGGGTCACCGGTGACGGCTGCAAAGGGCTTTTCTTCCTCCCAGCGCGCCTGCCATTTTTTCTCGATCGCCTGGAAATCGTACTTCATTGCATTCACTTCTCTCTGAAAAATCAAAAAATCATAAGTAGATTGCGGGGCGGCACGATCGTCGCCCCGGTTGGTTTTCTTTTGGTGCTCAGGCGCGCATGTCGGAGATGTCCACGACCTCCGCGTCACTCCAGAGGCGCTCCAGATCATAAAACTTGCGTGCCTCGTCCTGGAACACGTGCACGATCACGCAGCCGTAATCGAGCAGGACCCAGCTGCCGCTGCGGTGCCCCTCGCGGCGCAGGACCGGTTCGCCCATGTCGTCCGCCGCCGCTTCCACAGCGTCGGTCAGCGTCTTGACGTGCGTCGAGGAGCTGGCCGTGCAGATGACAAAATAGTCCGCCAGCGTCGTCAGTTCCCGGGTCTTGAGCAGCTGAATGTTCTCGCCCTTTTTTGCGTCCAGCGCCTTGACGATGACCGCAGCGAGCTCGTTAGCAGGCATCATAATGCTACATCCTTCCTTTTCGTTACCATTTGTTTGGGCCCTGGACGGTGCCGGAAGTGGCCACGACCTGCCCATTGGATTCATAGAGAATGTCCACATTCGCGGACGTGATCTCCGTTGTATACGGGTTGAGCCAGGTGTTGAGATACTCCAGCCACTCGTCCACGTGGATGAACACGTAGGACATGCCATTTTTCACGCCGTTGTAGTTGGCCGGAATCGTCTCAAACGAGATGGCGCTTTCATCGAGCTTCAAAAACTCCTTGACGTAGAACATCACGTTGCCTGCCGACAGGTTCGTGGTGACTTCCTTCTCATAGATGTCAACGAGTTTGTTGAGGTTAGGGATGTTGTGCAGCTTCAAAAACTGGCTCATCATGGCCTTGAGCATCTGATGCTGCACGTCGATGCGGCCGATGTCGCCGTTGGCATACGTGTTGCGGAAGCGGAACACGCCCATGGTCTGATAGCCATTGAGGTGCTGATAGCCCTTCTGCACGTGGATGCTCAGGTTCTGACTGGGATCGTCATAGTCCATATCAACCGGGACGTCGAAGTCGATACCGCCCATGGCGTCAATGAGTTCGACGAACACCTCCACGTCAAAGAGCGCATAACTGTCGACCCGGTAGCCGAGAATCTGCTCCGCGCCGCCGATGAGCGCCTCCACGCCGTCCTTGCCGTTGTTCTCGGCCGCGGCGTAATACTGGTTCATCTTTTTGGGCCGGTAGGCCACATTCACAGCTGTGTCACGCGGGATGCTGACAAATTTCAGAGACTTATTCTCCGTGTCGAGCATACCGACGAGCACAGTGTCCGTCAGGCCGGCCGCGCGGTCCTTGCCTGCGATGAGGAACGTGTAGCACCCCTTCTTGCGGCCGTCGGTGCTGACATCCACACCGTCGTCCGGATTGCCGTCGCTCAGGCCGCCGGTCAGACTCGGCGGGCTGACCCAGTGGTTCATCAGGATCGCAAACTCGCCGATCAGCAGCGCCAGCACCACGACCACGATGACCGTGATGCGCACTTTTTTCTTTTTCTGGCGCCTGGCCTGCGACTGCTGCGCCTGCACGCGGTGATTCACCGCCGCCGACGCCTCGGAAAACGGGTCGTCCTGAAAGCCGCTGCCGTCATCGTAGCCATCATCATAGCCGCCGTCGTAACGGTCGTAACCCTGATCGTCATATCCGCCGTAATCACCCGGATAGCGATCGTCACTCTGTCGTCTTTTCATATTCTTTTTCCCTGCCCTGATACCAGTTTAATGCCTGCACCGTGTTCTCGTGCGGTGTGATGCCGCCGGCCTCCAGATCCTCGAGGCTCATCTTCAGCCCGAGCACCATGGCCGCGTCAAGATCGGTGTAAGCGAGCCGCCGTAGCTCGTCCACGCCGTCAAAATCCCGCGACGGCTCAATGTAGTCGGCCATATACAGGACCTTTTCGAGCGTGGTCATATCGGGTTTTCCGGTCGTGTGCCAGCGGATGGCGTTTTCTATCTCAAGCGGCACGCCGAAACGGTCCTTGGCCACGGCAGCGCCGGTTTTGGCGTGCAGGAGCTTGGTGTTGGCCGTTTCGACCGTGTCGTTTATGATACCATATTTTTCAGACAATAGCAATTGGTCAGATAGCTCTAATTTTTTCGTGCAATCGTGCAAAATTCCGGCCTCTGCAGCAGCATCCGGGTCGCAGCCCCAGCGCTCGGCGAGCCGGCGCGCCTCGTGCTCGCAGCCCCAGACGTGGGAGATGCGACGCGGTTTGAGCATGGGGTAAGCCTGCTCGCGCAGCCAGTTGAGATCGGGCTTTGCGCCATAGAGCCGCTGCTGGATGATGTGTGCATACACATTGGGTGCAAGGTACTCGCTGCCCCGCCGCTGCGGCAGCAGCGCACGCACGGTCGTGCTCGTGACCGGGATCGGCTCGGCCGGCAGGGCGATAACGCGGGCGCCATACGTCTCGCGCAGGTAGGCGCTGAAGCGCTCCACTTCCGCGTGCTCATCGCCCGTGCGGGCGAGCGCGACAAGCGTCACCTGCCCGAGCAGATACCGAAAATCATGCCACTCCTCAAAGGTCGTGAGCATATCCGTGCCGATGACGAGATACAGCTCCGCATCCGGATTGCACGCGCGCAGCTCGCGCACAGTGTCGGCCGTGTAGCTCTTGCCGGAGCGGTGCAGCTCCATGTCGGAGACCTCCACGCCCGGCTCGCCGGAGAAGGCCAGCATCGTCATGAGCAGGCGCTCCGCTGGCTCCGGGCTGCCCGCCGTGAGCTTCTTGTGCGGCGGGATACGGTCCGGGATGACGAGCGTCAGATCCGGCCGGATCGCCGCGCGCACCGCGCGCAGCGCGGCCGTATGTCCCAGATGTGGCGGGTTGAAGCTGCCGCCATAGATGCAGATCTTCATTTTTTCGCCTTTTTCACGAGCTCGATCTTCGGCTTCTGCTCATTGCGCTTATAGAGCACGAACTTCGAGCCGATGACCTGCACGGGTTCGGCGCGGCAGACCTCGGCGAGCTGGTCGCACGCCTCGCGCGCGGTCAGGAGCGAGTTTTCGAGCACGCGGCCCTTGACGAGCTCACGCGCCTTGAGCGCGTCGCTCATCTGGGTGATGATGTTTTCCGTGATGCCGCCCTTGCCGATGTGGACAATGGTGTCCTCCGTCGCGGCGAGACCGCGCAGCTGGGCGCGCTGTTTACTTGTCAGCATAGTAGTTCCTCAATTCTTCTTTCAGGATTTTGAGCGCATTCCCGCGGTGGGAAATGGCGTTTTTCTCTTCCGGGCGCAGTTCCGCCATGGAGCAGGCATAGCCGTCCGGCTGGAACACGGGGTCGTAGCCGAAGCCGTTTTCCCCGCGCGGGGCGAACAGGATGCTGCCCTCGCAGGTGCCGCGTGCGCGCAGGACATCCCCGTTCGGGAACGTGCAGCAGATGCACGACACGAACCGGGCCGTGCGGTCGGTGCGGTCGCCGAGGTTATGGAGCAGGAGCGTATAGCGCGCAGCGTCCGAGTCCTCGTGCCGGCCGGTATAACGCGCCGAGTGCACGCCGGGCGCGCCGCCGAGCGCATCGACCATGAGGCCGGAATCGTCCGCGACGGCGGGCTGCCCCGTCGCGCGGGTGACGGCGATGGCCTTCAGATAGGCGTTTTCCTCGAAGGTCTCCCCCGTCTCGTCCACCTCAAAGTGGCAGCCGGCCGCGCTCTGCGGGATGATCTCAATGCCCATGTCCGCAAAGATGGCGCGAAACTCCTCAAGCTTATGTGCGTTGTTGCTTGCAAGGATCATGACAGCAGCGCCTCCACAAATTCCGCGGGCTTGAACTCAAGCAGGTCGTCGATCTGCTCGCCGACGCCAACGTATTTCACCGGCAGCTGCAGGTCGTTTGCGATGGCAAAGACGATGCCGCCCTTGGCCGTGCCGTCGAGCTTCGTGAGCACGATGCCGGTGAGGTCGGCCGTGTCGAGAAACTGCTTGGCCTGGATGAGACCGTTCTGGCCGGTCGTGGCATCGAGCACCATGAGCGTTTCAATATCGGCCTCCGGCAGCTCGCGGCGGATGACGCGGGTGATCTTATTGAGCTCGTTCATGAGGTTTGCCTTGTTGTGCAGGCGGCCGGCGGTATCGATGATGACGACGTCCGTGCCGCGGGCCTTCGCCGCCTGAATGGAGTCAAACACCACGGCGGCGGGGTCGGAGCCCTCTTCATGCTTGACGATGTCCACACCCGCACGCTGCGCCCAGACGGTGAGCTGGTCGGCTGCGGCGGCGCGGAACGTATCCGCCGCCGAGAGGAGCACACGGTTGCCCTCTTTCTTGAGCTGGGCGGCGAGCTTGCCGATCGTCGTCGTCTTGCCGACGCCGTTGACGCCGACGACGAGCACGACCGACGGCTGCGTCGTGAGCAGGAGCATGGTGTCCTGCACCTTGAGGATGCGCGTGAGGATCTGCACGAACTCTTTTTTCACCTCGGCGCCGGTGCGCAGCTTCTTAAGCTCGATGGCTTTGCGCAGCTGCGCGATGGCCTTGGTCGTCGTTTCCACGCCGGTGTCGGCGAGGATGAGCGTTTCCTCGAGGTCTTCGAAAAATTCCTCGTCGCCCGGCTCATAGGCGACAAAAATGCCGGTCAGCTGGGCGTCCATCTTCGTCTTGGTCTTGGTCAGGCCCTGTTTGATCTTATCAAAAAATCCCATAGAACTATCTTCTCCGTTACGATATGGTTTTAGCCGCTTCATCCAGCGAAAGCTCGATGACGCGGGATACGCCTTTTTCCTGCATGGTCACGCCGAACAGATGGTCGGCCTCCTCCATGGTACCGCGGCGGTGCGTGATGACGAGAAACTGCGTGTTCTTGGCGAGGCGGCGCATGTACTGCACGTAGCGCGTAACGTTCGCCTCGTCGAGTGCAGCCTCGATCTCGTCCATGACGCAAAACGGCGTCGGCCGCACCTTCAAAATCGCAAAGTAGAGCGCGATGGCCACGAACGCCATCTCGCCGCCGGACATCAGGCTCAACGTCGAGAGCGCCTTACCGGGCGGCTGCACCTTGATCTCGATGCCGCTGTCGAGCACATGCTCCGGATCCTCGAGCACGAGCGCGGCCTTGCCGCCGCCGAACAGCTCCAGAAACGTCTGGCGGAACGCCTGATCGATCGCCTGAAACTGCGTGGTGAAGATGCCCTCCATCTCCCCCGTCACGTCGGCGATGATGCCGGTCAGCTCGCGTTTGGCCTTGAGAATGTCGTCCCGCTGGCCGGTGAGGAAGGTATAGCGCGTGTTCACGCGCGTGAATTCGTCGATCGCGCCGAGGTTCGGCGTGCCCAGTGCGCCGATATTGCGCCGCAGTTCGGCGATCTGCCGGTTGGCCTTCGTCATGTTCTCGATCGGCTGGCGCAGCGCCTCGGCCGCCGTGCGGCTGAGCTCATAATTGTCCCAGAGCTTGTCGAGGATCTGCTTTTCCTCCATGTCCGCCGAGAGCTTTTTCTGCTCGAAGCGTGACACGAGCCCCTGCATATCCAGCAGGTCGCGGTTGCGCGCCTGCGCATCGCGGTCGGTGCGGGTGCGCTGGCCCTCGAGCTCCAGCTTGCGGCTGCTGCATGCGGCGAGCTCACCGCGCAGCGTCTCTGCGCGCTGGCGCAGCTCGGCCAGGCGGCGCTCGTGCATCTGCAGGGTCTGCTGCAGCTGCTGCGTGCCGGCTTCTGCCTGCTCGATCTGGGCGAGGCGGGCCGTGCGGTCGCCGGTCATTTCCTCAAAGAGGTCGTGGATCTGCTGTGTGGTGCGCGTGATGGTCTCGCGCTCGGCATCCAGAGACGCCGACTCCGCCCGCAGGCCGGCCAGCCGGTCGGCCAGTTCCTGACGGCGGCGGTCAAACGCGCCGCGGCCGAGCTCACTCTGATCGCGCTCGGCACGAAGCCGGGCGAGCGCCTGCTCCGCCGAAAGCGCGTCGGCACGGGCGGCCGTGATGCGGTCCTGATTTGCCTTCTGCTGCGCGCGGCAGGCGTCGATGGACGCATTCTGCCCCGCGATGGTCTCCTGCGCGGCGTTTTTCAGCAGCGCGACCTGCGCCGCCTCGGACTCCGCCTTGTGCAGCGTCTCGACCGCCTGCTCCAGCTGTGCCTGCGCAGTGTCGAGCTGCGCGTGCGCGGTGTCGCGTGCCGTCTGCGCGTCCTCAAGCTCGGCCTCGCGCTGTTTTTTCTCCAGCGTGAGCGTATCCAGCGCTGCGCGCAGACGCTTGAGCTCATTTGCGCGCGAGAGGATGCCGCTGCCCTTGGCGGCGCTGCCGCCGGTGAGCGAGCCGCCGGCATTGACAAGCTGCCCGTCAAGCGTGACGATGCGGTAGCGGTGGTCATAGCGCTTGGAGATGGCGATGGCGTCTTTCATCGTCTCGGCCACGACGGTGCGGCCCAGAAGATTGCTGACGATATCGCGGTAAGCGGCGGCGCAGGTGACGAGCGCATCGGCCACGCCGACATAGCCCGGCTCCTGATCCGGCACGCTGTTCAAGTGCATGGGGCGGATGGTGTCGAGCGGCAGGAACGTCGCGCGGCCGGTCTCGCGCCGGCGCAGGAGCTCAATGGCCTGCGCGCCGCAGCTCTGCGTATCGACGACGATATTCTGCGCCGCGGCGCCGAGCGCCGTCTCGATGGCGAGGGCGTAGCGGTCGCCGGTCTTGATCAGGTTTGCGACCGGGCCGCGCACGCCGCGCAGCGTCCCCTTTTCGGCCGCGTGCATGACAGCCTTGACCGCGCGGTTGTAGCCCTCGAAGTCCTTTTCCATCTCGGTGAGCATATGGATGCGCGACTCGGTGCTGCGCAGGTCGACCGTCAGGCCGGACAGCCGCTCCTGCTGTTTTGTGAGCGCCTGCTCACAGGCGGAAAGACGCTGGGCCTTTTCCCTTTGTTCCGCGCGCAGGGCATCGCACGCGGTGCGGGCCTGCTGCTGCGCGGTCTGCTTTTCCTGCGCCTGTGCCTCCAATGCCGCCAGATGCTCGGCCGCTTCCGCGGCGGCAGTGGCAACGGCATTTTCCTGATCGAGCAGCTCCTGCGATTTATCGGCCAGGAGCGTGATGCGCGTGCGGCACTCGGCCAGCGCGCTGCTCTGCGCGCTCTCTCTGGCGAGCAGCTCCGTGTACGCGCGCTCGGCCTCGCCGGAGGACGCCGCATTGCGGTCGATCTCGTCTAGCACGGATCGGATCTCCTGCGCGTGCTGCGCCTTTTCCGCCTCGATTTCCTGCAGACGGCGCTGCTGCGCATCGATTTGCGCCTGCAGGGCGCTGGCACGGTCGGTCTGCTCGGACACCTCCACGCGCAGGCGCGCAATGCTGTCGGCGCTGTTTTGCAGGTTCGTGCGCACGACGGCTGCTGCGCTCTCGCACTCAGCGGCGGCACTCTCGCACTCGGAGATCTGCTCGCGTGTGCGCTCGGACTCCAGATCCTTCTCGCGCATCTTCTGCGCGATGTTCTCCGACGCTGCATAGAGCTGCTCGAGCTCGCGCTGTGCGCCGGCGAGGTTTTCCTTCGCGGTCTGATAATCGCGGTTCACGGTCTCGGCCTGCGCGTGCAGCCGGTCGAGCGTCTCCATCCAGACGGAGACCTCCGCGCTTTTGAGCTCGTCGCGCAGGCGGAGGTACTTCTTCGCCGTCTCGGCCTGCTTGCGCAGGGGCTCGACCTGCAGCTCCAGCTCATCGACCTTGTCGTTGATGCGCAGGAGGTTTTCCTCCGTGCGGGCGAGCTTGCGCTCCGACTCCTCCTTGCGGTAGCGGTAGCGCGAGATGCCGGCCGCTTCCTCAAAGATCTCGCGGCGCTCGTTGCTCTTGCCGGAGACGATCTCGGCGATGCGGCCCTGCCCGATGATCGAGTACCCATCGCGGCCGAGGCCTGTGTCCATGAGCAGCTCATTGATGTCGCGCAGGCGGCATGCCTCGCGGTTGATATAATATTCGCTCTCGCCGCTCCGGTAATAGCGGCGGGTGATCATGACCTCGGTGTTTTCGGTGTCGAAGATGCCGGTGCTGTTGTCTAGGATGAGCGACACCTGCGCAAAGCCCATGGGGCTGCGCTTTTCCGTGCCGCCGAAGATGACGTCCTCCATCTTGCCGCCGCGCAGCGTTTTCGTGCGCTGCTCGCCCATGACCCACAGAATGGCGTCCGATATGTTCGACTTGCCGCTCCCGTTCGGGCCGACGATTGCCGTGATCTCCTGGTCAAAATTCAGGCGCGTCTTGTCCGGGAAGGACTTGAAGCCCTGAATCTCCAATGCTTTTAAGTACACAAAATCCCTCGCATATCCGGCGCCTGCACGTGCAGGGACGCCGCTATATCTCAAATCAAAGTAATACAAAGTAGAGTATACCGCCAAAAATGCCATTTTGCAACGGCCGGAGCGCATTTTTTCAGATGTGAAAAAATGCAGCCGCCTGTTGGTTCCAGGCGGCTGCATGCCGTTATTGCGTCATCTGTTCAAGCGCGCACCGGGCGGCGGACTGCTCCGCCTCCTTTTTCGTGCGGCCGGTGCCGCGGCCGATCTCGCTGCCGTTGAGCAGCACGGCCATGGTGAACGTCTTGTTGTGGTCCGGGCCGCTCTCGGCGCAGACGGTATAGGAAAGCGTCTGTCCGGCGCGGCGCTGCACGCGTTCCTGCAGCTCTGTCTTGTAGTCCTCGACATGGTGGATCTCCCCCTCGGCCAGGCCGTTGAGGATATGCGTGAGGATAAAGCGCTGCGCAGGCTCGAGCCCGCCGTCAAGATACATGGCGGCGATGATCGCCTCCACCGCGTCGGCAAGGATGGACGGCCGCTCTCTGCCGCCGCTGCGCTCCTCCCCGTGGCCAAGGCGGATATAGTCGCCCAGATGCAGTGTGAGCGCCACGCCGTGCAGCGCCTGCTCGCAGACGAGTTCGGCACGCAGACGGCTCATCTTTCCCTCCGGCATGTCGGGATAGAGCTGATAGAGCCGCGTCGCCGTGACCATGCCGAGCACGGAATCGCCCAGAAACTCGAGCCGCTCGTTGCTTGTATAGCCCCGCGCGCGGTTCTCATTGGCATAGGAGCTGTGCATGAGCGCATTTTCCAGCAGCCGCCGGTCGCGGAACGTGTAGCCCAGACGGGCCTCCAGCGCCTCCATCAGTCGCACTCCTTCGCCGCGTGCTTGTCCACACGCATGTAGGAAATATTGGCCGTGATGTCGTCAATGATGCCGGAATCGGCAAAAGCGATCGCCTGACGGATGGCATTGTAGATCGCACGCGCATCAGACGAGCCGTGCGCCTTGATGACAGGCTTGCTGATGCCGAGCATGGCCGTGCCGCCGACCTCGTTCGGGTCGAGCGATGCCTTGAGCGCGTGGAACTCGTCCTTGATGGCAAGGGCGGCCATCTTGGTCTTGAAGTTTTTCATGAAAATGCCCTTGAGCTGGCGCGTCATGTACTTGATGCTGCCCTCGATGCCCTTGAGCAGCACGTTGCCGGTGAAGCCGTCCGTGACGACGACGTCCACGTCGCCGCTAAACACCTGCGACGCCTCAACATTGCCGACAAAGCGGATGCGGCCGGCGGCGTCCGCCGCCTTGAGCAGCGGGAACGTCTCGTGCTGGAGCTCGGAGCCCTTATGATCCTCGGTGCCGTTGCTGAGCAGACCGACGCGCGGCGCGGCGATGCCGAGCATGGTGCGGGCATAATAGCTGCCCATATAGGCAAACTGCAGCAGATACTCCGGCGTGCAGTCGGCGTTGGCGCCGCAGTCGATGAGCATGACGCCCGCGTCTCCGTTTGGCAGCACGGGGGCCAGCGCCGCGCGGCGGATGCCGTGGATGCGCTTGACGATGAGCGTGGCGCCGGTGAGCAGTGCGCCGGTGCTGCCGGCAGAGACGACCGCGTCGCCCTTGCCGTCACGCAGCATGTTGAGCGCGACCGTCATGGAAGCGTCCTTCTTGCGGCGGGTGGCCGTGCTGGGGTCGTCGTCCATGGTGATGACCTCACTGGCGTCGATGATCTCGAGCTTGGCCTTTTCGTTGCGCAGGCAGGCCTCAATGGCGGCGCGCTGGCCGACGAGCACGATCTCCGCGCCCAGCTCCTGCTGCGCGTGCACCGCGCCCTTGACGATCTCGTCCGGGGCGAGATCACCGCCCATTGCGTCCACAAGAATTCTCATAGATGAAAAACCTCCTTTTGTTTCAGCCCGTCCAGGATCTGGAGGCTGCGCGCCGAGATCTCCGCATTCTTGTTGCGCTTGCCGCGCACACGGTGATCCAGCGGTGTGATGATGCCAAAATTGATGTTCATGGGTTGAAAATCGCCGACGCTGCCGCCGGAAATGTACAGGGACAGCGCGCCGATGGCCGTCTCCTGCGAGAAATCGACAGGCTCCAGGCCGAGCAGCTGCGCGGCCGTCTCAATGCCGACGAGCGCGCCGGACGCGCACGACTCCACATAGCCCTCAACACCGGTCATCTGCCCGGCGAAGCGGATGCGCGGGGCTCGCCGGAGGCGGTAATACCGGTCGAGCAGCTGCGGAGAATTTAAATAAGTGTTGCGGTGCATGACGCCGTAGCGCACGAACTCCGCGTTCCGCAGCGCCGGAATCATGGAAAAGACACGCTTTTGCTCGCCGAACGTCAGATGCGTCTGGAAGCCGACGATGTTATACAGCGTGCCCTCGGCGTTGTCGCGCCGGAGCTGCACGACGGCATAGTTGTCCCGCCCGGTGCGCGGGTCGCGCAGGCCGACCGGCTTGAGCGGGCCGTAGCGCAGGGTGTCCTCCCCGCGGCGGGCCATGACCTCGACCGGCATGCAGCCCTCAAAGACCGCGCCGTCGTCAAAGCCATGGATGGGCGCTTCCTTTGCATTGCGCAGCTCCTGCACGAAGGCGGTGTACTCCGCCTGATCCATGGGGCAGTTGACATAGTCGGCCGTGCCCTTGTCGTAGCGGCTGGCGAAAAAGGCGCTGTCCATGTCCACGCTCTCGAGCGTGACGATGGGGGCCACGGCATCGTAAAAATGCAGATCAAACTCCGGGCAGAGGCGCTGGATCTCAGCGGCCATGGCGTCGCTCGTGAGCGGGCCGGTCGCGATGACGACCTCCCCGTCCGGGATGGCGTCCGCCTCGGCGCGCTCAACGGTGATGTTCGGATGCGCGCAGATGCGCTCCGTGATCTCGCGCGCGAACGCCTCGCGGTCCACGGCGAGCGCGCCGCCGGCGGCGACGCGATTATGATCCGCGCTCGCGAGCACGACGGAGTCGAGCCGGCGCAGCTCCTCTTTGAGCAGGCCGACGGCGTTTGTGAGCTCATCGCTGCGCAGGGAGTTGGAGCAGACAAGCTCGGCAAAGTTTTCGGATACGTGCGCGGGGGTCATTTTCTTGGGTTTCATCTCGATCAGGCGCACCGGGATGCCGCGCCCGGCCAACTGCCACGCGCACTCGCATCCCGCCAGGCCCGCACCGATCACGGTCACTGGGGTCATAGCGTTCCTCCTCGAAAAAGGCGGCCGGTCAGGCCGCCTTTCCAATTATGCTTCCTTCTTGGGTTTCGTCGTCTTTTTTGCGGCCGGTTTCTTGGCGGCCGTTTTCTTCGCTGCGGGCTTTTTGGCAGCAGGCTTTTTTGCAGTGGATTTCTTCGCAGCCGGCTTCTTGGTCTCCGGCTTCGTCTCCTTGGATTCCGGCTCGGCCTCAGCCTTGGCCTCGGCCGCGTCGTCCGCCGGTTTCGGCTTGCGCTTGTAGCCGCGCTTGTCGGGCGGCAGATAGTTCGGGCACTCGGGGTTGATGCAAAACGGCTTGTTAGCGCCCTTGCCGGCGCGCTTGAACATCGTCTTGCCGCACTCGGGGCAGTAATCCTTCGTCGGAACGTCCCAGGTCATGAAGCCCTGGATGTTCTCGCCGCCCTCGCCCTCGCCATGTCCCGGGCAATCGTGCCCGCGCTCACAGGCGTAATAGGCAAAGCCCTTGCGGGACGTTCGCTTGAGCAGGCGGCCACCGCAGGCCGGGCACTTGCCGGGCATCTCGACGACGATGGGCATCGTGAAGCTGCACTCCGGATAGCCCGGGCAGGCAAGGAAGCGGCCGAAGCGGCCGTTTTTATACACGAGCTTGCGCCCACAGTTCGGGCAGACCTCGTCCGACTCCTCATCCGGCACCTTGAGGTGCTTGCCCTCGAGCTGGATCTCAGCGTTGTTGAGGTTTGCGTCAAAGTCCTTATAATATTCGCGCAGTACGTCCTTCCACGCCATCTTGCCGGCCTCGATCTTGTCGAGATCCGTCTCCATGTTGGCAGTGAACTTCAGATCGACAATGTTGCGGAAATATTCCTCCATCATCTCAGTCACGACGATACCGAGATTCGTCGGGCGCAGGTAGCGCCCCTCCTTGACGACATAGTTGCGGCTGAGGATGGTCGAGATCGTCGGCGCATACGTGGACGGACGGCCGATGCCCTTCTCCTCCATGGCGCGGATGAGCGTCGCCTCCGTGTAGCGGGCGGGCGGCTGTGTGAACTGCTGCTCCTTCGTGACCTGCTTGAGGTCCACGGCGTCACCCTGCTTGAGCGACGGCAGCGGGCGGCGCACCTCGCTCGTCTCCTCGTCCTTCGCCTCTTCATACACGGCGGTGTAGCCCGCGAACTTCTGCTCGGAATAGTTGGCGCGGAAAAGATAGCCCGCGCTGCCGGCGTCTACGACGACGTTGTCATACACGGCGTTGGCCATCTGGCAGGCCGTGAAGCGGCCCCAGATGAGCCGGTAGAGCCGGTACTGCTCCGGCGTGAGGTCATGGCGCACGCGATCCGGCGTGAGCGTGACGTCCGTCGGGCGGATGGCCTCGTGCGCGTCCTGCGCGCCGGCCTTGGTCTTATACGTGCGCGGCTTGCCGGGGTGATACTCCGGGCCGTAGTGCTCGACGATAAACGCCTGTGCGGCGGCAAGCGCCTCATCGGACAGGCGCTGCGAATCGGTACGCATATAGGTGATGAGACCGATCGTGCCGCGGTCAGTGATGTCCACGCCCTCATAGAGCTGCTGCGCGACCGACATGGTGCGCCGCGGCGTCATGCCCAGGCGGCGGGAAGCCTCCTGCTGCAGGGTCGAGGTGATGAACGGGGGCGACGGGCTGCGCTGCTTTTCGCCGCGCTTGACGCTCGCAATCTGGAACGGCTCGGCCGACACGGCGGCAATGATCTTATCGGCCGTGATCTCGTCCGGAACGTCCATTTTCTTATCGGCCGTGCCGTAAAAGCGCGCCGTGAACGTGCCCGCGCCGCAGTCGAGCAGCGCGTCAAGCAGCCAGTACTCCTGCGGCTGGAAGGCGCGGATCTCATTTTCACGGTCGACCACGATGCGCGTGGCCACCGACTGCACGCGGCCGGCGGACAGGCCGGGCTTGACCTTGCGCCAAAGCAGCGGGCTGAGTTTATAGCCCACGATGCGGTCGAGAATGCGGCGCGCCTGCTGTGCGTCGACCAGATCCTGATCGATCTCGCGCGGGTGCTGGATGCTCTCGGTGACGACCTTTTTCGTGATCTCGTTGAACGTCACGCGCTTGGCCTTGTCATCCGGCAGATTCAGCAGCTCCTTCAGGTGCCACGAAATAGCCTCTCCCTCGCGGTCAGGGTCGGTCGCGAGATAGACGGTACCGGCTGACTTTGCACGCTTTTTCAGGTCGGCGATCACGTCCGCACGATCCTTCACGGGCAGGTACTGCGGCGTAAAATCGCCGTCGATGTCCACGCCCATGGTGCTCTTGGGCAGATCACGCAGGTGGCCCATCGAGGCCACGACCTGATAATGATTGCCCAGATATTTTTCGATTGTTCTGGCCTTCGCCGGAGACTCGACGATCACCAGATCGGTTTTTGCTTTTGCCATCGGGTCTACTCCAACTCCTTATGATTCCTGCGCAGTGCCTGCGCGTACATTTAATGAAAAACGTTTGCCCGGCTCCTGCCGGACCACGCCGCGGATCTGCAGCACGGTCAGCTCCGCGAGCACCTTGCTCGCCGGGAGCTGCGTCTTTTCAATGATGAGATCCACCTGGGTGCCAGGCGCATCAATCGCCGCGACGATCTGCAGCTGCTCGGTCGTGAGCGACTTCAGCTGCGCTTCCAAGTCAATATATGCCTCCGGCTGCGGCTTGTCAATCCTTTTCTCCGCGACCGGGCGGCGCACCTGCGCAAAGCCGCTGCCCGTCTCCGGCGGCGGTTCAGGTGTCGCTATGTCGGGCTCAGGCGCAATATTTTCGTGCAGTGTGCCGGGAAACATGCGGCGAAAATCGCTCAGCACGTCCCACGCACACGTAGCCGGACGGGCGCCGTCCTTGAGCAGCGCGTTGCTGCCGACCGAGGCACGGGAGTCCGCATTGCCGGGCACGGCAAAGACCTCTCTGCCCTGCATGACGGCATCGTCGGCAAACAGGAGCGCGCCGCTTTTCTCCGGTGCCTCGACCACGACCGTCGCTACGGCGAGACCGGACGTAATGCGGTTGCGCAGCCGGAAGCCGAAACGCGGCACGGACATGTTCGGCGCAAACTCGCTCACAACGGCGCCGCAGCGCGCAGTCTCCTGCGTGCATGCGCCCGCAAAATCCAGATTGATCGCCGTGCCGGACACGCCCACGCAGATACCTCCGGCGTGCAGCGCACCCTCGGCGGCCGAGCGGTCGATCCCAGCGGTGAGACCGGAAAGCAGAATACCGCCATGGCGCACGATCTCGGAACCGAACTTACGCGCCGTGCGCATGCCATACGGCGTTGCGCTGCGCGTACCGACGACGGCGACAGCCGCACGGTCATCGATCTGCGGCAGAGTGCCGCGCACATAGAGCACCAGCGGCGGGTCATAGATCTGCAGCAGGCGCTGCGGATAGACCGCATCCTGGATCGTCAGGACGCGGATGTGCTCCCGGTCACAGATGGCGAGCGCACGGTTGGCATCGCCCAGATCCTTGTCCTGCAGCATCCGGAGCTCCTCCGGGCGCAGTGGGACACGGACGCGGTAGTCCGCTTCAGTGGCAAAATATACATCGCGCGGCGTGCCGAAATGCTCCACGAGCGCGAGCTTCACCTTCGGGCGCACACCGAAGCGCATGGACAGCCAGACCCAGTATTGCAGCTGTGACATCGGCGCGCCTCCTCACATCCCGGCGCGGGCGATCTCCCACATGACGACCGCCGCGGCCACCGCCGCATTGAGCGACTCGGCGCCCGGCTGCATGGGGATGATGATCTGCCCGTCGCACTGCGAGAGCAGCTGCGCGCTCAGGCCGCGGCCCTCGCTGCCGATCGCCACAGCGGCCGGTGAGAGCGGCACACGCCGCAGATCCTGCGCCGTGTCCGTCAGCGCCGCGCCGTAGAGCTTCAGCCCGTTGGCACGCAGCAGCTGCACCAGCTCGTCCTGCGTGCACGTCAGCACCGGCTGGCGGAAGAGCGCGCCCATCGCGGCGCGCACGGTCTTGGGACTGTAGAGATCGGCACACGCACCGGTAAGCACCACGGTGTCCATGCCGAGGGCGTTCGCCGTGCGGATGACGGTGCCGACGTTGCCGGGATCCTGCACGCCCTCGAGCACGATGACGTGCCGCAGCGGCTCCGGCAGGCGCATCACCGGGATGCGCACGGTAAAGACCGGGCCCGGCGAGTGCATGAGCGGCGAGGCATATGCGGCCAGCTCTGCATCGGCCGTGTACTGCACAATGCCGTCCGGCAGCGGAAACGCCGCCGCATCGCGCCAGAGCACGGACGTGACCTCCGCGCCGAACTGCAGCGCCTCGCGCAGCAGCTTTTCGCCGTCGCAGACGTACTCCCCCGCGTCCCGGCGCGCATCATTGTCCTTCGCCAGCGCGCGCAGGTGCAGGATATATTGATTTTTCCGCGACCGAATCTGTTCCATATCCGTGTTCTCCGCATATTCTATTACAATGTAATTCAAATATGTCCTTCATCTTATAACATCGCTCCACAATTTTCAAGTCCTGAGTTTCAGGAATTTGCAAAGCGCTGCAAATTTTCCGCTGCATAGGCAAGCAGCGCGGCCCTGTCGTTCGGCACCACCTCGTCTATGACCGCGTCCAGGCACGCCTGCAGCGCAGCGCCGACCGCCCGGCCGCGCAGACCGAGCGTGAGCAGATCATTCCCTTTGACTGCGAGATCTTTGAGCGAGAAGCAGGCATCTGCCGCAAGCAGCTCGTCGAGCACGCGCTCCGCCTGCCGGTAGACCTCCACACGGCCGGCACAGATAGCCGACTGGCCGCAGGTATCGGCGATGTGCAGCGCGAAGAGCTGCCGCACGGTCTTGACGCCGAGCTTGTTCATCAGCCGCCGGACCGGTTTCGGCTCCGGCGGTACGGGCAGGTCGTGATAGCGGATGAGCTGTGTGATGCGCGTGCGCCCAGCCGTGTCAAAGCGCAGGCGCATAAGGATAGTGTCCGCCAGTTCGGCGCTCTTGGCCGCGTGGCCGTAAAAATGGCCGACGCCGTCCGGCCCGCGCGAGAAGCACGGCGGCTTGCCGACATCGTGCAGCAGTGCCGCCCAGCGCAGCACCGGCTCCGGCGGGATGTGCGCCACGACTGCGACCGTGTGCTGCCAGACGTCCCGGTCGTGATGCGGGTTGTGCTGCTCGAAGCCGAACATCGGCCGCAGCTCCGGGATGGGGACGGCCAGCACATCGGCAAATTCCCGCAGCACCGCGCCCACATTCTGCCCGCAGAGCAGCTTCGTCAGCTCGCTGCGCACGCGCTCCGCCGCGAGATACTGCAGCAGTGCGCGGCTGCGGTGGATGGCCGCCGCCGTCTCCGGCGCGATCTGAAAACCGAGCACGGACGCAAAGCGCAGCGCGCGCAGGATGCGAAGCCCGTCCTCCTGAAAGCGGCGGTCCGGCTCGCCCACGCAGCGCACGACGCCGCGCGTGATGTCCTCCGCCCCACCGCAAATGTCCACCAGCCCCGTTTGCGGGTTGTAAGCCAGCGCGTTCATCGTGAAATCGCGGCGCAGCAGATCCTCGCGCAGGCTGCGCGTAAAGCGCACGGCGTCCGGCCGCCGGTGGTCGGTATAGTCCCCGTCGACGCGGTAGGTCGTGATCTCGAGCGGCAGACCGTCGAGCAAGACGGTCACGGTACCGTGCCTGAGCCCCGTCTCGATGAGCCGCTCGCCGGCAAAGACGCGCTCGACCTGCGCAGGCTTGGCGTTGGTCGTGATGTCCCAGTCCCCAGCCGGGCTGCCGCGCAGTGCGTCGCGCACCGCGCCGCCGACGACATAAGCCTCCCAGCCCGCCGCTGTGAGGCGGTCGAGTGCCGTATGCACTTGTGGCGGCAGGGTCAGCATGGGCACACTCCTCAGTTGTGGTGATAGATCTTCTTTTCCAGCGCGAAGATGCGGGCGCTGAAGCTGCCGGCCGGCACGGTCGGCAGCGTTTCCGCATAGATCTCCATGCGGCTGTCGATGAGGTCGATATACGACAGCAGCTCCGCCTCGGCGCACATGGGCCGCACAGCCGCGCCGAACTCCGGCTCGCCGTGGTGCGAGAGCAGCAGGTGCTGCAGCAGCATGGACTTTTCCTCGGGAATACCGAGCTCGCACGCGGCATCCGCGGCCTCCTGCGCCCCCATGACCAGATGGCCGAGGAGCTGTCCGGCCGTGGAATACTCCGTCACGATGCCGAGATCGGAGAACGCAAACTCCCGCTCCTTGCCGAAGTCGTGCAGCAGCGTGCCGGCCAGCAGCAGGCTGCGGTCAATGACCTCCGGATACAGACCCGCGAGGAAATCCGCCGTGCGCAGCATGTTGTAAGTATGCATCAAAAGGCCGGACAGAAAACTGTGGTGCACACTCTTCCCGGCCGGAATGCGCCGGAACGCGTCGAGGTGCCGCGCCAGCATCGTCTCGGCGACGCTGCGGTAATCCGCGTCCGTGATCGAGGCGACCAGCCGCTGCACATCCGCCAGCGCGGCGTCCGTGTCGATGGGCGCCGTCGGCACGAGCAGCGACGTGTCGTAATCGTCCGCCGCTTCGGCCATACGGATGCGGTGGACACTGATCTGCAGCGCACCGCGGTACTCCGAGACGCTGCCGCGGATCTTCACGACGCGGCCGGTGTCCTCCGGGCGTGCGCCGATGGGGCCGCTGTAGTCCCAGATCTTGATCTCCATGCTGCCCGTGCGGTCGCAGATCGTGCCGCTGAGAAACGGCTTGCCGCTGTTGGTCGTCTTGAGCGCCGCCGCGCGCAGAATATAAAAGCCCTCGACATCCGTGCCGGGGAGCATATCCGCAATGGGTCTGTTGTATTCCATGGCTCCGCCTTTCCGCCCGCAGAGCGGGTCGTTCTGTTTATAACTATACATTGCCGTGATTTTACCCGTCTGTCAAGCCCCTTCGCGCAAAAAACCGCCCCGCCGCCGATGGCTCGGCCTGCGGGACGGGGGCGTTCAGTGCTCGGCGCGGGTGATCCGCTCGGCCTCCTGCCGGCCGGTCGGTGTGGCGGCAAGGCCGCCGAGACCGGTCTCACGCAGGCTGACCGGGAGCGCGTCACCGACCTCGCCCATGGCGTCGATGACCTCATCGACCGGAATGCGGCTCGTGATACCGGCAACGGCCATGTTCGCAGCGCTCACGGCGTTGACCGCACCGATGACATTGCGCTTGACGCACGGCACCTCGACCAAGCCCGCGACCGGGTCACACACCAGGCCAAGCAGATTGCCGAGCGCGATGGCGTACGCATCCGCGCACTGCTGCGCCGTGCCGCCGAGAATATGCGTCAGCGCGGCCGCCGCCATGGCGCTGGCCGTGCCGATCTCCGCCTGACAGCCGCCTTCCGCACCGGCCACGCTCGCGCGCAGTGCCGTGACCTGACCGAATCCAGCCGCGATATACAGCGCCTCGAGGATCGTCTCCTCCGGCACATCCCGCTCCTCCGCCAACGGGATGAGCACCGCCGGCAGCACACCGCAGCTGCCCGCCGTCGGCGCGGCGACGATGCGCTTCATGCACGCGTTGCACTCGGCGACCTTGAGCGCCTGCTCCGTCACACGCTGAAAATACGTCCCGCCGAGGAGGCGGCCGCTCTCCGCCGCCGCGCGGAGCCGGGCCGCGTCGCCGCCGATGAGCCCGCTGTTGGAGCGGTCAGATGCGCAGTACTGCCGGCTTGACTGCTGCATTGCCGCCCAGAGCGCCGCGATCTGGCGGTGGGACGCCGCGGCGTCGTAGCCATTTTCCTGACAGTCCGCGTCGCGGATGACGGCATAGAGCGGCTGCCCGCTCACCTGCGCCGCAGAAAGCATGGCTGCAATGCTCGAAAAGCTCATACCGGTTCCTCCTGGTTAAAGATCGTGATTTTCTGAATGCCCTCGATGTGCGACAGCCACTGTTCAATGTCCTTCGGGATCGGCTGGTCGCACTCAAGGATCATGACCGCGTAGCCGCCCTGCTCGCTGCGGTAGAGCTGCATGGTGGCGATGTTGACGTGCCGCTGCATGAGTGCCGCCGTCACGGCTGCGACATGGCCGGGCGTGTCCTGATTGTGGACGATGAGCGTGTTGTGCTCACCGGAAAAGTTCGTCTCGATACCGTCGATGGAGCGGATGCGTATGCGCCCGCCGCCGACGCTCTCGGCCACAATGTCCAGTGTGCGGCCTTTGGCATCCGTGAGCTGCAGACGCGCGGTGTTCGGGTGCGCATTGCGCAGCTGCACATTTTGAAACGCGAACGTCAGCCCCTGCTCCGCCGCGATTGCAAAGCTGCCCGGGATGCGCAGATCGTCCGGCTGCATGCCGAGCAGGCCCGCGATCAGCGCGCAGTCCGTGCCGTGACCGTGACCGGTCAGGGCGAAACTGCCGTGCAGCGAAATGTCCGCGTGCACCGGCTGATCGCCGAGCAGCTTGCGGGCCGTCAGGCCGATGCGCACGGCCCCGGCCGTATGGCTGCTGGACGGGCCGACCATGACCGGCCCGAGAATATCAAATAAACGCATGGCGCGCCTCCTTGGATACAAGTTGCTTTTGCACATTGCAGTGCGACAGAAAAAGAAATATGAGTTATTATACGCGCGCCGCACGCAAAATGCAATGGGGATTCTCCGCCGGTGCGAAAAAGAACGCAAAACCGGCTGCCGATCGGCAGCCGGTAAGCGGTGTGTATCTCAGTGCTCCTGGATCATCATGCGGATGATCGTGCGGTCGGTTTCGCGCATGCCCTCGCTCGCGAGCGTACCGATGTTGCGGATCGTGTTCTCCACGCCCTTGACAACGATGCCGTCGCCGCCGTAGAACTGGCTCTCGTGCATCTGCATCTGCATACCAAGCAGGCCCGCCTCGACCGCCGAGGCGATCTTGGCCGCACAGCTTGCCTTCGCACCGTCGCAAATCATGCCGGAATCAATGGCAATGGCGTTAACGATGGTGTGCGCAATCTCGCGGTACTGCCCGCCGTACAGATACGTCACGCCTGCGCCCGCGCCGCAGCCGGCCGCCGTGGCACCGCAGTAAGCGGACAGACTGCCGATACCGGTTTTCAGATGGATGGTGACGAGGTTCGACACCACGAGCGCGCGGTAGAGCATCTGCTGCGTGACGCCCAGCTCCTTGGCATAGACAATGACCGGCAGCGACGCCGTCAGCCCCTGATTGCCGCTGCCAGAATTGATGACCACCGGCAGGTCGCAGCCGTTCATGCGCGCGTCCGACCCGGCCGCGGCGTAGGCCTTGGCGCGGTTGTGGATGCTCATGCCGTAAGACTGCAGCAGGATGCGGCCGATGTTCGCGCCGTAATCCCCGCGCAAGCCCTCCTCGGCGATGGCCCAGTTGTAGTCGATCTGCCGCTGAAGCGTCTCCTGCACGTCGGCAATGTCCACCTCGTTTGCAAAGACTATGATCTGCTCGACCGTCAGCAAACTGCGGTCGGTTGTGTGCTGGCTGCCGGACTCCTGATAGTCCTTGTGAAACTGCACGATGTCGTTTTTCTCGATATGGATCACGTTCGTGTGGTATCCCGCGATCTCAACGGACGCGCTGTCCGCCCCCGCCGTGACGCGCACCTGAATGTCGAACACGTAGTCCTTGTCCGCGCGCCGGACGGTAAAAGCCGCCTGCTGCAGATACGCCCCCACCGCATCCACCTGCTCCGGTGTAAGACTCGCAAGCACCTGCAGCTGCGCGTCGGCATTGCCTGAAATGATGCCCGCCGCCGCGGCCGCCGCAATGCCGCGCTGACCGTTCGTATTCGGCACGATAACGCTCTTGACATTTTTGATGATGTTTGCGCTCGCAAGCACCTCGACCGTTTCCGGCAGCGCACCGAGCGTCTTGCGGGCCAGCGCCGCGCAGTACGCCACGGCGATCGGCTCAGTACAGCCCATGGCGGGCTGCAGTTCCTCTTTCAGGATCGCGACATATTCGCGATAGATCCGCTCGTCCATGTTTCTCTCCTCCGATTTTTTTGTTTTTCTCCGTAATCTGACCACAAAATTCCGCTTTTTGTAATAGTATAGCGAAACAGCGGCACATTTTCAACAAAAAAGATACCGGCAGTACGCCGGTATATCGAGGAACAAGCTAATCTTTCTGTTTTTTCCGGCAAGCGTGCACGATTGCCCAGAGCGCATAGCCGAGCACACCGCCGGTCGTATTCGTGATCACGTCCGTAATGTCCGAGCTACGGAAAACATGCAGCAGCGGCTGCACGACCTCAATGCCGACGCTGAGTGCCAGCGTCAGCAGCAGGCAGCGCCAGAAGCTGCACCGCTTGCCGCGGCAGCTGCGGCACAGCGGCAGCAAAACACCGAACGGGACAAACAGGGCGATGTTCAGCACGATCTGCCGGACATAATCACCGTGGCGGAGAATGACGTCCGCAAACGGCGCCATGTGCATGGGGACATACGGATGGTCAAAGCAGAACGGGAGCACTGCCAGCACCGGCATGAGCGTGAAGAGCGCGATGCCGGCGAGACAGCCATACATGAGCGTATAGACCGTGAGCGTTCTGCGCCCCAGTGGCCGCCACTTCGGCAGCAGCCAGATGCCGTAAACGGCCGCGAGCACGGCCAGATCGATGAGAATTTTTGCATTTCGGCTCATGCGCTGCCTCCTTCCTCTCTGCCTGTCAGAACGCGCGTGTTATCCGCGCAGCCACAGCTCCAATTCCGGTTTTGCGCCCTCGACCGCACTGCCGCGCAGCGACAGGCCGCGCGCGACCCGCGCGCCCTTCGCTGCCCGCCGGATGTCCTGCTCCGTGTTCGACAGGCCGCTGCCCTCATTCGTGCAGAACGGATGGATGGTCTTGCCCTGCCAGTCATAGTGCTCTAGGAAGGTGTAGACCGCCATCGGCATGGTGCCGCAGTAGTTCGGATAGCCGAGATAAATTTCATCATAGTCGTCCAGGCTTTCCGGCAGTGCCGTCAGCTCCGGACGGGCGTTGGCGCGCAGGTCGCGCCGCACCTCGGCGACGCAGGTGTCATAGTCGTCCGAATACGGCACCTTCTGCTCGATGTGAAACAGCTCCGCACCGGTGAGTTCGGCGAGCAGCCGCGCCGCCTGCTCCGTGTTGCCGACGGCGATGGCGCGATGCGCCCCGGAAAAATAGTTCTCTCCCGCGCGGGAGTAATAGGCAATGAGTTTTTTCATGATCCGTTCGCCTTAAATACAGGCGCTCCTTTCTATGAACAATGCCAACTATGAACAACGCCAAAAGCATACCGCAGTTTTCCGCATCCGTCAACCATCCGGCCTGTACGGTCAAAATTGCTGCTGCATACCTCAGGAGAAACACAAAAAGCTCCCCTGCTGGGGAGCTTTTTGCTGCCTTATCGCACGCGCAGGCGCTCTGCGAGCGTCTCGTCGCTCTCGGCCATGCAGGTCTGATAGTCCGTGTAGAGCACCATGCCCGGCAGCGCGCCGGACGGCTTGCGCACGAAGCGCGCCATGGTGTAGTCTACCGGCGTCTTTCCGCCGCCGCGCGCCTGTGAATAGTACACGGCGAGGCTCGCCGCCTCGGCGATCGTCTGATCGTCCGGCGTTGTGTCGTGCGCGCGGATGATGACGTGCGAGCCATGCACCTTCTGCACATGCAGCCAGATGTCCGTGCGGCGGGCGGTGCGGTGTGTCAGCTCGTCGTTCTGCGTGTTGGAGCGGCCGACCAGGATCTCATACCCGGTGCTCGAGACGAAGGAGAGCGGCGCGCGCTGCGCCGTCTTTTCCTTTTTGGCATTGCGCGGCTGGCGCAGATACCCGGTCGCGCGCAGCTCGGCGCGAATGTCGGCGAGGTCGCGCTCGCTCTCGGCGCGCGCGAGCTCATCGAGCACGCTGTTGAGATAGTCGAGGTTCCGGCTCGCCTCCGCGATCAGGCCGGTCAGGTGCTGCTCGGCCGTCTTGGCCTTGCGGTAGGACTTATAGAGCGCGGCGGCGTTCTCCTGCGGGCTCTTGCGCGGGTCGAGCTCGATCGTCACGTCCGGGCACCCCTCGGCATAGTAGTCCTGCACCGTCACGGTGCGGTCGCCCTTATGGATGCGGTAGAGATTGGCCTTGATGAGGTCGGCCTTCTGCCGCAGGGCCTCGCGGTCGGCGCAGCGCAGCAGGTCCGAGCGCTGGATGGCCAGCTTCTTGGCCGTGCGGTCGCGCAGGGTGCGCACCTGATGCGTCAGCTCCTGCGAGCGGCGGCGCATAGCCTCTGCCTTGTCACGGCGGAGATAAAACTCATCCAGCAGCTCGGAAAACGAGCCGCAGCCGCGGCTTTGCAGCGCGCCCTGATACTGCAGGATCGGCACGGCGGAAAAGTCCTTCGGCCGGTCGCCGTCGAACAGCATGGTGGGCGCGAGATTGTTCGTCTCGACCGAGAACACAAGCGCGTCCAGCTCGTGCTCCAGGCGTGCGCGCTGCGCATCGTCCAGCCGCTCCAGCCGGGGGCTGGCATCGCCGAACGCGCGGAAGCACACCTCCCGGCACAGCAGGGGCGACACGCCGGAAAACAGGCCCAGCAGCCACTTATCAAGCGTCGCCGCCGTGACCGGGCCGGAAAGCAGCTGTGTGCGCTGCTCCGGCGTCGTGTCAAACAGGACTGGTTTGTCCTGGCGCAGCGGCAGGCGGTAAAACAGGCCCGGCTGCACCTGGCGCGTCTCGCTCATGGAGGAATCCACACGGCGCATGCAGTCGATGATATGCCCGTCGGCACTGACGAGAATAACGTTCGACTGGCGGCCAAGCATCTCGACAATGAGCTGCTTTTTGACCGGCGTGCCGAGTTCGTCGCGCCCGTCGAGGTCGAGCACGAGCATGCGCTCAAAGTCCGGCTGAGCAATGCCCGTGATGCGCGCACCGACAAGGTGCTTGCGCAGGAGCATGCAGAACATCGGCGGTTCGGCCGGATTTTCAAACGTCCCGGCCGTAAAATGCACCCGCGCGCTGCCTACGCCGCCGTGCACGAGCAGCTTTGCGTTGCCGCTCTGCGTGCGCACGGACAGCAGCAGCAGGTCGCGCTCCGGCTGCTGCACCTTGTCGATGCGCGCGCCGGTCAGGCTCTGCGTCAGCTCCTGCGTCAGGCCGTGCAGAAAAACTGCGTCCATTGGCATGTTACAGCACCTCCGTGATCTTGCTGAAGAGCTCGCGCAGCCGCTGCGTGCGGCCGAGCAGATACAGCCAGCCAAAGAGCGTCTCGAGCCCCGTGGCCGCGTGATACTGCGCAACATCCGCATGCTGCGGCACCGAGTTCACCTTCGCATTGCGGCCGCGCTTATAGACTGCGCGCTCCTCATCCGTGAGCGCGGACTGAATGGCCTCCGCCGCGCGCGCCTGCGCGGGCGCGTTGACACGGTGCACCGTCTCGCGGTGCAGGTCGGTCACGGCCGTGAGCCCGGCGGCGCACAGGGCCGTGCGCATCATGAGCTCGTACACCCCGTCACCGATGTGCGCAAGGGCGAGCGTACTGTAGGCGCCGACCTGCGCCGGCGTCATTTCCGGGGCAAAGTCCGCACCATCCGGAAAGGCAATCGTGCCGACGGGGCGGCGCTCCGGCCGCCCCGTGTGAAGATCATGATTCATCGTCTTCGGGTTCCTCTTCGTTCACATCTGCAAAATCCGTCTGTGCCTGCAGCACCTCGCTCGGTGCGGTGCCCTGCACGTACTGCATCTCCTGCCACTGCTGCTTCGTGATGAGGATCTTGCGCGGCTTCGAGCCCTCGAACGGGCCGACGATGCCCATCTCCTCCATCTGATCGACCATGCGCGCGGCGCGTGAATAGCCGAGCTTCAGCCGGCGCTGCAGCATGGACACCGACGCCTGCTTCGTCTCGAGAATAACGTCCACGGCCTGCGGCAGCAGCTCGTCATAGTCGCTCTTGGCAGGCTTGTCCGCCTCGGGCGCGGGGCCGGACTTCTTGTCGGCCTCGGCGGCGGATTTCTCGATCTGGGCGATGATGTCGTCGCTGTACTGCGCCTCGGAGTTCTGCTTAATAAAGCGCACGACCTCCTCGCGCTCCTCATCCGACACGTACGAGCCCTGCACGCGCAGGGGCTTGCCGGTGCCGATGGGCGCATAGAGCATGTCGCCCATGCCGATGAGCTTTTCCGCTCCGGAGGTGTCGAGGATGATGCGGCTTTCGAGCGAGGACGAGACCGCAAAGGCAATGCGGCTCGGGATGTTTGCCTTCATGAGGCCGGTGATCACGTCCGCGGACGGGCGCTGCGTCGCGATGATGAGGTGCATGCCCGCGGCGCGGCCCATCTGTGCCACGCGGCAGATGCTCTCCTCCACCTCTTTGGCGGCACAGAGCATGAGGTCGGCCAGCTCGTCGATGACGATGACGACCTGCGGCAGGGTCTGCCCATCGGGCTCGTTTTTCTGCAGGGCGTTGTAGCTGGCGAGGTCGCGCACCTGCGCCTCGGAGAAGAGGCGGTAGCGCTTGAGCATCTCCACGACCGCCCACTGCAGCGCTCCGGCTGCCTTCTTCGGGTCGGTCACGACGGGGATGAACAGGTGCGGGATACCATTATAGATGCCGAGCTCGACCATCTTCGGGTCGATCATGATCAGGCGCACCTCGTCCGGCGTCGCCTTGTAGAGCAGGCTCAGGATGAGCGAGTTCATGCACACGGACTTGCCGGAGCCGGTCGTACCGGCGATGAGCATATGCGGCAGCTTGGCGATGTTGCCGATGATGCAGTTGCCGCCGATGTCCTTGCCGACGGCAAACGAGAGCTTGGATCGGGCATTGCGGAACGCGGGCGAGTCAATAATATCGCGCAGGCACACGGCACTGACGATCTTGTTCGGCACCTCGATGCCGACGGTCGAAATCTTGTCCGGGATCGGCGCGATGCGCACGTTTTCCACGCCGAGTGCGAGCGCAAGGTCACCGGAAAGGTTCGTGATCTTGTTGAGCTTCACGCCCGCCTCGAGCTCGAGGTCGTAGCGCGTGACCGTGGGGCCGCGCGTCACATCACGGATGGTGGCATTGACGCCGAAGCTGCTCAGGGCAGTGTTGAGCCGGTCGCGGTTGAAGCGGATCTCCTCCGTCGCGTCCGTCTGGTCCTTCTTGCCCGCGCGCAAGAACGACACCGGCGGGAGCTGATAGGCCGAGTGGTCGGCATTCTCGCGCTCGATGGCGGAGGTGATGGCGGCCGTCTCCGCTGCGACGGCGGCGCTGGCCGCCTTTCTGGACGGCTTCGGCGGGTCCTGGATCTCCTGCGTGGCCGGCACGGTGACGCCACAGATGTCGGCCGCCTCTTCCACGGACAGCGGCTCGACATTCTGTGTGGCCTCCGCCGGCACGGCTTTTTTCGCGCCGCGGGCAGGCTTTTTGACCGGGATAGGGTCGATCGGGTCGTCGTCCGGCTCCGCCGGGGTCTCCTCGACCGGGATGTCAATGATTTTTTTCTTCGCGACCGGCTTGTCCGGCGCTGCGCGGCGCGCGCGGCGCTGCGGCTCGGGCTGCGGCTGCGCGGCGGGCTCATCCTCGTCATCAAAAAGCGGCTGGTCTCCGTCGTCCGGGATGTATTGTGCCGCGCGGTGCGCGCGCCATTGGGTGATGACCTTGCCGACCGTCAGATCCATGCTGCCGAGCACACAGACCACGAATGCCGCCATCGTCAGCGGCAGCGCCGCGTACACGCTGATGCCGGCCTTGAGCAGATAGCCCACGCCGCCGGAGATCACACCGCCGGACGTGAGCGCCTTACCGCCGTCATAGAGCTGGCCGACGATCGCGCCGAACGTCTGCGCCGTGAACGCCACGCGGCAGAGCATAAGATGCACGATCGTGCCGAACAGCGGCGCGATCAGCAGTGCCGCCGTCACGCGCAGGCCGAAATGCCGCTCCGGATTGCGCACAAAGACCCACGCCAGCAGCAGCATCGCAAACGGAAATGCCCAAAAGCCCCAGCCCATGATGCCGCACAAAAAGCCCGCAAAGCCGTCGATGATGACGCCCTCGGCATGAAACAGGCCCAGGAATGCCAACAGCGACAGCACGATGCACACAATGGCATACGGCCACGTCGGTGCGGTCGGTGCAGGCGCCGCCGCAGCAGCAGGCTGCTTTTTGGGTGCTGCGGCAGACTTTTTTGCAGCCGGGGCGGACTTCTTCGCCGCGCCGGTTTTCTTTTTGGATGATGAAGTTGCCATTATATATAACGTCCTCTCAGAAAATCAGAGACAGAATCATCGTCAGTGCGCCCGCGCCCCAGCAATAGTAGGAAAACGCGCCGAAGCGGCCCTTCGACGTCAGGCGCTTGACAAGGCCGATGGCCGCGATGCCCGAAACCATTGCCACGAGCATGCCGATCAGATACGCCGGCAGGAGCGACACGTCAATACCCGCCTTGGCCGCCTTGGCCAGCGACAGGATGTTCGCACCCAGCACCGCGGGCAGCGACATCAGAAACGAGAAGCGCACCGCAAAGCTGCGGTCCAGCCCCGTGGCCATACCGGCCGCAATCGTGGTGCCCGACCGGGACAGGCCCGGGATCGTCGCCACGGCCTGGCACACACCGATGATGAGCGCGTCGCGTACGCGCATGTTTTTCTCCGTGCGCGTGCCCTTGGGCATTTTATCGGCCACGAACAGCAGAAAACCCGTGAGAATGAGCATGAAGCCGATGAAGAAGGTATGATAGTAGAGCTGCTCGACCTTGTCGTTGATCGGCAGGATCAGAAACAGCGGCAGCGTCGCCAGAATGATCATGAGCACCATGCGCGCAGCGGGAAGCTGCTGCTGCCGCTGCGCGGCTGGCAGACGCGTGTTGCGGAAAAACGCGAACACCTCACGCACCATGGCCACAATGTCCCGCCAGTAGACGATACAGATGGAAATGAGCGTGCCCAGATGCAGCAGAACATCGAAAAACAGATGACCGTTTTCCGTCGTAGACATATGAAACAGGTTTTGCAGGATGGACAGATGGCCGGAGCTGGAGATCGGCAGAAACTCTGCGATGCCCTGCACCAGACCGAGTATAATCGCATTCCAGATGCTCACGGACATACCTCCCAATGTGCAGATATGAATGTTTGATTATAACACGATTTTCTTCTCATCACAAGAGAAAACGGGCATAGTGCCCGCCTTCCCCCGTTATATCCGGTCACGCCTGCGTGTCGCAGTAGGCCGCCAGCACACCGCGGTAGGTCATCCAGCAGTCGAACTTTGCCACGAGCTCGAACGGTGCGTGCATGCTCAGCACCGGCACACCGGCGTCGATGGTGTCGATGTTGCGGTCGGCCATGAACTTGGCGATCGTGCCGCCGCCGCCCTGATCGACCTTGCCCATCTCGGACAGCTGCCAGACGACGCCGTTATCGGCAAACAGGCGGCGCAGATAGGCCACAAGCTCAGCCGAGGCGTCGCTCGTGCCGGACTTGCCGCGCGCACCCGTGAACTTGCAGATGCCCATGCCGTAATTGAGCTTAGCCTCCGTGCGCTTGGCGCTCACCTCGGGGAAGCTGGGGTCAAAGGCCGCGCAGACGTCCGCCGAGAGGCAGAAGCTCCTGGCAAAGCAGTGGCGCAGCGCAACGTCCTGCTGCTCGCAGAGGTCGGCCATGAAGGCCTCAAACGCCTGCGACTGCATGCCGGACACGCCATCGGAGCCGATCTCCTCCTTATCGGCGAGGATGCACACGGCCGTACGCTCCGGCGCACCGTCAAGGTCGAGGATGGCACGCAGCTCAGCGTAGGCGCACACGCGGTCATCCTGACCGTAGGCGCCGATCATGCTGCGGTCAAAGCCGATGTCGCGTGCCGGGAACGCCGGCACGGCAGCCAGCTCCGCCGACAGGAAGTCCTCTTCCGTGATGCCGTATTCATCATAGAGCAGGGACAGCACGGCAAGCTTCACACGGTCGCGTCCCTCGCCGGCATACGGCATGCTGCCGATGACGATGTTGAGCGCCTCGCCTGTGATGCCCTCTTCCATGGTCTTGCGCATCTGATCCTTGCCGAGGTGCGGCAGCAGATCGGTGATGACGAACTGCGGCTCATCCGGCTCGCGGCCGATAGCGATGTCGACCGTGCTGCCGTCCTTGAGCGCGACGGTGCCGTGCAGCTCCAGCGGGATCGTGACCCACTGGTACTTCTTGATGCCGCCGTAATAGTGCGTCTTGAAATACGCCAGCTCCGAATCCTCATACATCGGCGTCTGCTTGAGGTCGAGGCGCGGCGAGTCGATGTGTGCGCCCGCGATCACGCAGCCGCGGTCGAGCGGCTGCTGCCCGAGCACGGCCAGCATAAGCGCCTTGCCGCGGTTGTTGACATACACCTTCGCACCCGGTTGCAGCGCCATGCCGAACGTATAGGGCACAAAGCCGGCTTCCTCCGCCATGCGGATCGCTTCCTTAACGGCCTCGCGCTCGGTGCGTGCGGCATCGAGAAACTGCTTATATCCCTCGGCGTAAGCAAAGATCTCCCCGGTCTGCTCGGCGCCGATCTGATCATAGCCGTTTTTCGGCTGGTAAAACAGCTTTTCCTTCCACTGCTTGAGTTCCTTATCTTCGCTCATGAGAGCACCTCCTGTATCAGTTGATGGCAGCGGCGCTGAAAATCGGCGAGTGTGCCGCCGTTATCCAGCACATAGCTGCAATGTTTGGCAAACCATTCGTTGGGCTTCTGCGCGTCGATGCGCGCCTCGGCATAATCACGTGTCACGCCCTCGCGCGCAATGAGCCGCTCGATGCGCACCTCACGCGGCGCCGTCACGCCGAGCGTAACGGTGCACAGCTCCGCCAACCCGCTCTCGATAAGCGCGATGGCGTCGATCGCCGCGACCGTGCCGCCCTGACGCGCCCACACGCGCAGACGAGACTGCACCTCGGCGCGGACATACCGGTGCGTAATGGCGTTGAGATCGTCGAGCGCCGCCGCATCCGCGAACACGACCGCGCCGAGCTTCTTGCGCTGCAGCACCCCATCTTCTATTGTACCCGGAAAACGGGCGTTGATCTCCGAGAGCATGGCGGTATTGGACGCCAGCAGCTCATGATACACCGCGTCGCAGTCGATGACGAGCGCACCCTGGCGCTCGAGCTCCATGAGCGCGGTCGTTTTGCCGCAGCCTGTGCCGCCCGTGATGCCGACGATGTGCATTTTCTGCACGAGCGCATCCCAGACGGCGTCGTCCGGCACGGCGGCGGAGCGCAGAATGCGGTACGGCGTGCGCGAAAGGTCGACGAGCGTGGACTCCCGGCCGATGCCGCAGGGGCCGCCGTCGATGACGGCCGCGATCTGCCCGTCGAAATACGCAAGCACGTCATCCGCCGTCTTCGGGCTCGGCGCGCCGGAGGGATTGGCGGATGGCGCGGCCAGCGGCAGCTGTGCAGCCTCGATGAGCGCAAGCGTGGCCGGGTGATCCGGGCAGCGCAGACCGACGGTCTCCCCGCCTGCGCGCACGATCTCGGGCACACAGTCCTGCGCCCGCAGCACGATCGTGAGAGGCCCGGGCCAGAACGCCTCGGCGAGCGTGTACGCCGCCGGCGGCACATCAGCGCAGTAGCGCACCATGGCAGATGCGTCGTGCACCATCAGCGACAGCGGCTTGACGGCCGGCCGACCCTTGACCTCATAGATCTGCGCGACGGCAGCAGGATCCAGCCCGTTGCCGGCAAGGCCATAGACCGTCTCCGTCGGGACGGCGACGAGCTGACCGGCGCGGATGGCGTCCGCTGCCTGCGCGATCTCGGTTGTGATTCGTTTCGTGTTCATGTTTCCTCCGCGGATGCGCGCAGCTTCTCGGCCTGATCGGCCAGTGTGAGCGCATCGATGATCTCATCCAGATCGCCGTCGAGCACCTGATCGAGCTTATAGAGCGTCAGCCCGATGCGGTGATCCGTCACCCGCCCCTGCGGGAAGTTGTAGGTGCGGATGCGCTCGTTGCGCATGCCGGTGCCGACCTGACTGCGCCGCTCGGCCGAGCGCGCGGCGTTTTGCCGGGCACTTTCCGCGGCGTACAGGCGCGAGGCCAGGATCTTCATCGCGCGATCCTTGTTTTTATATTGGCTGCGCTCATCCTGGCACTCGACGACCGTGCCGGTCGGCAGGTGCGTGATGCGGATGGCGCTTTCGGTCTTGTTGACATGCTGGCCGCCGGCGCCGGAGCTGCGGTAGGTGTCGATCTGCAGATCCTTCGGGTCGATATGCACCTCCACGGCGTCCATCTCCGGCAACACGGCCACGGTGGCGGTACTGGTGTGAATGCGGCCGCCGGTCTCCGTCTCCGGCACGCGCTGGACGCGGTGCACCCCGCTTTCAAACTTCAGGCGGGAGTAGGCCCCCTGCCCGCTGATGAGCAGACTCGCCTCGCGCACGCCGCCGAGCTCCGTCTCGTTGAGGTTCGCGATCTCGGTCTTCCACCCGTGCGCGTCGGCGTACATGTTGTACATCCGATAAAGCGTATGCGCAAAGAGCGCCGATTCTTCTCCGCCGACGCCGGTGCGGATCTCCAGAATGACGTTACGGTCATCGTTCGGATCGCGCGGCAGCAGCAGGACGCGCAGCTGCTGCTCGAGCTCCGCGCAGCGGGCCCTGTCCTGCTCGATCTCCTCGCGCGCGATCTCGTGCAGCTCCGGGTCGCCCAGCAGCGCCTCCGCCTGCGCGATCTGCGCCTGACAGGCGGTATACGCCCGGTAGGCCTCCACAACCGGCTGCAGCTCGCGCTGCTCACGGCAGAGCTTTGTGAACACCGCAGGGTCGGAATAGTACGCAGGGTCGGCCAGCTTGCTCTCAAGTTCGGCATATCGGTTTTCAATTTGTCGCAGCTTTTCGAGCACAGCGCCGCCTCCCTTGTTGCGATATTCGCTCAATATATCAGTTTACCACAGCGGCGCAAAAATGTAAACAGGCCGCATGCTGAAGGTTTTGCCGTCCCTCTGGAGCAGCGGGGATTTTTACGCATCGGTGTG
>OLPA01000613.1_pt1 | contig 32957 bp, 29 predicted proteins | sample 1672811 | NCBI WGS metagenome assembly OLPA01 (sample SAMEA3136726, study PRJEB25190) | human gut metagenome | biome: human gut; feature: human-associated habitat; material: faeces | place: Austria | collected 2013
GGCCGCTGTATCTCAGCGGCCCATGGACTTGCTTGCACGGAGCAAGCTCTGGATATTACCAATACTTAGGATAACTACTATTACTCTGCTGATGCTTCGCGTACTCCCACCATGGGACTTGATTCGTGAAGTCAGTCATCTTATCCCAGAACTGGTCGGACAGCGTACCCTTGTTCACATAGACCGTAACGATATAAGTCTTAGTACTGCCATCCTCCATGGTGGCCGTATAGGTCACGGAGTTGGTGAAGTCCACCGTTTCGCCGCTGCCAGGTGTCAGGGATTTGACGCCGTTTGTGGCAATAACAGGGGTCAGCTTCGTTACATCCGTGCCACGGGGCATGGTGATGGTAATGGTGTTAGTGGTATTGTTCACCGCACCGGCCACGCCGTTGATGGAGAAGGCTGTGATGCCCGTGGAGGTCGTCGCGGCAGTCTCCCACTGACAACTGATGCTCACATTACCGTCAGGCATAGTAAAGCGATTGTTGGTGATTTCCACTGTCTCGCCGCCAGCCTCGCGCAGCGTATAGGTCAGGGAGCCTTCCACCATCTGGTAGCCGCTGTCGGGCGTTACGGTGACGATGATCTCATCGCCTGCGTTGGCTCTAGTGCGGCTGGGGGTAATGGTACCGCCCTTGGGTGCGTCCACTGTAATGGTGTACTTACCGGTATCCGGTTCGTAAGCGGGGATCTCGATCTTTAGGACGGCGCTCTTATCACCGTCCGCACTCTCGACCACGATGTAGATGTCGCGTGCGCCATCGCCCAAATTGTTAAGAGTGATGTTATTCACACCCACTCTGGCCGTATTATTGTTGGAAGCCAGAACCTCTTCCACCGTAGGCGCTGCTGCGCTATGGTTGACAACCTTATAGTAGTAGGTGCCTGCCACATTGGAGGTAAACGTCACCGTTGCGGCGGTCTTGCTGCTGCGGGTAGCGGAGCCATCGGACAGTAACGGAGAACCGGCATAAACCAGCTTGATGGTATAGTCCTTGGTGGCCGTTCCTGCAATTGCCTGGAAAGGAACTTCTTCGCCTACCGGCATATAGCAGGAGATGTCACCCTTAGACCAATCGCCTTCATAGCTGCCGCCTCCGCCTTCCTGCTTTACCTTTACGCCAGCAGGTGTAACGATTTTCAGGTTCAAACCGGACAGTCCTTCAGGAATCTTGGCAACCGTCTCTGCCGACACGGTGTTGGGAATGGTGATCGTCCAATTGTCACCAGACGGAACGCCATTTGCAACCTCGCTGCCGTCGCTCTTTACCAGTGCGACAGATGTAATCGTCGGTGTAATCTCCGCCGTAGCCTCAAACTCTGCCGTTACCGTGACATTGCTCTTAGGCATCGTGAAAGTACCAACATTGCTGTTAGTCTTATCTTCGGTGACAGCAATGCTCTTCTGCTGTTCGTCCTTCACGATCCAGCTCTTCAGCGTGTAGCCGCTATCGGGAGCAGCGGTCAGCGTAATGGTCGTGTTCGGCTGTGCGGTCGAGTTGGAAGATGTGATCGTACCGCCTGTCGCCTGTGTCAGCACGATGTCATGTCGGGCAGTTTCCTCGGTCTTGTCATTTAAACACACGAGCAAACTAATACTCGTCCACTCTGTGAGTTTAAAAGTACCGGAATATTCTGTAAAGGTTTCTTCTATGCGTGTGCTGCCGGTACGGAAAACTCGTTTTCCAACTTTTTCGAACACATACTTATCAGTGTCATTGACGGTCACTGAAAAGCTTATCACATCGTCCTTTTTGACCTTGGTATAGTTGCTTACCGACGAACCATTTACGGATACCTCCACATTTGCAAGGTCGGAAGCACCTTGATAGCCACTGCCGCCTCCCTTCATGACCTCCCAGCTTAGTGTTACATACCGCTCCTTCAGGATTGCCTTTATACGGACACCCTCCGTCACGGACGGCATAGTAAACTCAACACTACTATTTCTGCAGTCCTCCTCAGAAATAAGCGACACTGCGGCCTCTGTAGCTGTTGTGATCTCCCAGTGGTCGAATTCATAATACTCATCCACATTTGCAACGGACGCAACAACAGATGTGCCCTCCTTTGCTGAGGTAATAGCCTTTCCATTCGCTTTGACCTCAATGGTTGCCTTACCTTCGGGGTCGGACGTTGCTTGAATCGGTAGCGGCTGAGAATCTGCACTCTTCTCGAATACAGCTGTAAAGGATGCCGCCTTGGTTCCAAACACAAACTGAGCTATCGGAATCATTTTCTGATCTGCTGACAGATATGTGCTGCCATCAGCTTCGATCCACTCCTTAAATCTGTAGCCATCCTTCGGTATCGCTCGCATGACTACATGCGTTGCCTCTTGCTGCGTTCCACCCGCAAGGCATTCCGGGGTAATTTCTACGGTTCCCATGGTTTCATCGTTGGATACAGCCTTGAACGAATAATAACCAAGCTCGTGGAACTTTGCGTTAACAATGACATCCTCGTTCGCAATAAAAGCGATATACAGTCTGCTGTTCTGTATTCTGTACTGGGAATCCTCATAGCGAACCAGATCTCCCAGCTTATTTGTAGCTGTCGATGTCAGGTCTTCGCAGATATAGGTTGCTTTGCTGTCAACGCCCGCAGGAAATGCCGGATATGTATTCGCCTCGACAAGGATGCCGATCCCCCGTTCAATATAAAGCGGCCATTTTGCCATTAACCCAGTGAAGCCCGCTTCATAAAGATTATCTAGTTCGCCCCGGCTCTTCTTTGCAATTACTTCATCAATCGTGAGATCTTGGGCATCAAATGTGTAGAATTGGAAGGGATAACAACTGAGTTCACCTATCCAGCCATTTTCGCCAAAGGCGTTGGGGCGATCTACATCCGTTCCCGTGTTAATGGCATGGAAATTCAGCTCTACTTTTCCTTCCTTGCTTTCAAAGATGGGCTTAATAGTGAAAGCTGCGTCAGGAACGACAAATGTCACAGAATCCTCATAAACATTTTTGTCTTCTACATTTGCGCCTGGAATGTTCCATCCGTTCAGATAATAGCCCTCGTCTACTCTGGCAAATACAGTCACTGTTTCGCCGGGAGTAAAGACGATCACGTCGCCGTTCTTGTATTCCCTGTCGTTATATACCAGCTTGCCGTGCTCTGCATCCACCGTGGCACAGCCGGGGCCTTGAGGCGTATCTCCGGTCTTTTCAAAGACAGGCTTGATAGAGAAGAACTTGTTGGGAACGGTGAAGGTCGCGGAGCCATCTTCTGTACCCGCATATGTTGTACCGTTGATGATCCACTCTTTCAGATGATACCCATCCGCCGCTTTCGCGGAGACCGTCACTTCGGCTTCGGGAGTAAACGTGATCACATCGCCATTTTCGTATTCTGTCCCGCTATACTCCAGCTTGCCATTCTCCGCTTCTACCTGCGCACGACCGGGGTATTGCAGCAGAATGGTGCCCTTCTTCACCTTGCCATCCTTGTCGGTCATTGTGAAGCCTACCGCGTAAGCAGTCTCGTCGATTGCAAGCCTCTGGCCAACCATGCCTGAACCCTTTGTGTAGTCCGTTGCATCCGCGCTGTCAAACTTAAACGTCACGCCATCAGCCACACGCTTGAGGCCGCCCCATATCGTATAGCCGCGCAAGGCTGTGACACTGTTGTTGGTGCCGCGTTTATCAAATATCACTACGATGTCTTCACTCGCATCGTTCGACCACCCCGTGATACTTGTAGCCTTGTTGTTGGTACCAGGAAGCAGTTCGAAGACCAGCGGCTGCAACTCACAGTAATCATAGCTAAAGAAGTGTCCGGCATCTGCCTTTTCAAAATGCGCCGTTACAGTCAGAGCTTTCGCCTCGGTGTTCGTTTCGCTTACAGCCAGTGTTGCCGTATTGCCTTCGCCTTCGGTCAGCGTGTAGATAGTGAACCGGCTGCTATAATCAACCATAGGATCACCATTGGTGTAAGAGACCGTCCACCCATCCAGCCGGTAGCCTTCCTTCGGCTCGGCTGTCAGCGTGACACCTGATCCACCGGGTACGGCATTCTCCGCGCTTGCGGTAACTGTACCCCATGCATCATTGTTGCTCGTCGCCGTGATATCAACAGTTTTAACAAAGTTCGCAGTAAGGGTAACAGTCTCAGGGGTATTGGTGGTAACAATTAGCTGTGTAGTGCTGGCGTTCGGATCAGTAATTGTTACATTTTCCGTATCTACAGTCCATTCCTTAAAAACATAGCCATCACTGGGAAGTGCCACTATGGGAACATTTACTTCTGGCTTGTCTTCTGTAGCCGCCGGAACCCCATGGATTTCGCCATCTTGCTTCGGTATATTGAAAACTTTTACACTTCCACCTATAGCAACAATTTTGACCTGAACTCTCTCCGCCGCCATTATTTGCGCGATAGACACAGGCACAATAATGCATAGCGACAGCAAAAGTGCCAACAGGGGAATGAATCTTTTTTTCATTAAATTCCCACCTTCATTTAATAGTGATTATATTCTCCATCATCGGTCTGACCCTCCTTACGAGAACCGGTGTGTGCTGCGGCTCTCCTGATGATCGGTTACCGTATTGTCTTCAGAGACCTTGTCCCAAAGTTGCTGCGAGGTACTGCGCTGATACACCACGCGAACAACATAGTATCGCGTCTCGCTACCAAGCCTCACGGTATAGGTAAGCGGTGTGGACAGATTCACCACTTCACCGGACACAGGGCTTACCACTGCGCCAGCAGGTACAGTAACCAAAGGTGCTACCGCGGTTACATCCGTCCCGTTAGGCAGTACGACCTCAATCGTACCAGCGGTGTGATCGATCTCACCGTCTACACCCAGCACCGTAAACTTCTCGATCCTGGCAGAACTGGACGGTGTTGGCGTCTCTCCGGAGGCAGAGATCAAGCTGCCTGCCGTGTTCGTTACCCGAACCGTATAGGTACGGCTCTCTACATCACGTCCTGCGACCGTATAGGTGACCGGTGCGGAGAAGTCCTGCTCAGTTCCGGATAGCGGGCTGCACACCGTTGTGCCTACACCCAGCGTGATGTCCGGCGCAAACTTTGTGGTGGTCAGATTGCTGTCGTCCACACCAGTCACAGAGATCGTGCCGCTTACGTTGTCAATGTCTCCGTCGTAGACCTTGCCGTTGATCGTCAGTGAAAATGCCATGATGGAAGCTACTGCTTTCGCCTGTACCTTGATGCGATAAGCAGCGTGGTTTTTGCCATCCCCAGAGGTAATAGCAAATTCCGTCCAATCTGAGAGGTCAAGATTCACAGATCCATCCAAGACGGGCGAGGCACTCGCGCCATAAGAGATGTTGGCGATAACACGCAGCTTTGTCACATCAATACCGCTGCTGACCGTCAGCAAAATGTCCGCGCCGTCCTCTTTCACTGTGACGGCCTTGTCCAGAATATCAAGATTACGCTGATTAGCGTCTTGCAGGACTATGGTCGAAGTATCAATCTTCGCGCCTGCCGGATCTACATCCCCAAATGTAACCGTGACATAATAGGTCTTTCTGGTCAGGCCATCCTCGGCCAGTACTGTGAACGGCTGGGCCACACCCTCAGCGAGTGTAACGGGGAGCGTCGGAGCTGCCAAGGTTGCACCTGCCGACAACGTGAAGTCGGGTGTTATATTCTGGAGGGGCATTCCCTTGGGCAAGGTAACAGAGATGGTATTCTGACCATTTTCTTCTCCGAAGACACCTTTCTGGCCCTCAATAGAGAATTCCAGTATGTCGGCTTCCGAAGAAAGCACAGTGGAGAAATCATAGCGATGATAATACAGATAGTACGGATACCCCGCTCCACCCTTCTCAAGGAAACCAAGATACCACTGCAAGGCATAACAGGATTGATATGTCGCCATCAGGTTGCTGGCCGTTTCGCTCTGCACATGCTTAAAGCCACCAGGTACGGAGAACATATCCATCCACTGTGTAAGGATCGTGCGGTCTCCGTCACCGAAACGAGGATCAGTATAAGGGTCAATGCCACAAGAGGCCAATGCGCAAATGATCTGTGCAACTGACTCGCTGTTTACGGTTCCCCAAGAGTGGAACGTATAGTCTTCACGCATTTCTTTCAAAATGGCTTCGATACCCTCGTCCAGTTTCGCCTTTGTCCGTTCTCCATAGGTGGGATCATCCTGATATGGCGCAATAGCGTACATCAGCATACCGACCATATCAACGCCAAAGTTGTCAGAGCCATATTTGTGATTGAGTAGATCTTCCAACAAGGACTCCCTGCTTCTCGCCCCATTGGCAGGAAGTGTATAATTGCCCATGTCCAGCGCACACAATGCGAAAATTCTGCCGTTTACACCACCGTCAGTTGTGGACGCAATATTTGCAACGAGGTTGTCTATCTCGTTGCTGCTTCCATCCAAAAAGGGCTTGCCGTCGTTATACTTGGCAAGGTTTGAACAATCATACCCTCTTGAGGTCAGGAGCATCGTCAGTCTGGCGATATCTGTCATTCTACCTTTCGGGCCAACGTTCAAGTCTTTGATCTCTTTGGCAATATCGAAACCATTGTTGGTGTTCGGTCCGTTGTCCTGCGGCAAATTATCGTAGATGCCAAGCTGCATCCACTCCCAGTCGTCTTCCGCGCTCTTCTGATAGCTGCCGATGATTTCCTCTAGCTTAGCCTGATAGGTCATTTTATCAGGATTCTCTCTTCGCTGCGTAGAGACCGTTACAATAACCTTGTACGTCCTGGTATCGCCGTTCTGTGCGGTAACGGTATAAAAAACCGGTTCGGTGAAATCCTGAAGTACACCGCTGGCTGGCTCGACAACGGCAAATTCGGGAATTGTGATCTGCGGGGCAAAGCGCTTGGTAGACCCTTCCGGCAGCTCAAGCGTTATTGTCTTTGCATCATGGTCGATTGTACCTTCCAACGATCCGCAGTAGAAGCTCTCGATTTCATTGCCAGTGGCAGGGGGGATCTTCTTTACAATAACAGAATAAGTCCGCTGGTCTTTTCCGTTCTCCGCAGTTACCGTATATTGGATAGGTGTCGTCTCGGAGTGTTCAAAATCCTCACCATTCGGCATGGCGATGGTTGCATCATAGGATATGGTATAGTTGCTCTTGAGCGTATTCCAGTCCGTGGCGTAGGGAATTGTTACCGTGATTGTCTTACCATCAGCACTCCAATCGATCTGTTCACCCGTCGCACCGACGGAGTAGGACAACAGCTCACATTCAGCGGAATTTCCCTGCGTGAACTTAAGCTCATAATCCTTGTGGTAAGACAGTCCCTCTGTATCTTTACCCGCCTGCGCATATGACGTCAGATCCTCAATCAGGCGCAGCTTTTTGGCCCTAGAAAAGTCGATTTGTCCGCCTTCGTCAGGCTCTACGGTGTTCCCATCGGCATCCAGGAATTCATAATCTGTTCCGGAGCAGGTAATTTGAGGGATCTGTTTCCACGACCAGTTCTTGGCGAAATGCAATGAGATTGTAAGATTTTCCTCGTCAATGCTTGCCGTGCGGTCATTGATTTGGAAGGAATGTACCGAGTATACCGGATCACCCGTACTCAGCCGCAGATAATAGCTGCCTTGTACATAACCGTTAGTGCCGGAGTTATATACAGTGTTTGTCGCAGGATCTCTTGCACTCAGCAGCAGCATTATTCCCGCTCCCGGAGTCCAGTTTCCCTTCGCTTCAAAAACGTTGATGGTGTTTGCGCGGTACTTGATCGATGACGAAGCCTTTTTCCAGTTCACACCTTCCGGCAGACAGAGAGAATACTCCGAATCAGATACCTTGACCGCATCGACGCCCATGACCTGCAGCGACAGCAACTCCGGCTCTTCAATGCGTGCTTCACAATACTCCCAATAGTACCCCAGTACATCGGTAAACCATGCGGTTGCCTGCTCGGGAGAAAACCAACCGTCCTGGTTAAGTGTCTGCTGAACTTCTGCAAGTGCATCCTCAGATTTGCTATAGTAATCTTTATACGAATCGAGAAAACCCGCACGAAGCCAGTTAGTGGAGTTAAGTATTCGCATCAAACAGCGATAATTATCAATATAATAACCGCCAGCTACACCTTTTTTTGTTGCGGCAAGGCTGTTATAGAAGTCGTCCAATTCATTTCCAAGCAACAGATCCAAATACATTTGCGCAGGCTTACTGAAATCCGCCCTGGAATAATCCCAAATTTCAGGGATCGCAATGATAAAAATATCGCACTGACGTCCATCATTCGCGGTCCATGTAACGCGAACCGGCAAATAGTAATTGTTCTTGGAAAGCTTCAGCTCCGGCGCGTCATTGTTTTTTTCCTTCAGAGTCAGTGTTAAATCGTAATCTTCACGTGATGCCGTGGCTGCGTCCAGCCCTGGGACAGTGACAATATAGAAAATCTCCGGTTGAATATTTGTCACCATGTTTATCGGGCCTGCATCTGGGTACTCCTCAGAGTAGACCTGTATGTCAGTATATGTGTTTTGGGGGAAGCCTCCGTCTGAGCTTAAATCGCCTGGCCAGTAGAGGAATACACCCAAGCCACCGGTAACAGCATAAGTTGTAACTGGTTGCAGCGCACCAATCAACACAAGCAACGCCAGCAATACCATACAAATCTTTGTCTTGTTTTTTGTGGTCATTTTCTCCTACCTGTTCATAGCATACACACGCTTTATGTTGGTGGGGGATGCCCGGCCCAGAAGGAACCGGGCATCCCCCAAGTGTTAAGGACTAGTTTTTAAGGGTTGTATTGCTTAGAACATGGGTGCGCCCAGATCGTAACCAACGTCAGCAGTATACTGCCAAGTGACCACATCACCGGGCATCAGGACGAAAGAGCCTGCGCTAATGGAAGGATAAACTTCATCACTGCCGCGTAAAACCTTGAACATCCAGCCGCCGGAGCCGTAAGGGCCTCCCCACTGAGGATGAACATACTGGCCAGCAGTGTCCTGATTAAGCGCGCCGATCTGGGAGATATAGCCGCTGCTATTAGAGATGTACACACCCTTCGCATTGCAAATCGCGGTGATGATATCGGCAGCAGTGTAACCATAGCTCAGGCCACTATAGGTAGCGGATGTGCTGCCGTTAAAAGCAGCCTTGGTCGTATCATACGCAGACTGGGCGGTCGTTTTCTGCGTAGCGGTGGTCACCTGCATATACGGGTTCTGGGTGGTGTTCGCACCCTTATACTTCGTATTGACCGCTGTCTGAGAGAACGCATAGGCAGTATCAAACTCGACGCTCACAGAAGCATAGAATGTGGTGCCTGTTTTCCATGCGCTGATATAGTAGGTCTCCGTTACGCCGTTGGTGCTGGTCAGAGTCAGCGCTGCAACACGGTTGATAACATTAACATAGGTTGTCACCGTACCACCGCCGGTATAGGTGGTGGTTCCGTTTTTCAGCGTGCCGCCGGAATACGTTACTGTAAGCGGCATGTTCGCCAATACGGAATTGTTAACGTTAGCAGACTCAAGGTGGCAGGAATAAGCCGTGAAGCTCTCGCCATCGCCATCATCACCAGTGTAGGTATACGGGGTAATCGTAAACGATTCGGTATTATACTTAATGGACGTGATCGTGTTGTTGCCTGTTGCCGCGAACGCGGTGACGCTGAGGCTCAACGCCAGGACAAGCGCAAGAAACAGCGCGGAGAGACTTTTGAATCTCTTCATATCATTTTCCTCCTCAATAAATTTGTCCTAGGAGTGTACATGATTCTCCAGCTATCCACACTCCACAAAGAATAGCTGGCTTTTGGGAAACTCGCGCAATGTTAGCTACTGCATTGGTACCCTCCTACTCCTTAACACTTCTATTTTGATGTCGCCCACAATTATTTATGAGCAACTGGCTGATGCAACAAATACTCTTGTGAGTCCATCAAACTCAAGACCAATTTCGTGTGTCTTCCCCTCAGAAAAATCGAGCATGAGCATAACGGGAGAAGCTGCGGCGATCATTGTACCGTCCAATGTAAGAACATCTCCATTAAAGTGGATCAGTACGGGGAGGTTCGCCAAGTTCGTATCAGATAGAAACGTGCCCGTGGCATAGTAGTTAGTCTCAATTTCGCCAGTCTGCACATCTTCTATGGAGACTTCCTCCATATCAAAATAGTAATCATAAAACTGCATGGTAACTGTTCCGGGCTGTGTAAGATCATCTGATAAGGTTATACGATACTCTACATACTTATCCTTCTTTCCGCACCCTGCCAAACACGGCAGAATGTAGAGCACGACCAGAATCGCACAGCATATCTTCTTCATAAAAGCTACCTCCTCACTCAGAGCGGATGGCTTCGTTGGGGCTGATCAGCGTCGCCTTGTGCGCGGGCATCCACGCGGCGGCAATGGCAACCACGCCTGCGAACAACACGCCGCAGACCGCCAGCCACCAGGGCAGCACGCACCTCAGCTCCTGGGACGCGAAGATCACCGGTATCAGCCACTTTGCGATAAAGCTCAGGATCAGGCCAGCCGCGCCACCGATCACGCCTACGATCAGCGCTTCCGTCAGGAACATCTTGAAGATGTCGCCCCGGATGGTACCCAGCACCTTCAATACGCCAATTTCCCGCGTTCTCTCCGTAATGGACATCATCATGGTGTTTGCCACGCAGATGGCAGAGATCAGGACAGCGATACCGCCCAGTGCGCCCAGCATCGCCTGGATCTGGCGAGACTGTGTGCGCACCGTCTCCAACATGTCATTGAGGGAGTAGGTATTCAGGCCCGTGTCACGGATCAGCTTGACAATGCGCTGCACATCGTTGACGTTCTTCACTTTCACCCAAACGAGATCGTAGGTAGGGCCGTTGGCCTTTTCCTCCACTGTTTTTGTCTGGGTGGTAGCACCCATGTTATTGGCGCTGGTCTGCGTCATTTCCTCCAGCCGGTCATAAGACATGAACGCGGCGGTGGCGAAGTTGTTATTCAAGGTGGAGCAAATGCCCGTCACCCGCAGGGTATAGAGATTGCTGGAGGGCAGTGCCCGTCCGTCGGTGTCGGCCTTCGGCTCACCGGTCAGGCTGGAGGAATCAAAGGTCATGCGGACAGGCACTTCCAGCAGGTCGATCAGGGCGTTGCCGTTCTCGTCCACCGCCAGCTCCCAATCCTTCGCCTTGTTGGCAAGACCGGCCGCCACATCGTCGGTAAACATGACTTCCGGATGCAGGCGTGTCCCTTCCTCAGCCATGGTGCCCCGTTCCGGCGTCAACATGAAGCTCTCCGCCGTGGTCATGTCGATGCCGTAGACGTGCACCATGTTGACGTAGTTGCCAGACACGATGTAGGCGGGCTGCTGGTAGACCGGCGTTACCGCCTCCACGCCGTCAATGCCCCGAAAGGCCTCCAGCGCCTTGTCGTTCAACAGCGCTTTTCGTCCGTAGTCACTGGTGGCAGGCGTCACGTCGATCTTCGTCAGGCTGCCCATGGCCTCGATGCTCTCACGGTACGCCTGCTCATAGCCCAGGCCCACGGAGATCAGCACCACGATACACATGACGCCTACCGCCATGGAAAGCGCCGTCAGGGCCGTTCTGGTTTTTCGTCGGAACAGGTTCGTACAGCCGTAGTGAAAAAGATCTCTCGGCTTCATACGTTCCCGCCATCCTTATCACTTCCTGTGTAGGTCAGCGGCTTTTCACCTATGTCAGGTGTACCGCCCGTCGCTTCAAAGTCGTCGTCAAAATCGTCCGCGCCATCGGTGTTCACCGCACCGGGGCCGATCTCGCCACGCTTGTACCGGATGATCACATAGACAATGACCGCAATGATGAAAAGCACCAGCAGGATCACGATCAGCCACAGCCACCAGCGGCTGCCTGTCCCGCTCTTCTGTGTGCTGACACTATTGGCGTCTGCATCCGCAGAGCTTTCCGCTACACTCAGGGGAACGGAAATATCCTGGGCATACGTCTCTCCGTTGGCATCCTCGTATTGCAGGATCAGCTTACCCACAAACGCACCGATCTTGGTGAAGCTCACTGTCACATCGGCGCTGGTGGAGCCGCCTGCCAGCAGGTCGCCTACATAACAAGGCGTAGAGGATTTCATACCGTCGGTTGCCAGAACGCGGATGTTCATCGCTTTTGCCCGCCCCATGTTGGTCAGGGGGACGGAGATGGTGGCCTCCTTATCCTTGCTGGGAGTGCCGTACACCTCCGGCGTACCAGCCAGAATGTCCATCTTCTGGCTGATGGGCAGCATAATGTTCTGCGCCGCCTTGCCCGCCACCGCCTCGGTGGTCTCATAGGTCAGGTTGATGCCCAGCATGGCGGGGCCTACCTCCGCGTCCTGCTTGGCCATGATCTTATACTTCAAGGTCGCCGTGCCGCCCGGCTTGATGGAATCGGCATAGGCGGTATCCGTGCCGCCCACGCACAGCGTCAGGCCGGGGGAATTGGTGAACACCAAGCTGCCAATGACCTTTTTTGCCGTATCGACCTTGGAGTTGTTGATAACGGTCAGGCGCAGCTCGGTCTCTTCGCCCGCCATCAGGCCGGAGACCTCGGTGTCGTCCACATACAGCTTATATTCCTTTACCATCACAGCCATGGCAGAAGCGTCATACCCGTCGATAATGGTGATTTGAGTGGAGAAGCTGCCCTCCGCGGGAGCGCTGTTTTCATAGTAGCTGGCCTTGAACTTGATGGCCTTGTTGCCGGAGGTAGCAAAGGGTGACACGGTGAATGTATAGTCCAGATACTTCACCTCGCCGCTGGCCCAATAGTTGAAATACTTACTATAACTAGTAGACTCCACCACAAAGGGGAATTCGTCCAGAGAAGTAGATACTACAGGGGAAACTGTCACGCTGGTCAGCGTACCGCCCACATTGATCACGGGGATACGCATGGAAATGGTCTGATTCGGCGTACCAGTAGGCACAGTGTAGGAACCGTCTACATTGGTACCGGCCACCTGCAAGCTTCCAAAAGAGGTAGTCACGCCGGACATATTGCCGTTATCGGTAACGGTCACATAAGCGGTGATCTTGAAGGTCACGTCCTCGGTGATCGAGGTGCCATTCACAGCATCCTCGCGCCAAACGGTGGCGTTGACCTTAAAGGGCACGGCATAGCGGCCCTGGCTGGCAAACTCGCTGATCTTAAAGTCGAACCACACCTCGGCGGTGGAATTATAGGACATATCCTTCAAATGCTGAAGGTCACTGGCATAGATCAATTCGAAGGGCCAGTTGGACACGCTGGTATCGGAAGGAACATCAGGCCAGATGTTGATGTTGCGTAGCATGTACTTCTCGCTGGGGAGATATTCCTTGTTCACCGCCAGCGGCAGCACGATCGTCACCACCTGACCAGGGACGCCTCTGGGGGACTGCGCGCCGGTATCCATCAGAACAAGAGCATTGGCGTCACTGGGAATGATCTTGATGTCGGTGTTAGGCTTTTCGTCCTCGATGGGAATACCACCGCTGGAGCCGCTATCATCCTCATCGTCCAGTACGGTCACATCGCTGTCATCTTCGCTCTCGTAAGTTGTGTAAGTTTCCGTACTGTTATCTATCGTATCATCCGTGGCCTCCTCCGCCATAGCGACGGTGGGCAGCATGGATGCTGTCATTAATACGCAGATCAACAATGCCAATACCCGTTTTGCCGTTTCTCTCTTCACTGTGTGCGCTCCTCTCCGGTGTGGTGATTCTCTGTCTCTATTTTCCCGTCACTGAAATAGACGGTTCGATCTGTATAACGTGCCATCTGTGGATCATGGGAACTGAGGATGAAGGTGGTGTTCCGTTCCCGGAATATCTCACACAGCAGCTCCATGACCTCCTGGCCGGTGCGGCTGTCCAGATTGCCGGTGGGCTCGTCCGCCAGCACGATAGACGGCTCGGTGATGATGGCCCGCGCGATGCTGACACGCTGCTGCTGGCCGCCCGACAGTTCCGAGGGCCGGTGATCTACATGCTCCCGCAGGCCCACACGGCTCAGTGCCTGCCGCGCTTTCCAGTTCCGCTCGGCCTCCGGTACGCCCCGGATGGCCAGCGGCAGGGCTACGTTTTCCAATGCCGTATACTGGGGCAAATTATTGTAGTTCTGAAAGACGAAGCCGATATAGCGGCGGCGGAACTTTGTTCGCAGTTCCTCGTCCATGGTCTCCAGATGATGCTTGCCCCGGACGATGATTTCCCCTTTGGTGGGCGGCTCCAGTCCTGCCAACATATTCAGAAGGGTCGATTTTCCGGAACCGCTGCGGCCCGCAATGCAGACGAATTCACCCTGCAGCACAGATACGTCCACGCCATCCAAAGCGCGGACAGTGTTTCCGCCTACGGTATAGTATTTTTTTAGACCCACCGTTTTTATAATGGCCTTTCGCTCACTCATAGTTCTCTCTGTTCTCTCCCGCTCATCTCGAATGGAGAAGTGCATTCAGGTGTCAATTACTACTGTTCTTCGCGTCCTCGGCGCCATCCATCTTTGCGCCCAAGTCGTCACCCATATTACAAGTGTATTTCCATTCGATTACATCTCCGGCTTTGACGCGAAACGTGCCGCAGCCGTAGTTTGGATACCATCCATTAACACAATACATCCAGCCGCTCCAGCGACCGCCATCAAACTCATAAAGATTATTGATACCCTCTACATAATATTGGCTTGACGTGCTGCCGGTAAATTCCATTTGAATCTTATATTTTTTGCACACACGGTTAAGGATATCGAAAGCCGTGTCACCCGTCTCAATTTCCACTGTGGTTACATCCAGAATACAGCCAGAAACAGGGACGATGCCCGCCCACTTACTCTCCAGATGCATACCATTTTTTACTGCCGTATCGCAGCGGATGGTGATGGTGGCGGTATCTTTCTTACTATCCTGTTTCTGATCCGGTGTAGGGGTGGGAGTATTGCTATCTTCAGCTTTCTGGTCGTTTTTCTTACCGTCGTTCTTCTTGCCGCCGGAATCTGGCGTTGTGATATTTGCAGGCTCCTCGTCAGGCGTAGTAGGAGTGGCCTGATCTGCCTTGTTGCTCTTGTTGCCTTCCGGTGCATCCGAAGATCCCTGAGAGTAGAAATCTGCCACACTATCAGGCTTGCTTTGGGACGGAGTGGTCGATGTATCCTTTTTACCGAAGCTGAAAGCATCCGTGATCCAGGAATACCACGGCTTTTCTTCTTCCGGCTGATTGGTGTCCTCGCCTACATAGTCCAAATCTAATCCACCGTTGCTGCCGCTGCCGCTTCCACTCTGGCCGCAGGCGCACAGGCTCAGCAGCATCATAAGCGCCAGCAGCGACGCGATGAAATATCTCAGATTCTTTTTCATTCTTATACTCCTTCAGCCCGTGTCAGGGCTGTTATTTTTGAGGCTGCGGGAGAGGCCGGCAAACCTCTCCCGCTCTATGGGAAAGACTACGGCATATGCCGTCTCGGTTTGGCTTTGTTTGAGGAAGAGGGGGCGGGGCGGCTTAAACCCCGGCCCCCTTATGGAAAGCGAACAGTCTCCGTTCAGACTGTCTCGGCTTGACAGGGAGATGTTTCTGCGCAGGCTGCGCTAAGTTCTGCATTAGAGGCGACGTCGTTATTCACAGCAGTTGCCATGAGTCCTGTTTCTGCCACAGTCTCAGTAATGGAGTCTGCCAAAGCCACAGCTTCAGACCTTGCTTTTTTCTTGGCTTCCCACTCTGCCTGTGCGGCTCTTTCCGCGTGCTTCTTGGCCTTTTTCTCACGTTTGGCCTGTTCTTTTCTTTCGCACTTGAGTGCCCACTTTTTCTTGCGTTCCTCTCTATACAAGGGCTCCTGTATTGCTTTCTCCTGTTTATAGCGTGCGGTGTCTTTGAGCTTACGCATCGATGTTGGCGGTGACAATCTCGCCTTCCACATTGCCGCTTCCCAGCTTCCAAAGCGCTGCTCAATGAAATCCCCGCCATCAACTTCGTTAGGAGATGGACTGTGTTTCAATGTATCGGCACATCTCCTCAGATATTGCGCCAGTTGCAGCAGTGGTGTTTCCGCATGTCGTTCGGCAAACGCTGCATCACGTGCTTCCAAGGCAGCTCTGGTTCTTTTAGCAATTTGGTTTTCTGCCCATGCCTGATGGTCTATTGGTTTGCCATTTGCAAAAGACTTAGAATAAGCCATAGCTACACTCCTCCTTATTATGAAAAACGCTGGATATCTCTCATTACTTGAGAGGTATCCAGCGACGTTTTGGCAAGAAAAAGCACTGACAACCTGTGTCAGCGCACACTCCTGCCCTCGTCACAACGAGAGAGCGCCGCTGTGTACTCCACAGATTCTCGACCGTGCAATTCTCCTGCCTTGCACCACAAGGCTTTCGCCTCACGTATACGATCTACCTTCTCAGGACTTGCGTCCCAATGGCGGCATTACCCAGCAGCTCATGCTGCTTCGACCGTTTCCATAGTGCTCACAGTGCCGACCGCGGTGGGTTTCAAACCCAAGTTCCTTTTAGGCTGCTGCCTGACTTCACCGGTAAAAGAAGTCTTTACGACGCACAGCCACACGGCGTCAACGAATCATATTTACTTGTCTGATAAAAATGGTTTATATTGTTACGGTGCGTGCATACTAAAGATACGGATAAGCGATCCGTGCTTTTCGTAAATCAGTTGTAATTCACGATAGTATAACTACCCTAACTTCGTTTTCTACTATACATGGATTCGCAAAAGAAGTCAACGGAAAAACCATAAAATCTGTGAAAAAGCAAAAATTTTCTGCAAACTTGTCAAAGCGAATATTTACAGTTCCCACAAATTGGAAGTCACAGGTCGAAAACATTGTGTTGCCCGTTTTTTAACCGTCAAAATTATCGTCGAGGAGGGAAACTTATGCCACGTAGAGGTGAGAACATCTACAAACGTAAGGATGGCCGGTGGGAAGGCCGATATATTCGCGGCCGGACACCTGCTGGTAAGGCAGAATACGGCTATGTCTATGCCAAAAGCTACGCAGCCTGCCGTGAGAAGCGGCGGAAGATGGAGGAAAATATACCTCAGAAGCCTATCTTGACAGGTGAAATGTCTGTTGCCCAGGCGGTTGCGTTTTTCCTGTCAGACCGACGCAGCGCTCTAAAGGCTTCGACAGTCGGGCGCTACGAGTATATGGCAAACCACTATATCATTCCGGAACTGGGAACGATCCAACTCCGCCACTTGACGGCGGAAAAACTTTCTGCGTTTTTCAGACGTCTCCAAGACGCAGGATTGTCATGCAAAAGCGCAAGGGATATCGGCGTGCTGCTGAAAACGATTTTTAAAGTCGTGAAAAAGAAATGCCATTGTGATTGCCCCGGCAAGGATGTGGAGCTGCCCGCATATCGCAGTAAAAAAATCGAAGTATTCTCCGATCACGAAATAGCCGCGCTGGCGCAGAAGTTGTTGGAGATGCCGGATATCACCGGACTGTGTATCCTCTTGGTTCTAAACACAGGGCTGCGGCTTGGTGAGGTCTGCGCCCTGCGAAGAAACGACATCGACTACCACTCCGGCGTCTTGCGAATTGAGCGCTCGGCTGCCCGTGTGCGGGATGCTTCCGGAACACATTTGGTGGTTCAATCCCCTAAAAGCAGCAGTTCTGTGCGTCTTGTGGCGATTCCCAATGATATGCTGGAGTTGTTGAAAACGACCACTCAGAATATTCAAAAAGATAACTACCTGTTGACCAATACGGACACGCCAATGGAGCCGCGCACACTGCAATACCGGTATCGGAAGCTGTTGGAGCGCTGCGGCATCCGATATCGAAATTTCCATGCTATGCGGCATACCTACGCGACCCGATGCATGGAAAATGGCGTGGACATCAAAAGCCTCAGTGAGCTTCTGGGCCACGCCGATGTTCGGACGACTTTACAAACGTATATCCACTCTTCTCTGGCCCACAAAAGGCAGGTGGTTCAGAGTATATGTTTCTTGCCCGTTGAAGGTGCTGGCGGTGTTTTAGTTCCGTCAAAAAATCCCGTCAGAAATATTGAAAAATGCTGTGCTGCCAGGGAAGTGAGCGTATGTTTCGTGAATTACAACTGATTTACGAAAAGTGCATTCGTGTTACGTGACCGCAGGCAGAGATGTCTGCGGTTTTGCTATGCGTTCTTTTTCGCAATAGATGTACCTGTTTTCCTTGTAAATGAGCAAAGACGCAGTGATGGAATCATCGCTGCGTCTTGTTCTCAATATGGTAGCATATTATTGGAGTCCAGAGAACAACTCCCCCTCAATCATCAGAACATCATCCAATGGAATCACCACGCCATCCCGCATGGTGATCATCCTTTCATAATCGTCCACTTTTTTGACGATACCGGAAACGGTCAAATATGCGCCGCCAGACTTCCGCTCGTCAGGTTTGAAATAGGTGATTCTGACCTCCGGTGATTCCTTGAGGGAATCCATAAGAAGCTGATACCGCATATTCAGCGCCATCAGAGCTTCCTCGTCCAATTCGATCCTCTCATCGGTCAGCCGCCCGGTTTCCCTGATGGCAGAATCGTAGCCGGTGAGGGCGGCAAAGGGTGAGAACTGTGCCGCACGGTCTGACATTGGCATCTGCGGGTGAGTTTTGGAGACATGGTGCGGAAGGCTCATGATCTCGTTGTACTTGCTATTTGCGTACATCCTACGTATCCCTCCTATATTAACGCCTTAAGCCTTATGCCCACCGATTTGAGCATTACGACCTTTGGCAGTCGCGCCTTCCTCAAAGTTCATCCCCTTGAGGATAGCGTTCTTTCCATATTTCTTTTTGATGGCCAAGGTAGCTGCCTGTATCTTCCGTTCACGCTCCAGTGCGGCATCCTCGACTTTCCGTTTCTCCACTTCCGCGGCATAGTCTGTGAAGAGATCGAGCTGGACAGCCCCGTCGTTCTTCTTCGGCGCATCCGATTCCGGCAGGACGTGGTTGGCCACGACGTACATACGGCGGACAAGTAGGCTTTTGTCCACGATCCGGTCATACAGTTCCGTCACAGCACACATTATTTTGCGGGTCGAAGATGTGTGACCGTCGAGGTTGATCGTTCCGTGCGCCTGCTTCGGGATCTGCCGCCCATAGCGATCTGTCTCAATGGTACCGTGGTACTTTGCTCTCCGTGACGGGTCAGTCAGATTATCGATGTCATAGCCTACCGTGAGGACGATCTGGTCGGTGACAAGCCCCTTGTCCACCAAATCCAGCACAAGTGAGTCTGCCATCTCACGGACAACGAGCTTTGCCTTCTCGGCCTCATAGGGACAGTGCAGTACCTGACCGGAACTGATGCTGTTTGCACTGGGACGATATGCCTTGATCGCCGCAATCGTTGTCGGCTCCCAGCCCCACGCATGGTCGATCAGCAGCTCGGCGTTCTTCCCGAACAGCTTATAGAGCAAGTCCTCATTCCGTTCTGAGCAGAGGGCAACATCACCCATGGTAAACATCCCGTGGGCCTCAAGCTTTTTCGCATACCCGCGCCCCACACGCCAGAAGTCCGTAAGGGGTCGGTGCGTCCACAGCTCACGCCGAAATTTCATTTCATCCAGTTCTGCAATGCGGACGCCGTTCTTATCGGCGGGGATATGCTTCGCCACAATGTCCATCGCCACCTTGCTGAGAAACAGGTTCGTACCGATCCCCGCCGTTGCCGTGATGCCGGTGGCCGCAAGCACCTCAAGGATGATCTTCATGGCCAGATCATGGGGCGTCAGCTTGTAGGTATCCAAATAGTCCGTCACATCCATAAACACTTCGTCGACGGAGTAGACCACGATGTCCTCTGGTGCAATATACTTCAGATAGATTTGATAGATCTGTGTACTGACCTCCATGTAGCGTGCCATACGGGGCGGCGCAACGATGAAGTCAACGGCGAGAGACGAATCTGATTGCAACTCGGAATAGAAATGCGATGAGCCGTCCAGTTTGTGTTCCGGGGCATTGTACTGACGCTTGGCATTTGCCTGCTTGACGTGCTGTTTGACCTCAAACAGCCGCGCACGGCCAGAGATGCCATAGCTTTTAAGCGAGGGCGTAACGGCAAGGCAGATGGTCTTATTTGTCCGGCTCTCGTCCGCGACCACGAGGTTGGTGTCCAAGGGGTCTAAGCCACGTTCCCTGCATTCCACGGAGGCATAGAAGCTCTTGAGGTCGATTGCGATGTAGGTGCGCTGCTTCATCTTCTATGCCTCCTCAAATACTGTTCAGCAGTCAGTTCTACTCTTTATTCTCTCCGTGATTCGTTTCTTTATCAGTGACAATATGAAGCACGACCGGAGCCTCCTCGTCAGCTCCAATGATAGTAGGCGGCGTCCACTTCAGGACGAGTTTGCGCTGACTGGGGTCACTTTTCCGCCCTGTCCAGTAATTGTGCCAATGTCCGCGCCTCATGTGCGGGCGGGGAGACGCATGTGTGCCGTGTGCCTTTTCGTCGCTAACCGGAAGTGATTCTTTCTTCCGATATTGACGGATCGCGGCACCGTAGCGAGCACCCACGTCCCATTTCCGGATCTCTGCATAACGATCCTTAATTGTAGAGCTGCGCTTTGTAATAAGCGCCTGTTCGGAATTAGGGCTTATCTCTGCATTGGACGCACAGACATACAGCACCAGTTGCAATGCTTTCCTGAGAAATTCGTTCAGCAGCCTGCTCCGTTCTTCTGTTGTGGTCATGGCAGCTCTGATTTCGTGCTCGTCCGGCAGCAAATTCGAGTAGCCTTCCTCTCGCGTGTGCGCCAAGTTGCTCTCAAGAGACTGTTCGTCAATATGAATGGGAAAGCCCCATGTGTTCCCAGTCTCAGACACGAAGAGAAAACGAAGCTCCCGGTCGTGGCTCTTAACGTCATATTCGAGATGCACAAACGCGCCGTGATAGCGAGGCCCCAGCGTCAGGTTATGAAGCTCCATGTAAAAGCAGGGGTATGGCAACTGCAACAGGATCTCTGAGGGGATATCCAGATCTCCGTCTTGTTCAAATAAAAGCGCCTCGAAATCTTCATCGACGAGAAATACTTCTTTGCTCAAACGCCAAGGGGCCAGAGCCGCTATCTGTTGAGCCAACTTTATGGAATTGAGGAAATACTCACGGTTTTGCGGTGTGATCGGTGCGCCTTCTGTTGCTACCGCAATAGCCGCAGCGATAGGGGCGTAGCACCATTCCGGCCAATGACTAAGGCCATCCTGACCGTTATGATCGTGGAAATCCTTCATTTGCTCCCATGCCCGTGGTCTAAGTGCCGTGGTAGTTTTGAGAAGCTGCAGTGGAGGATAGTCACTGTTGATCCTTTTCTTCATCTGTGTTCCCCTTTTCAAAAGCATAAGCTTTTTACAGTTATGCCGTCCTTATAATATAGATTATAGATAAAGCCGTTGTGTATGGTCAAGTGCTTTCGCTCATTTACCCTTTTAAGTTGATAGAAAAATTGCCCATGGTTTTTGTCGTTTTGCCAATTTCATTTTACCACATCCCGTGGTATAGTATTGGCCGTGTGAATACTACCTGTGCAAATAATGCGGGAGGGACAGCAAATGGAATTGGACTTCACAATGTTGAATGAGTGGCAGGGCCTTTCTGATCAGGAGAAACAACAGCATCTTTTTGATAAACAGAAGGGTGTGCTGGATGCCTTTCGTGAGCGTCACTTGATTTCACAAGAGCAATATGACCTAAGTCTCCAAACGCTCATGGATAATATGGTGATACACGTCGCAGTGTAATTAGAATCCGCCCTGCAATCACAGAGCGGATTCTTTTTGCTTTATTTGGGGCGAAAATGTTCGTCGATCTGATTTGTAGTCAGCTTGATAGGGTCTAACACCAGCACCGGCTTATGGGCTGTGTCCACGGCATAGGCCAACGCCCTATCCTCGGCATCTCCTACGGCTGGGCTATCCAGATCATAGACACACAACACCACATCTGCCGCGTCGATGATCTTCCTGTAGGCTTGGAGCTGCGCGTCTGGCGCGCCAACCTCGCACACAGCGGAGATAAGTGTGCATTTCTCCAGCATAGTGAAGTAACGCTCCCGCAGGTAGGGTGCCCATTTAGTAGCCTGCTCCTCGTGGGGCGTGTAGCAGATAAGCATTAAGTCATGGTCAGTCATACGCAAGCCGTTGACGATCTCACCGGCGTATAGCCCCACGCCGCAGTCACAGGCGGTCAGGAACTGAGACACACCATTTTGGCGCAGCACCATGATCTGCTGCGCCAGCTCCAGTTTCATTTTAGAACAGAACTTATCTTCCTCGTCGAAGCCCCACGGGAAACGCATGGGATTTTGACCTATGACCGCACAGCGAATCGGTTTATTCATACACACTATCTCCGACGTATATCCGTTTCTACATACGCTGTATTTTATTTGCTCAAGACGAATAATAAGCCAATTTCAGCTCTCTGTCAATAAGTCATATTTGATGTAGGCTATAATTCCTTTACCACAAAATGGAGGATAACCTACATGAAAACTTTCTGCGAGATCATCCGAGAGCTGCGTGAAGATAGAGATTTGAAACAAGCCGATGTAGCAAAGGTGCTGGGTACCTCGCAGCAGTATTACTCCAAGTACGAAACTGGCAAATATGAGATGCCGATCCACTGCGTAACAGCACTTGCAGACTTTTATGGAGTTTCTACTGATTACATCCTTGGCCGTTCGGAGTACAGCATTTGCCCCGACGATTACAAGCGGCCAATTGTTGGAAGCTATACCGCAGACGCAATGCTTGCTGATATGTTGTCTCTTGATGTCAACGGGCGCAAAGCGGTGCGAGATTATATCGCGCTTCAGAAAAAGGCAAGTCGAAAATGAATGCTGTTCTTCTACAAGAGACTGTCCTCATTCTTTTCTCTGTGCTAATACCTCCGATAGAGTGAGTCCTTCTGGGTGGTTCATCATGAACCCCTCCTCGGTTCAGCAAACAGGCATAGTTACCCCTTGGCGGCAGTGCCTGTTTTTTTTATCGCACTGTGTAGAGGTTGGAGGTGCTGCTGCCGTTGGGGCGGCAGCGTGGCAGGCGCTCCAGATAGCCATGCTGCTCCAGTTCACCCAAAGCCCGCTTGACCGTACTGCGGGACAGGTGCAGGTCTGCCGCAATGGTCTTGATGCTGGGCCAACACTTCCGTTGGGCATCGCCCCGATCCCGCAGGTACATATAGACCGCCCGCGCCCGGTGAGGCAGCAGGTGGTCAGCGTAAATGGTATCAAAGTAGCTCATTGTTCTCCTCCGTCATCATAGAGTTCCATGGCAGACTGCGTCGACTTACGAGTGTCAGTCTTTTCGGACTGTTTCGCTTGTGCAGCCTGAGTGTTCTGCTCCTGCTGCGCTTTCCTGACGCTCCGGAACAGTTCTTCCCGGCTGGCATAGGCCACCTTTCGCGTGGCGTGTTCTGGAGTGGCGTAAGGTGTCCCAAAGGTAATGCCCCAATCAAGGAACAACTTCAACTTTGTTTGCATAGGATGTACTCCCGTTTTCATCACCACGAAGGTACCTTTCGGCAACGACTTCAGTTCATCCGGTGTCATCAAGGGCCGCTCTATCATTTGCAGACTCTGGCTGGGATCGTTCTTTCCCTTGCTGACAGAGCCGCTCAGTACCGTGCGGCTGCCCAGCGCTTTTGAGAGCTTCTCTGCCGTTTGGCTGTTGGGCGCGAAGCCACCGAAAATCGTGTCCTGGCAGTTGTCGGTCAATATTTCCGCACCTTCCTTGCCGTAATTTTTCTCCAACTGCGCCAGCGATTGGATGATCGGCACCATGGTCAAGCCACGGGAGCGGCCCGCGCTGAACAATGGCAGGATGTCGAAGGCAGGCATGGTTCCCAGCTCGTCACAATAGAACATTACACGCTTAGGCAGACGGCCATTATTTTCATCCGCTATCATAAACAGCTCCCGCGACAATGTCTGGATCATCAATCCGGCCATGAAGTTTTTGCTGGTATCTTCTTCCGGAAGGATTAGAAAGATCAATGACTTCTCCGATACGAACTGTTCGGCATTGATGGAACTGTCGAAGCACAAGACCTGCTCCAGCTCAGAATCGAGAAAGGCGTTCAGCCGGGACAGCACCGTGGACATGACGGAAGCCATGGCCTGCTCGGAGGTGCTCAGCGCTGCCCCGGCAAACCATCTGGCCTTATGGGCATCGGGCAGCTTGTCCATCAGCACATGAAACCAGTTCTTTCCCCGTGTGTCGGAGGGAGCTAACAGCTCCTGCACCAGCTTGAATACAGAGACGATGTGCCGACGCTCTGTGGGATGCTCCTCGTCCGGCGGCAGAAACTCCGCCAGCAGCAGGATCACCGATGTCAGCAAGCCCTCCGCAGCTTCGTAGAAATAGGCATTCTGGCCGTAGTCCTCACTGCCTTTTGGTGAGACGATTGTCTTAGCCAATATCTTGACATACTTCTCCGCTCTGGCACGGGCGGATATGTCATTGCCAGCACGAGCCTTGTCCATGTAGTGATTGATAAGCGTCATAAGATTATATCCATCTGACCGTGTAGGATTACGCAAGTCCACCACGGCCACATGGTAGCCGTAGCATTTTGTAGCTATCGTGCCGCAGTTGCGGGCCAGATCCCCTTTGGTATCCGAAATGAAACAGCTCATACCACAGGCGCAGGCGTACTCCAGATTTGGGTACAGGAAGTAGGCGGTCTTGCCTACGCCGGACGCGCCGATCATAAGACAGTGAATATCATCGCTGTCCACCAGCGCCGTGATACCGCCTTTTCTTCCGTCGCGGCTGCCCAGCACCAAGCCCTGGGCTTCCGGCAGGTTCCTGCCCGCCCGCCAGTCGGCTACCCGGAATGGCACCAGCGCGTAGCTGCTGCGGATCTCCTGCTCCGTGGCCCACCGGGCCGTGCCGTGCTGGCCATCGCCTACGGTTCTGGATTTGATATTGTTAAGATTATAGTTATCCGCCAGTAGCGACAGCGCGACGAACACCGCCACCACCGCGCCGCCCGCCGCCAGCAGAATCCAGAGGTTCCCGGTCATGTAGATTTCTCCTAACTTATATTTTTGGTTCATGTAATAAAATAATGTTTGAAGTTTTACCGCAAATGCGATAGTATAGAATGAAGAAATGTAAAAGTGATCGTTCCTATGCGTGTGCAAACAGGTTTGCCAGAGGAGGCTCTATGGACGAATTATATACAAAGCTTGCCGCACTGGCCGCCCGCTTTGGCGCTGAAAAATTAGTCCTCTATGGTTCCCGCGCCAGAGGTGACTTTCACGAGCGCAGTGATATCGATCTTGCCGTATATGGTATGCCGGAAAAGCAGCGCGGCGGTTTTGCGATTGAGGCGGACGATCTGCCCACGCTGCTGAAACTGGATATCGTCCATATTTCTCCGAACATGGACACCGCGTTTCGCAAGAACATTGAGAAGGATGGTGTGGTACTCTATGCTGCAGAAAATTGAGAACTACAAAAACGCAATCATGCAGTTGGAAGATGCTGTGAACTGTTATCTTGCATCTCCACAGGATACTCTTTATCGTGACGGGTTGATCCAGCGCTTCGAGTTCACAGTAGAGCTGGCATGGAAGTCGCTCCGCGAATATCTGGAGGATCAGGGGGTCGTTCTCTCTGTCATTTCACCACGCGCCGTGTTGAAGGAAGCCTACGCTGCCGGTGTGATCGATGATGCGGATGCTTGGAACGCGATCATTTCAGCGCGGAACCTCACGTCCCATGTTTACGACGAAGCCACCGCCGCCGAGATCGCACGGCAGATCTGTGAGGATTTTCTTCCCATACTTCGTGCGCTGCTGCTGCGTTACCAACAGTGATATAACATATAAGCCGACAGTGTCATACTGTCGGCTTTTTCTATTCCGCACACAGATCCTCGTTCCAATCCTTTTGCACCGGTACCAGCCGCATGGTGGAGATACCCTCCGCACGTAGATAGCCTTCCATCCGCTCTGAGGCGTTGTGCCCTGCCTCGTCATTGTCGAGGCAGAGGTACACCTGCCGAATCTGCGGATAGGTGCGGAGCATTTGCTCCACCGGCGCGAAGGCCGTGCCGCAGCAGGCCACATAGTTCTGCGCCTGCCAGTCATTCATATGCAGGGTGATGTAGGACAATAGGTCGATGGGCGACTCGAACACATAGAGCGCTTCACTGCCACCCGCAAAGTGAAAGCTGTACCGTGCGTCGCTGCCCTCCACGGTCTGGCGAAAGCTTTTCCCCTGACTGGCTGTACTCCGCAGGTGCGCGTGTCTGGCTGTGCCGTTTTCATCTACGCCGACGAATACACAGTTGTGATGGGCTGCATCCTCATAAAGCAGATGGGCGTGGGCAAAAAAAGAGACCACCTCACGGTGGATGCGTCGATGCTGTGTCAGGTAAGCAAACACACGGCGCATATTTCCGTTGGCGGTCGGCAGGGCAAACTCTTTTGGCGGCGCTGGAGCTGGTTTTTCATAGGTCTGTCCATTGCACAGCAGCAGCGACACGGCGTCGGCATAACCCAGATGATAGAAACGCTGCACGAAGCTGATGGCATTGCCGCCTTCGTGCGTGGCGTGATCGAACCAATGGTTGCCTCGAATGGTGACGCTATGGTCGCTGGCCAGACGCTTATCACGTCCGGAGGGCAGCAGCTTTTCTCCGCGGCTCCACAGGAACACCTCCAGATCCGTCCTCGCCGCCAGGTCTTTTTGTTCTTGGGTAAAATGAATGTAGGGCATGGTTGTCCTCCTCATTATGGTATCATTTGTTCATTCCGTAAGCGCTCCTGCTCCTCGTGGTCGTCCCGCTTGTGGCCCATGGCCATTCGCTTTTCCATCAGTCGCCTGCGGCGCTTGGAGTCGATACGCAGTGCAGGCGGGATGACCGGCATATTGCCGCGGAACACACGGCTCATGTGGTGGAGCAGTTGGATGACCGCGCCGCCCTCTATTTTGATCTGCGACGTGACCGCCTGCGGCTGCGGCATGACCACAGGCGATTCAGGTGAGGGCGGCACTTGCTGTTCATCAGGCTCTGTCTCAACAGGAACTTGCCCCAGCACAGGTTGTCGAAATGCCTCCGCTTGCTGAATGATCATATTCTTGATGGTGCGGAACTCTTTTTGCTGCACCATCGGCTGGTGGGGCGGCGTGTTCCGTCCGTAATAAACGGCGATCTCATCCTTCAGCCGCCACCACTGTTCATAGCAAGCCGCCACCTCCGGGAGCTGCGCCAGCCGCTCCACGATCTCGTCCACCTGCGCCTTGACCTCTTTGGGCAGATAGCCATAGACGTGTTTGCCATCGACCTGCTCCAATGTTTGAGACAACTCCCGCAGCTTTTGCTCTATCGCGGAATCAGTATAGCCGCTGTTCTCCATTGCTGTAATGCGCGTCACCAGAGCATCCCTTGCGGTCTGAACACTCTCTTTGTAGGCGGCATCTTTCTTGATGTAGAGTTCTTTCATCTCCTCATGGAAGATGGCGTTCGTCATCTTGGAACGCATGGCAGCGATACCCTCCCGCGTGAGATACCCTTTCTTCGGTTCCGCTGACCACACCATCATGTGAACGTGGGGGTGATGCCCCTCGTCATGGTACGCCGCGTACCAGCGGAGATCATCTGTCTGAATACGCATGGCCTCCGCAATAGCGGCGCTTTCCTGCTTCAGCAGATTCCGCCACACGGCGGCTTTGTTGTATCCAAGACGTTCCGCGTCCTCCCGCCGCAGAGAGAAAATGAACGTCCACACTTTCCCGTTGTGAGCTTCCAGCTCGGCCTTCGCCGCCTTGAGGTCGGTGACGTCTGCCTCGCTGAACAGGCCATGGCCGCCGTGCTTTTCGGCACGGGGCCGCTGGGCAATGTAGGACATATAGCCGCTCTCGGATTCCACTTCATGCAGATGCGTATCCAGCGCGGTGGCAATAAACGCAGATGCCGTACCGCGATTAGGCGTCTGCATATAGTCGCTGTACTCGAAAAGCTCCTTTGCGTCCGGGAAGTCCTTCAGCAGTCTTTTGATGAACCGCTCCTGCTTCCTGGTCACAGGCTCGGTGCTCTGGATGATCTCTACACCGTCCCGCGTAGCAACGTATTCCATGTAGCCGGTTGCCTTGCCGTTCTTGATGTAGCCGCTTTTTTGTATCAGCCGCGCCATGCGTTACTCCTCCTGATGGAACAGCAGCACGTCCTTGAAGGAGATGTTGCCGTGTGTGGATGCCACCTCGCGGATGCTGCTGCCGCGCATCTTGCTGTACTCGTCGCGGGTCATATCCACATCGCCACCCAGCAGATGGTTGGTCATGTTGTGCTCTACCACCAGCTTGAACAGCAGTCTGCCCAGCCGGTCGCCGAACACGCCCAGCGATCCCTCCAGCACCTCCTGCATTGCATGGGGCAGGTATGCACCTGTTTTATTTGCGTGAACATAACCGTCATAGAATCGTATTGCCTTTTCAACGAATTCACTTTGGCTGCCGCAATTGTCCAGATGGGCATCTATTTCCACCATCTCTTTTGCCGCATCTGTAAGCCAAAATGCGTGTTTTCGCTTGTCCGTTGCCACTCTTGATTACCTCCTGCAATAAGCTGCACGACCCCGCAGTTTTTCGTTGTCGTTCCTTGGATTTCAGCTCTTACGACCCCGTAAGCCTTCTTTTTTCGCTTTTATGACCCCTCAGAAAGAGCTCCGGAACTGCCCGCACTGCGGGCAGAAGTGAGTCTGGTGGGGCACTTGCGACCCCACCAGTTTCTCCTGCTCCGCTTTCGGCGCACCGAAAAGCGGGCCGAAAGGCCATCAAACCTCCGGGGCCGCTATCCTTACCCTCCCGCGTCCCTGCGAGGCCACAAACCGGCCCACAGGGGCAAACACGGGGCTACATTTGTATCTGTGGAGACGGCCCCGGCACCTCTTGAAGCTGCCGGGCGAAAACGTGCAGGCTCATGCCGTTTTGCTGCTGGCAAAACTCCTCCATCTTCCGAGACAGCACTTCCTGCTCGGCAGCGTTCAGGTGATAGCTCCAGTTCTCCTCTGTGCCATCTCCCTTGCAGAGATTCAGCTCCAGCGTATCACAAGGTCTGTCCTGCGCGATGTCGTAGTTGGCGTAGATATTCAGCCAGTCATCATTCTCATCCGTGCAGACGAATGTACCGAAGGCGGCATCCACGTCGAAGTTCGTCTCGATATAAAAGTTGAGCTTGCCATCATCCTCCTCCATCATTATCTCATCGCTGAACGAAAAATTCTGCGCGGTGAGATGCCCCGGCGATGTGAGCTCCATACCATCCAGCAGCTCCAGCAGTTTGTGGAGCTGTTCCTCCGCCGTTGCGAAGCGCGGACTTGTGGCCTGATAGATGGACGGGATCACATCCCGCATCGCCCACGTCGACCAACCGTCCATGATGTGAACAGCCGAAAACTCCCGCTTGTCAAAATCCAAGTCAAACACGCCGGTGACCTTCCCAGTGTTCTCCATGCGGAGACGCATCAGGTTCTGATACTCCTCCGGTGTGATAGGCTGTGCCTGCGAATACAGAGAGATAAATTTACCGGTGCTGTGCTCTGTGTTTGTGCAGTATCTGCGGAGCGTCCGTGCGGCATCCAGTAACTCTTCACCGGGCGAGGTCGTGAAGTACCTTGTCTGTCCGTTTTCCGTTACACGGTACGCGGCGCAGGTAAGAGTTGTGAGTTCCTGCTCCTCTGCGGGATAGCGCACATAATCGCTGCCGATGAACACGCCGGGGTGTTCGTCCTCGTAGCGGCAGCCCAGCGCGTCCAGATCCATGTACTCGTACATTTCCTCTGGCACCGAAGTCTCGTGGACGAGGTAGTACCTACCCAATGCCGCATAGCTATTGACGCCCTTGAGGATCGTGTAATCGTGCAGCCGCTCCGGTGAATTTGCAAAAATCACTTCTGCCTCCGCCTCACCTTTTTGCAGGACAATGGCAGAGCGGATCGTATTCTCCTCATCGCTCGATATGCGCGGCTCACATTGAGATGCGTCAAATTTCCCGCGTGATGTGTAATGCAGAGACATATCATTCTCATTTTGACATTGTTTATTATCCAAAGGTCATCCCTCCTCACATTGTCAGGTCTTGCTGATTCTCTTGCAGATCTTCACAGAGCCGGAAGACCGTATGCCTGAACTCATCGTCACGATCCACATCCTGCTCTGTCTGCCACGCATCCCGTACACAAGTCAGGGGATACCCGTCGGAGAGCAACAGGAGCATCTGGTATCGTTCCAGGTTGGCGGTAAGAAGCGCATTGTAGCAATAGCGGGTCGCCTCGATCTCTCCGGCATTGGCAATAAGTTCACTCTGTGTCATATGGTAGAGGGATTCGGTATACGCTTTTTGTTCCTGTTCAATGCGTTGGAAAAGAGCGTCCCGCAGCTCCGCATTGGTCTGTACCGGCTCACCCTGTGTAAGTCCTTCCGTAAGAAAGCGCGGCACGTCGATGACCTCTGCATTTTGGAAAGCGAGGTCGCCGCGATAGCCTATTTTCAGTGCGGAGAACTCGTGCGCCGCTCTGACCAGCTCCGCAGGGCTCCCCGCAGGCACCTCCTGCTCCCAGCGATACCAATTATCTTTCTGATGGCAGGGCGTAAGCTTAAGGATGATATAATCTTCCGGTACGAATTTTGGGTAGCGGCAGATCTGACCGCCCACGGCATAGTAGGGCTTGCCCTCGCACATGACGGTCTGCTCCATATACGCCTTCATCTTTTGTAAGTCAGAGCAGAACCAGCACTCGCTGTCACCGAAGCGACGTATCCTGCCATCCTCCAGAATGCTGTCCAGCTTTTCTTTCTTCGTCAGGTGATAGACCTTTGACGGTGCGTTTTCTTTGACATATGCCATGGTTATTCCTCCTGCTGCATAGCCACTGCCTGCTCGTTCGTCGCCTTTGCTGTCCGCACCGGTCGGCGGGGACGGGGCGGCGGAGCCAGCAGGCTGTCTACATATTCCCGGATAGGTTCCGGGACTTCCTTCTCATAGAGCTGCCGCAGGGCATCGTCCATGCGGCGCTGGACGGAGCTGTTTTTCTTCTTGAGGGCGAACTCCAACGCCTTGAGGCGTTCTTCCTCCATGCTGACTGTGACGCAGACCTTTTCCATGCCGCGCCTCACATTTCACCACAGAGCTTGTACAGGATCACCTTCAGCACCGGCTCATTGTCGCCGCTGTGCAGTTCCAGCCAGGTATCCCGCAGCGCCGCCAGCGAATCATCCAGCGACAGCAGGTAACGCATCTGCGGCAGGGAAATGTCATCCCTGCGCTGTACCAACCGGCAGCAGACCTGCGCCGCATAGACCTCTTTCGTCTTGTCCAGCAGTTGCTCTGGTGTCAAAGCTTGCAGCGCGGCGGTGTAGTCCAGATAGTTCTGTTCCAGCTTTTCCAGCAATGCCTGCCGCATTTCTTTCTCTAATGTGCAAGTGTTTTCGTTCATTTGTGACCTCCTTAGTCGTAGTTGATATACGGTATCTCCAGCCAGTGCGTCCAGCCGCGGCCTTGAAGCTGCGTCATGACCACGCCGTATTTGGTGCCCATAGCCTCAATGACCTGACCGCCGCCGATATACACGCCGATGTGCCCCGACTTCCATACCGCCAGTCCCGGCACCTCCGGTATGGTGTCGATGGTGCCTTTGCGCGTGGCATTGTAGTACATCTGGTTGGCGCCGATGTCCGGCATCCCATGTGTGCCGTAGTCGATGGTCATGGTGTCGGGCGACAGCCAGCCGTAGCCCTTGATGAGTCCTACGCAGTCGGCGGTGTGTTTGCCCAGCCAGTTATTGCGGATGAAGTCCGCGTACTGCCCCACGCCCTCCGGGTATTGGGTCAGCTTGTACTGGAACAGCTCCGGCGTCAGCACCTGTCCGTAGGTGCCCCACACATAGCCCCAACCGGACTGCCACGCGTTGGTGACGTAGGCCACCAGATCGGCGGCGTTCTTTGTGGAGGGGTTCGTCAGGTCGGAGATATCCAGTTCCACGCCGCTGCCGCCACCGGGCGTATAGCTGCCATCGAAGGTATCGCCGCCTGTGCTGCCCACCACCATGCTGTAGATGTGCGCGGCGTTGGCCTTGTCCTCCTCCGTTACCGGTTCGCCCTGCCATGCCGCCAATTTTTCATACACCGTTTCCAGCGGCAACGGCACTGCCACATAGTAAACGGTAGTCTGCACCACTACCGTGCCATCCTCCAGCACGTCCGTGGTGGTGTCGGTGCCATAAAAGCGGCAGAATGGAGAAATGAAAATGAAATCTATTCTGATAATCGGTCTCGGACGATTCGGAACGCATCTTATTCATAGATTTTACGACTTAGGAGACGAAGTTATGGCAGTCGATATAAGCGAGGAAAAGGTACAGGAGGCTATGCCTTTTGTAACAAGCGCTAAAATCGGAGACTGTACAAAGCTCGATACTCTAAGGACGCTTGGAATAAAGAATTTTGATCTCTGTTTCGTCTGCATCGGAGAAAACTTCCAGAGCAGTCTTGAAATAACAAGCCTGCTGCATGATATGGGAGCCGCTAAGGTTATAAGCAAGGCAAATACGGAAATTCACGCTAAATTTCTGCTCCGAAACGGCGCTGACGAGGTTACTTACCCTGAAAGGGACAGCGCACAGAAGCTTGCAACCAGATACAGCGTAGACAATATTTTTGATTTTATTGAATTGACAAAGGATACTGCAATTTACGAAATACCGATACTTGAAAGCTGGATAGGAAAAAGCATAGTCAAGCTTGACGCAAGAAAGAAGTATCATATCAACATTCTGGCGATAAAAAACAACAATTCCATTCAGGCCCTGCCGGGCGCTGAATATATATTCAGAACAGACGATCATGTTATTGTTTTAGGGCATAATGCCGACGTTGAAAGGCTTCTGAAAAAAATGGACTGATATATTAAATTACGGACGGCTTTTGATAAGCCGTCTTTTTTTTGATATTTTTTGCCGAAAACTCTTGAATTAGGCGGATTTTCATGATATAATTAATAATGTATAAATGTATGC
>OLPA01000619.1_pt1 | contig 32861 bp, 32 predicted proteins | sample 1672811 | NCBI WGS metagenome assembly OLPA01 (sample SAMEA3136726, study PRJEB25190) | human gut metagenome | biome: human gut; feature: human-associated habitat; material: faeces | place: Austria | collected 2013
CAGACCAATGCGGTGCCCCCCGGGGGCGGTAAGATACCCCTGCGCTGTTGTCGCCGCCGCCCATGGAGAATACCGGCTGGCGGCGTTGATGCAGTAATTCAGGTCTTCCCTGCTGACACAGCACCCCAGCCAGCGGCTTTCCCCGCTCAAAACCAGCTCCGGCGGCATCCCCAGTCGAAGCCGCAGCTCCTGCAAAGCGTTTTTCCCCAACCTGTCCACCTCCGGCCGAAGTCTTGGCGGCAAGACGGACAGCAGCTGTTTCCATGCGCACATCATTTGCATCACTCCTGCCAAAGACTATGCGGCGAGGCGCAATAATAGCACCCCGCCGCAGAAAGGATTTTCGGATGCAAAAGCCGACAGCACAGGGCTGCCGGCTTTCCGTTACCGCTTATTTTTCTTGTAAATGACGTTCAGGCCCTTCAAAAGCAGGTCTTTCTCCAGAATGATCTCCCGTTTGCACAGCGGTGTGATAAACTGGGCAAGGCCGCCGGTGGCAATGAGTGTGGACTTGTGTCCCAGCTCTGCTTCGATTCGCTCCACCAGTCCGTCCAGCATGGCGGCGGTGCCGTACATCATGCCGCTGCGCATACAGTCCACTGTGTTCTTTCCGATGACATGCTTCGGCTTGTCCAGACTGATGCCGGGAAGCTGCGCGGTGCGGCTGGTCAGCGCGTCCAGCGAGACCCGGACGCCCGGGAAAATGATGCCGCCCAGATACATATTGTTCGGCTCCACCACTTCGATGGTGGTTGCCGTCCCCAAGTCCATCAGAATCATGGGCGCTTCGTACTCCGCAAGAGCGGCCACGGCGATGACGATGCGGTCGCTGCCCACCTGGCTGGGAACGTCCATGTGGATGTTCAGCCCGGTTTTCAGTCCGGGACCGACCACCATGGGCTGCTTCCGAATCACCTTGATGACGCCGGTTTTGACCGAATTGAACACCGGCGGCACGACGGAGGAAATGATGCAGTCGTCGATATCCTTCACCTGCACGCCGAAGGCTTCCATCATGTTTTTGATCTCCACGCCATACTGGTCGGAGGTGCGGATGGCGTCGGTGGCAATGCGGGCTTTGAACAGAATTTTATCATTTTCAATACAGCCGATGACCAGATTGGTATTACCGATGTCAATGGCAAGCAGCATAACGATCTCTCCTTAACGTTTTTTCATCCGCTCCGAAAGGTGCAGCAGCGCCTTCCCGATGACGGTCACCAGAATGGCGGCAATAATAGCCTCAGGGATTCCGGACGCCGTGACCGTCCCCATCACAAGTCCAAAAACGGCGGTAATGGCCACGTTTTTCGCCTGTGCGTACTGCTGGGCAAGCAGCACATAAATGCTGCCCATGACGAGAATTGTGTGGCACAGCGTGGAAATCACTGCCGTCAGGGGCAGCGCCGCAAAGTCCTGCTTCGTAAGCTTCTTAAACAGCTTCCACAGCCATCCCGCAATCGCGCCGAACAGAATCCGGCACCCCAGTGCGATCCACAGGCTTTTCAGCACCCCCGGCAGACCCTCCGTGGTCATAAAGGGCGAAAACGCAAATGCCAGCAGTCCGGGACTGGTGGTATTTGCCCAGATGGAGCACAGCCCGAACACGCCCCCAAGGACAGCGCCCGCGCCGGGGCCGAGCAAAACCGCGCCCAGAATGACCGGGATGTGCATGGTTGTGGCCTTGATCACCGGAAGTGGAATGAAACCGATTCCGGTATCGCCCATGACCAGCAGAACACCGCAGAACATAGCGAGGGTCGCCATGTACCGGGTGTTCATTTTCCTTTTTTCCATATGAAATTACCTCCTGCTGCCGTTCTTCTTATGAAGATACAGCGCAAATTTGGGAGCTTTCACTCCGGGAGTATTATAGCAGGGTGCGGCGGAAAATACAAGAAAAAAATCATCTTTACAGCAATTCAAAATCGGGATATAATGAGCGTAAGCAATTTTCTATTCTGGAGGGTTCCCTATGCTGAAAGGAAAAACCGTCCTTCTGGGCGTTACCGGCGGAATCGCCGCCTATAAAGCCGCCGCGCTGGCCTCCGCCCTTGTCCGGGCAGGGGAAGAGCTCTGCCGGGGCCTTGTGCGCGCCGATGAAAATTCCGCCCGCCGGGACCGGCGCATAGACCGGCTTCTGACAGGCCGTCTGCTGGGTTATCCGCTGATGCTTCTCCTGCTGGCCCTGGTGTTCTATCTCACCATTGCCGGGGCGAACTATCCCTCCAGACTTCTGTCCTCCCTGCTTTTCTCTCTGGAAGCGCCGCTGGGAAGCGCCTTGGAGGCGCTTGGGGCGCCGCCCTGGCTCCGGGGAATGCTGGCGGAAGGGGCGTACAGGGTGCTGGCATGGGTTGTTTCCGTGATGCTGCCGCCCATGGCGATCTTTTTCCCCCTGTTTACCCTGCTGGAGGACTCGGGTTATCTTCCCCGCGTGGCCTATAATTTGGACCGCCCGTTTAAGAGCTGCCGGGCCTGCGGCAAACAGGCGCTGACCATGTGTATGGGCTTTGGCTGCAATGCGGCGGGCGTTGTTGGCTGCCGGATCATCGACTCTCCCCGCGAACGCCTTCTTGCCATACTAACCAACAGCTTTGTCCCATGCAACGGGCGATTTCCCATGCTCATCGCTATTTTAACCATGTTTTTTGCAGGCGGAGCGGAAGGGGGAGCTGTGCTGGGGGCAGGCTTGCTGACGGGAGTAATACTGCTGGGCGTTGCGGCTACTTTTGGGGCTACAAAGCTGCTGTCAGAGACGCTGCTGAAGGGGATGCCCTCCTCCTTCGTGCTGGAGCTGCCGCCGTATAGGAGGCCGCAGATCGCCAAGGTCATCGTCCGCTCTGTGTTCGACAGAACGCTGTTTGTTCTGGGCCGGGCCGCCGCCGTGGCAGCGCCGGCGGGGGCGCTGCTGTGGCTGATGGCGAACACATATTTCGGCGGAGAGAGCCTCATAAATATCTGCGCTGAATTTCTGGAGCCCCTGGGGCAAGCGATGGGGCTGGACGGCGTTTTGCTCCTGGCTTTTATCCTGGGATTTCCTGCAAACGAAATTGTGTTGCCTATCGCGGTTATGATATACACCGCTCAGGGAGGGCTCACAGAGCTGGGGAGCCTCAGCGAGATGCGGCAGCTTCTGATTTTGAACGGCTGGACGGGGGTGACGGCGGCCTGCGTTCTGGTGTTTTCCCTGATGCATTGGCCCTGCTCCACAACGCTGCTGACAATAAAAAAGGAAACGGGCAGCTGGAAATGGACGGCGGCCGCTGCAATCATACCCACGGCGGCAGGCTTTGTATGCTGCCTGCTCCTGTCCGCAGCGGCAAAGCTTCTGGGGTTTTAAGGGGCCTGCCTCAGAGCGGCGGCACCCCGTCTGCCGGGCAAGCATGATATGCCTGCCCGGCAGACGGGGTGCGGTTCAATATAAGGGGGGAAATTTTATTTTAGTTCCAATAAGATGTAATTCCCATTTCCCCTTATGGTGTGATATAGAGTCTCCTTCAGAATCGGCAGATCGAGTTGACGCAGGTCGATGCCGGTGTCCTTCTTTACTTTATCCAGATTGAAGTAGTGCCAAAAATAATAGTCGGACCAGTACCAGTCTGTGTCTGCACCGCCGAATGTGACAGGCACCAGCCGGTTGAGTATGGCGTATTTAAGCTTTGCGTTTCTTACGGCGGGAGCGCAGCCGATATCCCCCTCGAGCTGCAATGTTTTCACTTCCTCTCCCGACCAGTCAAGGCTGTTCAGATCGGAAATTGCCATCTCCACACGGAAATCCGTATAGCGCTTCTGCTCGTTGAGCGCATTCCCATAGGTGAATGAAAAGGAAAGAAAGCACCAGGAGAGTGCCGCGCAGATGATTTTGTATACCCACTTCTTCTCAAGGCAGCAGCATTGTACCGCAAGGATTGCTGTCAGCACGCCGAAACCGTACATGGCCCGGGGGACGAACAGGGGCTTTTCAAGAAAAATGTAGATGCCGAAAGTCAGCGCCAGCATACAGGCCAGGGACGCTGCCGCAAGCGCAAAGGAAGCCGCCTTGTTCCGCTTGCTTCTCAAAGTACCCAGAACAACATAGCCCAGCATAACGGCACAGATAGGGAGCAGCCACAATTTCCGAAAATCGCCGTAAACATTGAGATAGTATTCTGCAAGGTTCGGCAAAACCTGGCTCAGGAGCACACGGTTGCTTACATAGCTGTCGCCCAGGGGCTGCATAATAAAAAGCCGATACATTAGAAGCCCTGAAAGATAAGCGGCCGCGGAGACCGAAATAAAGCGAAAAACACGCTTCAGCTCGTCTCGCCGGCTCCACATGGCATAGGCCACCGCGATAACCAGCATGGGATAGATCCCCGACGCGGCCTGATAGGTGGTGCACATGAGCACGGTCCCCGCAATGGACGCGGCGGCGTACAGCGGCAGAGATACCCGCATGAACACAAAGGGAAAAACCATTGCCAAAATGGACATCGCCATGTACGGCGAATCAAATTTATATGAGATGCACTCCAGGAAATACGGCGAGATTCCCAGCGGAAGCACCGCAAAAATATGAAACAGGGAAATTTTGCCGTCAGAGAATATCTGCAGTATAATTGTGCTTGCCAGCGCGAGGATAAGTACCGCAAGGAGCTGTGTGAGGGGAGAAATGTCAGTCAGATGCTCGCTGGTATGCAGAAGGGTGCTCATACCGGTGGAGGCAAATCTGCTGAAGTTGTCCCAGCCCTGGTACCCTTCAACCGCTCTGGCCAAATCGTCAATATATGAAAAATTGGCTCGTATAATCGCCAGAAAAGAAATCCCATACAAAAGGCACAGGACTGCGAATACCTTTTTAAGGCGGCCGTAAGCCTTGAGCGGTTCCAGAGAGAGCTTCCTCCGGAGCTGTGCCTTCATTGCGGGTAAATTCATTGATACATTCCCCCAGTTCGTTTTAGCATATCCAAGTTTGCGGGAATCCCTATGCGGATGGAAAATAAATCCGAGGCCCCGGGCGCGGCAAGGCCGGGGCAGGGCAGTACTGGGCCGGAGCGCCTCAGCGCTCTGCTGCCCGGACGCTCATCCCGGTCTTTTTCAGCACAAGGCGGAGAAGAGGCAGGCACAGGGCGATGGAGACGCATTCGGCAATGGGGAAGGAGAGCCAGATAAGGTTGAGCCGCCCCGTCAGGGACAGGAGCCATGCCGCGGGCAGAAGCGCCGCAAGCTGGCGAACACAGGAGATGATAAGGCTGTATACCCCATAGCCAAAGGCCTGGCAACTGGCGCTGCACACGATGCAGACCCCAGCCAGAAGATAATGAACACTTATGATGCGCAGGGCCGGAATACCGATGGAGAGCATATAATCCTGGGCGTCAAACAGGAGCAGCAGCTCTTTGGGAAATAGCTGGAACAGGATCAGCCCTGCAAACATGATGGCGCTTGCGTAGAGCATGCCGTATTTTACGGCTTCATGGATGCGTTCCGGTTTTTTCGCGCCGTAGTTAAAGGCGATGGTAGGAACGAGGGCGTTGTTCAGGCCGAACACCGGCATAAAGGCAAAGCTCTGAAGCTTGTAGTATACGCCGAAAACAGCCACGGCGGTGGAGGAAAAGCCGTGAAGAATGATGTCCATGCCGAAGGTCATGACGGATGTAACCGAGGTCATGACGATGGAGGGAATGCTGATTCTGCACATCTCGCCGATCATTGCGCCGTCCGGCCGGAAGCCTTTGAGGCTGATCGAGAGCTCCGGGTTTTTCTTCACACAGAGATAAAGCCCCGCCAGCGCCCCAAAAATCTGCCCTCCGACAGTGGCCCAGGCGGCGCCTGCAATGCCAAGAGCGGGAAAGCCCAGCAGTCCAAAGATGAGAATGGGGTCAAACACGATATTGAATACGGCCCCGCAGAGCTGGGTAATCATCGCGTATTTCGCCCGGCCGGTGGACTGAAGAAAACGCTCGAAGCTGATTTCGGCAAAAAGGCCGAAAGAGAAAATGAGAACGATGCGCAGGTATTCAATGCCATACTGCACGATTTCTTCCACATTGGTCTGAGCGCGCATGTAGAGCTCTACCGCGCTGAGACCCAGAATCAGGAAAATGAGATAACTGATGGCCTGAAGAAGAAGGCCGTTCCTGGCGGCGATATTTGCCCGCTTGCCGTCCCCGGCGCCAAGGGCCCGGGACACCAGGGCGTTGATGCCCACCCCGAAACCCACGGAGAAAGAGATGAGCAGGTTCTGCATAGGGAAGGCCATGGATACCGCCGTGAGCGCGTTTTCACTGATGCGGGATACAAAAATACTGTCCACCACGTTATAAAGGGCCTGCACCAGCATGGATATCATTATGGGAACGCCCATGTGCAGCAGCAGCCTTTTGACAGGCATTACGCCCATTATATTTTCCTGAAGTCTTTTGTCCACAATAAATTGTCCTTTCAAGGCGGCATATGACATAATATTCTAGCATATTATCGCCTAAGGCGCAAGAGCCCGGGGGGGAGGGCAGAGAAGAATGTAAAATGCTGTAAAAAAATGCGAAAGCTGTTGCCAAGGGAAACGGAAAATGTTATAAATAAGAGAATGAAAAAGAGAGAGGAGCGGTACCCCTATGAAAAAAATCAAGTCTGCCCTCGCGCTGCTGCTGGCCGCCGTGATGTGCCTGTCCATGGCCGCCTGCGGAAGCAGCTTTGAGGACAATGTGGCCGTTCTGGTACGCGGCAATCTCAACGAGATATACCTGGGCCAGTATGACGAGGACTATATGAAGCTGGTGAACACCACAGCGGAGGACTGCGAGGCCAACTACCTCAGCGGCATCGAGATGGAAGCGGAGTTCTTTGTGAACTATTTTAACATCGAGTACCCCACGGTCGAGCTGATTGAGGAGATTGAGGAGCTTTACAAGGATATTTATTCCCACTCCAAGTTCACGGTCAATGAACCCAGCAAGCTTGATGAGGATACATACGCCGTGAAGCTTCAGATTTCCCCCATCGACATTGTTCAGCTTGTGGACGACAATTGGGACGAAGGCATGGCGGAGTTTTATGACAAGTATGCCGAGAGCGATACCAGCACCATGACCGATGAGGAGTATCAGGCCTTTGACGCAGACTGGGCCCGGGCAATCATCGACATGTTCTATGAGCAGATGCCAAACCTTGGTTACAAGGAGGAACAGTCCATAGCCATCCAGATAACCCGCGGCGAGGACGACGTCTGGACCATTTCGGACAATGACATGCTCAGCATTGACGAGCTGATTATTTATTATCCCTGAACCGATAGAAAAACCGGGCTTTGTCTCATGCAAAGCCCGGCTTTTTTACTTTTCCCGGTTCTCAAACCCTATGGCGACGGAAGGGGCGTTTTCATGGATGAGAGCCAGCGCTTCGTCCATGGCGTTTTCATCCTCGGATATCACATCGGCATATTCCCTGCCACCGTGGACCAATACAAGGCGGAAATACTGGAATACCGTGTTGCCGCAGCACATTTTTCCGTTGACCTCATGGATGCGGATAAAAGCCCGGTCTATAAAATCATAGCGAATAAAGCGGAGCTTGAGCCCGTCGCGAAAGTAGACGCCCAGTTTTCCGACGCGCAGTTTGTCAAAGCGCCGCGCCTTCTCATAGTCTGCGCTGAGCGCCGGGCTCTCCACGCTGCCGTTCACACCGGTAAATTTTTTCTCGCCCATTTTTATTCCTCCTTTATGATTGTAATTCTGCGGCCTTCCCTGAGGATGAGGCCGTCGGCGCACATGTTTTTCAGCTCCCGCATCATGCTGCTCCGGTCGGCGCAGAGATACGCGGCAAGCCTGGACAGGGGCAGTTCCAGTTCAAAGCTGGCGGCGCCGCTTTTCTCCCGCATATAGTCAAAATATGAAAATAATTTCCGTCGCAGGGACTTTTTGCTTATCATATTTATCCGCAGCGACAGCGTCTGCGCCTTTCTGGCGGAGAGCTCGAAGAGGTTTCGGGTGAGGCGGCTGTGATGCGGGCAGGCATTTGGGCAGCGGCCGTATATGCAGGCGAAGCGGATGAACATGACCCGGCAATCGCTGTCAGCTTCCACAGCATAGCCCAGTGCGTAGCCGGGCATGGCAAAAACCTCGCCGAATATATCCCCGGGGCCATAGTGCTCCAGAAGAGCATAGTCCCCGTCGCTGTCCATGCAGTAGAGATGGGCCCGGCCTGAGAGCAGCAGGCAGAGATGCTCCAGATCCTGAGAATATACCAGAATGGTCTCCCCTTTCCGGAAGCTCCGCCGCTCCGGTTTGAAGCAGTCCATCATCGCCAGAACGCTGTCCTGGCTGATACCCTGAAAAAGCAGTGTTTCTTCCATGTTCCTGTCCTCGCTGGCTTAAATTATATTCTATAATTATAATGCATTTTTGTTGCCTGGGCAACAGTTAAGTGGGCTTCGAAGGGATATAATTCCAACATGGGCAAAATAAAATACCGGGATGGACATAAAAGCGGGCCGCCGGCCGGCACAGGCGGCAGGAAGGAGATTATATGCATTGCGTTAGAAAAGTTCTGGACGATCTGATCTGGGTAGGAGCGGATGACAGGCGGCTTGCCTGCTTCGAGGGGGTATATGGCGTGCCCGACGGGGTCTCCTACAATTCCTATCTGCTGCTGGATGAAAAGACGGTGCTTTTTGACACGGTGGACAAGGCTGTGGAGCGTACCTTCTTTGAAAATCTGGCCTATGCCCTGGATGGAAGAGCGCTTGACTATCTGGTGATCTCCCACATGGAGCCGGACCATGCCGCCACGATTGAGACGCTGGTCCTGAAACATCCGGAGACAAAGATAATCTGCAACGCCAAGATCAAAACCATGCTGGGCCAGTTCTTCAGCTTTGACATGGAAAATCGGCTCTGGCTTGTAAAGGAAGGGGACAGTTTCTCCACGGGGCGGCATCATTTCAGCTTTGTTATGGCTCCCATGGTGCACTGGCCCGAGGTAATGATGAGCTATGACTCCACGGATAAAATTCTCTTCTCCGCCGACGCTTTCGGTGTTTTCGGCGCGCTCAACGGCAGGCTTTTCGCCGATGAGACGGACTTTATGGGCGAGGCTATGGATGAGGCCCGCCGGTACTACACCAACATCGTGGGCAAATACGGCCCTCAGGTCCAGGCGGTGCTGAAAAAGGCCGCCGGGCTGGAGCTGAATTATGTCTGCCCGCTGCATGGCTATGTATGGAGGAAGCATTTTGGGGATTTCCTTGAGAAATACCTGCTCTGGAGCAGTTATACTCCTGAGGAAAAGAGCGTTCTGCTGGCCTATGCCTCCGTCTACGGGCACACGGAAAACGCCGCCAACATTCTGGCCGCCAAGCTCACCGAGCGGGGGATCCGGGTGCGGATGTATGATACTTCCGTTACCCCGGCAAGCTATATTGTCTCCGACGCTTTCCGCTGCAGCCATCTGGTCTTTGCCGCAACCACGTACAACGCGGGAATTTTTGTCACCATGGAAAACCTGCTGCACGATATCGCCAACCACAATCTCCAGGGCCGCAGCATCGCCCTCATGGAAAACGGAAGCTGGGCGCCCACCAGCGGCAAGCTCATGCGGGACATTCTCGCGCCCCTTAAGGACACCCGCTTCATCGGAGAGAATATCAGCCTCCGCTCTGCTCTGGCCGAGGGCCAGCTCTCCGAGCTGGACGCGCTGGCCGACGCCATCGCCGCGGATATCCGCCCGGCGGTCCCGGCCCCGGCGGTCGCCCCGGCTGTGCTGGAGGTGGATAACGATGTGTTCAGCCGCTTCTCCTACGGCGTGGAGGTGCTTACCACCCGGGTGGACGGGAAGGACTACGGCTGCATCATCAACACCGCCGGGCAGGTGGCGGCGGGGGATCCCAAGAAGATCACCATTTCCGTCATCAAGAAAAACAACACCTGCGATATGGTCATGAAGGCGGGCAAATTCAATATCTCCATCCTCACCGAGGACGCGCCCTACAGTCTTTTCCAGCGTTTCGGCTTCCAGAGCGGGCGGGATGTGGATAAATTTGCGGATGTGGGCTGGACCGAGCGCATGGCAAACGGCATCCGCTACATTCCCCAATATACCAATGCCGTCCTGTCCTGCGAGGTGATCGATGTGCGGGATCTGGAGACGCAGACCCTCTATATCGCCAATGTGGTGGAGGCCAGGCTCCTGTCCAAGGCGCCCTCATGCACCTATGGCTATTATCACGCCCACATCAAGCCCAAGAAGAACCCGGCTCCTGAGCGAGGGGAGGGCTATCTCTGCAAAGTTTGCGGCTATTTCCACGAGGGGCCGGAGCTTCCCGCGGATTTTGTCTGCCCTCTGTGCAAGCATGGGCCGGAGGACTTCGAGCATGTTGTCCCTGCGCCCGTTAAGAAACAGAAAGGCTATATCTGCAAAATCTGCGGCCATTTTGAACCCTGCGAGGGCGAGCTGCCCGCCGACTATGTCTGCCCCATCTGCCACCACGGCAGGGAGGACTTCGAGCCGACCGAGCAGTAAGGCGCAGGCCGCCGGGCGGCGTCCGTAAAACAGTGAATCCTCCGTATGGTTTAGCGCATACGGAGGATTTGTTTATGTCCAATCTTCAAACTTTCTGGCTGCGAACAGCAAGTCCACAGGGGATAGCCGCTTTAGCGGCGCAAGGGAGGGTAGACACCTTGCGGTCAGGTCGTGACGAAACATTCGAGGTCCGTCAGTTTCTTTCTGCTGAGGTCGAATGAAGCGACCCAGGACGCACGATTCTCCTGATAGAGTATAGAAGTACGCCCTTTCGTTCCTAAAGGAGGATTTATCAGTTCGACAAACTGGAAGTTGTCGCGTTCTTTGTATAGGAAAAATCAATTTAACTCTGCATTGCCGTTTCGATTAATCGAACAGCATTTGCAACACCATTCTCAGACTGGATCTTCTGGGAAATCATTTCCGCATTCTTCTTTTTCTCATCATAAGTATATTTCATTTCTTCAATGGCACCAATAATCGACTGTTCACTTAAATCTTTCGACTTTAATGGCTTTGTTGAAACATTAATATCACTCAACTGCATTGCAAATCCCATTTGATCCAAAACGTGAGGAACTGGTATGGACGGAATTCCGTAGATCATTGTTGCTGCGGATGTTCCAAATCCACAATGATGTATAACAAATTTCCCCTGTTTAAATAACCAGCTATGGGGGACACTGCCACATGCAATCATCGTTTCGGGCAATTCATAATTCTGCATTGTCTTTTGGAAACCTTGAATAACTGCTCTACAGCCAGTTCTTTTAAAAGCATTTACAAACATATCCAATTTTTCTTTTTCAGATTCATCTTCAAAAGACATTGCTCCCAAAGCAAGTATTACCGGCTTATCACCATCTGCCAAAAAATTTTTCAAGCGCTCATCTGGAACATATTCCGGTTCCTCATCATACCAGTAACCTGTAAGTACATTTTTCTCTTCCCAATATGGATTTCTTTCTAATACATACTTACTTATTGGAATAAGATTCAGTTTTTCAGACATTATTTCATCGGCTGATTTTACTGCCTTTAACCCATAAACTTTTCTTATTTTGTTATATGGCTTTGCTACCTGTTTGGCAATCATACCGCCTATCAGTTTATCTTTAAAAGTTTGAGACTTTAATTTTTCGCCAATCATTTCTTTCTGAAGTGTGACATTTACAGTAGGAATTCCTAAGACTTCGGCTTCTGTTGCCCCCATTTGACTATGACTTACAATAATTAAATCCTTCCCCTTGCAAACCTCAAATATCTCATGTGTGGAGTTTTGAATAATACGAAAAACAAAATTCATTGTTTTTAGCATGCTTAATACAGGATTTGATATCTTCCCTCTGATTATTGCCGCTTCTTTCTCGATATCTATATCTGGTCCAATAGGTTCAAAATATATCCCAGCTTCTTCAATCAAATTCTGCCAACACGGATGGCACCCTAGCGTAACATCGTAACCATTTTTTATTAATTCTTTTGATAAAAAAATGTACGGCTGCACATCTCCACGTGTACCCATTGTAAACATTGCAATTTTTTTCATTGAATACCTCCTATGGGAAATCATACTTTCCCATCCCTACAACTCCCGCCAAATAAAACATATCAGAAAAGTGTGAAAAAATCAATCTCTGCCACAAGAACCGCCCGGACGCTTTTCGTCCGGGCGGTCTCAGTATTAATCAATCAGCTCAAACTTCGCAATCGCTTCTGATCAGTGATTTACAAGCGTTCATCGGCCATACCCGTTTCATTCGTTTATCGGCTTTCATGCGCTCGGTCACGCCGTTTCGCTTCTCTCCCGCATCATCAGTTCCATGCGGTGACCTGCCGCTTCATAAATCCCGGTGTAATACTGTTTTACGGACACCGCCCAATCGGGCGGCGGATATTCATGCTCTGCTGCTCAGCGCTTTTTGGAAAGGCCGTTTACAACGGATATAACAATGTCCAGCTGCTCACTGTCCAGGGTTTTCAGGCTGGAGATGAGAGAGCTCAGCTTTTCGGGGAAACGGTTCTCCGTGTCAAAAAATTCCCCGGGGCTGATGCTCAGGTATTCGCATATATAGAAAAAGCTTTGCATTGAGGGCTGCGCGATACGGTTTTCAATGCGATTGATATAGCTGCTGTTTTGCCCTATGGCAAGGCTCATCTCCCGGGCGGACACATTTTTCTGGGCCCGCAGGGAGGCAATCCGCTGTGAAATAAAATTTTCGTACAAAGGCGCGCCTCCTTCCGCATAAGGCAATTATATGACTCAAAAAAATAAAAATAAGATTTTTTATATCCTTTGTTGCTTGACTTAGGATGTTTAATATCCTATTATAGGAACAAATAAGATAAATAAATTCTGGGAGGGTGACTTATGATAGTGGGAGACAGAGTAAATAAGGGTTGGGATATCTGCGGGCGGCTCAGGGGCATGGCCGCCCGGGCCAGATTTGTTGTCGGAAGCAGATGCTACCTTTCCGGGGATGTGCGCGGAGCGCGCCGCTGGGCAGAAGGTCCTGCCGCCGGCGGCGATGGGAGGTGCAGGCTGCTGCTGGGCCTGTGCCTGTATGATGAGATTTGCGAGGACTTGTCCGGGGAACAGGGAATGGAAAAGCTTGCCGCTGCCTGCCGCATGATGGAGGAGCTGGAGCGCCTTGAGGCGCTTGACCATAGGCTTGCGTATCTGGCCTGTATGCATCTGGCCCTTGTTTACCGTTCGGCCGGGGAGAGCATCCGGCCGCCGGGGATTGCAAGAGATCTGGAAAAAGCCAGAGGCTTTGTGGCCAGAGCTGCGGCGCTGCCGGGGATACAGGGACAAAACGCCCGCAGGGAGCTGATGAGATATGGCAGAGGGCGGGACGGAACGCTTTTTTACTCCGGTTTTTCCTCCTCCGCTCTGGAACGGCAGAGGCCATAATATCCGCCCGCGGGCGGGCTTCCCCGCACAGAAAAGAGGAGGAGCGGGCGCGGCGCGCCGCCATTGATAAAAACGGGTTCCCTGGGGGCGCTTTGTGAGGCGCGCCCGGGGTTTTATTTTCCTCTATGCCGCCGCTTTCCGGGCATCGTTCCGGCGAGGGGCGGCATATATTTGCGGGGAGAGAGGAAGATTCATAAAAAGTGAAAAAAATATCATTTTCACTTGAAGGCAGCTCTGTACCCAAAAAGGTGGAAAAAAGACAGGAAAAGGTAAAAATGCCCGGTTTGATAAGCAATTCACAGGCTCGTTAATAACTTATCTTGAAAAAGCCACATTTTTACCGCCAAAGCGTGTAGACATTATGTGACCAGATGTGATACAATTTATGCTGAAAAATTTCCATGGAGAATAAATATGAGGTGAAAGCTATGTCCCATACGTTTAAAGGCGGCGTGCACCCCAATTACATGAAGGCCCCGGAAATCCCGGCCACTGTAATCGCACCGCCTGCCCAGGTCGTTATCCCCATGGCTCAGCATATAGGAGCGCCCTGCAAGCCTTTGGTCAATGTGGGCGACTATGTGAAGATGGGCCAGAAAATCGGCGAAAACCCAGCTCCCGTCTCCGCTCCCGTCCATGCCTCCGTTTCCGGCAAGGTCGTGGCCATCGAGCCCCGGCCCCATCCTCTGGGCGACATGATCATGGCCGTAGTCATTGAGAATGACTATCAGGATACCCCTTGCGAGGATCTTGCCCCCCTTACAGAAGAACAGCTCAAGGATCCCGACGCCATTCTCGACCGTATGCGCGAGGCCGGCGTCGTTGGCATGGGTGGCGCCATGTTCCCCACGGCGTTCAAGGTCCGCGGCGGTATCGGCAAGGTCGATAAGCTCATTATTAACGGCGCCGAGTGCGAACCCTACCTGAACGGCGACCATCTCACCATGCTCAACTTTCCCCAGCAGCTTCTGCGCGGCATAGAACTGGTTCGCATTGCCAGCGGTGTTGAGAAGGCCTACTACGGCATTGAAAAAAACAAGCAGGACGCGATCGACCTGCTCAACTCCCTCAATCCCGCCCAGTACGGCATTGAGATCGTCCCCGAGGAGGTCAAGTACCCTCAGGGCGGCGAAAAGATGCAGATCAAGGCCGTCACCGGCCGCGAGGTAAAGCCCGGTCAGCTTCCTGCGGGCGTTGGCTGCAATGTGGTCAGCACCCGCACCGCCTACGCCGTTTATCAGGCCTGCTATGAGGGCAAGCCCGTTATCGAGCGTATCGTCACCGTTGCCGGCAGCGCGCTGAAAGCCCCTGTCAACGGCCTTACCCGCGTGGGCACCCCCTTCGGCTACCTGGCCGAACAGTGCGGCGGCTTTGTCAAGCCTCCCCGCAAGATCGTTCTCGGCGGACCCATGATGGGAATCTGCGCCACCAGCTTCGACGCGCCCACCATCAAGGGCACGGCCGGCGTCCTGTTTTTCACCGAGGAAGAGGATAAGCATGTTGACAATCCCACCTGCATCCGCTGCGGCAAATGCATTACCGTCTGCCCCATGAATCTGGAGCCGGTGTTCATGTACATGTATTACAGCAAGGGCGACTTTGCCAATATGGAGAAATATCACATAACCGACTGCTTTGAGTGCGGCAGCTGTTCCTACAACTGCCCGGCGAGAATGCCTCTGACCCACGCCTTCAAGACCGCCAAGCTCATGTTCCAGGCCAAAGCAGCCGCGGAAAAAGCCAAGGCCGAGGCCGAGGCAGCCAAGGAGGCTCAGAAATGAAGGAGAATAAAGAGAGAATTGTCCTTGACGTGGCCTACCAGCCCCAGGTCAGGACCAACACCGACACCCGCCGCATCATGCTGGACGTTATCATCGCGCTGCTGCCCGCAGTTGCCGTGGCCGTCTGGCAGTTCGGCCTGTACCCCCTGGCGGTCATCGCCGTTTCCATGGTTTCCGCGGCCTTTTTTGAGTGGGCCTACCGGAAGCTCATGAAAAAGACCAACACCGTGGGCGACCTTTCCGCCTGCGTCACCGGCATGCTTCTTGCTCTGACCCTGCCAAGCACCGCGCCCCTCTACCTTCCGGTGATCGGGTCCCTGTTTGCCATTGTTGTTGTAAAGCAGCTCTATGGCGGCATCGGCAAGAACTTCCTGAACCCGGCGCTGGCCGGCCGCGCGTTCCTGCTGGCCTCCTATGCGTTGGTTATGGGCCGTTACGCCGTTCCCAACGCGCTCTCCGGCGCAGTTGACGGGGTGACCATGGCCACCCCCCTGGCCGAGCTTTATGACAGCCACGCCATGCCCGTCTACTACAGCCTGAAGTCCCTTTTTGTCGGCACTATCCCCGGCTGTATCGGCGAGATCAGCGCGGCGGCCCTGCTGCTTGGCGGCATCTATCTGATTGTCCGCAAGGTCATCTCCTGGCGCATCCCCGTGTCCTTTATCGGCACTGTCGCCCTTCTTACCCTTATCTTCGGCGGCGAGGGCTTCAGCAATGTGGACTGGATGCTTTACAACGTTCTTTCCGGCGGCCTTATGCTGGGCGCCATCTTCATGGCCACCGACTATGCCACCAGCCCTGTTACCCTTAACGGCCAGCTGCTCTTCGGCGTTGGCTGCGGCGCGCTGACAGTGCTCATCCGCTATTTCGGCGGCTTTCCCGAGGGTGTGTCCTACGCCATCCTTATCATGAACCTGTGCAGTTGGGCCATAGACAAGGCTTTCCACCGCCACCAGTTCGGCGTGTCCAGGGAGGATATCGCAGCGGCGAAGCAGGCAAGGAAGGCCGCAAAGGAGGCTGCAAAATGAAAAAAATCCTTAAGCTTACGTTCATCCTGTTTCTGGTCTGCGCCATCACGGCCGGCGTTCTGGGCCTCATAAACGAGATGACCTATGATCGCATCCAGGAGCAGAAGCGCATCAAGACCGAAAAGGCTTATGCCGCCGTTCTCGCTTCCGATGGTTATGAGGAGACTGCTTTTGACAAGGCGGCTTTCCCCACGATAGACAAGGTGAACAAGTGCACAAACGGCGCGGGCTATGTGGTCACCACCACTTTCTCCGGCGCCCAGGGCAGGATCACCATGGCTGTCGGCGTTGACAATGAGCTTCTCTGCACCGGCATTTCCATCATTTCCCACGCGGAAACTTCCGGCCTTGGCGCAAATGCTGCCAGCGCTTCCGAAGTGGGTGTCAACTGGCGCGCGCAGTTCGTGGGCGAGGGCGAGGACGTGGCCATTACCAAGGCGGGCGGCAATATTGATGCGCTGGCCGGCGCCACCATTACCTCACGCGCGATCGCAAATGCAACAGCCACGGCAATTGCCGCGGTGAAGTCTTTGGGTTAAGGAGGCAGGGCTAAATGAATATTAAAAATCAGTTTAAGGAAGGCCTGATCACCAATAACCCCGTTTTGGTACAGCTTATCGGCATGTGCGCCACCATGGCCATCACTACCACCCTCTTCAATGGCGTGGGTATGGGCCTGTCGGTGCTCATCATCCTGACTTGCTGCAACGTGGTCGTATCCGCCATCCGTAAGATCATTCCCAACGAGATTCGTCTGGCCATCTTCGTGGTCATCATCGCTGGCTTTGTTACCATTGTGGACCTGCTGCTGCAGGCCTACATCCCCGCCCTCAGCGCGGCGCTGGGCGTGTTTATCCCCCTGATTGTCGTCAACTGCATCATCATCGGCCGTGCCGAGGCATTCTGCCAGAAGAACACCATCGGCGCCTCCTTCTTTGACGGCATCTTCCAGGGCCTTGGCTACACTGTGGTTCTTATAATCATGTGCGTTGTCCGCGAACTGCTGGGCAGCGGCCGCTTCGGCGGCGGTCTTATCGATGTCGCCAACGGCTTCCGCCTCACCATGGACGGCACCGGCGCCGGCATCCAGCTTTTCCCTGCCGACCTGGGCGCATCCATCCTCACCCTGCCGTTCGGCGGCTTCCTGACGCTGGGCGTTCTGATCGCCGTGATGCAGTATGCACTTAAAAAATCCGCACAGAAGAAACAGCTTGCGGAGAAGGCTGAAAAGGAGGGTGAAGAATAATGCTTACCAATATTATTTCCATCTCCCTGGGAGCCATACTGATAAACAACTTCATTTTCTCCCAGTTCCTTGGCTGTTGCCCCTTCCTGGGCTGCTCCAGCAAGGTTGAGACCGCCACCGGCATGGGCCTGGCTGTCGTATTCGTCATGGGCCTGGCTTCCGCAATCTGCTGGGTCATCGACCAGTACATCCTGGTTGCCCTGCATCTGGAATTCCTGCAGACGCTGGCTTTTATTCTGGTTATCGCTGCCCTGGTCCAGTTTGTGGAGATGTTCCTGAAAAAGTCAGTTCCATCCCTGTATTCCGCTCTTGGCATTTACCTGCCCCTTATCACCACCAACTGCGCAGTGCTGGGTGTTGTGCTGCTGAACGTGCAGAACGAGTACAACTTCCTGGAGTCCGTGGTTTATGGCGTTACTGGCGGCCTGGGCTTTATGCTGGCTATCGTGCTCTTTGCCAGCGTTCGGGAGCGCGTGGAGTTCTCCGATTACCCCGAGTGCTTCGAAGGCTTCCCCATCTGCCTTGTCTCCGCCGCTCTGCTGGCGCTGGCCTTTATGGGATTCAGCGGCATGCAGATATTTGCATAAGGAGGACACGGCAATATGAAAACGATTCTTCTTGCTATTGTCGTTCTGGGCGCCCTGGGCGCGCTGTTCGGCGCCATCCTTGCCTTTGCGGCGAAAATATTCCATGTTGAGGTCGATCCCAAGCAGGAGGCCGTTCGCGGCTGCCTGGCCGGCGCCAACTGCGGCGGCTGTGGCTACCCCGGCTGCGACGGTTATGCCGCCGCTGTCGCCAAGGGAGAGGCTCCTACCAACCGCTGCGTTGCCGGCGGTGCGGAGGCTGCGGAAAAGATTGCCGAAATCATGGGCGTTTCCGCCGGCGCTTCCGAAAAGATGCTTGCTTTCGTCCCCTGTTCCGGCACCGAGGGCCATGTCGAAAAGCGCTTTAACTACTCCGGCCCCCAGGACTGCCGCGCTGCCATGCTCTTCGGCGGCAAGAGCAACAAGACATGCACCTTTGCCTGCATTGGCATGGGCAACTGCGTAAAGGTCTGCCAGTTTGACGCGATGCACATTGTCAACGGCGTTGCAAAGGTAGACCGCTCCAAGTGCGTAGGCTGCGGCGCCTGCGCCGAGGCCTGCCCCAAGAGCATCATAAAGCTCATTCCCGAGGGCCAGAAGATTATGCCCGCCTGCGGTAACAAGGACAAGGGCGCAAGGGTCATGAAGATTTGCGACTTTGGCTGCATCGGCTGCATGAAGTGCCAGCGGGAATGCCCCGCAGACGCGATTGTTGTCAAGGACAATCTGGCCGTTGTGGACACCGAAAAATGCGTCCAGTGCGGTCACTGTGCGGACATCTGCCCCCGCCACATTATCAACTACTTCGGCTGATATGCCGCATAAAACGCCCCCGCCTTCCGGCGGAGGCGTTTTATGCGTAATAGCCAAAAAGCCGCTGTTATCATGAGGTGAAAACAGCGGCTTTCTAACAGACAAGAACATGGAGGCTCTCCTTTACAGGCGGGCCTCCATGTTTTTTATGGGCTCACAGCTCCCGGAACCGGTTGGGAACGGCGTTGTAAATCCCGTTTGAGATAACGACTTTGCAAATCTGGGAGGTGCCCTCGGCCACCGTCAGAAGCTGTGAGTCGCGCAGCATCCGCTCTACGTCGCAGTGGCTGCGGAAGCCGCGGCTTCCGTGTATCAAGACCGCGTCCTGGCATACCTTCTGGCACATTTCCGTGGAAAAAAGCTTCAGCGCGGCGGTTTCCAGTGTTGTGTTCATCCCGGCTCCGCTGGCATCGGCCACATGGTAGAGCATGTTCCGGGCCAGGCTGATATTGGTGTACATCTCTGCGACAGGAAAGCTCACTCCCTGGTAGGAGGATAGGGTTCTGCCAAAGTTGCCGTGATTGCTGGAAAATTCCACGGCCCGCTCAAAGGCCGCCTGGGCAAGGCCCACAGCAACCGCGGACAGGCCCAGGCGGCCGTAGTTCAGGGCTGTTTTTATGGGGCGGTATCCCTCGTTCTCCTGGCCAATGAGCGCGTCCGGCGGAAGAAGGCAGTTTTTAAAGGTGATGGTGCCTGTGGGAGAATTGTTAAGGCCGATCATGTCCTCGTTTTTGGAAATGATAACCCCATCGGCCCTGGCGTCCACATGGAACAGGCAGACCCAGCGGCTGCGGCTGTTGACGCTGGTTTTGGCATTGACAATATACCCGTCCGCTACGCCCGCATTGGTTATCCAGCATTTGGAGCCGTTGAGCAGCCAGCCCTCCGGGCAGCGCTCGGCTATGGTATCCACGGTAAAGGCGTCGGAACCGCCTCGAGGCTCGGAGATGGCGAAGGTGAGCAACTTTTCTGCCCGGATGCCGGGAATAAGCCAGTCCCTCTTCTGCCTCTCATTTACCAGATTCAGCATGGTGTAGCAGCAGGGAAGCATGTGGGCACAGAAAATCAGCCCAAGAGAGGCCATGCCCCGGGAAATCTCTTCAAGGAAGAGTACGCTTTCCACAAGACCAAGGCCAGCGCCGCCCAGCGCGCTGGGAAAGGGAAAGGAGCAAAAGCCCTTCTGCCCGATTTTACGGACAATTTCCAAAGGGTACTCTCCGCTGGCATCAAGCTGAGCCGCAATTGGGCTTATCTCCTGCTCAACAAAGTCCCGTATTTCACGCCGGAGGCTATTCTGTTGTTCTGAAAGAAAAAACATTGTATGGGAGCTCCTTTATTTTAGGAATCAGTGCCGTCTGCGGCTACCACCAGGACACAGCGGGCGTAGCTGGCAGTCTCGCTGTACATTTCAACCTCCAAGGCATAGCCCGGGGACAGGGTCTGCGTTGTCTCGCAGGATATCATAAGCTCACAGGGGGTCGTGGCCACAGAAGAATAAAAGGTGCCGCTGATAAAGGCGCAGTCTTTTCCGAATCTCTCATTGCAGTAGCGCCTGGCAGCGGCGTTTATTATGCCTAAAAGCACATCGGTGGAGCTGCTCTTCCGACTGCCCAGCTGCACGGAGTATACGCTGCGCTGGGTAGAGGAACTAATGTTCTCCAGTATGGGCAGATTCTCCTCCGGGCTGCCCGCTCCCGGGTTGTAATTATAGTAGCGGAGCACATCGTTGGCCGTGACGATGCCGGAGAGCATCTGGTCACGGGTGATATAGGCCACTGAGCACTCCTCGGAGATCATACGCTGCGCGATTTCGTGCATGGGAGTGTCTTCACTGGCAGTAAACACATGACCCTGCGTTGAATACAGGCTGGAAATCTTTACTGAAGGAGAGGCTGTCAGGACGCCTGCTGCGTCAACCGTACCGCAGATGTGCATATTGTCATCCACCACGGCGCACATGGAACCCATGGAAAAAACGGGCCTGTAAGAACTGTACCAGTCTGCTACCACATCATTGTAATACAGATAGGGCGGCGTTCTCATCCACCTGTTGGCCATGTCCGAATCGGAAACCTGGCGGCCGCCGCTGGAGCCGGAGCGGAGATAATTGAGTACGGTGCTGCCGTCCTGCATGGAAGTAAGGACGCAGACTCCGTGTTCCCTGGCGGTGGCCAGCAGCGCTTCCCCCGGCTGAGTGCCGCATGTGAGAATAACATTAGCTCCATGGGATACGGCAAAAAAAAGCAGGTCCGGCCGGTCCCCTACGATGCACAGGGCGTTCTCGCCTGCGCTGAGAAGGCAGCCTTTAAACTGGTCAAGGCTGCCGTCGCCAAGGATGAGCCGCCCGATGGGCACGTCCGCAAATTCTTCCCCGGCCAAGACGCAGAGGCCCAGCCTACCTATTTCGTCGGACAAAAGCGTGGGCCTTGCATCAGAAAAAACATCCTGCTGGAGACGCACGGTCCCTGCTCTGGATTTTGTCTCCACCAGCTTCCGTTCTTCGGCATATTTTATGGCTTTATAAGCGGTTCCCTCACTGACATTCAGATCCCTTGCCAGATTCCGCACGGAAACCTTCGCCCCGGCAGGAAGGGCGCTTATATAGTCTATTATTTTTTCCTTTTTTCCCGACACAACTTGCACCAGCTTTACAGCAAAATAAAAACAAGCTGCCATAAGGGGCAGCAAAATACCACTTGTTTCATGCAATAATATAACAGACTGCCACAGAACTGTCAATACTGTTTGAATTGAAGCCCAAAAGTGTTATTGCTGAAAAAGAAACAATGTGCTGAATTTGTCTAAACTGACAAAACTGTACAGAAAAGTAAGTTAAGTCATTGACAAAGCAAATATTAAATGATACAGTCTAAACAGCAAAAGGAACCTGAAGCGTTTAAAGTTTTGCGCATTTTCTGACACATGGAAAATATAACAGAAAAAAGAAACAGAAAACGCAAAATCAGGTAATTCTGTTATAGCACAGACAAAATTAAGGAGGAAGAAAAATGCTGATCCAACTGACCGAGGAGCAGAAAATGCTCCGCGACATGGCCCGCGAATTTACCCGCAACGAGATCGCTCCCAGAGATAAGTGGATGGACGACAACGGCTTTGACTGGGATCTTTGCAAAAAGATAACCGAGGCCGGCTTTATGGGCGCCAATATCCCCGAGCAGTACGGCGGCGGAGGCGGCGGAATAGTGGACACCACCATTATCGCTCAGGAATTTGCCAAGGGGAGCGCCAGTATTGCGACCTTTATGGGCGGCCACTGGCTGGCCTCCAATCTGATTCTTGAAAACGGCACCGAGGAGCAGCGGCAGAAGTATATGCCCGAGGCGGTTTCCGGCAAGATTTTTGCGTTCGGCCTGACCGAGGCGGGCGCCGGCTCTGACGCGGCCGGTATCAAGTCTCAGGCTGTTGAGACAGAGGACGGCTGGCTGCTCAACGGCAGCAAGGCATGGATAACCAATTCCGGCGTAGCCGACTATTACATAATTCTGGCCATGACCGATCCCGAGCAGGGCACCGCAGGTATCTCCGCTTTCATTCTGCCCAAGGACGCCGAGGGACTGGCAGTAGGCAAGTTTGAGGAAAAGATGGGCGTGCGCGGCTCCGCTACCTGTGAGCTGGCGTTCAACAATATCAAGCTCCCCAAGGAAGCGCTTCTGGGCGTGCGCGGCAAGGGCTTCAAGATGGCAATGCAGACTCTGGATATCGGCCGCATAAGCGCCGCTGCCGTCTGTGCCGGCATTTCGGAGCATGCGATGAACCTGGCCAAGGCCTACGCCAACGAGCGCACCGCATTCGGTAAACCCATTAAGGCTTTCCAGGGTCTGGCCTTCCGTTTTGCTGATATGTATGCCGAGATAAAGGCAATGGAGCTTCTGGCCTATGAGGCTGCCACCACGAAGGACGCCGGCGGGCGCTGCACGCTTGACGCCGCCGCCGCAAAGCTCTTTGCAACCGAAAAGGGCATCCAGATCTGCCTGCAGGCCCAGGCTGTCTTTGGCGGCAACGGCATGAGCAAGGAGTACGACATTGAACGCCTGGTTCGCGATATCCGGGTATGGTCCGTTATGGAAGGCAGTACCGAGATCCTGCGCATGATCGTCAGCGGGACGGTTCTCTCAAAGTAAGCTTGACACAACGAACAAAGTCTGGAGAAAGATAGAATGAAGATATTGGTATTTGTAAAACAAGTACCGGATACCGACGATGTGCGGCTGGATCCACGTACCGGCAATCTGATGCGTGACGGTGTTCAGAGCATCATCAATCCATTTGACGCCAACGGCGTTGAAGCCGCGCTGCAGCTTAAAGCCCAGTGCGGCGGCCAGGTTGTAGCCATAAGCATGGGGCCGCCTCAGGCGGACGATGTGCTGAAAAAGGCGCTGGCCATGGGCTGTGATGAGTCTGTGCTGATAAGCGACAGGGCGCTGGGCGGGGCGGATACGCTGGCAACAGGCTATCCTCTTGCCAAAGCGGCTGAAAAAATAGGCGATTATGACCTGATTATCTGCGGCCGCCATGCCACCGACGCGGAAACCGCCCAGACCGGCCCTATTATTGCCGCTTTTCTTGGCATTCCCCAGGTCACCCTGGTGGATAAGCTGAGCGTTGAGGACGGCTTCGCCATCTGCCGTCGGCTTCTGCCGGACAGATATGAGACCGTCAAGGTCAGGCTTCCCGCTCTTGTAACTGTATGCAGCGAGATAAATACGCCCAGATACCCCACGCCCATCAACATCATGAAGGCGCTGAAAAAACCCCGGGCCGTGTGGAACGCCGCAGATTTGGGCTGCGAGCCGGATATGATCGGTATTCCCGGTTCCCCCTCGTCCAACAAGAAAATCTTTGAGCCGCCCAAGCGTATGACGGAAACCACATTTTTCCAGGGCGACGCGGAGGCCGTGGCCAGGGCGATTGCGGACGCGCTGGAAGCGGAAAAAATAATTTAGGGAGGCGGACACATGGCGAAAGAAGATTATAAAGGCATATGGGTGTTCGCCGAGCAGGAAAACGGCGTCCTCTCTGAGACCACTTTTGAGCTGCTGGCAAAATCTGCAGATTTGAAGGAAAAGCTCGGCGGGAAAGACGAGATCACGGCAGTTGTGCTGGGAGACGATGCGGCGGCTTTTGCTTCCACCCTGTATTCCTATGGGGCGGAAAAGGTGATAGCTGCTGAGCACGCCAACCTGGGCCAGTACAGCGCGCGGCCTTATGCCGAGGTGCTGACAGCGCTTTCGGAAAAGTATAAGCCCTCCATCTTTCTGTTTCCCGCCAGCCCTCTGGGGAGGGACCTGGCACCCCGGGTCATGTGCCAGCTGCGCACCGGACTTACGGCGGATGCCATAGACCTGGATGTGGATGAGGACGGCGTTTTCGTCCAGACCACCCCAAACTTCGGCGGAAACATACTCTCTCATATTTGTATCATGGAAAAGCGGCCCCAGATGGTCACTGTCCACCCCAAGGTGTTTTCTCCCATCAGCCCCATTGAGGGAGCCGCTGGCGAGCTTATCCTTGAAAAGCCTGAGGTGGAGGCAGATGACTGCTACATTCTGCTCGAAACCGAAAAGCGTGTCTTTGAGGGAAAACCGATTGCGGATTGTTCCGTGCTGGTATCCGGCGGGCGAGGCATAAAAAGCCAGGCCGACCTGGATATGCTCCGGGAACTGGCGGCGCTTCTGGGAGGCGAGCTGGCCAGCTCAAGACCCCTTGTGGACAACGGATGGCTGCCTCATGAGAAACAGATCGGGCAGTCCGGCACGACGACCAAGCCGGATTTTATCCTGAATGTGGCGGTGTCCGGCTCTGTGCAGTATCTGGCTGGCATGCAGAACGCTAAGTGCATCATGAGCATCAACCATGTGGCCAGCGCTCCCATATGGGACGTTTCCCACTATGGCGCCGTGATGGATTATTCCAAGCTGATCCCCGCCCTGATAGCGGAGATCAAGGCAAGAAAAGGTCTGTAAGATGATTGCCGGGCCGAAACCGGACCGGTGAGAATAAAACACATATTTTATTATAGGAGGAAGAGCAATGGAACTGCAAAAACTTATTTACACAGTGGAAGACGGTATTGCCGTCGTAACCATGAACTACATGAAGAACCTCAACGCGATCGATGAACAGATGGCGGACGAGCTCATGTATGTTGTGGACGCCGCTGAGAAGGATCCCAATGTTAAGGTCCTTGTCCTCAAGGGCACCGACAGAGCGTTCTCTGCCGGTGGCGACATCGGCTATTTCTATCAGCTGATCCAGGCCGGCGGCGAGGTCAACATGGATGGCCTTATCGCGAAGGTCGGCGTCGTGGCCGACGGCCTGAAGAAGATGAGCAAAATGGTCATCACTTCTGTTTGCGGCGCTGCTGCCGGCGCCGGCGTGAGCCTGGCTCTGGGCGGCGACTTCATGATCTGCGCTGACAACGCCAAGTTTATCCTGGCTTTTGTTAATCTGGGTCTTGTTCCCGACACCGGCGCCACCTACCTGCTGGCCAAGAGCATCGGCACTGCCCGCGCCCTTGAGCTGGCGGCTACCGGCCGTCCCGTAGGCGCCGAAGAGGCGAAGGCGCTGGGCCTGGCCTATAAGGTTACTACCAAGGAAGAACTGGACGAGGTCACCATGAAGTTTGCCCGCAAGCTGGCTGCTGGCCCCCTGCTGTCCTACAAGAACATTAAGAAGCAGATTTACGATACCTGCTATGCCGACTATAAGAAGTGGCTGGATGAGACTGAGATTCCCACTCAGCGTGAGTGCGCCGCTTCCATGGACTTCCAGGAAGGCTGCAAGGCTTTCATAGAGAAGCGCAAGGCTGTTTTTGAAGGCAAGTAATCCCCCACAAATAATATAAAATAGGAGATTATTATGGAACATCACGCTGCATCACCGACTCCCGGCGGACTGGTTGCGTTCGCTGTGGCATGCTATACCTTCGTAGGCGTATTTGCCGGCCTTGTACCGGGAGAAGGTCTCTTTCTTCTCGGCTGCTGGCTTTTGGGCGGCTTTGTGGTACAGATCCTCGTGGCAAGCAAGGAAATTGACCACGGCGTACAGCTGGGCGGCAACGTATTCCTGTTCTTCCAGGGCTTCTTCATGCTCACCGGCGCAATAAGCAGCATGGCCAAGTACCTCTGCCTGTACGTGTGGGAGACTCCCTTCAACACCATGGCGGAAGGCTTTGGTTGGCTGGCCTGCACCATCGCCCTCATCCTGTGGACGCCCGGCTACCTCAAGACCGCAAACAAGCCCTTTGCTACCGCTGTCGTTTTCACCGACGTCGCCCTCATCGGCGTGGTTCTTAACGACATGTACCTCCTTGGCGCTGCGGCTTCCATCGTGAAGCCCGTCGTGGCCATCTGCCTTGCCATTGCTGGTACTCTGGGCATCTACGTTGCCAGCGCCATCCAGCTTAACTCCTGCTTCGGCAGGACGGTTCTCCCGCTGGGTTCTCCCTGGATCAGGGACAAGGCGACAGATCACGCATAAAAATCTGAACTTTAACAACGAAAGGTGGAAGTCAATTGAAAAACAAGGTAGTAGAATTGGACCAGGCCGTAGCAGCTATTAAAGACGGACAGACTATTCTATTCGCCGACTGGCACGGCGAGATCTCCGCAGAAGAGGTCATTACCGGCGTCATCGAAAAGGGTGTCAAGGATATCACCGCTGTTGCTGTCTCCGGTGGCATGCCCGACCAAGGCGTGGGCAGAATGATCGTGGCTCACCAGGTCAAAAAGCTCCTCACCACCCACATCGGCCTCAACCCCGTAGCCAAGGAGCAGTATGTGGCCGGCGAGCTGGAGGTTGAGTTTATCCCCCAAGGCACCTTTACCGAGCGCATTCGCTGCGGCGGTTATGGTCTTGGCGGCTGCCTGACGCCCACTGGCGTGGGCACTGCGGTTGCCGAAGGCAAGCAGATATTGAACATCAATGGCAAGGATTATCTCCTTGAGATGCCGATCCGTGGCGACGTGGCGCTCATTAAGGCCACCAAGGCTGACTGGGCTGGCAATCTCTGCTTCAACAAGACCAGCGGAGCCATCAGCAACACCATGGCCTTTGCGGCTGACACTGTCATCTGCGAGGTGGAAGAGCTTGTAGAAGTGGGCGAGTTGGATCCCGATGAGATCGACGTTCCCGCGCCCGTCGTTGATATGATCTATGTCCGCAAGGGCGAGAAGAAGCCGTTCTGCCCCATGTGGCAGCGGGCGAAAGCAAAAGCGGAAGCAAAAGCAGCAGAAGGAGGAAAGTAATATGGCACTGACTGGTCGTGCTCTTATAGCATCCCGTACCGCCAAGTTCTTTAAGGACGGCGATCTTGTTAACCTCGGTATCGGTGTTCCCACCATGTGTGTGAACTATCTGCCTGAGGGCGTGGATCTCTGGCTGGAGGCTGAGATTGGTATTGTCGGCTGCGGCCCGACCCCCAAATGGGCGGATGCAGACCCCGACTGCATTGACGCAGGCGGACAGCCCACCAGCGTCATCAAAGGCGGCAGCATCATTCCCCATGACATGTCCTTCGGTCTCATTCGCGGTGGACATGTTGACGCCACGGTTCTGGGCACCCTGCAGGTCGATGGCGAAGGCAACATAGCCAACTGGATTATCCCCGGCAAGGTCATTCCCGGCATGGGAGGCGCTATGGACCTTTGCGCAGGCGTCAAGAGAATCGTTGTCACCACTGACCACTGCGAGAAGTCCGGTGCTCCCAAGATCCTCAAGAAGTGCACGCTGCCTCTCACCGGCGCAAAGTGTGTCACCGATATCGTCACCGAGCGTGCCTATTTCCAGGTCACTCCCAACGGCCTTGTGCTGAAGGAAGTTGCCGAGGGCTACACTGTTGATGACATCCGCGCCTGCACCGACGCAGAGTTTACCGTTGCCGAAGATCTCGGCGTAATGGAATAAGCCTCCTATCCGATTAAACTACCAATAAATCCGGGCGGCGGGCCCCTGAGGGCCCGCCGGACCCGGCAGAAATCAAAACGGCGCGCTGAAAACGCTTCGCTGCGGCAAGGCGGGGTTTTCGCTGTTATTTTTTCGCGCAGAATGCGGCGCTGGCGGAGTGTGCCGGAAAGGCCGGCGGGACTTTCTTGACATGCTAGGCGCTCCCACCGGGCGGCGCTTTCAGAGACAAAAATAATGGAGGGGCGGGACATGGCCACTGCGATCTATCCGGGCAGTTTCGATCCGCCGACGCTAGGTCACTTGGATATCATACGGCGCTCGGCCGCAATTTTTAATGAGCTTGTAGTATGCGTCATGCATAACGGCGCAAAAGGCCAGAGCCTTTTTACCTGCCGCGAGCGGGCGCAGCTTCTCGAGAGCATTACCGCGGATATCCCCAATGTGCGCATTGAGACTCAGGGCGGGCTTCTGGCAGACTATGTTAAGAACTACGAAGAGCCTGTTGTGATCAGGGGATTAAGAGCGGTTACAGATTTTGAGTATGAATTCCAGATGGCGGCAATCAACAAAAAACTCAATTGCAAAATTGAGACCATGTTCATGGTCGCCAGTGACAAATATACTTTCCTCAGCTCAAGCGTGGTTCGGGAACTGGGGAAATACGGCAGGGAAATGAGCTGCTTTGTGCCCAAGGCGGTAGAGGAAGCAGTGCATAAAAAACTTTCCGGGGAGCTTTGCAAAAGCGCTCCCGCCTGAAAACGGCATCCGGCTTTGCCGCAACCGAACGGCCCGGCGTATCTGCGGACTTGCGCCGCCGGATATAAAAAAGCTTCTGTTTTTTAAAACAGGAGCTTTTTTATATCCTGAGGTGGAATAAGGAAAGACGCACTTTCAATTGACATATACCCTATGGGGGTATATAATGAGAAAAAAAGAAGGGGATAACATGGAGAAAGAATGCTGCCATAAGACAAAAAGGCGTTCTCCGGAAGAGTACAAAAAGCTTGCCAACCGCCTCAGCCGTATTGAAGGGCAGATAAGAGGCATACGGGGAATGTTGGACCGGGATGCCTACTGCCCGGATATCCTGACCCAGGCCGCCGCCGCCAACAAGGCCCTTAACGCCTTTTGCCGGGAGCTTCTGTCCAGCCATATACGCTCCTGCGTGGTAGACGATGTGAGCGCCGGGCGGGAGGACACGGTGGAAGAGCTGCTGGACACGCTTCAAAAGCTGATGAAATGATGAAAAACGGGAAAAATATTTGCGAAAAGGGTGAGGGGGGAGCGAATGAAGCAATTTAATGTGACGGGAATGAGTTGTGCCGCCTGCTCGGCCAGAGTAGAAAAGGCCGTGTCCGCTCTGCCGGGGGTGACAGCCTGCTCCGTTAATCTGCTGACCAATTCCATGGGCGTGGAGGGCAGCGCGGCGGAGGCGGATATCATTGCCGCCGTTGAGGCCGCGGGCTATGGAGCGGGGCCAAAAGGGGAGAAAACAAAGGCGCCGGAAGGAGAAACGCTGGCGGACAAGGAGACGCCGGCCTTGAAAAAGCGCCTTTTTTCTTCTCTGGGTTTTCTGCTTCTGCTCATGTATCTATCCATGGGCCACAGCATGTGGGGATGGCCGCTGCCTGAAGCACTGGAGGCAAACCCCATGGCTATGGGCCTGATGCAACTGCTGCTGACAGGAATCATCATGGTCATAAACCAACGGTTTTTTGTAAGCGGCTTCAAGGGCATTCTGCACAGGGCCCCCAATATGGACAGCCTTGTGGCCCTCGGAGCCGGAGCGGCTTTTGTATATGGCTGCTGGGTACTGTTTGAAATGAGCGCGGCGGAGCCGGTAGAAGCCATGGCGCTCCTCCACGAGCTGTATTTTGAGTCTGCCGCCATGATCCTTACGCTGATAACGCTGGGTAAAATGCTGGAGGCACGCTCCAAAGGAAAGACAACGGACGCACTGAAAAGCCTTATGAAGCTGGCCCCGAAAACCGCCGCCCTGATTGTGGACGGGGAGGAACGGCTGGTTCCGGTGGAGAGCATTAAGAAAGGGGATGTTTTTGCCGTCCGACCCGGGGAAAGCATCCCTGTTGACGGCGTAATTCTGGAAGGATTCAGTGCCGTGGACGAGGCGGCCCTGACGGGGGAGAGCATCCCTCTTGAGAAAAAGCCGGGGGACAGCGTCTCTGCCGCTACCATCAATCAGGCGGGTTATATCCGCTGCGAGGCCACTCGGGTGGGGGAGGATACGACTTTGAGCCAGATTATCCGCATGGTAAGCGACGCGGCGGCGACAAAGGCCCCCATTGCCAAGGCGGCAGACAAAGTATCCGGCGTTTTTGTGCCGGTGGTGATGGCGATTGCTGCTGTTACGGTTGTTTCATGGCTTGCTTCGGGAGAGAGTCTGGGCTTTGCTTTGGCAAGGGGGATATCCGTGCTGGTCATAAGCTGCCCCTGCGCCCTGGGGCTTGCTACGCCCGTGGCCATCATGGTGGGCAGCGGAGCGGCGGCCAAACAGGGCGTGCTGTTCAAGACAGCCGCCGCCCTGGAAGAGACGGGCAAGGTGACTGTGGTGGCTCTGGACAAGACCGGAACGATTACGGCCGGAACGCCGAAGCTCAGGGATATACTCCCCGCGGCGGGGGTTACGGAATGCGAGCTGCTCCGCTTCGCGGCAAGCCTGGAAAGCAAAAGCGAGCATCCCCTGGCCTCCGCCGTCATGGCGGGCGCGGAAGAGAGAGGCATTGAAGTCCTGACGCCGGAAAATTTCCGGGCGCTGCCCGGGAACGGCCTTGAGGCGCGGCTTGCCGGAGAGCGGGTATATGCGGGCAGCCGGAACTTTATCGAAAATAAGTTCCCGGTTCCGGAAAAAATGCTCGCGCAGGCGGAGGAACTCTCCCGAGAAGGGAAAACCCCTCTGTTTTTCGGCAGTAAAAACCGCTTCATGGGCATACTGACGGTGGCAGACGTGATCAAGCCCGACAGCCCGCAGGCTGTGCGGGAACTGAAGAATATGGGCATTGATGTCGTTATGTTAACCGGAGACAACGCCCGAACCGCCGGCGCCATTGGAAAGCAGGCGGGGGTGGACCGGGTCATAGCGGGCGTTTTGCCTGAGGGGAAGGAGAACGCTGTCCGGGAGCTTAAGGCCCTTGGAAAGGTGGCCATGGTGGGGGACGGGATAAACGACGCCCCGGCACTGACCCGGGCGGACGTGGGCATTGCCATCGGGGCCGGGGCGGATGTGGCCCTGGAGGCGGCGGACGTGGTGCTGATGCATGGGAGCCTGCTGGATGCGGCGGCAGCCATCAGGCTCAGCCGGGCGGCGCTGAGAAATATCCATGAAAACCTGTTTTGGGCTTTCTTCTATAACGCTGTGGGTATTCCCCTTGCTGCCGGCGTGCTGGCTGGGCAAGGTCTGACGCTGAGCCCGATGTTTGCCGCAGCAGCAATGAGCCTTTCCAGCTTCTGCGTGGTTATGAACGCGCTCAGGCTGAATCTTTTCCATATGCGTGACCCGTCACATGACCGGGCACGGCATAATAAAAACAAGGAGGAAAAAAGCATGGAAAAAACAATGAAAATAGAGGGCATGATGTGTTCTCACTGCGAGGCCAGAGTAAAAAAGGCGCTGGAGGCCCTGGACGGCGTTGAAAAGGCAGAAGTAAGCCACAGCGCCGGGACCGCCGTTGTGACTGTGAAAGGCGTCTCCGACGAGACTTTGAAAAAAGCTGTCGAGGCACAGGATTATGCGGTCACCTCAATAGGGTGAGCAAAAAGCAGCCGCCGCGATCATTCGCGGCGGCTGTTATTATATGGTCTGGTAAAGCGCTGTCATCAGGGGAATGGTGGCGATGTACAGAACCGTGGTGGCCAGATTGATCACATTGGCATACGCTGCGTCGGCCCCAAAGAGCTGGGAGAGCTGGGTGACGGTGCTGGCTGTGGGGGTGGAGACGGAGAGAATGGCAATAAGCAGGATGTCCTCGCTCAGCCCCGAGAGTTTTGCTATACCGCTGAACTTATAAAGGAAAATAAAGGCAAGAGGCATCAGCAGCAGGCGGCAGACAAGAACAAGAGGCAGACGCCTGTACGAGCGCAGTTTGGAGGGGAAAAGCCACGCGAGCCGCCTTTTCCATGCGGAGAAAGCACCCCTCTGCGGCAGCTTCTCAAAGCGCCATTTCCCGGCCGTCCAGAACGGCGCTCACAAGCCTGTCGCCGTGATAGGAGAGCTTAAGAGAGAAAAAGGGCGCGTCTTCCCGGAGCAGGCGAAGGAAAATTTTGTCCCCTTCCCAGATGGAAAGTTCCATGAGTCTGTCCCTGTCCACCCATTCCAGTTCACCCTCGTCACAGCTTTTTAGGCGACCGGAGAAGGAGTCCGCCGTGAAAAGGTGCATGTACTCCGTGTCCCACTGATCGGACACAAAGGTGACCACAGCCCGAAAGCGCCAGGAGGAGAGACAGAGTCCCGTCTCCTCATAGACCTCGCGAAGCATGCAGTCCTCCGGGCTTTCGCCCTCCTCAAACTTGCCGCCGACGCCTATCCACTTGTCCCGGTTTTCATCCGCCTCTTTTTTCACACGGTGGAGCAGAAGATACTCATTTCCACGCTCTATATAGCAAAGGCTGGTGTTTCGCATTTCATCCATCCTCTCTTTTTGACAGGGGCATTTTTGTAATAACACGGCAGTGCCAGTAAAACCAGTGCACTTTCATTGAGTCAAAGATATCGGATAGGGAAGAAACCCGCTGGTCAGAGGCCCAGCTAAAGCTATAATTATAATCACCGGCAATGAGGGGAGTCATTATGTTGAAAGCCAGCATGATAACAAAAACAGCGAGGGGAATGGCTGCAGCTTTCCAGACTTCCGTGCCGGAGGACTTTAGCTGGCAGCCGGACCGCCTTTTAACAGGAATGCTGTAATTCATTTGCGTTGATCTCCAAGAAAATAGAAATAAACATATGTAGTAAATTTATTCTATATGCATCGGGCGGGTTTTGTCAAGAAAATGCAGCCGGGCATAAAACTTCATGCGCAGACAGCACACCACGAAAATGGGCAAAGCCATGCGCAT
>OLPA01000626.1_pt1 | contig 32691 bp, 34 predicted proteins | sample 1672811 | NCBI WGS metagenome assembly OLPA01 (sample SAMEA3136726, study PRJEB25190) | human gut metagenome | biome: human gut; feature: human-associated habitat; material: faeces | place: Austria | collected 2013
CGCTCCTCGTGGTGCAGCTTGTGGCGGCGGGCCTCCTCCACCACGGCGTTGGCCATGGAGTGTGGGAAATGCTCCTCCAGACAGGCGGCCAGGCGGAGCATCTCCGCCTCCTCCTTGCCGTTGAAGGGGACGATCTTCGCCACCCGTGGGCAGGCGTGGGTGAGGGTGCCGGTCTTGTCAAAAACGATGGTGTCCGCCTTGGCCACCGCCTCCAGGAATTTACCGCCCTTGACAGTGATGTGCTCCCGTCCCGCCTCCCGCATGGCGGAGAGCACCGCCAGGGGCATGGCCAGCTTCAGGGCGCAGGAGAAGTCCACCATGAGTACCGACAGCGCCCGTGTCACGTTCCGGGTGAGGGCCAGGCTCAGCAGGCTCCCGGCAAAGGTGTAGGGCACCAGCCTGTCCGCCAGACTGGACGCCTTGGCCTCGGCGGCGGACTTCATCTGCTCGGAGCGCTGAATCATCTCCACGATCTGGTCGTAACGGCCCTGGCCGGTGGCCTGCTTCACCTCCAGGATGCACTCGCCCTCCTCCACCACAGTGCCGGCGTAGACTGCGCCGCCGGAATGCTTGGCCACGGGGACGGACTCGCCGGTGAGGGAGGCCTGGTTGACGGTGACCTCCCCCTCCGCCACCACGCCGTCCAGGGGGATGACGCCTCCGGCCCGAACCAGCACCCGGTCGCCGGGCTTTACCTGGCCGATGGGAACCAGCACCTCCCCGGCCTCTGTTTTCAGCCACACCCGGTCCACATGGAGGGACAGGCTCTCCGCCAGGTCGGCCACGGACTTCTTCCGCGTCCAATCCTCCAGCAACTCGCCGATCTCCAGCAGGAACATGACGGTGCCGGCGGTTCCAAAGTCCCGGCGGCATGCGGAGATGCCGATGGACAGGGCGTCCAGCAGTTCCACCTTGATTTTTCGCCGCCCCAGGCATCGAATGCCTTTGTGAAGGAATGGTACCATGTGCCAGACCACCCGGGCGATCCGCAGCGGGGCAGGCAAAAACAGGGCGGCGGCCCCCTTCATCAGCACCTTGCCCACCAGTTTTTCTTGAAACTCCCGGTTCAGTTCCCGGGTGCTGTGGCTGGGAAGGGTAACCGCTTCCTCCGCCCCGGCCCAGGTGAAGCCGCCGATAGCGGATAGCACCGTCTCCCGATCTCCCGCGTAGGTCACGATGACGCAGCCGGTGCGCTCATGGACCACGGCCTCTCTCATCCAAGGTTGGCCCTTCAGCCAGGTCTCCAGCAGGTCTGCCTGCCGGAGGGTCATATTTTTCTGCCGGAGCCGCAGGCGCATCCGGCCCCGGCTCTCATGTACGATGGTCGCTCTCATAATCGATCTCTCCTCATGGAAAAAGGGAGCCGCTTACCGGCTCCCTTCCGCGGTTTTTCAGGCCTCCTGGCCCTCTACCTGAGCCTCGGCTTCCTTGGCGGCCCGGGCCTCGTTGATGTCCTTGGCGGCGGCCAGGATGTCGGCGGCGTTCTCCTGGACAGAGGTAACGGTCTCCATTACGCTGTCCTTCATCCGCAGGCCGGCGGCGGTAATGTGGGTATAGGCCTTCTTGGCGTCCTTGCTGGCAAGCAGCTTCACGCCGGCGGAGCCGAACAGAGCGCCGCCCACGAAGCAGGCCAGTTTGACATAGTGCTTCATCATGAGAGATTCTTCCTTTCTGCTATGTACTTATTTGCGCTTGTAGCCCGTGATCATCACCATGACCATGCAGATCACGGCGCCCCAGGCCCAGAAACGATGCTGCTTCATCAAGATCTCCTCCTATCAGGAAACAAGCTTAGCTCTTAGCGTATTTAAATAGTATAGCAGATATCCCTCTCAAGCACATCTCTGAATCGGTCAAATAGTTGCCTGTTTAGACATTTTTGCGATACTGGCCCGGTGTCAGCCCATATTGCTGCCTGAAAGCAGCGATAAATTGACTGACACTGCTATAGCCCACTGCTTTGGCCACGCCTTCCAGGCTTAGCTCGGTCGTGTGCAGCAACTCCGCCGCCCGTTCCATCCGCCGCTGGCGCAGCCAAGTATGGACCGGCAGACCGTAAAGGCGGCGGAATCCCTCCTTTACGGTAGTGGCGGAGAGACAGGCCCGGCGGCTCAAGGCCGGAATGGTGAGATGCTCGTCCAGGTGTTCCTCCATATACCGGCGGATCTCTGCTAGCGACTGGGCGACACCCCGGTCCAGCATCGGACCCAAGAGGGCTTCCGTTCTCTGTTCATCCTGGGCAGAGAGCAGATAGAGCAGTTCCACTGACTTCCACACGCACCAGCGGGCCCGCTCGCTCTGGGGCAGACGTTCCAGGTCGGCAAAGGCCGCCCGGCTCCAGTGGGTGGGCCCCTCCACGGCGCAGCCGCCCCGGCTGGTCATCCACCGCCGTACCCGGCTTGTGTCCAGGATCAAGCCGCCCAGCAGATTACATATGGTTTCCAAACTCTCTCGGGCGCCCCGGGCGTCTACCGCCACGAGAATTCCTTCCAGAGGCGCATCCACGCTGGCCCCGGTCAGATTGGAGAGATCGGTGAGACTCAGCACCTGCCGGGCGCCAGCTGTCAGGGATGACCCGTCTCGCCGGGTCAAGGTCACGGCGCCCCGCAGACAGAACAGGGTCTCAAAGTGCAGGGGGGCCAGTTGGAGAGGCAGGGGGAAAGTCCCCTCCTCCAGGGAGAACAGGCAGGCCCGTGCGCCGGGCATCACCTGAGCCCAGTCTCCCCGATCCGCCAGAAATTCCGCCAGCAAAATTCTCCCCCCTCTCCATCTGTCGGTATCCCGGCTCTTTACCGGCCGAACAGTCCCTTCTTTTCCCAAGGCTCCTTCCGGATCTCCCCCACCTCATATCCGGTGGCGGAAATGGCCGTGCGCAGGTCATCCTCGTCCAGTTCCGTCTCTGCGATCACTGTGGTCTCGTTCCTACTCCGGGACGAGGTGACCTTTTTCACCGGAAAGGCTTTCCGTACCGCGTCGTTCACATGGCTCTCGCACATGCCGCACATCATGCCTTCCACATGGACCGTGTACTTCCACATCGTCTATCCCTCCACTGTTTTTAAAATTCAGTTTGCTGTTTCCAGCATATGCAGCAGCCTCAACGACTTTCGCATCACTGCCGGCATCCTGCTGGAAGATGCGTCAGGGAATGCGTTGCCATATCCATCACTTTCGCCCAACCAGCATCCGAGACTCTCCCAGCATCATCATGGCCGCCCGCCGCTGGGAACCGAACACCTCCGTGGCGGTATCCACCAGCCGCACCTCCTGAAATCCGGCCTCCCGCAGATCCTGGGCAAAGGCCTCCATGTCCCCGTACATCCGGGGCTTCATATCGTCATTCAGGGCAAATACCCCACCGGGCTTTAATACCCGCAGGGTCTCCCGCAGCAGTGCTTGCTTATCCGCGCCGGTAATATTGTGATAGACATAGTTGCTTACGACCGCGTCAAAGGTATCATCGGGGAAGTCCAGCTGATGGGCGTCCCCGTGCTGAAACCGGCACCGGGTCGCTACACCCTCACTGGCGGCGTTCTTCTCGCACATGGGCTGGCCGTAGCCGTATGCCACGCCCCAATAGTCGATACCGGTGACTTGCGCTTCCGGCCAGGTGAGGGCCGCCCGGATGGACAGGGCGCCGGAGCCGCAGCCCACATCCAGCAGCGTCCCCTTGCCATCGAAGCCCAGGTGGGCGAGCAGGCACTGGTGGGTCCGCTCCATCATCCCACCGCCGCCGAAAGCGTATTGTTTGCGTATCCAGCCGCACCAACAGAGCAGGGCCAGAAATGCTGCGGCGGCCACCGAAAAAACCGCTCCTAGCCATGGCAGCCGGAACACTGTGAAGGACAGCACCGCCAGCACAACAGATAGGGCCAGCAGACCGCCGATCATGTAAAAGACCGGGTTGGACATCCAACTTCCATAGTCCTCGCCGTGAGTACCAAGGTGGATCTCCTCATGTCGGGATTTTTCATGTTTCATCCGACCCTCTCCTCGTATCATAATTTCTGCAATAACAGTCCCAATCCCGCCTGAGCCGCCGCCAGCAGCGGGCACAGCAAAAGCGGCCACTGGAGCAGATGCTCCGGTAACGCATAATCCTTCATCCATGCCTTGAACTCATAGCCGGGATGTCCCTCTGTGCCAGAGATCACAAAACGGTTTTTCGTCTTTTTCTGGATCAGCCACACATCAAGGAAAAACAGATCGCCTAGGTTGACCATCATCCACTGGATGTAGCCCGTCAACGCCAGGCGCCAAAAACCATGTGTCCCGCCCGCCACCGCGCTGAGGGCGCCGTAAAGCAACAGCGGGAGCCATTCCCACAAGATGGTCCAGCGCCAATATCCGGCAGCTTCTCGCTTTGTAGGCGGCTCCTTGGCCGCCTTGATGATGGCGGACGGATAGCAGGGAAACATCAGCCGGGGCTTATACAGTGCAGCCGCTGCGGCGAACAGGTTAAAATAGGCCGCCATAGCGAGCCCGTCCAAGATGCTGCGCGTCCAGTTCATAGAAATCCTCCCGCATTTTTCATAAGGGATCTCTCTTGTTATTTATTGCCTGAACACCCCGCATCCTCCCGGATCGCCAGCACACAGAGCCAGTGTCTTTTCGCATCCCGCTTCACGATGACCTTAGAAAAACCAGCCTCGGTGAGAAAGGTGACAAACTGGCTCCGGTTGAATATCTTCATCCCATCAATGACAGAAAGCCACCTGCTGTCTCGGGGATTTTCTCCGTCCACTTCATTGACGATCAGAAAGATGCCGCCCGGCCGCAAGATGCGGTACACCTCCCGGAAACTCTCCGTGGGGCCGGGCCAGAAATATACCGTTTCAAAGGCAGTCGCCAGATCAAATGCCCTATCCTCGAAAGGGAGGCGAGAAACATCTCCCTGTATGACACGGCAGCGGCCGGCCTGCAGTTCTTCCTGATTGATATTTCTGGCCTTTTCCACGGATATTTCCGAATAGTCCAGGGCGGTGACAGTTGCGGCAGGGTATTTTCGCAGAAGGGCCCGGATGTTTCGGCCGCCGCCGCAGCCCAGTTCCGCAATCCTGACGGGACCTGTTTTCGGCAAACAGCCCAGTCCCCAGTCCGCCAGGGCGGCATGGGCATAATTCATGCTGGCTACCATGCACTTGCCCAGAAAACCTTCCGGTTTTCGTGTGTTGCGAAGGAAAGATCGAAAAAGTTCCATAGGCACCCTCATCCCTCAAAATAGGTTAGCAATAACTAACCAAAGAGCAGTATACACCTGCTTAACGCAAAAATCAAGCCCGCCGACTTATTATAGAAGCGGTTTTATTGAGTCGAGCGATACATATTCAGAGCCGTGCGCACTCCCTCTTGACAAGGAGATAGAAAACCCTATATAATTCTTTTACGGTTAGCGATAGCTAACTGCAAGAAATATGAATGGAGGTTGAATCACCCATGTCCCTGATTCAGAAAGAAATTGCCGATTTCACCGTACAGTGCTACCAGAACAACGCTTTCCGAGCTGTCTCCAAGGCGGACATCCTGGGCAAGTGGAGCGTGTTCTTCTTCTATCCTGCCGATTTTACCTTTGTGTGCCCCACAGAATTGGAGGATCTGGCCAATCTCTATGAGAAATTCCAGGCCATCGGCTGCGAAATCTACTCTGTTTCCTGCGATACCCATTTCGTCCATAAGGCGTGGCATGACGCTTCCGAGCGCATCCAGAATATCCAGTATCCCATGCTGGCCGACCCCACCCATTGTCTGGCCAAAGATTTTGAGGTCTATATCGAGGCCGACGGCGTGGCCGAGCGCGGCAGCTTCATCGTGAATCCGGAGGGGAAGATCGTTGCCTATGAGGTCAACGCCGGCAACGTGGGCCGCAACGCCGATGAGCTGCTGCGAAAGGTCCAGGCCTGCCAGTTCGTGGCGGAGCACGGGGACGAGGTGTGCCCGGCGAAGTGGCAGCCCGGCGCCGAGACTCTGAAGCCCAGCCTGGATCTGGTGGGGCAGCTGTAAGCCATGGTACAGACGGAAAACCTCTATGACGTTGTCGTCATCGGCGGAGGGCCGGCAGGCTTGACCGCCGCCCTATACCTGGCCCGGGCCCGCTACCGGGTGGTGGTCGTGGAAAAGGACCACTTCGGCGGCCAGATCACCATTACCGCAGAAGTGGTCAATTTCCCCGGGGTGGAGCGAACCAGCGGCGCCGTGCTCACGGAAACGATGCGGAAACAGGCCGAGTCCTTCGGCGCGGAATTTCTCCTGGCGGAGGTCACCGGGCTGGATCTCACCGGCGATGTGAAAACCGTGCGGACCAGCCGATGCGATTTGAAATGCTTCGGCGTCCTGCTGGCCACTGGCGCCCATCCCCGCATGGTGGGCTTCCAGGGGGAGGAGCAGTTCCGGGGCCGGGGCGTGGCCTACTGTGCCACCTGCGACGGCGAATTCTTCACCGACAAGGACGTCTTTGTGGTGGGCGGCGGCTTCGCGGCCGCCGAGGAGAGCGTGTTCCTTACCAAGTACGCCCGCCACGTGACCATCCTGATCCGGGGCGACGGATTCACCTGCGCCCAAGCCACGGCGGACGCCGCCCGGAACCACGAGAAGATCACCGTCCTCACCAACACAGTGGTGGAAGAGGTGTCCGGTGACACCGCCCTGCGGTTCATCCGCTATCGCAACACAAGAACCGGCCAGGTGACCAAGCACCACGCGGCGGATGGGGAGACCTTCGGCGTCTTCGTCTTTGCCGGATATGAGCCAGCCACGGAACTGGTACAGGGGCTGGCGGAGTTGGACGAGCAGAGCTATGTCCTCACCGACCGCAGCCAGAAGACCACGGCGGACGGCCTGTATGCCGCCGGGGACGTATGTGTCAAGCCCCTGCGGCAGGTGGTCACCGCCGTGGGTGACGGCGCTTTGGCCGCCACCGAGCTGGAGCGGCTGTGCGCCGCCATGCAGGCCAGGACTGGCCTCCGCCCCCAGCAACCAGTGAGCCGGGCAGAGGAAGCGGCGGCACCCGCTGAGGCAGGCAGCACTCTGTTTAACGGGGATATGCTCTCTCAGCTCCACACGGTGTTCGCCCGGATGGCATCGCCATTGATCCTGCGTCTGTTTCTGGATGAAACGCCCCTCTCCGCCGAGCTGCGGCAGTATATGGAGGAGCTGGCGGCCCAGAGCAGCAAGCTATCCGTAGAACTGAGCGACCCCTCCGATGCGGATCATCTGCCCTGCGTCCGGGTCTGCCGGGCGGACGGCAGCTGGACGGGCCTTGCCTTCCACGGCGTCCCCGGCGGCCATGAGTTCACCTCTTTCGTCCTGGGGCTCTATAACGCCGCCGGGCCGGGACAGGCTTTGGGCGAAGAGAGCCGGGCCGCGATCCAGGCGATCCAGAAACAGACGGATTTGCAGATCCTGGTCTCGCTGCCCTGCACCATGTGTCCGGAACTGGTGACGGCGGCCCAGCGCATTGCCGCGGAAAATCCGAACATCACCGCCCAGGTCTACGACCTGAACCACTTCCCCGACCTGCGGGAAAAGTACCAGGTCATGAGCGTCCCCTGCCTGGTGGTCAACAGCGGGGAGCAGGTCTCCTTTGGCAAGAAGAGCATCCGGCAACTGTTGGAATTGCTGACTTAACGGAGCCAGCGGTACCCATCATCAATATTGCGCGGAGAAGATTAGAAAAGAGGCGGTACGATGAACGAGGCAGTACAGTCTTTGGGATATGGCTTGGCCGCTTTGCTGTTCTGTGCTGTCATCTGCGCGATCTGTCAGATGATCAAAAAGCTCGCATATTGGTTCTTACACCATGAGAAGGCACAGTCTCATGGTGGCCACAAAAAACAGCTTTGACGCGAATACTGTGCAGCGTCAAACAGAAAGTCCATTTCTCTTCGGGGGACAAATCCTATGTCAGAAGATTTGGTCATTCGCCACTGTGCTCCGACTTTGGCAGGGATCAAAACCGGGAACCTTTTTTCCTGTGCCTGCCCATGCAAAGCCGCGCTGACAAAAGAACTATGCCGCTTGAACAGGAAGCTGGTTCCCAAGGGAATCCGCATCCTGCCGCTGAAGGTCCGGAAAGGCCGTGCCCTTATCTATGTCTACCGGCCCAACGCGCTGGAGTGTGATCTGGCAGATCACCGTTCCAGGGGGCTGCTCCTGCGGTATGGTTATACGCCGGGAGATTCCAACCGGTGCGTGATCCACCTGATCCGCCGCCTGCGGTCGGATGGGGAATTTCCCCATGAGATCGGCCTGTTTCTCAGCTATCCGCCGGAGGATGTTCTGGGTTTCATCCTCAATAAAGCCTATAATCACAAGTGCATTGGATGCTGGAAGGTCTATGGCGACGAACAGACGGCCAAAAACATCTTCCGGAAGTACGAGGAATGCAGCAAAATTTATTCCCAACAGTGGGAGCAGGGGAAATCCATCGAGCAGCTCACAGTGGCTGGTTGATGTTTTCCAAATCCAAGAAAAACAGAAAGGTTGTTGATTCTTATGAGTAAAATCGCAGTTGTTTATTGGAGCGGCACGGGAAACACCGAGGCTATGGCCGCGGCGGTCGTGGAAGGCGCCAAGGGAAAGGGGGCCGAGGTGTCCCTGCTCACCGCCTCCGAGTTTTCCCCCGAGCAGGTCAGCGAGTATGACGCCATTGCCTTTGGCTGCCCCTCCATGGGGTCGGAGCAGCTGGAGGAGAGTGAGTTTGAGCCCATGTTTACCGCCTGTGAGGGCCGGCTGAGCGGGAAGAGCATCGCCCTGTTCGGTTCCTACGGATGGGGCGACGGCGAATGGATGCGCAGCTGGGAGGCCCGGTGCAACGACGACGGGGCAAACCTCGTCTGTGACAGCGTGATCTGCAACGAGGCTCCGGATGAGGAGGCCCTGTCGGCCTGCCGGGCCCTGGGCGCGGCCCTCGCCTGAGAAAACAGAGAGGCGCCGGCATCCTTCATGGTCATCTACTCGTTTCTCTCAACACATTTGCTCCTCGCGGGGACTTGCAATCTTTTGCGGGTTGTAGTATCTTATGGTTAGCAGATACTAACCACAAAAGAGGCATTGCACCATGAAGGAATCTGAATTGGCTTTTTGGCAGAAGACTGCCCGGCATTATACCAGGTCCATGGACCGCTCCGCACCGCTGTACGCGGCGGTGTGTGAGCGGATCCGGCCCCATCTCTCCCGGGATATGAACGTGCTGGAGCTGGCCTGCGGCACGGGGCAGCTGTCCTTTCCGCTCTCGCCCTATGTCCGGCTCTGGGAGGCCACGGACGCCGCTCCCACTATGATCCAGGAGGCGAAAAAGCGGATCGGCTCCTCACGCCTCCACTTCTCTGTCCAGGATGCCGCCCATCTGCCCTACGCGCCGGAGTCCTTCGACGCGGTGGTCATCGCCAATGCCCTGCACATCCTGCCGGAGCCGGATCGCGTGCTCCGGGAGATCCAGCGGGTTCTGAAGCCGGGCGGATGGTTGTTTGCCCCTACCTTTGTCCACGGCGGAGGGCGGCTGGCAAGGCTTCGCACCTGGTGTATGGAGCGAACCGGTTTCCATGTTTACCACCGCTGGAACGCTGGAGAGTTTGTCTCCTATCTGTCCATGCGCGATTTCTGGGTGGTGGAGCACGCACTGCTGGGCGGCCGTGTGCTGCCCCTTTGTTGCGCCGCCTGCCGGTGGACACCGGCGGAACGGATCACCGCGCAGAGCAGGAGTGAAGGACGCCTGCACGGGAGATATCCAGGAACAGGACTGGGAACCGCTGAATAGGGGGGATTGTTTTGAAACGGTGGAAAACGGTTCTGGCTGCGCTTGCTATCTTTTGCCTGCTAACCGGCTGCGGGATGATGAATCACGGGGATGCAGAAAGCGAGTCACCGTCCCCGTTGGAGGGACCTGCGGCAACGGAAGGATTCACGCCGGCAGCAGACTCCACCTGGGGAGACCTGTTCCGTCACTTTGACCCGGAGGGGTTTTCCAAACTTCCAGCGGATGTTCAATCTGAATTTGACCGCACCTTGCTGACAGAACAGTCTCCCCAACTCGTCTTGAAAGAGGGCGGGAAGTGGACATTCGAGTGGCAACCGTTTCGGAATAACTGAAGTAAGACTCACATACGGGGAGCACGATCATGGTGTTTACGATCCGTCCATACGCAGAAAGAGACGCCGCGGCCTGCGGTGAGTGCCTGTATGAAGGCTTTTTTACGGCCCCTATAGATCATTGCGACAAGCTCCTGTTGCGGGATTATGCCCAGGTCTTGATTGAAAAATGCAACTTCACCTTTGTTGCGGAGGCGGAGGATGGGCAGGTCGTGGGGTTCGTTTGCGGGAAATACGACAAAGCCTTCGACCGAACTTTGGCAAACCGATATGGGTGCAAAAGGCACTATGGCTTGTGGTGCAGGATGTTTCTCAAATACTATTTGAAACGTTATAAAATGTCGGAGCGTTTTCAGAAACAATGGGATCATTTCTCCTCCCAATTACAGGAGCGGGACAGCAAGACCTTCGGAGCCTGCGACCTGGAGCTTGTGGCGCTTGCGTCCAAAGCAGCCTATCGGAAAGGGCTTGGGACGGCCTTGGTCACACAGTTTCTGTCCAGAGCCAGGGCTGACGGTGCGGACACCGTGCGTCTGCTGACCAATACGCTGGCGTCATGGGAATTTTATGAGAAGCGCGGCTTTGCGAGGGTGGCCGAAACGCCGTTCCGGGATGGCTCCGAAAACCGGACCATTATCTATGAATACCGAATCAAGGGGGCAGACAGCGCATGAGTTACGAAAATTGGAAAGATCAGGCGCCCAACTTCCAGGTCGTCGATGTACGCCATCTGCAGGGGAACTTTTTCCCGGGCCTGAAGCAGAAAGCAATGGGACTGGAAGTAGGCGAGGGCTTCACCGTCATCCAGACCTTTGAGCCCCACCCGCTCTATGCCGCCATGGAGGCCCTTGGGTTTGAACACCATACCGAGCAGGCCGGGCCGGCTGAATTTCATGTTTCGTTCTGCCGTGTGGAGAAAAAGGACGGCGGGGAGGATACGCCCTTCAAGCCCCTGGCCCTGCTCAACTATCCCATGATCGACGAGGAGCTGGGCCGGATCGCGGCGGATTTTTGGTCTCTCACCTGGCAGAGCGGCAAGCGGACGCTCCCCTATGAGATGCGGCTGCTCCTGTCACTGGCAAACGCCGTGGGGGCCGGGCGGATGCGGCAGGCCACCCGGGAACTGATCAAGGCCTATGCCTGCGGGGTGGAGTCCGCAGTGCTGGACGATGTGTTTGAACTGCTGGCCTGGAACCAGGGGATTGGCTATTTCAGTTCGGAAATTGGCCCCTCTCCTCTGTTTCAAGCCTATAAGCTGATCAAGCAGCAGGAAAAACAGGGCACAGAGCAGTCCCAGATCTGCCAGATGCTCCGAGAAAAATTCGGTGAGAAGAACGCCGAGGTAAAGGTTCTTTGACCATCGCTATGAAAAAAGTGGATGCCGGGAAGGCATCCACTTTTTCTGCTTTTGATGCTCTTGTATCAGCACGGCGGACCCTCAGGTCAGTTCCAGCCGCCACACAGCACCCATAGCCTCCAGTTCCGTCGGATCGTGGGTGACGAACAGTACCGTCCTTCCATCGCACCGTCGGCGGGTGTCCGCCATGACAACCTCCTTAGTTTCCCGATCCAATCCCTTAAAGGGCTCGTCCAGGAACAGCAGGTCGTACTCCGCCAGCAGTGCCCGGAGGATGGCCACCCGGCGGCGCATCCCGCCGGACAGCTCCCGGACCGGCTGGTTCAGGCAGTCTGTCAGGCCCACGGCCGCCAGAGCCGCCTCTGCAGCCTCCCGGCTCAAGGCCGGGGTCACCAGGCGGAGATTGGATACCGGATTCAGGTTCTCACACAGTCGGTCCTCCTGGAATACTGCGCTTAAACGCAGGCCCTGCAGACCCGTGATGGTTCCACGGTCCGGCCTCTCCAGCCCCATGAGAATCCGCAGTAGAGTCGTCTTACCTGTCCCGGAGGGCGCCATCAGTCCGGTAACCCGTCCCGCCGGCAGGACGGCGGAAAAGTCCCGGAGGACTTGTTTCCCGTCAAAAGCCTTGTACAGACCCTGGATCATAATATCCCTCATGGTTCACATCCTCTCCAGGGCGTGTTCTCCCCGTTTCAGCAGGGCCAGAAAGACCTTTTCGAAGGCGAGGCTCACCAGCACGATCACCAGCGTCCAGGCAAACAGATCCGGTGTGTTCAGGTAGATCTTGGCCTGCTGGAGCTGTTCGCCGATGGAGCCGTCGGGCATACCGATGACTTCGGCGGCGATGCCGGACTTCCAGCATAATCCCAGGGCGGAGCCGCAGGCGGACCGAAAATAGGGGAACACCTGGGGGAGATACACATAGCGGATGCGTCTCGCCGCGGGGATGCAGAACACTCGGGCCATCTCCAGCAGCTGCCTGTCCGCAGCCCGGATGCCGCCTAAGATGTTGGCATACAGCACCGGCAGGACGATCAGGAAGGAGATCAGCACCGCAAGATTCCGGGAGGAGAACAGGATCAGGGCCAGGATGATAAAGGAGGCCACCGGGATGGACTTGATGGCCAGAAAGGCCGGCGCCAGCAGCTCCTCCCCCCGGCGGAACCGGGCGGACAGAGCTGCCAGCAGGGTCCCGGCTGCTGCTCCCAGCAGGAAGCCCGCGGTGATACGCACCATGGAATACCCGATGGCGCCCCAGAATTCCAGCGTAGGAGCCAGTTCCGCCAGCCGTGCGAGCACGCGGAGGGGGGAAACCAGGATGATGCGCTGGTTGATGGCCATGGCCCCCGCCTGCCAGAGAAGCAGCCAGAAGATCACCGCCCAGGCCCGTATGGTTCGGCGGCCTTTCATAGAAATCAGCGGCCGAAATAGAAGGTGTCGTTAGGCAGGGCACCGCCAACAGACTGGGGGTTCTGCTCAAACAATACCGACAGGTAGCCGGACAGCTTCTCCTTCATCTCAGCTCCCTCGATGAAGACGATATTGCACTCCGGCAGGGCTTTCTGGGCCACCTCGGCGGTGACGATCTCATACTGGCCCACCAGCTGGGCGGCCTCCTCTACATTGGCGTTGACATACTCCACAGACTGCTGGTAGTAGTCCAGAAAATTGGAAATCACCTCGGGATGATCTTCCGCAAATTCCGTCCTGGCCACCACCACACCGGTCACCAGCGTGGAAGGAGTGTCACTGTCGGCCTGCAGGGCGTCCCACTCCTCCGTCAGATCCAGCGCCACTCGCAGGCTCTCGCTCTTGGCCTGGGCGGTAGTAACAAAGGGCTGGGGCAGCATGGCAATGGCGTTCTCCTCCGCCATCAGGGCGGAGAGGCACTCCGCCTGCTCGCTCTTCCACTCGATGGTCACATCCGCGGAGGGGTCAATGCCGTTCTGGGTCAGCACATAATTGAGGGCTGCCTCTGGCGTATTTCCCTTGCCGCTGGCGTAAATGGTCTTGCCCCGGAGATCCTCCACGGAGTGTACCGTGTCTCCGCTCTCCACGATGTAGAGTACGCCCAGGGTATTGATGGCCAGCACCTGTACGCCGCCCTCGGTGTTGTTGTAGAGGACAGAGGCCAGGTTGGCCGGGACGGCGGCGATATCCGTGGTTCCTTGGGCCAGGGCCGCAGACACTTCATCGGTGGCGGCGGTGATTGTGAAGTGATAGTTATTGTCTGCGACAGTTCCACCATCCGTTTCCTTCATGAACTCCACCATGCCCATGGCGGTAGGGCCTTTCAGGGCCATAACATTGACATCAATCGGATCCGCCGTATCCTGAGAGGACTCTGGCTCCGTCACCTCGGAGGGCGTGCTGCTCGAATCGGGCGTTTCCGAGGTGCCGGCATCCCCGGCAGTGGAACAGCCTGCCAGCAGCGCGGCGGACAGGGACAGGACGCAGAGCAGAGAGAGCAATTTTTTCATACCGTTGTTCCTTTCTAAATGTTCATCATTTTGTGTCGGAGGGGTGATAGAGCAGTTCTTCCAGAAAAGGGCGATTCTCAATTCGGATGGAATTCCCGCCTACTTCTACCGCTCCCATGGATTGGAGCGCGGACAGCTCCCGGAAAAGGGCAGCTCGGCTCACTCCCAGGCGGCGGGCCAGATCCTCCCGGGACCCGGCGAGCCTTACCACGCCCTTCTCATCCTGCTGCTCCAGGAGATGGGCAATGAGCCGGCCTCGGCAGGACTGCATCGTAAGCAGCTCGATGCGCCGGAGCAGAAACTGGACCTTCCGGTTGCACAGGGCCGCATAGCGCATGGCAAGTCCTGCATCCTGCTCCATACAGGAGAGTAGGACCGCCTTAGGAATATATAGGACTTCTGTCTCTTCCCCGCATCGCAAGACCGTTTCCAGCTCGGCGCTGGCCATCAGATTACAGACGCCAAAACACTCCCCCGCAGTCAGGGCATTGAGCTGCACATCCTTTCCATCCAGTGCCACGGAATAGACCTCCACCCGTCCGGACACGATCATCCCCACGGATGAAACGCCGCTCGGCTTGTCGCTGATGATCTGGCCCGCACGGAACCTCTTTGAGGTCACCTGCTCCAGCGGTAGGGATGCGCCCGCCAAAAAGGGTGACGATGCCAGTTTTTCCTGTATGATCATTCGCTCCAGATCACGCCCCTCCTTGGTTAGCCATCGCTAACCTACTGCTATATTCTACTCTGAAACCCCGCCGTAAGTCAAGAAAAAAAGCTTGCCGGCCAGTCTCATTTGATACTGACAATCCTGCATCTCCTGTGGTAAGCTATGGCTAATCAATCGAATTCCAAGATTGGAGGTTCACGATGCCGCGTCAAGTGCTCCTTTTCTCCGGCGCTTCCGCCGTGGGAAAGACGTCTGTTCTGAAAAGCCTGCTCCCGCTGCTGGCCCACGGCGGCATGGCGCCCTGCGTGTGCAAGATCGACTGTCTGAAAACCGGGGACGCGGATGTCTTTCAAAGCCTGGGGCTTCCCTGTGTCACCGGTTTGAGCGGGGATATCTGCCCTGACCATTTCCTTGTCTCTAATCTGTCGGAGCTGTGGGGGTGGGCGGACCGCCTGGGGCGGGACGCCCTGGTCATTGAAACGGCCGGACTGTGCCACCGCTGCTCCCCGGCTACGGAGCACATGGCCGCTGGCTGTGTGCTGGACTGCACCGCCAGCTGCAGGGCGCCGGGGCAGCTGGGTCCCATGCTCACTCAGGCGGACTTTGTGGTGCTCACCAAGATCGACATGGTGTCCCAGGCGGAGCTGGAGATCATCTCCTGGCAGATCCGCATCCTCAACCCGTCCGCGGCACTGTTCCCAGTGGACGGGCTGGCCGGTTACGGCACGGATCTGCTGGCACAGTGGCTGCTGGCCCGGCCGGTATGCACCGGTTTCGAGAGGGACGCCCTCCGACACACCATGCCCAGCGGCGTATGCTCCTACTGCGTAGGCGAGCGGCGGGTGGGCAGCGCGTTCCAGCAGGGCGTGGTGGGCAAAATTTCCTTTGAGGAGGCGCCGGTATGCGGAGTGTGACCATCCTGGCCGGCTGCGGGAAAGACGGCCGACCGGAGCCCTTTGACTCCATATCCCTGGAACGCGGGGGGCTATACACCATTGTTGGCAACACCGGCTCCGGAAAGTCCCGGTTCATCAAGGACATCGAGCAACTGGCCTGCGGAGACTCCATCACAGGCCGCCGGGTCCTGCTGGACGGAGTGCCGGTCCCACTGGCAGAGCGGCAGAGCACATCCGCCCATCTGGTGGCCCATTTGGGCCAGAATATGCGCTTTGTGCTGGATGTCAGTGTGGAGGATTTTCTTCAACTCCACGCCCGCTGCCGTGACCGGAGGGCAGCCCCGGCAGAAGTTCTGGCCCTTGCCAATGAAATCACCCCAGAACCGGTGGCTCTCCGGCAGGGGCTGAACCAGCTCAGCGGCGGCCAGTCCCGTGCGCTGATGATTGCGGATATCGCCCTGATCTGTGACAGCCCTATCGTCCTCATTGACGAGATTGAAAACGCGGGCATCGACAAGGAGCGGGCGCTGGGCCTGCTTCAGAAGAGCGACAAGCTGGTGCTGGTTGTCACCCACGATCCCCACACAGCCCTGATGGCCCGGCGGCGCATCGTTCTGGCCGGCGGCGCGGTGACCGCCGTGGTGGAGCGCACCGCCGGAGAGGCTGCCCTCTATGAAGCGCTGGGCAGGGCTTATCGGGAACAGCGACGCTATCAAACCCAGCTGCGGAAAGGAGCCTACCTGGCATGACGTCTATTTTGCTCTATTGGAACCACATCTGCGTCCTGCACCGCCAGGAGAAGGCTTTCCTGGAGGACCTGGCCCAACGGCTGCGGGGGGACGGCATCCGGCTGGAGGTGCGCTATTTCGGTCTGGGATATCCGGAGCGTATGTCCGAGTACCTGGCCCGGCCGGACGCCATACTTCCGGACCTCATCGTTTCCGCCGATCTGGAGGTGTTTGAGGATCTGCGGATCTTCTCCAAATTCAAGTCGAATCTCTATCCGGCGGCTGACTGGGTCCCGCTGCGGCAGAGCCCCATGCTGAATGCGGTACAGCGGGGCCCCTGTCTTCTGCCCTTTGTCTCCATCCCGCTGGTGTACTATACCCGGGAGCCGGAGGCCTGTGCCAAGACCTCTCTGCCGGATTGGCGCGGGCTAGCTTTCGGGGGCATCAACAATTCCGCGGCAAAAACGGTGGTAAAGTCCGTGTGGGAGCGGTGGGGCCAGGTGGCCGCCGCCAAGCTCCTGGGGGAGAGTCTGGTGGCCGATATGCCAATCGGGGCCTTTCAGGCGGTGCGTCAGGGGCAGACCAGCACCGCCCTGGTTCCCTCCCTCTATGCCCTCCGAGCGGACGGCCGGGAGACCTTTCTCCGCGTCCCCCAGGAGGGGCCGGTCCTGATCCCCTCTTATCTCTGTGCCCGCGCTTCTGCGCCGGAGTGGGCGGCCCGCCGGGTGGCAGAGCGCATTCTCTCCCGTGAGCTTTGCGATTTCTATGCGGCAAACGGGGATCTGATCGTCTACCCCGCCTGCACCGGGCGGCGCAGCGGACAGGAGGCCGATTACGCCCTCTGTCCATCCGCTGCATGGCTGGAACATCTTTCTCATGTGGATTTCTACCGGCTCTATTGCACCAAACTGCCTTCCGCAATCGAGTTTGCCTACGCCTGACAGAAACAGAAGGAGCTTCCCGTTTATGGTTGGGAAGCTCCTGCTCTTTACTTCACTTCAACCGCTCCCAGGTGGCCACTGCCTAGGAAACCCGGAATATCCTGTGCGCCGAGTGGAACACGGACTTACGGATGGCGGAAACCGCGGAGAAGGCAGGCTATAAAAACCTGAGCAAATTGGCGGCAGTCCTTATCAAGCAGTTCGGCTGTCCGCCACTGGAGCATCACAGAAGGGCACGGCTCGAATGAGCTGTGCCCTTCCTCTTGCAAGTCGGTTTCGATTTTATAGGGGCCTGCCGCTGTTATCGTTCCAGCGTCCGGTCGATCCAGTTCAGAATCAGGTCCAGCATAAACCTAGTGTTACCCATGTTGCAGTGGGCCTGGCCGTTTAACGCCCGGCCGGGCACCGCAAACTCCAGGGAGCGGGTGTTTTTCAACAGGTCAATCTCCTGCTTATAGAGGGCGAAGTCCACCAGCAGGTCCTCCCGGGCGCTGAGAAGCAGCACATCCTGGGTGATCCGCTCCGCTACCGGCTCAATGGTGAAGGCCCGAGCCTTTTGCAGATACTCGTACACATCGGAGGTGCCGTAGGCGTAGTTGGAGTGCTGGATGGACCAGCGGAACAGCGGCTCCCGCTCCGCCAGGCCGGCGTAGAGGTCCAGGATGGCGTCCCGGTTGTTCTCGTCCAGCCAGCGCTCCAGCTTCGCCTGGATCTCCGCCGGCTTATCTGCCATCAGCGCGCCATAGATGCTGGGCAGCACGCTCCAGGACACCACCCGCCGGATGCGCGGCTCCATGGCTGCCGCCCGCATGCACAGCTCCCCGCCGAGGGAGACGCCGATGATGGTCACATTGTCCGCCCCATAGTGATCCAGCACCGCGCCCACCGGCTTTTCCCACTCCGGTGTGAAGGTCAGGCCGGATTTCCGCAGGGCCGCCCCCTGGCCGGGCCCCTCAAAGGCCAGCACTGTATAGCCGCCTTGTGCCAGGTACAAAAGCGCGTCGGTAAACTCCTCCAGCAGAGAGTCATTTCCGCCGTGAAACAGAATCGTACCCTTGGAGGCGCCGTCGGGCATGACCCGCCAGCAGGGCAATTCGCCGTCCGCATAGGGCACCTCCTCCCGGTGGATGGGGCCGCCCTGCTCCGCAAACAGGTAGGTAAAGTGTGTATAGAAGATCTCCCTGGCCCGGTCATAGACGGCATGACACTCCGGGGTATCCGGCACCATGAAGAACTCCGCCATCCGAAGATACCCGGCGGCTGCCGCCCAGTCCTCCCGGGCCTCCGCCTGGGCGGAAAGCTCCTTTAAGGCCCGCTCCCAGGAGGGAAAGTCCGTAATCTCCTCGCCCCGGGCCTGGACCTCCGCCGGGTCCCCGTGGTTCCACATGACCACCCGATTGAGCTGGAAATCAAAGAGCGGATGGTCGTTGAAGTGATAGGTCCCTGTGGGAAATGTAAGTGCAGACATCACAATGCCCCTTTCTTGTTGTAAGATAGGGGTATTATAGCAGGGCCTTGTTTGCTTTACTTCTGTTCATCTGCTGTTCTGGCCGAGGCCGGTCAGGAAAATCTGCTTCACCTCAGTCATGGACATGCCATACAGCTTGCGGCTGGTATCCGCCATATGGGACGGGGTGGCAAAGCCCGCATCCATGCAGACCTGGGTGAGAGATCGTCCCGTATCCAGCAGGTAGAAGGCCCGCTCCAGCTTCAGGTTCGCCAGATAGAGACTGGGGGATATTCCGGTGTCCCGCCGGAACAGGTGGGTCAGGCGGCTGGGAGACAGGTGAACGGCCCGGGCCACATCCCGAATGGTCAGTTGCTCCAGAGCGGGGGCCGATTTCATGTAGGCTGCGGCCTCCAGCACCCGCGGGTCCTCCGCCGGAGCGCGCTCTGCCTGCAATCCGAGCAGCCGTTCAGTCTCAGCAGCGGCGGCGGTCACATCTGTCTCCGTGCGTACCTTTCCCCACCGCTCCCTCACCCTGGAAGAAACAGACGCATCCAGCGTCCGCCAAGAAGCACCCTCCAACAGTGTGTGTTTCACACAGCGGCTCATAGGGGTCAGCTCGTCGATGAACACCACCAAGGCCGGATCCACGCTCAGTATCGTGTGGGGAACGTCAGATCCAATGGCGATGCCCACCGTCTCCACGGATTTGCCATCCACCAGGGCGGTAAAGGGCCGCTCCAGGGCAAATACCAGGTGGGCGGCGAAGTGGCGATGTTCCGCCGGAGAGGGATAGCTTGCCCGGATGTAGTAGCAGTCCCGGACCCGGAAAATGAAAGGTTCGTTCATCGGGAACACTCCACGTTTCTGGCTTGGAACTCTATCCGCACAATCTGCAGTTTCAGCGGCCCGTCGGCCAGCCGAGCCAGCAGGCGGTGGACAGGCCGGATGCCCGGGCCCCGGAGTTTCTGGTAGCCCTGCATATAGCCCCGGCTGGAGACGGCGATCCGGTCTGTCCACGGGGACAGCTCCCTGGCCGGGTCCCGCACCGAAAAATACGCCCCCACATCCCGGATGTCTGCCTGCTTGATCCAGGTTTTCAGCATCAGTTTTACCGCTGTCGGCCCAGCGGCGTCAAATACCAGTCGCCCACCCGGAAATCGCTCTGCCATGGCCGCGCAGAGGGCGCGCACCTGCTCTGTCCGAAAGTAGTAAAACACGCCGGCGGCAAAGAACACCGCCCCGTCCTCCGTCGGGGCGTCGATGGCGTCGAACCAGGAGAGGTCATTCAGATCGGCAGCCAGATTCCGTTCCCGCTCCCCGGCGGGGAGCAGTGCCTCCCGCACCGCCATCACGTCCGGCAGGTCGATATTGTAGATGCGGCACTGCCCGTTGTCACATGCCCGGCCGGTGCTGTCCAACCCGCAGCCCAGGTTCACCACGGCGGCCCTGGGATGGGCGCGGAGATACTTCCGCACCTCAAAGGCCAGGTCGCTCTGCCGCATGGCGACCTCCAGGGCGCCGAAGGTATGGAGCAGGCCGCCGGATCTTTGCTCCAGGGCGGAAAAATCATAGTCGATTTGCTCCAGCAGCTCCGCTGCCGTCTGGTCGGCAAACAACTGGGGGAACTTTCTGGTACACAGCGCCCGGCCGTACAGAGGAATCACCAATGTCTCCTGGATGGAATTCTTTTCAATGGGATGCCGCTGCATATATCCCCTCACTTCCTGCCCACCAGCAGGGCGGAGCCAGATAGAAACAGGGTCTTTCCCTCCCAGGGCGTCATAAAGCTTCCGTCCGCCGTGGGGAGCAGCTGCGCCTCTTGAAAGCCATCCTCCCGTAGCTTGCGGAGAAACTCGTCCATATCCCCGTACCGGGAGGGCTCCATCAGGTCATGAATGGCAAAGACGCCGCCCCTCTTCAGTACCCGCAAGGACTCCCGCAGCAGCGTCTGCTTGTCCGCGCCGGTGATGTTGTGGTAGACGTAGTTGCTGGTCACTGCGTCGAAGGTCTCATCCGGGAAATCCAGATGGCGGGCGTCGCCTTGCTGGAAGGTGATGTTGCTCACCCCCTCTGCCCGGGCATTCCGCTCACAGAGTTTCCGGCTGTAGGATGCGTATTCCACGCCCCAGCGGTCGATGCCCACCATGCGGCCCGAGGGGTTCCTTTTGGCACAGGCGATGGTCAACGCCCCGCTGCCGCACCCCACATCCAGGCCCACGCCGCCCTCCGGAAGTTCAATGTATGCGGCGATGCCCTCGATGATCTGCCGGGACAGCTGCCGCCCGCCCTCGTAGGAAAACATCTCGCGGGCGTACAGGCTCCACGCCGCCCCCGCCAGACATCCCACAGCGCCCAGGCCCAGGGCCGCTCCGGCAAGATGCTTTGCCGTCCGGCCCAAGGGCAGCCGTGATCTGACTGCAGCCGCGCTTCCCGCCGCCAGTACGCCGGCGGCGGTTCCCAGCCCCACGCTCATGCCCCTGGGCATCCAATTCCGATAATCTGGCTTCATGGTCATCTCCCCTTCCGGATTCATCTGCGGAGGACATGGAGATCCTGCTCCCCAGAGCAGTGAGCCCCTGCCCAGGTTTCTATGCGGGTGAAACCGGTCCTCCAGGCGAATTTCACGATCTGTTTTCCAAATTGGCAGATCCTTGATGCCTTTGTTATTTCTCACTCTTCCGCATTAGGCTGGTTCTCCTGTCCGTGACGGTGCCGCCCGCAGCAATGTCCGCCGCTGTGATGGCCGCAGCAGCAACCCCCATCCGGGTCGGTGGGGTCCAGGTGCAGGAGGTCCACCTTGACTGTGCTCTCCTGGGTGTCCATTTGATTCAAATGATCCATCATAGCATTTACTCCTTCGGAACTTTTCAGAATCAAGCATTGCATTTGCTTATAGTTAGTTAGTGCTAACCATATGGTAATTATATAAAACTGCCCCCCGGCTGTCAAGAAACAAACTGCCGCAGGACAAAAATACATTCCTGCGGCAATCGGTTATTTTCTTTTGGGATTTTTGGGAAACCACCCACGTTCCACCCGCTTGGCCTGCTCCTTCAGCTCCCGGATACTCCACAGGCAGCCGGCGCCCAGCAGCCCCAAAAGGATGGACAAGATCCCCTGGATCAAGAGGGCCGCCAGCAGGCAGAGCAGGCCGACGATCAGGAACACCGGCCAAATGCGCTGGGTGAAACGGTACTCGCACCAGATCACCAGGGGGTGAAAGGCTCCGATCACCAGCAGCGACGCGGCGCCTACGACAACGCCTTCCAAGTTCAGTTCCATCGACATCACCTCGCGGACATCATATCACAGAATAACAAACGTGAAAACCCACGAGCTGCCATTTCTTCTCAACCGCCCTGTTTCAACTGTCAAAAATCACATTACTGTGGTAGTACAACTGCCTCTTGACATCTGGGATCCGCTGTGCTAAATTGATAATCGGATTATCGATAATCAAATTATCTTCCAAGGAGGCGATTGCATGGCAGTGGCGGACCGCTCCATTGATCCCCGGATCCTGGAGAGCGCCCGAACAGAGTTCCTGGCAAGCGGCTTTGAAAAGGCGTCCCTCAAGACCATCTGCGAGGGGGCCGGAGTCACCACAGGAGCGCTGTATAAGCGCTACAAGGGAAAGGAGGAGCTGTTCTGTGCGGTGGTGGAACAGACGGTTTCGGACCTGTACGAAGTGGCCCATGCCCGGGGGGATAAGGACCCCACGGCCATGTCCAACCAGGAACTGATCAAGGCGTGGGACATGGATGGGGCGGACATGATATGGTGGTTCCGTTTCCTCTACGACCGGCGGGACGACTTCTATCTGCTGCTCTCCTGCTCCCAGGGGACCCGGTACGCCAACTTCCCCCACGATTGGGTGGAGCTTCTGACGAAGGCCACCAGCGCCTATCTGGCGGAGGCCCAGCGGCGTGGCCTGTGCCGGAACGATGTAGAGCCGGCGGAGTTGCACATCCTGCTGTCTGCTTTCTGGACCACGATTTATGAGCCCTTCATCCATCACTTCACCTGGGAACAGATCGAGGCCCACTGCCGGATCGTCTGCGGCCTGTTCAACTGGCATGGCGCGCTGCATTTTCAGAAATAGGGAAAGCCTCTCCAGCGGAGAGGTTTTTCACCGGCCAAGAGTTAGCAATAACTAATCTCAAAAAAAGGAGGTTCGACTGTGTTTCAAAAAGTTTTGGAGTATGCGGGCGAGTATCGGAAGACTACCTATCTCTCTATGGCGGTGATGCTCATCGGCATCGTCATGAATGTGCTCCCCTTCCTGTTCATCTACCAACTGATCCGGCCCCTGCTGCTGGGAGAATCGCTGGAGCTTGGATACGCGGCGTGGCGGGTGGCAGCCATCGCCGTCTGCGGGATTCTGTACGCTGTTTTGTATGTGAAAGGCCTGTCCCTCTCCCATCGGGCGGCCTACAACACCCTGAAAAACCTGCGGGCTTCCCTCCAGGGAAAGCTGGAGCGGCAGCCCCTGGGCGTGATCCAGGAGAAGGGCGTGGGCGCCTTGAAGAAGATGTTCATTGACGACATCGACTCCATTGAGCTGCTGCTGGCCCATGCCCTGCCGGAGGGGCTGGCCAATCTGGCGGTGCCTGCCTTTGTCTTTCTCGCCATGTTCTTCGTGGACTGGAAGCTGGCACTGCTCTCCCTGTGTGCTCTGCCGTTGGGTCTGGTGGCTATGATGGCCATGTACCGCGCCGGCACCAGCAAGATGGGAGCCTACTATGCCTCCGCCCAGAAGATGAACAACACCATCGTGGAGTACATCAACGGCATGGAGGTGGTGAAGGTCTTCAACCGGGATGGGGAGTCCTACCAGCGCTTTGAGCAGGATGTGCGGGGCTACCGGGACTTCACCCTGGCTTGGTACAAGGTCTGCTGGCCCTGGATGGCCCTCTACAACAGCATCCTGCCCTGTGTGGCCCTGTTCACCCTGCCCATCGGGGCGTACCTGGTTTTGGTAGGATACTCCACCCTGCCGGACTTCGCCCTGGTGCTGTGCATGTCCTTCGGCGTGGGTGCGCCCCTGCTGCGGGCGCTGGGGTTTATGTCCACCCTGCCCCAGATCAACTACAAGATCACCGCGCTGGAGCAGCTGATGGGCGCACCGGCTCTGGAGCAGACAGAGGCAGGCTTCTCCGGTGAGGATCACTCCGTTTCCTTTGAGGATGTCCGCTTTGCCTATCAGGAGGACGAGGTGCTCCACGGCGTCTTCCTCACCGCGCCGGAGGGGAGCCTCACCGCCCTGGTGGGGGAGTCGGGCAGCGGCAAGTCCACCCTGGCCAAGCTCCTGGTCCACTACTATGATGTGATCGGCGGGAGCATCCGCGTGGGCGGCCAGGACATCCGGGAGATGAGCGTGGAGGCCCTCAACGATCAGATCTCCTATGTGGCCCAGGAACAGTTCCTGTTCAACATGAGCCTGCTGGAGAACATCCGCCTGGGCCGCCCGGAGGCCACGGACCAGGAGGTGCTGGCCGCGGCGGAGAAGGCCCAGTGCGGGGAGTTCCTCGCCCGACTGGAGCACGGCATCCACACCATGGCCGGGGACGGGGGCAAGATGCTCTCCGGCGGGGAGCGGCAGCGCATCTCTCTGGCCCGGGCGATCTTGAAAAACGCCCCTATCGTGGTGCTGGACGAGGCCACCGCCTTCATGGATCCGGAGAATGAGGAGAAGATGAACGAGGCCATTGCCGAAGTGATCCGGGGTAAGACAGTCCTCGTCATCGCCCACCGGCTCCACTCCATCGTGAATGCGGATCAAATCTGCGTGCTGGAGCAGGGCACTGTGGCCGATGTGGGCACCCACGAGGAGCTGCTGGGCCGCTGCCCGGCGTATCAAAAGCTCTGGCAGGCTGCGGAGGACAGCGCCCAATGGGGCGTGAATCAGAGAGGAGGCGCGGTACAATGATCCAACTGATGAAACGGATTCTGGCGGTCTCCGGCCGGTATAAGCGGCGGATCCAAATCGCCTTTGTCTTTTCGTTCCTGAAATCCCTGCTGGCCAAAGCGCCGATCATGCTGGCGTTCCTGGTGCTCTCCAGCTTTTACGAGGGGACCATCACCGCCGGCGACTGCCTCTGGTACGGCATCGCCCTGGTGGTCTGCGTCTTGCTTCAGGTCCTCTTTCACCACATCGCCGACCGGCTCCAGTCCGCGGCGGGTTTCCTGGTATTTTCGGACATGCGGATGGATCTGGGTGCCCACTTGCGGCGGATGCCCATGGGCTACTTCACCGAGGGCAACATTGGCAAAATCAGCTCCGTCCTTTCCTCCGACATGGTGTTCATTGAGGAAAACTGCATGACCGTACTGGCGGACATGATGAGCTACATCTTCGCCCAGGCCATCCTGATCGTGTTTTTACTCTTCTTCAATGTCTGGATCGGCCTGGCTGCACTGGTGATCATCGGCATCGTGCTGCTCATTGCCCGGGGCATGAAGCGTGAGGCCCTCCAGGACTCCGTGGCGCGGCAGGAGCAGAACGAGAATCTCACCGAGGCGGTGCTGGACTTCGTGGAAGGCATCGGGATCATCAAGACCTACAATCTTCTGGGAGAAAAGTCCCGGGAACTGACCGATAACTTCCAAAGGAGCTGCGACACCAGTCTTCAGTTTGAGGAGGACCACTCCCCCTGGCAGCTGCGGCTGAACCTGGCCTACGGCCTGGGGGCGGCGGCCATCGCGGCCATCGCCCTGGCGCTGGAGAGCGCCGGACTCATGAGCGTCCCCTACCTGGTGGGCATCATGCTCTTCGTCTTTGACCTGTTCGGCCCCATCAAGGCCCTGTATACCCAGGCCACCCGGCTGACCGTCATGAACAGCTGCATGGACCGGATCGAGGAGGTCTTTCACGAGCCGGAGCTGCCGGACGACGGCCGGGACTCCATCCCGGATACCGGCGAAGCCCCGGAGGTGGAGTTCCAGCATGTGCGCTTTGCCTACGGGGAGAAAGAGGTATTGCACGACATCTCCTTCTCCCTGCCCCGGCACCAGATGCTGGCCCTGGTGGGGCCCTCCGGCGGGGGCAAATCCACCATCGCCAACCTGCTCACCCGTTTTTGGGACGTGAAGGACGGACGGGTGCTGGTCCGGGGGAAGGACGTGCGGGAGGTGAAACTGGCCGACCTGATGGACCACATCAGTATGGTGTTCCAGCGGGTTTATCTCTTCCAGGATACCATCTACAACAACATCGCCATGGGCCGACCAGACGCCACTCGGGAGGAGGTGCTGGAGGCGGCCCGCAAGGCCCGGTGCTACGACTTTGTGATGGCTCTGCCCGATGGGTTTGACACGGTGATCGGCGAGGGCGGGGCAAGCCTCTCCGGCGGGGAGCGGCAGCGGATCTCCATCGCCCGCTGCATCCTGAAGGACGCCCCTATCGTCATCTTGGACGAGGCAACCGCCAGCGTGGACGCGGACAACGAGAGCTACATCCAGCAGGCCATCTCGGAACTGGTGCAGGGCAAGACCCTGCTGGTCATCGCCCACCGGCTGAACACCATCCGGGGCGCGGATCAGATCCTGGTCATCTCGGATGGAGAGATTGCCCAGCGGGGCACCCACCAGTCGCTGATGGAGGAGGATGGCATTTACCGGAACTTCGTCACGGTGCGACAGCAGAGCTGGGGGTGGAACCGCAAAGCCGGCGCATAGCAAAAGAACATATTCCCGGGACGCAGTGTCGAAAGGACACTGCGTCCTTTTTTCCTGCACAGGGCTTGACAAAGGGAATGTCGCGTGCTATATTCAAAACATCGTTATAAAACATTGTTATGAATATAGTTTGAAAGAAGGTGACCGTATGGCGAAGCAGAAGCCCGGCGTCTATGATCGTGTTCTGGAGTGCGCCAAGGAGGAGTTCTTGTCCAAGGGGTTTCTGGACGCATCCCTGCGGACCATTGCCCAGGAGGCGGGCACCAGCACCGGGTCCATCTACACCCGCTTTGGGGATAAAGAGGGCCTGTTCCGGGCCATTGTAGAGCCGGTGGTGGACGAGTTCCGGGCCATGTTCCGGGAGATCCAGGAGAGCTTCCACCAGCTGGACGACGAGACTCAGCAGGCGGAGATGGGCCGGTACACCGCCCGCCATCAGATGGACCTGCTGGACTACATCTACGACCACTTCGATGTGTTCCGCCTCCTGCTGGACGGGGCCCACGGCACCCGGTTCGCCTGTTTCCTGGACGAACTGGTGGACATTGAGGTGGAGTACACCTACCAGTACATGGAGGTCATCGGCTGTGAGAGCGTGAAGTCCGGCCAGGTGACGGAGGAGTTCATCCACATCATCGTCACCGCCTATTTCAACGGCATGTTCGAGGTGGTGCGCCACAACATGGACCGGGCCGCCGCCCATCGCTATGTGAAGATGCTCAACGACTACCACATGGCAGGCTTCGGCACGGTGTTCGATCCCCAGCCCTGAATCAAGCAGGCTGTCCCTCTGCCGGGTACGGCCTTTTGATTTCGCTAAAAGTTAGTAATACCTAACTAGAGGTAATTGCGAAAGTCGATCCAAATAGGTGTGACAGGAAGAAAGCGGTCAAGGAAAGAGGAGATTCAGAAAAAAGCGAATGGGGATCACGTCCTCACGGGAAGAGACGTGAGGGAGGGATCTCGGAATAATAAAGAGGTGACAGATCAGGCGGTAAGGGCACGAATGCGGCGGAATAAGCGGCGCTGGCAAAGGGCATCAGCTAAAACGACACAGAGGAGTTGGACGATACCGGCGAGGAAGATGTCGGCTTTTGTGGTTAGAGAATCAGAAGTTTTCCTTTGTTCAACGCCAAGGACGTATTTGAAAGAACCAATAGAGCGTTCAACGGCAGTGCGTCTGGCATATAACTCAGCCCAATCTGGAGAACCGCGCAGGATGCCAGGATAGAGGCGTAAATCAGCGTCCGGATAGATGTAAACACAGCGCCCGTATTTGGAAACGGTACAAGGATTCTCGCAAGTACAGCGCAGAGAGCGACCATGGACAGAGGTGGCGATGGAAGAAGTCTTTGGACAGACAAATTTCAACCGTTTGGACCGGTTCTTCCCGCCACAGACGCTATGGAATTTCAACTGAGTTCCATTATCCGGGCAAAGCGGGATTCCGAACTCATCCAGAAGAGGTTTGTGCCCGTTTGCGGCATTGCGGCAATTCATGGGAATAACGGCTCTTGCAAACCCAAACTCTCCCAGCAGGGAGCGGTAAGTGTCATAGCTGTCGAAAGCGGAGTCTCCCAGGAAAGTATCATAACGCAGAGCCGGATGTCTGGCGAAAAAATCCCGGAGGACCGGGAGCAGCGTTCTGGAATCTCCAATTTCTTTGTCTACGTCCGGGCTGTCTGTGCGCTTTTCAACGGGGATTTCAGGATGGGACTTTTTGAAATCGTCATCGAAAAAAGCAATGCGGCGCACGATCCCCAGACCATTGGTCAGGATCCCTGCCTTTTGTGCGTAACAAAAGTGGCCGTTGATATACTGCTGTTTCACCGCTGAATTGGCGGCGGCATAGTCGGGGAACAGACCATAGACTGCCCGGTACGGGTCGGTATCTGGATTTGTTTTCGTCATGAGCTTCGCCTGCCGCAGCTTTGCAGAAAAGAATTTGGGATTGTTTTCCGCAACATAGCTTTCAATCCCGGTGGTGTCATAAATCAGGGAGCCAGCGAGCTCCGCATCCATCTCCCGGCAAATCGGCTCCGTCAGTTCCACCAGCCGCTCAAAGACTTCCATGATATATGGCAGGAAGTCCTGCTTGAATCTGGTGAGTTTCGCGGCATCAGGCACCTTTTCAAACCCACAGAAGTTCCGCATTTCCCGGCTGTGGCGCAGCGTGACCAGCAAAACACTGTCATTCACATAGCCGAATATCTTTTGCAGTACCAAACTTTTCAGGAACGCCACCAGAGGATATTTCCTCGGCCTTCCGATATTCCGGTAAAACGCCAGGTAAAATCTGGCCGGAATCAACGAATCCCAATCAATGTGTTCGTCCAGTTGTCGGAACAACTTCGGCTTATCGTCCTCCATGCTGGCGGCCACACACTTGTAGGTGTCGTACAGCGACATCTGCACACATTTATTCCGCATGATTTTTCCTCCGGTTTTGGTCTGGTCCTTTGTTGCTTTTCACTTCAATTATACCGCAAAACCGGAGGAAAATCAGGTGCTTTGCGTCTCCGGAATCCCTTGTTCTTCAAGTGTTTCCGCAGTTTCGCAATCGGCACAATACCTAACTACTAAAGGAGGAATTTTTGATGAAACAACAAAGTCCCATGCTCCGGCTGTGGGAACTGGGCGAGGCACAGCACGGCAGCCTGATCCAGGCCATCCTGTCCGCCGTGGTGGGGGTGCTGTGCGGCATGGCCCCCTACTTTGCCGCAGCTCAGATCATCCTCGGCCTGTTGTCCGGAAACCAGGAATTCTCGTTCTACCTGACCTGGTGCGCCGTGGCCCTGGCGGGGTTTCTGCTGCGGGCCAGCCTTTACTCCCTGGCCCTGTCCATTTCCCACAAGGCCACCTTCTCTATCTTGAAATCCATCCGGGAGAAGATTTTGGAGAAACTCCCCAGGATGCCTCTGGGCACCATCCTGGACACCTCCAGCGGCCAGATGAAACAGGTGATCGTAGACCAGGTGGAGAGCATGGAGCGGCCCCTGGCCCACCTGCTGCCGGAGATGACCGCAAACGTGCTGGGGCCGGTTTGCATTCTCGTCTACCTGTTTGTGCTGGACTGGCGGATGGCCCTGCTGAGTTTGGTGTCCATCCCGGTAGGCATGGCCTTCATGATGGCGGTGATGGCGGGCTACGGCAAGCAGTATGAGGGTTCCGTCCGAACCACCCAGGCTATGAACAGCGCCATCGTGGAGTACATCGGCGGCATCGAGGTCATCAAGGCCTTCAACCAGGGAAAGCAGTCCTACGCCCGGTTTTCCGACAGCGTGAAGGCCAACGCCTCCTACTTCTACCACTGGATGAAAAGCTGCCAAATGCCCATTTCCCTGTCCAAGGCCATCTCCCCCACCACCATGATCACCATTCTGCCGGCAGGCTGGCTCTTGTACGCCGGCGGGAGTCTTCCGGTGGATACCTTCATTACCACCATTGTGCTGTCCTTGGGCATCGCCGGGCCGCTGCTGGCCGCCATGGACTTTGTGGACAGTCTGGCCAAGGTGGGAACTATTGTAGGCTCAGTGGATGAGATTTTGAACGGTGAGGAGCAGGATCACGGGGACAACCCCGTACAGTTTCATGGGCGGGACATTACCCTCTCCCATGTGTCCTTCGGCTATCACGCGGACCAGGAGGTCCTCCACGACGTGAACCTCACCATTCCCGCTGGCACCATGACCGCCTTTGTAGGGCCGTCCGGCTCCGGCAAGTCCACCATCGCCAAGCTGATCGCCGGGTTCTGGGATGTGTCCGCCGGCGCCATCACCCTGGGCGGGCAGGAACTGAATCGCATTCCCCTCCCCCAGCTCTATGACCAGGTGGCCTTCGTGTCCCAGGACAACTACCTCTTTGACGAGAGCGTGCGGGAGAACATCCGCATGGGTCGCCCCTCCGCTTCCGACCAGGAGGTGGAAGCCGTGGCCAAAGCTGCCGGGTGCGACGATTTCATCCGTGCCCTGGAACAGGGCTATGACACCATCGTGGGCGGGGGCGGCGCCCACCTGTCCGGCGGGGAGCGGCAGCGCATTGCCATCGCCCGCGCCATGCTGAAGAATGCTCCTATTGTCGTTCTTGACGAGGCTACCGCCTACATTGACCCAGAAAACGAAGCCCTGGTCCAGCGTGCAGTGGGCAAGCTGGTTGCGGGCAGGACGGTACTGGTCATCGCCCACCGGCTGAGCACCATCACTGGCGCAGACCAGATCGTGGTGGTAAACGGCGGCCGCATCGAGGCCACTGGCAAGCACGAGAAACTGTTGGACACCTGCCCCCTCTATCGGGAGATGTGGCAGGCCCACATGGGGGTAAAGGAGGGCGAGCAGGCATGATTGAGGTTTTGAGAAAAATCTGGTGTTTTGCCGGCGAGGAACAAAGAAACATCCGCAAGTCCATGGTGCTGGGGTTCTTTTACGCCATCTTCCACATGTTCCAGATCGCGGCCATCTATGTGGTGGTCCTGGCCCTGGTGGACGGCTCCACTTCTGCCGCACCAGCCTGGCAGGCCCTGGCCCTGCTGCTGGTTAGCATTCTGGGCCGGGCGATCATGAATCGGTTCAGCCAGCTGCAGCAGACTCACGCCGGGTATTTCATGGTGGCCAACAAGCGCCTCCACATGGGTGATAAGCTCAAGCGCATTCCCATGGGTTATTTCAATGACCAGAGCTTAGGGGAACTCACCGGCATCGCCACTACCATCCTGGACGAGGTGGAGAGCGCCGGGGCCATGGTGTTGGTCACGATCCTGGGCGGGCTCATCAATTCCGCCGTCATGCTGCTGTGTGTCCTGTTCTGGGACTGGCGCATTGGCCTGCTGGCCTTGGCTGGAATGGCGCTGTACTTGCTGCTCCTCTCCCGCATGGAGAAACAGTCCGCTAAAATCGCCCCCAAGCGCCAGCGGGACGAGGCCCGGCTGGTGGAGGCGGTGCTGGAGCAGCTCCAGGGCATGAGTGTCATCAAATCCTTCAACCTCACCGGCAAGGGGGACAAACGGGTTCGTCAGGCCCTGGAGGACAACCGCAGCAACAATCTGGCGGTGGAAAAACTGTTCACTCCCTACATCTGGGCTCAGGAAATGGCCCTCCACCTGTTCAGCGTGGTGATCCTGGCGGCCGCTGTGTGGCTGTATCTGAGCGGCAGTCTGACACTGGCCAATGCCCTGATGTCCGTGATCATTTCCTTCTTGATCTTCTCCCAGATCCAGTCCGCGGGCAGCGGCGTGTCCGCCCTGCGCCTGGTGGGCAGCTCTATCGACCACACCAACCAGGTGGACGGCATCCCGGAGATGGATCAGAACGGCGCGGCGCTCCATCCGGACTCCCACGACATCGTGTTCGACCATGTGGACTTCTCCTACGGCAGCCGGCCCATCCTGAAGGATGTGTCCCTCACCATCCCGGACAGGACCACCACCGCCATCGTAGGGCCCTCGGGCTCCGGCAAGACCACCCTCTGCAACCTGATCGCCCGGTTCTGGGACGTGGAGGGCGGCCGGGTCGCCATCGGCGGCCGGGATGTGCGGGAATACACGTTAGAATCCCTGATGGATCAGGTGAGCATGGTGTTCCAGCGAGTGTATCTCTTCCACGACACCATTGAGAATAACATCAAGTTCGGCTGTCCCAACGCTACCCACGAGCAGGTGATGGATGCGGCAAAGAAGGCCTGCTGCCATGACTTCATCTCCGCCCTGCCGGAAGGGTATGACACGGTCATCGGTGAGAGCGGGGCTACCCTGTCTGGTGGTGAGAAGCAGCGGATCTCCATTGCCCGGTGTCTGCTGAAGGATGCTCCCATCGTCATCTTCGACGAGGCCACCGCCAACGTGGACCCGGAGAACGAGGACCAGCTTCAAAAGGCCATGGAGGCTTTGACCCGGGAGAAGACCGTGCTGATGATCGCCCACCGGCTGAAAACCGTCCGCAGCGCCGACCAGATCCTGGTGCTGGATCAGGGCCGCATCGTCCAGCGAGGCACCCACGGGGAGCTGATCGGCCAGGATGGCATCTACCGGAACTTTGTAACTCAAAGGGCCGAGGCCGGCAAGTGGTCGCTGTAAATCTTTATGAAAAATCAGCGCCAGGCTGCAACAATCTTGCGCAGCCTGGCGCTGATCCAGTTATTGTGATGCGAGCCGCTGTTTTCACATAAGCCGGATGACCGGAACATCCTTCAGCCTCTGCCTCAGTTATCTGCTATATTCCATTTTTAATTTCCTGCTCTTCGCCATCAATGTCTATTTTATAGCCCATCCCCACCACCGTCTTGATGTATGCAGGATGCCTGGGTTCCTCCTCCAGCTTTCTCCGCAGCCGCCAGATGGTATTCTCCACAGAGTTCGTCCCGTGCAGATATTCCTCGCCCCAAGCGGCCTCATAGAGCTGCGCTTTGGAGA
>OLPA01000636.1_pt1 | contig 32416 bp, 31 predicted proteins | sample 1672811 | NCBI WGS metagenome assembly OLPA01 (sample SAMEA3136726, study PRJEB25190) | human gut metagenome | biome: human gut; feature: human-associated habitat; material: faeces | place: Austria | collected 2013
CCCTAAAGTTGTCCCCTAAATAATTTGGCTTTCCCCCTAAATTATTTGGTTACCCGTTTATTGAATAGTTGATTTACGATAAATATTTGTATAGCCTACGCACACTTCTTTTGTTTCTAATTCTTCTTGATTTAAAATTTTAGTAAGTAAACGTACAGCCAACGCACCCATATCATAAATTGGAAGATGAATCGTTGATAGTGATGGTCTACAAATAAGTGAGTAGCTTGTATCCATCATAGCCATAACTTCCATATCATCTGGAATGCTTATGTTATTATCGATTGCTGCATTAACAACTGCAACCCCTTCTTTATCATAACTTGCAAAAACTAAATCATGTTTATGATTTCTAAAATGTTCAACAAATTGTGTATAGCTTTCTTCATAGTGAGTAGAAGTATTAATAACCTGTGTTGACTCATCAAATGGTAATTGATGATCTTGATAAGCTTTTTTCATTCCTTCAATCAAATCAACTGTACGAATAAGATTTTGTTGAGGACTTACAAAAATAATATCATTTTTACCTTTTTCTAAATAATTATTAACAATATCATATGTAATCTTTTGTGCATCAACATAAACAGAACCTATCGATTCATCACTTACTTGCATTCCAATAACAACTGCCGGAATACTATGTTTTTTAACAAGTTCAATTTGTTGATCAATATTATCGTTATTAAATAATATAACTCCATCGGCTCTTGTGCGAATGACTTTTTCCATAACGTCGTCCATTGGACCATTTCCAATATCATCTGTTGTATAAATCGTAATATTGTAATCCAATGTTCTACCAGCATCACCAATACCACCAATCATATCTTTTACATGAGCAAATAATGATTGTGGGAAGATAATTGCAATAGTTGTAGTTTTGTTTGTCGCAAGACCTCGAGCAATTTGATTAGGTTTGAAGTTTAGTTCATCAATAACCTTCATTACCTTTTCTTTAGTTTTTTCACGAACAACTGATGATCCATTAATAACACGAGATACAGTTGCAAGAGAAACACCTGCTTCTCTTGCAACATCATAAATCGTTGCTTTTTTCATTAGTCTTTTAAATCATCGATAATGACATTTAAATCATCTTCAATGTCATTAATTTCATCTTCTAAATCAGAAAAATCATCAAATTCTTGTTCGCTCATTTTTTCTTTAACTTCATTAATTTTATCATTCACTTGGACAATAACATTATCAACTTGATCTTTTAATTTAGAATATTGGTCGCTATCTTGTAATTTTGTTACAACATCATCAAATTTATCTTTTAATTCATTTAATTTTGCTAAAGAACTATCTTTAAAGTCATCAACATCAAATTCATCAACTGTTTTTTTAATACTATCAATTGTTTCACTAATTAATTTTTGATAGTCTTCAACCGTCATTTCTTTAGCACTATCAAGAGTTTCTTTTCCTTTACCTTTTAATTCTTCTCTTAACTCGCTTCCTTTTTTTGGTGCCAATAACATCCCAGCAAGAGCACCAATTCCTAAAGTTGTTAAAAATCTTCCTAATTTCATATTATCTCACCTTTCTATTTTTTCTTAATAAAGCTCATCATCATTTTCAATGGATTAAACTTTGGTCTTTGAGGATCAAAGAACTTTGCAACTGTTTCTACAGGCGCATTTAATAAGTCTAATTTGTAATTGACATCATCTAAGATTTTATCAACTCTTTTCAATGTATCTTGTGCCATTTCAACAGTATCCCCTGTTTGTTTAATTGCTGTTGATGTACGAATAAACAACACCCCTAAAGCAACTAAACAAAATGCACCTGCTAAAATTAAAACACAGTAACAAATGTCCATTGTCGTCATAAACATCCCTCTACTTTCATTAATAATTGTACCATAATTTACTCTTTTTATATAGATTTTTTGGCTTCAATCAACATTTCTTCAAATTTATAAATATCTTTACTACTCATAAATAAGAATACACAGTTATCATATTGCATTAATTCTTTAACACCTGCTTCATCTTCAGTAATGACTTTAGCACGTGCACTATTTTTTGAAATATCATAGATATCAATATCAATACCGTCTTCATGTTTTGCATTTTCTGGGAATGGACAGAAATATGGGTAATCCGCTTTATCCATTTCTTGAGCAAATTCTTTAGCAAAACGCGCTCCCCTTGAAAAACGATCTGGTTGGAAAATGGCAACGATTTTCTTACCAGGATATCTCACTCTTGTTGCTTCAATAACATATCTGATTGCAGTTGGATGATGTGCATAATCGTCAACAAAAACATTGTTTCCTTGAGTTTTTACAGTATAACGACGTTTTGTTCCTTTGAATGTTTGAAGTTTACTTAAAATATAGTCATAAGACATATCTTCTAAATAACCAAGAGTAATAATAGCTAATGAATTATATAACATATGCATTCCAAATAATGGTATGTTAAAATGTCCAAATAATTCTTGATGAATATAAACATCAAATGATAATCCTTGTGGTGTTTCTAAAACATTAACAGCGCGAACATCATTATTTTCACCTAAACCAAATCTTAAAACGTGTTTTTCAAAATGAATTTTCTTAATGTTAGGGTCATCTCCCCAAACAATAACTGTTTTCTTAACTTGTTTAGCAAATTGTTCAAAAGATTGAATATATCTTTCAAGATTTCCAAAATAATCAACATGGTCTAATTCAATGTTATTAATAATGGCATAATCTGGATGATAATGTAAGAAATGATCTTGGAATTCACACGTTTCTGAAATAAAATATTTACTTCCTACTTGTCCATGTCCAGTTCCATCACCAATTAAAACAGATGTTTTATCAAAATCTTCAAATAAATGGTAAGCCATACCTGTTGTTGTTGTTTTTCCATGTGTTCCTGCAACAGCAATAGAAACATAATGTTCCATAAAATCAGCTAAGAAATCATAATATCTTGTACACTTTACATTTGGATTTTCTAAAGCTGCTTTGACTTCTTCATTGGATTCATCAAAAGCATTACCAATAATTACGTGATAGCCATCCTTTATATTATCTTTATTGAATGAATAAATTGGAATATTTCTTTTTCTCAATTCATCTTCAATAAATATATATTTATCAATATCACTTCCAGCAACTTCGTTCCCTAATTCATATAAAATTGTTGCTAGTGGAGCCATTCCTGACCCTTTAATTCCTATAAAATAATACATACTTGTCACCTCGCTAACTATTCTATCACAAATTGATTTCTTTTTCTTTGTTAAGTGTATTTTTTTTAAAAAAAACGAGCAAAGCCCGTTTTGAAACATTCTATGTAAGTTTAAACCCCTAAACTAATACGAATACATTTATTAATACGTTCCATTTCTAATGGCGTTAATTCTCCTATTTTTCTAATCAACCGTGATTTATCAATGGTCCTCATTTGTTCAAGCAAGGCAATTGAATTTTCTTTTAAATCATCTCTTGATTTAATAAATGTATGGGTAGGAATATTTTTCTTTTTAGATGATGTCAAAGGTGAAATAATAATAGTTGTACTAAATCGATTCCCACTATCATTTTGAATAACAACAACAGGTCGAATTCCAGATTGTTCACTTCCTACACCTACACTCAAATCAGCATAAAACAAATCTCCTCTTTTTACTTCCATATAATTCATCCTTTCTTTTGATATTATTATATAATTTCTTGTTGACAAAATTTGTCTATTTAAAGAGGCTTTAAAAATATTTTTTCACTTTAAAAGTTTACTCATTTTTTTCTTTTTTATACAAAAAAAACGAGCACAAGCTCGTTTTTAAATAATATAAATATCTTTTGTAAATGAATTTAAAACCTGACATCCATCTTTTGTCACCATAACTAGATCTTCTACACGTACTCCGAAATTTCCTTCTAAATAAATACCTGGTTCAATTGAAAAAATCATTCCTTCTTCAACTTCCATTTCATTTACCGAAGAGACATCTCCATATTCATGAACATCTCGACCAATAAAATGTCCTAAACGATGTGTAAAATATTTTCCATAGCCTTCATCACTGATGACTTTTCTTGCACACTTATCAATATCTGATAATTTAACTCCTGGTTTGATCATTGCTTCTGCAGCTTCATTTGCTTTTTTTACAATTTCATAAACTTTAATTTCTTCTTCCAAAATACCTTCATAAAAGAATGTACGTGTCATATCAGAACAATACCCTTTATAAACACATCCCATGTCAATCAGTACACAATCACCTTTTCTAAGTAGTGTATCATCATTTTCATGATGTGGATCAGCAGCGTTTTTACCAAATGCAACAATCGCCCCATAACAAGTAGAATGATGCTTGAAAAATAATTCATCTAATTTTTTAGCAAGTTGTTTTTCTGTCACGCCTTCTTGAATGAATGGAATGATTTCTTCCATAACAGCATCATTGATTTTACTTGATTCAATCATTAAAACTTGTTCTTGTAAATCTTTTTTCATGCGTACGAGATCAACACATGGTGAAGCATTGATATACTTTGCATCTGGGAGTTTTTTCATAAGATCTAACAAGAAATGTGAGGCCCAATTTTTATCAATTCCAATTCTTCCTGGAAAATGCATTTCATCAACAATTGTTTGAATAGCATCTTGTCCATCTTTATGCCAAACAATGTTAACATCTAAATCATGATCCAAATAAAATAAATCATTCATGAATAGGGTATGATTTCCATGTTTTGAAATCATGAAAACAAACATTCTTTCATGCGGATCATTATAGTATCCTGTACAATAAGCAATTGATTGAGGATCACTTATTAAAAAGTAATCCAATCTTGCTTCTTCCATTAAATCAAGTATTTCTTGTATACGATCGTTATTCATCTTTTAAAACTCCAATACCTAATTCTTTTAATTGATCTTCTTCCACACTGTTTGGTGCTTTAGACATTGGACATGTTGCACTGGCATTTTTAGGGAAAGCAATAACGTCTCTAATAGAATCACTTTCAGTAAGTAACATGGCAAGACGATCTAATCCTAAAGCAAATCCTCCATGTGGTGGTGTCCCATATTTTAATGCATCAACAAACCAACCAAATTTATTTCTTACTTGTTCATCTGTTAAACTTAAAGCTTTGAAAGCTCTTTGTTGTAAGTCTTGTTCGTAAATACGTTGAGAACCTCCACCAAGTTCAAAACCATTTAAAACAATATCATAGGCATCAGCAAGACAATTTGCTGGATCTGTATCTATTTTATCTAAATCTGATTCTTTAGGTCTTGTAAATGGATGATGCATTGCATAATATCTTTGAGTTTCATCATCATATTCAAACATTGGGAAATCAACAACCCATAATAATCCTAATTCTTTTGGATCATATAAATTTAATTCTTTTCCTAAATGATTACGTAAAGCAGCTAAAGCATCACAAACAACCATATATTTTGTATCCGATACAAATAATAATAAGTCGTTATCTTCACCATTCATTGCTTCAATTAATCTTTGCATTTGTTCTTCGCTAAAGAATTTAGCAATTGGCCCTTCACCGACACCATTATTTACTTTTAACCAAGCAAGACCTTTTGCTTTATATGTTTTTGCAAGTTCTGTTAATTGATCAATTTTCTTTCTTGAATAATCACTTGCATGATTTTTAACATTAATCCCTTTAACATATCCATTATTTTCTAAAGCTGATTTAAATACCATAAAATCAACATCTTTAACAACTTCATTTAAGTTAACAAGTTTCATATCAAAACGGATATCTGGTTTATCAATACCATATGTTTCCATCGCTTCATGCCAAGTCATACGTGGAAGTGGTAACTTAACATCAACACCTTTTACATCTTTGATGACTTTAGCTACCATATTTTCACCAACTTCGATGATTTCATCTGTAGTCATAAATGACATTTCAACATCAACTTGAGTAAATTCTGGTTGACGATCCGCTCTTAAATCTTCATCTCTGAAACAACGAGCAATTTGGTAATATTTTTCAAAACCAGCAACCATTAATAATTGTTTAAATAATTGAGGTGATTGTGGTAAAGCATAGAAATCACCATGATGTACACGCGAAGGTACTAAGAAATCTCTTGCTCCTTCAGGAGTTGATCTGTTTAAATAAGGTGTTTCAATATCCACAAAATCATGACCATCTAAGTATTCTCTAATACTTCTTGTAATTTTATGTCTTGTTAGAATTTTATTTTGCATAACAGGTCTTCTTAAATCAAGATAACGATATTGCATTCTTGTTTCTTCTAAAGCATCTGTATCATCTGCAACAATAATTGGTGTCGTATTGGCTGTATTGATGATTTTGATTTCTGATGCATCGACTTCAATATCCCCTGTAGGCATATTTGGATTTTTGCTAGAACGTTCTACAACAGTTCCTTTAACATATAAAATATATTCATTTTTAATATCTTTTGAAATGTTTTCCATTTCTTCATTGATAATAATTTGTGTAATTCCATAACGGTCTCTTAAATCAATAAATACAAGAGCTCCTAAATTTCTCTTTTTAGCAACCCATCCTTTTAGTTCAACTGTTTGTCCAACATTTTCTAAACGAAGTTCACCGTTATTATGTGTTCTATTCATGTTCATGTCCTCCACTTAAATGATTTTCAATATGTGCCAAAATATTTTCTAATGGTACTACAACTTGTTCTTTATCATGATTACATTTAATATTAACCACTTCATTTTTTACTTCTTCTTCCCCTAAAATAATAGAGAAATGTGCATTAAAACGATCTGCTGATTTAAATTGTCCTTTTAAGCCACGAGATACATGATCCATTTCACATGTAAAGCCATTTGCTCTTAACATCGCAATAATTTGCATAGCAAGATCTTTTGCTTCTTCGCCTAAAGGCATAATATAACAATCTAAACCATCTTCGTCTTCATCTTCTTCATCATCTAAAGCAAGAAGGAGTCTTTCCATACCAAAAGCAAAGCCAACACCAGGTGTAGCCGGTCCACCAATTTCTTCGATTAAACCATTGTAGCGTCCACCACCACCAACAGTAGCTCCAGCACCTAATTTTGGATCATCAGAAATGATTTCAAAAACAGTATGAGAATAATAATCTAATCCTCTTACTAAATTTGTATCAATAACATAATCAATTTCTAAATCATCTAATAAAGAACATACTTTATCAAAATGATTTTTAGCACTTTCGCTTAAATAATCAATTGTTTTCGGTGCTGTTTTCATAGCTGGATGTTTCGCATCCACTTTGCAATCTAAAATACGTAAAGGGTTCTTTTCAAAACGTGCTTTACAATCTTCGCATAAGTCATCTAAATGGCCTCTAAAATGATCTTTTAAAGCTTCACGATAAGCATCTCTTGATTCATTATCACCTAAAGAGTTGATATGAAGTGTGACATTTTGAAGTCCTAATGCTTCAACAACAGTCACTGCCATAAGCATACATTCAACATCTACATAAGGCGATTCAACACCTAACATTTCTACCCCAAATTGGTGGAATTGTCTTTGTCGACCGTTTTGAGGTCTTTCATATCTAAACATTGGTCCCATATAATAAACTTTTTGTAGTTTTTCTGGTAAACCATACATTTTATTTTCTACATAAGCTCTTGCAATACCAGCAGTTCCTTCTGGTCTAAGTGAAATATATCTTCCTTTTTTATCTTGAAAAGTATACATTTCTTTAGAAACAACATCACTTGTATCCCCAACAGCTCTGTTAAATAATTCAGCATGTTCGAAAATTGGTGTTCTCATTTCTTTGACATTATAATTAGCGGCAATCGTTCTTAACAATTGTTCTAATTTAATCCATTTTTCACTTTGTCCTGGTAAAATATCTACCGTACCTCTTGGTGCACTATATCCCATTATTTTTCCTCCTTAAAATATAAAAACGCCCTCATAAGGACGTTTCAACGCGGTACCACCTTAATTCGTATTTTCATACGCACTTTCATCTTAACGCGATTAACGATTACTCTTTTCAAGTAATTCCTCACAAGTGTCCCATAGCTTCCATACAAAGATTTTCACCAACCATCTTCTCTCTAACTATTTCCACTATTTAATCTTGCTCAATGGATTACAAAGATTATATAAAATAATGACTAAAAAATCAATTCCTATTTCTAGCATCTATAGTATACCACGTTTTTTAATCATTTATGTCTCAAATTTGTCTCATTTTTGTTCCATTTTTGAAAGACGATACTCTTCTACAATAAATTGTGACAGATCTTCTTTTAAACTATGGTTATCATAATAAACAAGACGTGTTTTCTTCTTTCTAGCAATATCATTCAATTTTAAAAGATAACTTTCAACAGGTTTTATTTTTTCATTTTGACTATAAACAACAAGAAGCTGATAGAAATCTTCTACCAGCTTTTTGCCAACTTGATCATTATATAAAATATTTATTGCACGACGATCAATCATTATAAATCAATATCACATAAGTTAGAAGCATATCCAATATAACTTGCAGGTGTCATATCTAATAAAGTTTGACGATCTTCATCTGATAAAACATCTAATCCTTTCGCAAATTCCATAATTGCTTCTTGTGAAATATTTTTACCTCTTGTAAGTTCTTTTAATTGATCATAGGCATCAGAAATACCATATTTTCTAAGCATTGTTTGAATTGGTTCAGCAAGAACTTCCCATTTTTCATTTAAGTCAGCTGCAAGTTTATCTTTATTAACAACACATTTAGCTAAACCATTTGTTGTTTCACTAATTGCTTGTAAAGAATAACCAAAAGCTAAACCAATATTTCTTTGACTTGAACTATCTGATAAATCTCTTTGCATACGTGATCTAGGTAATTTGTTTGATAAACCAACACAAATATTATTAGACATATCAACATTTGCTTCTGAGTTTTCAAAACGAATTGGATTGACTTTATGAGGCATTGTACTACTTCCTACTTCTCCTTTTACAGGAATTTGTTTGAAGTATTCCATTGAAATGTATAACCACATATCAACATCAAAATCCACTAACACATTATTGAAATGACGAATACCATCTAAAATATGACATGTATAATCATGGCTTTCAATTTGTGTTGTTAAAGGATTGTAAGTTAACCCTAAATATTCTTCTACAAATTTTTTATTAAGAGTTTGCCAATCTAATTGAGGAAATGCTGTTAAAATAGCACTATAGTTTCCTGTTGCCCCATTAAATTTAGCTTTAATTTTAATATTTTCAATATTTTCAATGCTTGAAGTAAAACGATAAGCATAAACTTTAAATTCCTTACCAATTGTTGTTGGTGTGGCAGGTTGACCATGAGTATGAGCTAACATCGCATCATTTTTATGTTCAACAGCCCATTTATTAATAACAGCAGTAAATTCTTTTGCTTTCTTTAACCAAACATCATTTAAACCATGTTTGATCATACAAGCATAAGATGTATTATTAATATCTTCTGAAGTACATCCAATATGAACAAAACTGATTAAATAATCATAACCCATATCTTTTAATTGATTTCCAATGAAATATTCTACTGCTTTAACATCATGTCTTGTAACAGCTTCAATATCTTTGATTGCTTTAAAAGAATCATAATTGAAATCTTTTGAAATAGCTTCGATTTGTCCTAAGTTATCTTTGTCAAATTTAGAAAGAACATCACTTTCTACATTTTCAATTAAAAATTTTAACCATTGAATTTCAACAAAAACACGATATTTCACTAAAGCATATTCAGAAAAATATTCACCTAAAGCATCTTTAATACCTGCATAACGTCCATCTAAAGGACTTAATGTAAAACATTCAAATTGTTGTTTATCCATTCTATTTACCACCTCTAAAATAATTTACACCAGCTTCAAATAATTTTTGATCCATTTCACCATAAACATTTTTAAAACGGTTTTCTCCTTGACGTTCACTATGTCCCATCTTACCAAGAACACGACCATCACGAGAAACAATACCTTCAATAGCATACATTGAACCATTAGGATTGTATGGTGTTTGCATTGTGACTTTACGATTAGGATCAACATATTGAGAGAATACTTGTCCATTAGCGAATAATTCATCAATAACTTCTTTAGGAGCAACAAAACGTCCTTCTCCATGAGAAATAGGAATAACATGAACATCCCCCACATTAACATTAGCAAGCCATGGTGATTTAACAGAACCAATACGTGTATCTACAAATTGAGATAAGTGACGACCAATCGTATTGAATGTAAGAGTAGCGTCATTTTCCGACATATCTCTAATTTCACCATATGGAAGTAATCCTAATTTAATAAGTGCTTGGAATCCATTACAAATACCAATCATTAAACCATCTCTATTATCTAATAAATCACTAATTGCTGCTTTTAATCTTGGATTTCTTAAAACTGTTGCAATAAATTTACCTGAACCTTCAGGTTCATCACCAGCAGAGAATCCTCCTGGTAGCATCACAATATTAGCACGTTTGATCGCATTTTCCAATTCATCAATCGATGTTTTTAACATTTCTTCTGTTTTATTTCTAATTAAGACAAGTTCAACCTTTGCCCCTGCTTTTTCAAAAGCACGTTTTGAATCATATTCACAGTTTGTTCCTGGGAATACTGGAATAACAACTAAAGGTGTTTCAATATATTGTTTTGCTTTTAAAGTTGATCTTGTTTTACATTCAGCAACTTTAATTTCTTGTGTAGGTGCTTTTTCTCTTGTTGGATAAACACTTTCTAATGGTGCTTTATTGATTGCGTAAGCTTCTTGAATAGAAATTGTATCCATTCCATAAGAGAATTTTTCACTATCATTCAAAGTAGCTACTACTCTATAATCTAAACCTACTAGATCTTTTTCAGATTTCACTTCAACAATAATATTTCCATAATTCTTTTCAACATAAGAAGCAAGAGTATGATCTGTATTGAAAGCAGCTCCTAAACCATTACCAAAAGCCATTTTACAAACAGCTTCGAGTACACCACCATCTTTAACTGTATATGCAGAATAAATTTTCTTTTGTTTCATTAAATCTTGAATAGCATCATATTGTTTTTGTAAATGATCAAAATCAAAGACTCTAAATTGATCTTTTTTAATTTGAACTTCCGCTAAAATATGTCCTGCTTCTTTTGCTTCTGGTGTCATAACATCATGAACATCACTTGCTGTAATAGCAAAAGAAACAAGTGTTGGTGGAACTGAAATATTTTCAAATGTTCCTGACATTGAATCTTTACCACCAATTGATGGAAGTTTTAATTCTTGTTGAACACGATTAGCTCCAAGTAAAGCAGCTAATGGTTTACCCCAACGTTTTGGATCATCTAATAATTTTTCAAAATATTCTTGGAATGAAAAACGAATTGTATGATAGTTTCCACCCATGGCAACGATCTTAGCAACACTTTCAACAACAGCATACATAGCTCCATGATATGGTGACCATTTAGAAATCTTAGGATTATACCCATAAGCCATTAATGAAGCAGTTGTTGTTTCTTTTCCTAAAACAGGAATTAAAGCAGCCATACCTTCTGTTTCTGTATGATATGTACGTCCACCATAAGGAGATAAAACTGTACCATTTCCAATAGATGAGTCAAATCTTTCAACAAGACCTTTTTGTGAAGCAACAGATAATCTTGATAATACTTCTTTTGTTGTACCAATAAAATCATTTCTTTCTTCTTCATCAAAAGGTGTACTTTCAAAGTTTGGTAATTCAACTTCAATATTTTGATAACGTTTTGCCCCTGCAGCATCTAAGAAATCACGAGAAATATTAACAATATCTTTACCCATGTGCTTCATTACTAAACGATTTGTATCTGTAACAGTTGCCACTTGAACAACTTCTAAGTTTTCTTTTGTACATTCTTCTTTAATGAAATCAACATCATAGTCATTGACAACAATGGCCATACGTTCTTGTGATTCACTAATAGCAAGTTCTGTACCTGTTAAACCATCATATTTTTTCAAAACAGCATCTAAATCAATATCAAGCCCTGGAGCAAGTTCACCAACGGCAACACAAACTCCACCAGCTCCAAAGTCATTACATCTAACAACTTTTTCTGAGACCGCTTTATTTCTAAATAATCTTTGAATTTTTCTTTCTTCAACAGGATTTCCTTTTTGAACTTCAGCACCTGCTGTTTCAATAGATTTTACGTCATGTGATTTTGAAGAACCGGTAGCACCACCGATACCATCACGTCCTGTGCGTCCCCCAATTAATAAGACGATTTGTCCATTTTGTGGTTCTAAACGTTTTACTTGTTCTTTTGGTGCAGCAGCCACAACAGCTCCTACTTCCATACGTTTAGCGATATAACCTTCATCGTATATTTCATGAACATAACCTGTTGTTAAACCGATTTGGTTACCATAACTTGAAAAACCATGAGCGGCTTCTTGACAAATTTTTCTTTGTGGTAATTTACCTGGCGTTGTTTCTGCCAATGTTTTTCTTGGATCACCTGCTCCAGTAATACGCATTGATTGGTAAACATAAGCACGTCCTGAAAGTGGGTCGCGAATAGCTCCACCTAAACATGTAGCAGCTCCCCCAAATGGTTCGATTTCTGTAGGATGGTTATGTGTTTCATTTTTAAACATTAATAACCATTGTTCATCTCCTTGATTTGTATGAACAGTGATTTCAATAGAACATGCATTAATTTCTTCAGAAACTTCCATATCATCAAGATATCCTTTTTTACGAAGTTCTTTCATTGAAATAGTTGCAAGATCCATTAAAGTAAGAGGTCTTGTTGTATTTACCCCATAAACTGCATGTCTACTTGTTTTATAGCTTTCAATATCTTTTTCTAAGATTTCTTTAAAAGCACCATTTTGAATATCAATATCTGTAATAACTGTCGCAAATGTTGTATGACGACAGTGATCTGACCAATATGTATCTAATACTTTAATTTCTGTTTCAGTAGGATCTCTATGTTCTTCATTTTTAAAGTAATCTTGTGTTACTTTTAAATCATCAAGATTCATAGCCATTCCATTATCTTTTAAGAATTGATTCAATCCTGCTTCATCTAAATCATTAAATCCAGTTAAAGTTGGTACAGATTTAATATCAGGTGTTTCATCATTTAAATGTTCTGGTTTTTCTAAAGAAGCAATTCTTTGATCAACAGGGTTAATTAAATAATGTTTGATTTGATTTAAAACATCTTCATTTTTATCAATGTCTACTACAATAAGTTTGGCACATCTTACTTTTGTTGAAGATGTTCCTGTTAGAATTTGGAAACATTGTTCGCATGAATCAGCACGTTGATCATATTGACCTGGTAAAAATTCAATTGCGAAAACAGATTCTTTTTCACTCATTGGAAATGTTTCATCATAAACATGATCCACCATTGGTTCAGCAAGAATTGTATTAATTCCTTGTTGTAAGATTTCTTCACTAATTCCTTGTACATCATAACGATGAACAATACGAAGTGAATGAATCGTTAAACCTAATTGTTCAACGAGGTTGGTTTGAATTTCATGCGCTTCTGTTGCGTATTCTTTTCTTTTTTCTACATAAATTCTTCTTACATTTGTCATAGAGTTCTCTCCTATCTAAGTCCAATATCATGACGATAGTACATACCATCGAATGTAATAATTGTAGCAGTTTCATAGACTTTCGCAAGTGCTTCTTGTAAATTTGCTCCTCTTGCACACACATTTAAAACACGTCCACCATTTGTGACAAGTTTACCATCTTTTAAAGCTGTTCCCGCATGGAAAACAACAATATCATCACTTACTTTGTCAATATTTTTAATTTCAATTCCTTTTTCATATTTACCTGGATATCCACCACTTGCTAGAACAAGACAAGCCACGTGGTCATCTGACCATTTGACATCTACTTGATCTAAAGTATAAGTCGCACAAGCATCCATAATTTCATAAAGATCACTTTCTAAACGAAGAAGGATTGATTGTGTTTCAGGATCACCAAAACGAACATTAAATTCAAGTACTTTCGCTTGATTATTTTCAATCATTAAACCAATGAAAACAACTCCACGATAGTCCATTTGATCTTCTTTAAGTCCTTGCATAAATGGATCAAGAATATCTTTTTTTAAGACTTCATCCATACCTTCTGGTAAAAATGGATTTGGAGAAACAGTTCCCATACCACCTGTATTAGGTCCTTTATTTCCATCAAAGATTTGTTTATGATCTTTTGCTGAAACCATTGGTACAATTGTTTTACCGTCTGTAAAACAAAGTAAAGAACATTCAAATCCTGTTAAGAATTCTTCTAATACAACTTTACTTCCGGCACCATCTAAAGCACCATCAACCATCATTTCTTTTAAAGTAGAAATGGCATCTTCTTTATTTTCAACAATGACAACACCTTTTCCAGCAGCTAAACCATCTGCTTTGATTACTAATGGAAAATCAAAGTGATCAACTTCTTTACAAGCTTTTTCAAAGTCTGTGACTTCAACATATTTTGCTGTAGGAATATGATGTCTGACCATAAAATCTTTAGAGTAAGCTTTGCTTCCTTCTAAAGTTGCCGCCTTTTTTTGAGGACCAAAAGCTTTATAACCCGCTTTTTCAATATCATCAGCAAGCCCATTACATAAAGGAACTTCTGGACCGATGACAGTTAAATCAATTTGATTTTTTTTAATAAAATCAACAATAAATTCATTATCTTCTACTGAACCAGGTACACATGTACCTAAACTTGCAATACCAGGATTTCCTGGTATTGCATAAAGTTCAGTTACTTTTGGACTTTGTTTTAATTTATAAGCAATCGCATGTTCACGACCACCACTACCGATTACAAGAACTTTCATATAAGCCTCCTAGTGTCTAAAGTGTCTATATCCGCTAAATACCATAGGGATATTTTTTTCATTACATAAATCAATTGAATCTTGATCTCTAATTGAACCACCTGGTTGAATAATTGCTTGAACACCTGCATCTGCAGCCACTTGAACACAGTCATTGAATGGGAAGAAAGCATCTGAAGCAAGTACTGAACCATTGAAATCTTTATCTGGATTATTATGAATAGCATTTTCTAAAGCCCATACTCTTGATGTTTGTCCTCCACCAATAGCAAGTGTTACACCATTTTTAACAATACAGATCGCATTTGATTTTACATATTTAACAACTTTCATACCAAATTCCATATCTGTAAGTTGTTCTTTTGTAGGTTGTGCATTTGTCACAACTTTCATTTCATCAATCATTTTTGTATTTAATTCTTGAACTAATACTTTTCCTTCAAGATATTTAATATCATATTTAGCACCACGTGCATCTAAGTTTTTAAGTTTTAAAATACGTAAGTTTTTCTTTTTCTTTAAGATTTCTAAAGCATCATCATCAAAATCTGGTGCAGCTACGATTTCTAAGAAAATCTTATGCATTTGTTCAGCTGTTGCTTTATCGATTTTATAGTTAACAGCAACGATTCCACCAAAGATAGATTGAGGATCAGCTTCATAGGCTTTCATATAAGAATCATAACCTGTATTTCCAATAGCAACACCACAAGGAGTTGAATGTTTGATGGCTGCTGTAACGATTTGATTACCAAATTCTCTAACAAGTGCAACAGCTCCATATAAATCGTTTACATTGTTAAATGAAATTTCTTTACCATGAAGTTGTTCATAATCTAATAAAGATTTTTGAACATAGCTATCTTCATATTTATTAGCTGCTTGTTGAGAGTTTTCACCATAACGTAAATGTTCTACTTTCTTTAATGAAAGATTTAATGTATCTGGGAATTGATCTCCAACTTGATCTGCAAAGTATCTTGAAATCATTGCATCATAAGCACCTGTCATAGAGAATGCTTTATAAGCAAGATTCATTCTGAAATCAAAATCAGTTGTATCATTTTTAATCGCATCTAAAACATTGTCATAATCTTTTGGATCTGTAACAATTAAAACATCTTTAAAGTTTTTAGCTGCTGAACGAATCATTGATGGTCCACCAATATCAATATTTTCAATCATATCTGGTAAATCTTTACCAGCTTTTAAAGCTTTTTCAAATTCATATAAGTTGACACATACTAAATCAATTGGATGAATGCCGTGTTTTTTAATTGTTTCAACATGACTAGGTAAATCTCGACGATATAAAAGTCCTCCATGTACCATTGGATGAAGTGTTTTAACACGTCCATCTAACATTTCAGGAAATCCTGTCACATCATCAATTGCAATACAAGAAACCCCATTTTCTTGTAAAACTTTCATTGTACCTCCTGTTGATACAATTTCAAAACCTAATTCTACTAATCCTTTAGCAAAATCAACAACCCCATCTTTATTTGTAACTGAAATTAAAGCTCTTTTCATTTAAATTACCTTTGCCTTTCCATCAATAATTTTTATCTTATTATCACAATATAACCCTACAACTTCAGGTAATAATTTATGTTCAATCTCTAACACCCTTTTTTGAATATCATCCGCTGTATCTAAATCCGATATATCACAAGCAACTTGTTTAATAATCGGTCCCCCATCGACAATATTTGAAACAAAGTGCACGGTTGCCCCCGAAACCTTTGCACCACATTGTAATACAGCTTCATGAACATGCATTCCATACATTCCTGGTCCACAAAAAGAAGGAATAAGGGAAGGATGAATGTTCATGATTTTATTTGGATATGCATCAATTAACTCATCCGTTAAAATTGCTAGATAACCCGCTAAGACAATAAAATCAATATTTCTTTCTTTTAACATCTTTACAATCAAAGCATCATCTTTTTTGACAACCGCTGTTTCAATCCCAGCATCTTTAGCTCTTTGTAAGCCATAAGCCTTTTGACGATTAGAAAGAACAAGAGCGATTTCGCCATTGATCTTTCCTTCGTTTTTGGCATCAATAATAGATTGTAAATCTGTTCCTCCACCAGAAACAAAGACCGCAAATTTTAGCATAGATCCACGCCCTTATCTCCTTCAACGATATTTCCAACAACATAGCATTTGTCCCCTGCATCTTCAATAGCTTTCATTGTTGCATCAACATCTTTTGGATTAACTGCAATTACCATACCAAGACCCATATTGAATGTGTTATACATCATATGTTCTTCAATATTTCCATTTTTTTGAATTAAATCAAATAAAGCTGGTACTGGATAACTATCTTTTTTAATAACTGCTCTTACATTTTCAGGAAGCATTCTTGGAACATTTTCAAAGAAACCTCCACCTGTAATATGAGAGCATCCTTTAATTCTAACACCCGCATTTTTTACATTTTTTAAAGCTTTTACATAAATACGTGTTGGTTCAATTAAAGCTTCTCCTAAAGTTTTTCCTAATTCATCATAGTATGCATCTAATGATTCTTTTGTCATTTCAAACACTTTTCTAACAAGTGAAAAACCATTTGAATGAACACCACTTGAAGCAATACCAATAAGTGTATCTCCTGCTTTAATTGTTGAACCATCAATAATATCTTTTTTATCAACAACACCTACAGCAAAACCAGCTAAATCATAATCATCTTCAGGCATTAAACCTGGATGTTCAGCAGTTTCACCACCAACTAAAGCACATTCAGATTGTAAACATCCTTCAGCAACACCACTTACAATTGAAGCAATCTTTTCAGGATAGTTTTTACCACAAGCAATATAATCTAAGAAGAAAAGTGGTTCTCCTCCAGAACAAGCAATATCATTGACACACATCGCTACAGCGTCAATACCAATTGTATCGTGTTTATCCATCACAAAAGCAAGTTTTACTTTTGTTCCACAACCATCTGTTCCTGATAATAAAACCGGTTCTTCCATATTTTTAATTCCACTTAAATCAAAAGCACCAGCAAAACCACCAAGTCCTCCTAAAACTTCAGGACGCATTGTTTTTTTAACATGTTCTTTCATTAATTCTACTGATTTATAACCTGCTTCAATATCGACTCCAGCTTTTTTGTAATCCATCTTTATTCTCCTTAATTATTTATTTTGCATTCTTGCTAGAACTGCTTTATAAGTTTCAATTAAATCTCCAATATCTTGTCTAAATACATCTTTATCATATTTTTGGTTTGTATCAACATCCCATAAACGACATGAATCTGGTGAAATTTCATCAGCTAATAAAATTGTACCATCAGCTGTTTTACCAAATTCAATTTTAAAATCAACAAGTTTTAAATTCATTGATAAGAAGAATTCTTTTAATAATTCATTGATTTTTAATGTTGTTTCTTTGATGTATGCTAATTCTTCTCTTGTTGCAAGTTTTAAAGCAACAGCATGATCATCATTGATTAATGGATCACCATATTCATCATTTTTATAACTCATTTCAAAGATTGGTTCATCTAAAACAATTCCTTCAGGTGCTCCTAATCTTCTACAGAAAGATCCAGTTGTAATATTTCTAATAATAACTTCTAATGGGAAGATATCTACTTTTTTAACTAAGATATCTCTTTCATTTAATTTTTTAATCATGTGTGTTTTGATTCCAGCTTCTTCTAACATATCAAAGATAATACAAGAGATTGTATTATTTAAAACACCTTTACCTTCAAACTTATCATGCTTAACACCATTTCCTGCTGTTGCATCATCTTTATAATGAATTAAATATTCATCTTCCTTTTCAGTTTTGTAAACTTGTTTTGCTTTTCCTTCATACAATAATTCTGCCATTTTTCTTTTCCCCCTATTTGTATTTTTCTATGACTTCATCGTTAGCTTTCATTGCGTCAGCTTCCATTTGTTTTCTTTCTTTAAGTAGCCCTTCTTTGATTTCACTATGTTTAATAGCCATAATTTGAAGTGCTAAATAAGCTGCATTTTTACTTCCATTAATAGCAACAGTCGCTACTGGAATACCCGAAGGCATTTGAACAATGGATAATAAAGCATCCATTCCGTCTAAATTACTTCCTGCAATTGGAACACCAATAACTGGTAAAACTGTTTGACTAGCCACCACACCTGGAAGGGCTGCTGCCATTCCTGCAGCAGTAATAATAACTTCTGTTCCATCCGTTTCTGTTTCTTTAATAAAACTTGAAAGTCCTAAATGTGCTCTATGAGCAGATAAACAACGAACATTCACTTCAACACCATAATTTTTCAAAATCGAAATAGCTGGTTCAACTTTAGGTAAATCAGAAGTTGAACCCATGATAATAGCAACTTTCATCTTTCTCTCCTTTTAGAATAAACCTATAATTTTTCCATCTTCATCAATATCCATATTGACAGCGGCTGGACGTTTTGGAAGTCCTGGCATACGCATAATATCACCAGAAATAGCAACCAAGAATCCTGCTCCAGCAGATGGAATAATATCATTGATTTTAACAGTAAATCCTGTTGGTCGACCAAGTAAAGAAGCTTGGTCAGATAATGAGTATTGTGTTTTAGCAACACAAATTGGTAATTGACTTAATCCTTGTTCTGTATATTTTTTAATTTTATTTTTTGCTTTCTTTGTAAATTCAACACCATCTCCACCATAGATTTCTTTAACAATTGTTTCAATCTTTTCTTCAATTGATAAATCTAAATCATAAAGTGGATGATAATTAGCTTCTTTTGTTTCTAAAATATTTAATAACTTTTCAGCAAGTTCGATTCCACCATCAGCACCTTTTTCCCAAACTTTACTAATAGCTACTTCAACACCAAGTTTCTTGCAACATTCATTCAATAATTGAAGTTCCGCTTCTGTGTCTGTTGGAAAAGCATTAATAGCAACGATACAAGGTAAATCGAATTTTGCAATGTTTTCAATATGCTTTTCTAAGTTTCCTAAACCAGCTTTTAAAGCTTCCAAATTTTCATTTCCTAAATCTTTTTTAGCAACACCACCATGCATTTTTAAAGCTCGAACAGTTGCAACAATAACAACTGCTTCAGGATTTAAATTTGCTTGACGACATTTAATATCTAAGAATTTTTCAGCTCCTAAATCAGCACCAAATCCAGCTTCAGTAATCGCATAATCCCCTAACTTGATAGCAAGTTGAGTGGCCATAACAGAGTTACATCCATGGGCAATATTTGCAAATGGACCCCCATGAACAAATACTGGTGTGTGATCTAAAGTTTGAACTAAATTTGGTTTAATCGCATCTTTTAATAAAAGTGTTACCGCTCCTGTTGCTTCAATATCATCAACAGTAACTGGTTTTCCATCATAAGTATAAGCGACAATCATTTTTGCAGCTCTTTGTTTTAAATCTTCTAAAGAAGTCGCTAAACAAAGAATTGCCATAACTTCACTAGCAACGGTAATATCAAATCCATCTTCACGAGGAACCCCGTTTACTTTACCACCGAGTCCACAAACAGTATGACGTAATGCACGATCGTTTAAATCGACCACACGTTTCCAAACGATTTGTCTTACATCGATATTAAGTGGATTCCCTTGATGAATGGAATTATCAAGCATCGCTGCAATTAAGTTGTTTGCAGCAGTGATTGCATGAATATCTCCTGTAAAATGAAGGTTGATATCTTCCATTGGAACAACTTGCGCATATCCTCCACCAGCAGCTCCACCTTTGATTCCAAAACATGGACCAAGCGATGGCTCACGCATTGCAACTATAGATTTCTTTCCTAATTTGTTAAGTGCTTGTGATAATCCAATCATTGTTGTGGTTTTCCCTTCACCTGCAGGTGTTGGATTAATTGCTGTTACTAAGATCAATTTTCCATCTTCGTTTTGATCTAGTTTTTTAATAGCTTCAAGAGAAATCTTTGCTTTATATTTTCCATATAATTCTAGATCATCCTCATCTAAACCAACTTTTTGAGCAACTTCAACAATTGGTTTCATCTTTGCACTTTGTGCAATTTCTACATCAGTTAACATTGTCGTTCATCCTTTCTTTTTTTCTTTTTGATTGATTCTATTAACCACTTTCATTATATTACAAGACAATATGTGAAACTAGTTTTTTTACTCTACCAACCAAAAAAAGAGCCCACTCATCCAGACTATTATTAGCCCAGACGGTCGACTCTTTTACACGATTATACTCCCTGTGGTTTATTCCACTTCCGTCAGTCGTATAACTTAACTGCATAATATCAAAAAATGTCTCTTTTAGCAACACCAAAATATTTTTTATTTTACCTAAAAATCAATTTTCCAACAATCTATCATTCTTTTTAATCATTTAATAATTTTTCAAAACCTTTTTTATTTAACAAAATATGTGAAACATATTTTCCATTTTTAAAAACTGACCAATTATTAAAAATACATGGCATGTTTTTTGCTTTTTCCAAAGTATCAACTTTAATAAAATCAATTTGTATATTACAATCTTTCATGTATTCTTTAATTTCGTATATACAATTTAATGTAAAAGGACATTGTGGTGAATAATATATTGTTATATGATTTGAATCAATCATCATTTGTTTAACATTTTTACAAAAAGAAGGTTTTTGATGATTAAAAGATAACGATAATAATTCATAATCTTCAATTTGATCAACAACTTCAAATCCATATTTTAAAAAGAATTTTTTATCTGCCAGATAAGATTTCTTCTTTTTAGAAGATATTACACAAACACCTTGTTTTCCTTTCTTTTTAGCATCATTAATAACATATTCCAATAATTGCTTACCATAACCATGACCTTTAAATTTCCCCGAAACCCATAAACAATAAATATATAGAAAACCATTACCTTCGATAGGAACCCATGCTTTTTCTAGAGGTGCATATTCAACAAATACTTTTCCTTGAACATTAAGTTTTCTAAAAACATGACCTTCTGTTATTCTCTTTTTTAACCATTCCTTTTTATTAAAAACACCTTCAAAATGTTTTTTATCACTTATAGCACAACAAATATGTTCTTGATCAATATTATCTAAAGTGATATTTATGTATTCTTCCACCTATTTTCCCTCCATATTTTTCACACCATTGATTAAAATGTTTAATGAAAAATCAAAACTTTTTTTAATAGAAAGAGGATGTCCAAAAGCTTGGTGATTCACAAGTAGAACATAGCCTTCTAAAAAAACTCTAAGTGTTCTAATAAAATGGTTTATCGTTTCATCACTTAAATTTTGCTTCCTAAGTATTTTAAAAAGTATATCAAAAGTATTATGTGTTACTTGATTTCCCTCTTCTATCATATATTTATTGTACCAAAGCATGGCTTCGAAAATTCCTTTATTTTCTGTTGCATAATCATAAAAAGCATATGCCATACATTTTATGGCTTCATAGCCACTTTCCTCAATAATAGAAAGAAACATTTTTTCTTCTAATTGTTTCCAACCATAGAGACTAATTTTATTTTTTAAATCTTCCAAATTAGAAATACGATTATATAAAGATGGAGATTTTATTTTTAATTTTTTAGCCACTAAGATAAATTGGCAAACCCTTCTTGATTGATAATTTCTATAGTTACTTCTACACCTTGGATAAGTCATAGTATCCTCCTTAACTAACTATATTATAACTAATTGAATTAGTTAAAGCCATTTTTAAACAAAAAGATACTATTTTTATAAATAACGTATCAATTATATTTGTTTACATTCTAACAATTTTTCTAATCGTGTTAGCCGTTCTAATTGTTAGCTTTTTACTAACATTTGTATTTGTTGTTTTAGGCCACCAGTTTGTTTTTTGATAATCTTTTCGACTAAATGACCAAAAAATAACATCTTTATAATTTTGAATTTTTTCCAATCCTTCTTTAGCTTCACCAATTTCTTCAAAAACTTCTTTAAAAGTGACTGGAGGAATCATAAATATTAAATTATCATAGATTATTTTATCATCACTGCCCCACCAAATTGGTGCATGTTCTAAAATAACTTTTAGCTTACCTTGTTCTAAAACAAAAACAGGTATTTTAAAATCATAGTTTTTCTTTAACATCTCCTCAATTTGTTTTGTAATCTTTTCAATATTTTCTCGACTTGAAAAAATAACATTTCCACTATTTAAATAAGTTTTAACATCTTCAAACTTTAAACTTTCAAACTCTTTTTTTAACTCTGCCATCACTACTTTATTTTTACCACTGATATTAATTCCTCTAAGCAAAGCCATATATCTTTTCATATAACCACTCCTTATCTAGCTCTATTTTAACACATAAATAAAGACTACAAACGTAGCCTCTATAAGATAATATTTTAAGAGTTTCTTCCAAACCCTCATATAAAACAGCACCTTTTTGAGATAAACACTTAACTTCTTCATTGCCAAAACCATCTATGGTCTTTCTTCAGGCAAGTTTGGAAATAACGCTTTTCCCATTTCGTCCACGGTCTTTTCCATCATCTTTGAAACAATTTCTTGAATAATCGTTAAAGATATGTCTTCATATTTTATTCCTTTTTATTTCATTCTTGATAAGAATCATCTGGATCTCCATATTTTTGAATAGCATCTTTTAATTCTTTTTTATTTAAATTTCTTTTTAATCAAGATATTTTCTTCATGTTGATAATGTGGATAGCAAAAATGTGGCCTTACAAAAATATTATCTACATAGAGTACAATATGTTGATCATATTTTTCTACCTTTTCATCAAAATCAAGACTGTACATTATATAACTTTTACCTATTTCTAAAACAATTCCCGTTGTCAATACAACAGAAATAAGTGCTATACTTTTCTTTTTCCACCCCATTAACAAGACTTTCAATTTCTTTTGTAATTTATAAGCAAATATAATCAATAAAACCCGCTAAATAAAACATATTATGAAGGCTATTTTGATTGCTTAGGAAGGAATATAAGACCATCTTTCATCTAAAAGCTTTCACCATTAAAGAAAAGAATCGTTATAAAAATAAATAACAATATAATTATTTATTCCCTTTATTTTTCACAATTTTTATTTTTTTCATAACAACTTATTTATATCTACACATGTTTTAACATGGAAAGCTTGACATATAATTTTATAACATTTGTAAATTAAAAAAGCTTAAAGAATACTCTTTAGCTCATTTAAATTATTTAATCTTCAATTGTTCAAAACGATAACGTGGTTTGCCAACACTTTTCTTTCCATATTCAATTACCTCTTGCGGACAATAACAAATACAAGCCATACAGTGTGTACAATTCTTTCCCCAAACAGGTTTTCCATCAATAAGTTGAATATTATTCATTGGACATTTCTTAACACATTGATTGCAACCAGTACATGTATCCTTGACTTTAAAAGCAGCAGCTTTAACAAAGAAATGATAAAAAAGAGGATTAACAAGTCCGCTCATAAAACGATCATAAAGATTATGACATGGTTTCAAAAAAGCTTTTCCTTCTCTAATATATTTAATAGTTTCCTTTATATTTATTTCTGCTTTTTCTACGATTCCTTTTGCCTCTTCTAATTGTGGAGCATTAAACATCGCAATATAGTTTTCCGGCATAAGGATTTGTTTTGTTCCCATATAGTCTAAATGTTTATCATTTGCAAGCATTAAGTTATACTTTGTAGCATTCCCTATCTCACTACCACAATTCATAACAAACCAAATACGTTTTGCACCAATGAATTTAGTTTTATAAAGCCAATTGGAAACAATTTTTGGAATACGCCAAGCATAAGTTGGAACAACAAGGATAACATCGCCTCCTGTTTCTATTGACGAATAATTATTCGTTTTTATTTTTTCATTTAAATCTATTATATTATCTTGCAATTCATCTGCAATTCTTTGTGCTATATAGCGACTATTCCCTGTTCCTGAATAACATAAAATCATCTATTACACTCCTTTTTACATAATAATTTCTGATTTGAAATATTTTTCTTGAAATTCAACTTGCTTTTTTATTTCTTCTTTTGTATATGACTTATTTAGAGGGACAACAACCCATTTTTCTTTCAAAGTACATTCATTGTTAAGTCTTCAACTTTTTAATAATTTTACTTTGGATATCTATTAACATTCCTTCCAATTCTTTATTCAATAGAATTTTTAATACAAATCCATTTTAGCACAAACTAAAAAAGAAAAACTAAGAAACGTTAATGTCCCTTATGTTTTTCTTTTTTCTTTTGTTGTTTCAAAGCAAACAAACGCATTTTATCTAATTCTTTTTGTTTTTTATTTTGTAATATGTGCTCTGATTTGCTTTGATCATGTTGTAATTTTAATGCCTGTTGAGATTTTGTTCCAACTCCTTGTAATTGGACTTGTTTTCTAACATCACGTTGTCTTTTTTTATAATTTTTCTGTTTTTCAATTACAACATTTTCAACAGCTGGACTAAAGTTTAATTGATTATACTTTTTTAAAATAAAATTCCTTATTTCATAATCCCTAGGTTCTTTATAAAATGTTAGTTTGGATACAGTTAATTTTCCATCTTCATTGCACTCCAAAACTCCTACCCAAAAAGGATTTTCAAAAAATACAGTTAATTTACAACTTGTCTTGTCCATGGTTACCCTCCTTTATATAAATAAACAAAGAATGGACAACCCGGAGGGGGCAGGTTACTTACCTATTAAAATAGACGGCTGGGCTACCTACCAGCTCTAGTACAATTTGTACATTGCGTTTTTATCTTTGCAATCCTATTTTATCATATTTTAATTATTTCTCTACCACACAATAACAAACACCTTCAGGTGCTTTTATGGGATCATCTTTATAATAGACATTATAATTAGATATGTATTTTTCTGTTACTGTTTGATGGTTTTCATGTTGAATAATTGTGAGATGACATTGATTTAATATTTCTTTAAGTTCAGCAAAACTGTATTTTGCTTTCATTGATTCATCAGCTTCTTTTGCCAACATTTCATTGATTTTTGTTTCTTTACTTTCTTGAATACTTGGGTAATCAAAAACAAGATGACTTCCTTTTAAGAGATATTTAGATAATTGTTTTAACATCTTTTTAAATTCATCTTTTGTAAGATAATAGCTTAGTCCTAACATACTACTGATTGAAAGCTGGTCTTCTTGATAATCACTTTGTAATAAAGTATTAATCCAATTTTCTTGACTTAAATCAATTGATAAGAATTGAATATTTTCAATATCAACATCTTTACATCTTTGTCTTTTATCTTCAATTACTTCTTTTTTATCAATTTCAAAAACATGCATTTGATTTTGATAATAATATGCAAACGAATCATAACCCGATGCAAAATCTAAATATTGTTGACATCCCTTTTCTTTCATCTCTTCAATCGCTTCTTTACAAAAAGCACTTCTTACTAAAACAGAAGGCGATAGTTGATGATCAACAATCCATTTTAAAGCTTCTTCTTCACTTCCTTTAAAAGTGGGATTAAAAAATGAAATTCCCTGTGACATATTTAACCCAATCATTTCATACTCTTTTTCTGTAATTAATTTTATTGAAAGAAGATCATCAAAAATTTTAATATCCTTATTTTTTTGATGATATGCTCTTGCAAACAAACTTACTAATGCTGTCATATTTTGTTCCATAAAATTACCTCCATATATTTAATACAAGACTTTTACAGAAATGACTAGTCTTGAAAAAAAGCCCATTTTGTGGTAATATAAAGGTAGAAAAAAGAAAGAAATGAGAAAAAATTTCCCATTTCTTTTTATTTAGAGTTCTTAAAACCATTAAACCAAGCACGCTCATCAAATGATTTCTTTTTTGTTTTTATAATATTTTTCTCTTTTGGAATGCCAATTGGCAAAAAGCATACCAATTCATAATCATCTGGTACATTTAATATATGTGCCATTTTTTTACCGATTTGATCTTCATCAGTAATATGCCCTTCATACCAACAGCTTTGATATCCTAAAGCAATGATTGCTAGTAACATATTTTCAATCGCTGCTGAATAATCCTGTATGGCAAAACATTTATCACGATATGCATAGATACGTTGAGTGAGAACACAAATGGCAGCAGGAGCACTTTGTCCTATTGGCGGATCTATAACATTGAGTAATTGTTTTAAAATATGTGGATCATCAATCGCAAGAAAACTTGTTGTTTGTTTATTACATCCAGAAGGAGCGTCGATTCCTGCTTGCATTATTTTGATAAGATCCTCTCTTTTTACTGGAACTGCTTGATATTCTCCACGAAAACTATGTCTACTATGAATTAATTCTAGAAAAGTATTCATTTTTACCCTTTTAATAACTATATTTCTTAATCTTTTCCATGACTCTACTTGCTTGTTCATCTTTTAAAATATAAGGTTGATAATCGTTTCTTCCTCTTGATGAAGTTAAAGAACATGGAATAATTTGTACTTGATATCCTGTTTGTATTGTTCCTTTAAAAGAATAAGAGAGTTGATAAATCATTGTGTCTGTATCACTTGGATTACGATTACCACCAAAACAGAAATTACCTAATGAATAAATAATAGGCTTTCCATTATACGTTTCTGTTCCTTGAACAACATGAGGATGTGAACCAATGACAGCATCTGCTCCAGCATCAATGGTAAACTTAGCCAGTGATCTTTGATCTTCATTAGCTTGATATTGTCTTTCAATACCCCAATGATAATAAACAAAAACAAGTTGGCATTGTTCCTCATTTTTTAAATGATTGATTGCCTCTTGTATTTTTTGATGACCACTTTCATTATTCATAGATACCGAAAGTGAACGATAACCAAGGAATCCACACTTGATGCCTTTGATTTCTTTTATATAAGAATCATCATAACCAAAATGACCAATAGAAGCTTCATCTAAATATTTTTTTGTATCTTGAAGACCTGCTTCATAATAATCTTCACTATGATTATTGGCGAGGGTAACTGCTTCTACTGATGAAGAAGTCAATATTTTTGTATATTCAGGAGCTCCACTAAAAGGAAATTCTTTTTCAAGATGATTACTTGCTGTTGTAAGAGGTCCTTCTAGATTAACAACTGTCAAATCATCTTTTTCAAAGACTTCTTTTACTTTCTTTAAAAAATATGTAGGATCACTCCCTTGTCTTTTATATTCTTGATTAAACGATCCATCATAAGCTTGTCCGGCATAGTTTCCAAGTGTACAATCTCCAGCAAAAGAAATAGTAAAATTCACTTCAGCTTCTTCTTTCTTTTTCTCTTCTTTTTGTACTGTTTTTTCTTGTACCTTTTTAGGTGTTTCTTTTTTTGTAGATTGATTTACATTATTAAAAAGAAAAACACCTAAAGAAATAATAAGTACAGCTATTATAATAACAAATGCTACTTTTTTCTTATTTAATTTATGATTCATGAAATTCACCTCAACTTATTTTAACATATTCTAAAATATGTTAAAATACCTCTATTGGAGGAATAAAACATGATTGAAGAAATTATTGAAAATAAATTAGATTATGCATCTTTATTATGCGAAAGTGATCCTAATATTAATCTTGTTGAAAATTATTTAAGAGATGGAAGATTATTTGCTTACTTTGAAAAACAAACACCTCTTGCTTTTATTGCTGTTAAAGAAATCAATGATACTACCCTTGAAATTAAAAACTTACTTACTTTAGAAAATAATCGAGGACGTGGATATGGAAAATCCTTACTTCAATATATTGAAAATCTTTATCAAAACAAAACAACTTTTTTAATTGGTACCGCCAATAGTTCAATGACAAACATGCTTATTTATACAAAGCTTGGTTATCATTATAGTCATAAAATTGAAAACTTTTTCATTGATTATTATCCTCAAGAAATCTATGAAAACAACATGCAAGCAACAGATCTTCTTTACTTTAGCAAAACACGTGCAAACTAAAAGGATTCCTTACGAATCCTTTTTTGTATACTCTTTTAAGATATCAATATAAAGTTGTCCAAAACGACTTAGAATAGCTTTATTATGTGTAATATATCCTATTTCCATAAAATCATTCACATCTAAAGGAACCGCAATGATATCTTTTCCATTAAGCTGTTCATTAATGACTCCACTACAAATTGTATAGCCATTAAGACCTATTAATAAATTAAAGAGTGTTGCGCGATCACATACTTTAATTTCTTTTTGGCTTTCTAAAGTACTCAGTATTTCCTCAGAAAAGTAAAAAGAATTATGTTCTCCTTGTTCATAAGATAAACGTGGATATTCTTTTAAATCCTCTAAAGATACTTTATTTTTATTTGCGAGGGGATTATCTTTTCCAAGAAAAACATGAGGTTTTGCGATAAATAGACGATGAAATGTTAAGTCATTTTCTTTCAACGTTTTCTTTAAAACAACTTCATTAAATGAATTAAGATAAAGAACCCCAATTTCACTTTTAAGTTTGGCAACATCTTCAATAATTTCATAAGTTTGTGTTTCTCGAATCCTGAAATCATATTCCTTCCCACCATATTCTTTAATCAAAGAAACAAAAGCTTCTACGGCAAAAGAATAATGTTGCGTTGAGATACAAAATTCATGTTTAATATTATGATCCTGTAAATACTTTTCTTCAATCAAGTTTGTTTGTTCAATCACTTGTCTTGCATAACCTAAAAATTCTTCTCCCTGTCTTGATAAAATAACTCCTTTATTGGTACGAATAAAAATCGTAATACCTAATTCTTTTTCTAATTCTTTGATTGCATTTGTTAAACTTGGTTGTGATATATATAAACGCTTAGCAGCCTCTGAAAGTGTTCCTACTTGAGAAACTGTAATAACGTATCTTAATTGTGCTAATGTCATATTCTTCTCCTTTTTCTTTGTCATTATATCATAGCTTAACAAAAATAAAATTATTAAGATTTTATAAATCGACATTATTTTTATAGAATCGTTGTTAAAATGAAATCAATAAGGGAAGAGTCTCACAATCTGTGTGATGATATCAACAAACGCAAATAGTTTTTCTATTCTGGTACATCTTAAAGACAAGACTCGTTAAGGATTTCATCTTTAATGAGTTTTGTCTTTTTTTATTCAAAGGAGGAACCGTGATGTTTTATCAAAAAAGTAGTCAAGATATCTTAAAAGAATGTGAAAGTTCTTTAGAAGGATTATATGATTTTCAAGTAAAAAAACATAGTGCAAAGTATTGAAAAAGCATCCCTTTTTCAAATGATTCCGATTTATATTTTTTCTCTTCTTTCCTTTTTCCTTATTCAAGTAAAAAAATGTTTTCTATAAAATAGAGGACACTTTTTTCATAATTTAAAAATCTTTCACTCCTTTTCTATGCTATAATAAAAAAACAGGATTTAGGGAGGGATTAGATGGAAAAAGATTTAACACATGGAAATACATTAAAACTGATTATTTCATTTTGTATTCCTTTAATTGGGGGAGCTATTTTCCAACAACTTTATAACGTCGTTGACACAATGATTGTAGGAAGATTTGTCGGCGTAGATGCTCTTGCTGCTGTTGGTTCAACTGGTTCATTAAACTTTTTAATTATTGGATTTGTTTTAGGACTTGCTGCTGGTTTTGGGATTCCTATTGCGCAAGCTTTTGGTGCTAGAGAAGAAAAAAGAATGCTTCAAACCATTATGAATGCATTTTACTTATGTATCTTCTTTTCAATTGTACTTACTGTCTTAACACATTTTACAACGGAAACATTACTTCAATGGATGCAAACACCTGCTAATATTTTTAAACAATCTTATGATTATATTTCAATTATTTTTTATGGTTTAACATGCACCATTGCTTATAACTTTTTAGCAAGTGTTTCACGTGCTTTAGGAGATAGTAAAACACCTCTTATTTTCTTAATTATATCATCGGTACTTAATGTTGTTTTAGATTTATCAATGATCATTAATTTTCATATGGGTGTTCGAGGTGCTGCCCTTGCCACAGTGATTGCCCAAGGAATCTCAGCTGTTTTATGTTTTATTTATATGGCTAAAAAATATCCTAATTTAAGATTTGATCATCATGCACGTTCTATAAGTTTTCCAATTATCAAAAAACTTATTAATATTGCCGTCCCAATGGCTTTACAATATTCAATTACGGCCGTAGGTGCTGTTATCTTACAAAGTGCCGTTAATACTTTAGGTTCAGCAAAAGTTGCTGCTATTGCTGCTGCCCAAAAATTATCGATGTTCTTTACACAACCAATGGATATGATGGGTTCTACAATGGCTACCTTCTCTGGACAAAATTTAGGTGCTGGAAAGATAGAGCGTATTTTTAAAGGAATTAAAGAATCTATGCTCCTTGTTATTGGTTATGGTATCGTTGCATGTATCTTTATGATTTTCTTTGGAAAATACCTTTCATTATTATTTGTTGCCGGTAATGAAACAAGCGTTATTAATGATGCTCAACAATTCTTGATTTGCAATAGTATTTTCTATTTTGTTTTAGGTATTCTATTTGTTTCAAGAAACACCATTCAAGGTTTAGGAAAATCCGCACTTACGATGCTTGCTGGGGCTGCTGAATTAGTGGCAAGAGCTTTTGTTGCCTTTGCCCTCGTTGGTAAGTTTGGTTATAATGCCATTTGTTTTGCCAATCCTATTGCTTGGTTTGCTGCTATCATTATTTTGATTCCAACACTGGTTATTTTGATGAACAAATTAAAAAAAGAACATAGTTAAAAGATATCGCAATTGCGATATCTTTTTTTACACACGTTTTTTATTTAAACGATTATGGATATTTTGCATTTTTAAATCAAGTTCAGAAATTGTTTTTGCACATTCTTGTAATTCTTCTTTAATATCTTCAGGAACATTATTATCTGTTTTATATTTAAGTTTATGTTCCAAAGAAGCCCAGAAATCCATCGCAATTGTACGAAGCTGTACTTCAACATGAATTGGTTTAGATCCTTCTGATAAGAAAATTGGTACTTCTAAAACAAGATGTAAAGACATATAACCACTTTCTTTTGGATTTGCAATATAATCTTTTACTTCAACTAAACGGATATCATCTTGATCTGTAAGTAATTGTGCTACCTTATAAACATCATCTACATAATTACAAATAACACGAACTCCCGCAATATCATGAATATTTTCTTCTAACGAACGTTCTGTTACAGGAATATCTTTATTAATAGCTTTTTTTAAAATACTTTCTGGCGATTTTAAACGAGATTCGATATGATGAATCGGATTATGATCATGTTTTACTTTAAATTCTGCATCTAATATTTCTAATTTTGTACGAATTTCTTTAATTCCTGCTTCATAAATTTGTTGCATTTTCATTAATTCTGAGACATTTTCATATAAAGTAGTTTTTGCTATTTGATTCACAACATTTTGTTTAATTTTTTGACTTGGTTTCATTTTAACACCTCATCTCTATTAAAGCCTAAAAAAATGAACTTGTCATTAACAAAAGAAAAATCTTTAAAGATTTTTCTTTAAAGATTTAATCACTAAGGTCTTCTCCATTAGAAGCAATAACTTTTTTATACCAATAGAATGAATCTTT
>OLPA01000651.1_pt1 | contig 31978 bp, 32 predicted proteins | sample 1672811 | NCBI WGS metagenome assembly OLPA01 (sample SAMEA3136726, study PRJEB25190) | human gut metagenome | biome: human gut; feature: human-associated habitat; material: faeces | place: Austria | collected 2013
GGCTACTGTTTATATTGTACATCCCGTGGGCCGTAAAGCCGAGCGGGTCATACCGAAATTGTGTCAGCGACCAAAGCCGCGGAAGCCGCCGCCCCTGCCGCCTAAGCTGCCCAGGCTGCGCATAAAGCCCTTGGGGTTGCGCTTGACCTTTTTCATCATCTTCTGCATCATCTCAAACTGGCGCAGCAGCTTGTTGACGTCCTCCACCGTGGTGCCGGAGCCTGCTGCAATGCGGCGCTTGCGCTTGGGGTTGATGATGTCGGGCTTGGCGCGCTCTGCCGGGGTCATCGAGTAGATGATGGCCTCGATGCGGGGCAGTGCCTTTTCGTCGAGGGAATCGGCGTCGATCTGGCCGCCGCCGGGCATCATGGCCAGCAGCGCCGACGCACCGCCCATCTTTTTGACCTGCTGGAACTGGGCGAGCAAATCGTTCATGTCGAACTTGTTCTCCATCAGGCGCTTGGCGGCGGCCTCGGCCTCCTTGTCGTTCTGGAGCGTCTGCGCTTTCTCGATCAGGGAAAGCACATCGCCCATGCCAAGGATGCGGTTCGCCATCCGCGCCGGGTAGAACGGCTCCAGATCCTCGAGCTTCTCGCCCGTGCCCTGGAAGTAGATCGGCATGCCGGTGACGGCCAGCACCGAGAGTGCCGCACCGCCGCGGGTGTCGCCGTCGGTCTTGGTCAGGATGACGCCGCTGATGCCGACCTTTTCATTAAAGGTCTTGGCCACGTTGACGGCTTCCTGACCGGCCATGGCGTCCACGACCAGCAGCGTTTCATCGACCTCGACAGTCTGCTTGATGCGCACCAGTTCATCCATGAGCTGGTCATCGATCTGCAGACGGCCTGCGGTATCGAGAATAACAATGTCATTGCCGTGATCCTTCGCGTAGGCAAGTGCCTTCTGCGCGATGATTTCGGGCTTTTCGGTGCCCAGCGTAAAGACCGGGACACCGGCCTGCTCACCGACGACCTTCAACTGCTCAATGGCGGCGGGGCGGTAAATATCGCAGGCGACCAGCAGCGGGCGGCGGCCCTGGCTGCGGTAATATTTGCCGAGCTTGGCGGCGTGGGTGGTCTTGCCGTTGCCCTGCAAGCCGCACATCATCAGCACGGTCTGGCCCTTGTTTTTCAGGCGCAGGTACTTCGGCTCGTTGCCGCCCATGAGATTGGTCAGCTCTTCGTTGACGATCTTGACGACCTGCTGGGCGGGGGTCAGGCTCTCCATGACCTCCTGCCCCATGGCGCGTTCCGAGACCTGTGCGCAGAAGTCCTTGGCGACTTTATAGTTGACGTCGGCCTCGAGCAGGGCCATGCGCACCTCGCGCATCGCGGCCTTGATGTCGGCCTCGTTCAGCTTGCCCTTGCCGCGCAGCTTTTTGAAAACGCCATTCAAGCGCTCTGTTAAAGACTCAAAGGCCATCGGCATCCTCCTGCGTGTCCAAGCGGTGTAAGATCGTGAGCATCTCCGCGGTGTCGTTCGTGATCCGCGGGTCCGGCGTGAAGGAGCCGGAGTTCGAGCAGCGAATCTCTGTGACGAGCAGCCGCATGCGGTCTAAGTCGGCCTGCATCCGGGTGTGGCGGCGGGCGTTGCCGAGCTTTTGCTCCAGCTCGTCGAGCGCGGCCTCACCGTGCTTGATGGCGTCCCGCACCCCCTGCCGCGTGATGCCGAGGTTCTCGGCAATTTCGGCCAGGGACAGATCCTCATCATAGTATTCTGTCAGGATGACGCGCTGCTTGTCCGTCAGGACCGGACCGTAGAAGTCCAGCAGGACGGAGTAGGCAAGGTTTTTCTGCGGCTTGCCGGCCATGCCCGCGCCCCCTTTGCTGCTTGTGAAGGCCGTGTAAAGTATTTTTCTTTACATCAGCCTTTGAATTATAGCAGGCGCAGGAGGAAAAGTCAAGGGGTCCGGGCGGATTTTGTGCCGATTTCCTGCGATTTTTTGAGGAAATCCGCGGACCTTCCGCAGCGGCCCCTACAACATTGCCTCACAATATTTTGCCAGACCCGTGGCAAACCCTGCCGAACTATGCTATAATAAGAATACTTTTGTTTACGGAAAGTGAGGTGCCCCGCTATGCCCATCCTGCACAGCTATTATCAGGACGTCTACCGCTGCCCCATCGTGCGGCTGGACGGCTATTCCGCGCAGCACGGGCTGAGTACCGGCATCCTCGCGTATCTCGATTTCGGCGGCGCGACGGGTTCCTCCAAGGACGGCCTGGCCGAGACGATGCTTGCCTTTGCCACCGAGCGCGGCACGCTGCAGCCCGGCATGCCTGTGGTGGAGGCCAGCTCCGGCAGCTTCGGCGCGGCGCTGGCCGTCAGCTGTGCCACAACGGGGCACCCCTGCATCCTGGTCGTACCCAGCAACCTGCCCATTGCCCAGCGCAAGCGGCTGCAGGACCTGGGTGCGCATATCATCGCCTGCAGCAGCAGCGGGCGCCGCGCCATGGAGCGCGTAGCCGAGGACACCGCCAAGCGCTACGGCGGATATTACACCCACTATTTTTCCAACGACGACAACCCCGAGTACCACCGCCGCGTGACGGGGCCGCAGATTTATAAAAACGCAGGGGATGCCATCGACGCCATCGTCATCGGCGTGGGCAGCGGCGGCACGATCACCGGCGTGGCCGAGTACATCAAGGCGTGGAACAGCATGGTGCGCATCGTCGCCGTGGAGCCTGCCGAGTGCGCCGCCATCTCGGGCGGGTTCATCGGCCAGCACGGCATTTCGGGCATCGGGCCGGGCTTTGTGCCGGAGAACTACAACCCTTATGTCGTGGACACCGTATTGACCGTGACCACCGCCGACGCTGAGCGCGCCGCGCGGGAGGTGCTGTTCTTTGACGGCGTGCCCGCCTGCACCAGCGCCGGGGCGACGCTCGCCGCTGCCGTGCAGCTGCTGGGCATGGGCAAGGCCAAGCGCCCCCTGTGCGTCTTTGCCGGGCGGCATATCTACGGATAAATTTGTAAAATTTGCGCGAACGCCCCGCACCGTATTTCCCGGTGCGGGGCGTTATGCTATACTGGTATTATAAAAAGGAAGGGCGGTGTGTGACCGTGAAAAGATCTTTGTTTCCCGTTTTGTCGATGCTTTTTTTGACAGGCTGTGCCGCCGGGGCGGTTTCCTCGTCGGCTGTGCCATCCACGGCTGCCCCTCTGCCCGGAACTGCGGAGACTGCCGGGACACCGCAGCCCGCCGGAACCGCCGAGGCCGCGGCGACGCCCGCCCCCACGGCTGACGCTGTGCAGCCGCCGCAGGGACTCGTGGAGACCGGCGCGGCGGTGCTGGACTACGATGAGATACGGCTGATCGACTATTTTCGCGAATATCAGCCCTACCCCGACACTGATTACTATACGATGTGCAGGGACGGCAAGTGGGGGCTGATGCGCAGCGACGGCACCGAGGTACTACCCTGCCGCGCGTCCGAGCCGCTTTTTGAATGCAGCTGGAACGCCCACCATTGGCACGGGTACCTGGACGACCTGTTCGGCTCACCGGGCTATGAAGCCACGTATAAAGCAGCCTCACAAACGCTGACAGAGAGCGGCGACGGACGCCTTTGTGCAGAACACGACGGCGGCGGCTACCGGCAGTTTGTCTTTTTGCAGGACGATAAAACCTACCTGTACAGCGGCAGCATGGGGCCGGGCCAGTTCATTACGCTCACCGACGACATCCTGCGGCTGTTCAGCGGCAACACCAACGGTCTTGTGCCCGCGCAGAGTGGCACCACCACGCACGAAAGCGACGAATGGTACAACTTCGTCGGCGACGGGCTGTACGTGTATCGCTGCCGGAACAGCGGTGCAGCCAACAATTTTGTATACACCGCGGCTGACTGCTTCTTTGACGCGCCGCTGGCCGCCGCCCAGCGCGAGGGCAAATGGGTGTACCTGGACACAGCGGGCCATGAAGTGACCGCCCCCTGCTACGACGGCATATATCAGCCCAACCACTATACGGACGAGCCGTTGGTCTTTGCCCGCGCCGCGCCGCTGCTGAGCGGCTATGCAGTCGTCAGCCGGGACGGAAAGTTCGGTCTGCTGGACAGCACCGGCGCAGAGCTTGTTCCCTGCGCGTATGACGGCCTTGCGTGGGACGGCGGCACGGCATGGGTCAAGCTGGCCGACGGCTGGCACGAGTACACAATTCCCGGCGTGACGAAGCCCGACCCGCTGGCCGACCTGCCCGACAGCGTTACAGCCCCCGACACCTACCCCGCGCGGACGGACGCGGTGTTTTTCATGGCGGATGCCGACAGCACCAACCGCCTGAATCTACGCGCCGGACCCGGGCTTGCGTACGACATCCTCGGCAAAATTTCTTCCTCCACCCTGCGCGTGTACGGGTATTCCTCCGCCGCCCCCGGCTGGGCACTGGTGCGGTATGACCCGCTGTACGATGTGCCGCAGTTTGGCTGGGTCAGTACGGCGTATTTGATTTCAGCGGAATAATAAAGGCGGTGTGCTGCTATGAAGCTTTGGCTCTGCGTTCTGTCTGCCCTGCTGTTGGCGGGCTGTACCGCCGGGACGGATGTGCCCGGCAGCGTAACGCCCACTGCTGTACCCACCCCCGCCGCTACGGAGACCGGGGAAACAGCCGAGGTCGCGGCGACGCCCGCACCCACAGCTGACGCTGTGCAGCCACCCCAGGGACTCGTGGAGACCGGCGCGGCGGTGCTGGACTACGACGAGATACGGCTCCTCCGCTATTCTCGGGAATTGCAGTCCTACCCCGAGGTCGAATACTACACGATGTGCAAGGACGGCAAGTGGGGCCTGATGCGCAGCGACGGCAGTGAGGTTCTGCCCTGCCGCGCGCCGGAGCCGCTGTTTGAATGTGGTCTCGGCAACCGCCATTGGCACGACTACACAAACGGTCTTTCGTGGGAGGCTGCCGACGCGCTGCGAAAGGAATATGCCCGTCAGCTGCAAGCCTGCGGCGATGGTGTGATCTGTGACGGGCACGACGGCGACGGCTATCTGGAATTTGTCTATTTGCAGGAGCATACTGTGTCCATATACAGCGGCAGCCTCGGCCCGGGCGAGTTCAGCGCCCCGACAGAGGATGATCTGCTGCGGTACAGCGGCAGCGCCAACGGCCCTGTGCCCACCTGCGGCGGTACAATACACCGCGAGAGCGACGACTGGTATTATTTTGTCAGCGATGGGCAATACGCCTACCGTTATAAAGACGGCACTGCCGCCAACGATTCCATTTATACAGCCGCAGATTTTTTCTTTGATGCACCGCTGGCCCCCGCCCAGCGCGACGGCAAATGGGTATATCTGGACACTGCCGGGCGCGAGGTAACAGAACCCTGCTATGACAGCGTCTATGCCCCAGACTATTACACAGAGGAACCCCTGGTCTATCGCCGCGCCGCCCCGCTGCTGAACGGCTATGCGCCGGTGAGCCGGGACGGAAAGTTCGGTCTGCTGGATTCCACGGGAGCAGAATTTGTCCCCTGCGCGTATGACGGCCTTGTGTGGGACGGCGGCACGGCCTGGGTCAGGCTGGGCGACGGCTGGCACGAATATTCTATTCCCGGCGTGACGAAGCCCGACCCGCTGGACGACCTGCCGGAAAGCATTGTCGCACCCGACACGCGGCCCGCACGGACGGATATTGTATTTTTCTCGGTGGATACTGCCGGTGAGCGTCTAAACGTGCGTACCGGGCCGGGGCTGGAATACGACATTCTCGACAAGCTTTCCGATTCCGCGCAGGTGCGCCTGTATGGCGCCCTGAGCACTGCCCCCGGCTGGGCGCTTGTCAAATACGGACGTAAATTTGGCTGGGTCAGTCAGGATTTTCTGGTTTTGGGACGTTAAAATGAAAATGCCCCGGACACGCGATGTGTCCGGGGCTGTTGCTTTGCGGTGGTCGGTTTGCATCGGGCAGCCGCACAGTTCTCTCCCCCACCGCCTGCGGGCGGAGCCCCTTCGCAGAGGGGGCCAAGGGGTGAACGCACCTTTTTCGGCAGTCTGGCGGGAGGGACAAATCTCTCCCTTACTTCTTTTTGCGCGTTGTGCGCTTTGCCGTTCTTCGCGGCGCAGGCTTTTTGACCGGCTTCGGTACAGGCTTCACACGCACAAACTGGATGGGGTTGCCGTTTGCCAGAATGCGCTCCTCGACCTCGAGCTCCGGCAGGGACGCCAGGAATTTGTTCAGGCTCTTGGAGCCGAAGTTGCGCACGTCAAAGTCCGGGTAGCGCTTGATGAGCTGGTCACCGACGCGGGAGGTGCGCACCCAGCCCGTGCCGTCGTCCATTTCATCAATAAGGCCGTGGATGATGCGGCCAATGGAATCGCGATTGATGGCCGTGTCGTCCCCGGCGTTGGCGCGGGCGGCGGCCTCGGCGGCGGGGGCTGCGGGCGCGGTGTCGTCGGTCTCGCCGTGGTCGAGGATCAGATCCAGGTATTTGAACTGGTCGCACGCCTTGACGAAGGGGCCGAGCGCTTTGCTCTCGCCCATACCGATGACGAGTTTTCCGGCCTCACGCAGACGGGCGGCCAGCCGCGTAAAGTCGCTGTCCGACGAGACGATGCAGAATCCGTCCAGATTGCCGCCGTAGAGCAGGTCCATGGCGTCAATGATCATGGCGGAGTCCGTCGCGTTTTTGCCCGTCGTATAGCTATACTGCTGGATAGGGATGATGGAGTTGTTCAAAAGTGCGTCCTTCCAGCTCTTGAGACGCACATCCGACCAGTCACCGTAGATGCGCTTGCAGGCGGCCACGCCGAAGGTCGCGGCCTCGTCAAGAATGACCTTGACATACTTGGGCGAAATGTTGTCCGCATCAATGAGGATCGCAAGTTTCAGATCTTCCATCGCTTACTTCCTCTCGCGCTTGGGCTGCTCAAAGTACATATAGAGCTGGCACGGGATCATGCCGTTGTAAATTTTGCGGCGGCGCGCGGCCTTTTTGCCAAAGTGCTGCTCAAACTCGGCGTCCGCGGTGATGGCATAGAGCCCCTGCGCGGGGTGCGCCTGCCAGACCTGGCCCAGCGTTCTGGCAAGGCTGGCGGCCTCGGATGCGTCGCCGAGGCGCTCGCCGTAGGGCGGGTTCGTCAGGACGGTGGCGTTGTCGAGTGCACGGAATTCCTTGACGTCGGCGACCTCAAAGCGGCAGCGGTCCCCCACGCCCGCCAGCTTGGCGTTCGCGTTGGCCAGTGCCACGGCGGCGGGGTCAATGTCGTAGCCGATGCCCTCGAACGCGGCGTCCTTGCGGACCTCGTCGAGGGCCTTCTGGCGCTGCTCTGCCCAGATGTCGGCGGGCACAAAGTCAAAGTGCTCGGCGGCAAAGCGGCGGCGCAGACCCGGGGCCAGGTTCAGCGCCTTCTGGGCAGCCTCGATGACCAGCGTGCCGGAGCCGCAGAACGGATCCTGCACGAGGGAGTCGCGGCGCACGCGGCCCAGGTCGGCAATGGCGGCGGCCAGCGTCTCCTTGATAGGGGCCAGCGTCGCGTTTTTGCGGTAGCCGCGCTTGTGCAGGCCGTCGCCGGAGGTGTCGAGGTAGATTTCCACGGTGTCCTTGCGCAGGGCAAAGCGCACCTTGTACAGTGCGCCGTCCTCGGGCAGGGTGCCGACCTTGTGGCCGTGCATCAGGCGCTTGACGATGGCCTTTTTGACGATGCTCTGGCAGGCGGGCACGCTGGACAGCTGGCTGGACAGGCTCGAGCCCTTGACCGGGAACGCCGCGTTGGCGGGCAGCAGGTCCTCCCACGCGATGTTGTAGCAGCCGTCGAACAGCTCGTCAAACGTCGTGGCCTTGTAGGTAGCCAGCAGCAGCAGGACGCGCTCCGCCGTGCGCAGGTTCAGGTTGGCGGCGGCGATAACGTCCGCCCCGCCCTGGAACGCCACGCGGCCATCGGTGACCTGGATGTTCTGTGCGCCCAGACGCTTGACCTCAAAATTCAGCGTCGACTCCGTGCCGAAAAAGCAGGGCGCGACCATGGTATAGAGTGTAGACATAGGTGTCCTTTCTTGTGTCCTTCTTGCCTCCCTCTGCGAGGGAGGTGCCCCGGAGGGGCGGAGGGAGAGAAGTTTGCCAGAGCCCGAAGTGTTTCGGGCTGCCGGAAGGTTCTCTCCCCCACCCGCTGCGGCGGGAGCCCCCTCGCAGAGGGGGCCAAGAGTTTTATAAAATTGCAAAAAGACCCCAGCCCGGCGGCTGACAGCCGTCAGGATAGGGCCGTTCGTACTGTGGTTTCTGCGGCCAAATCAGCCGCGGCGGCGGGAATATCCACCGCGATGGTTCTCCGTCACGCGCTTGAGGTCTGCGATTTTCTCCTCACTGCGGGTCTTGTAACGGGCCATCATGTCCTCAAAGCTCATCTCGCCTTGGGGGGCGGCGGGCTTGGGCTGCCACACGCGGGGCTTTTCCTCGCGCTTGGGGCGCGGGGCCGGGCGGCGGTCACCGCCGTTGCCGCTGCGCTCACCGTGCGGCTGGCGCGGTGCGCGTTCCGGTGCGGGCTGGGTGCGCTTGATGGACAAGGCGATCTTGCCGTCCGGTGCGATGGAAAGCACCTTGACGGAAACCGTCTGCCCGTCGCTCAACACAGCAGAAAGATCCTGCACAAACTCGTAAGAAACCTCGGAGATGTGGACAAGACCGGTCTTGCCCTCCGGCAGAGAAACGAACGCGCCGAACGGCTTGATACCAGTGACCTTGCCCTCGACAATATCCCCAACTTGTAATGCCAAACTATGATACCCCTTTAAAATGTAATTTATTACAGGGGGCTGCCGCAAAGCTTCCCCGCTGAAAACGATGTTATTTGCCGCTGATGTCCACAAAGACGCGCTCATTGGGCTTGGCGTAGCCCTGCTCCCGGGCGTAGCGCTCAATGATGGCGTCCTCACCCTGGTCGAGCGTGCCGGACAGCTCGGCATTTTCCGTGACCTGTGCCGCCAGCTGGTTCTTCAGCGATTGCAGCTCCTGCTGCTTGGCCGCGATGGAGACCTGGTTCCTGACCAGCCCTACAAACATAGCGGCGCTTACGATGACCAGCACCGGAAGTACGACCCACTGCACCAGAAACTGGGTACGGGACAGCCCGCTGCGTTTTCTCATCTGGGATGCCCCCTTCCAAGACATGCACATTACTACGTATGGCTAATTATATAATACTTTCGACGGTTTTTGCAACCGTTTTTCGGCGGATTTTTTGATTTTAGCAGATTTTTTTGCTTTGCGGCAGGCGCGGCGGCGGCTTTGGGCCGCTTGTAAGCGCATTTGTGCGGGCCTGACGAGCATTTTGTGTACAAGCCGCAGCGGTCTGCACGCCAGCTCCGCCAGTGCTGCCGCCGCGCGGTGCACGGCAGGCTGTACCGCCCACCGCCAGCTGACGGCCCCCAGCAGCACGGCGGCGCTCATATACCAGCGGGCCAGACCGCCCGCGCTGGCCCCGGCGGCAAACCCGCAGACGAGCACCGCCGCCGCAGCAAACACGGCTATGTCCCGGAAAAAGCACCGCACCGGCCCCTCCCCGAGTGCCAGCCGCACAGCATCCCGCGCGGCCCCGAGCAGGCAGCCGAGTCCTAAGCACCACAGCACATCCCCCAGCACGGCCCACGGCGCGGGCGACGGGGCCATTTACCGAAAGAGCCGCGCCAGCAGACTGCCGCCGGACTGCTGGTTCTCGGCATACTGCAGGTATTCGATCTTACCGGAAAGCTGCACCTGGCCGCTCTGGGTGGAAAGCTCGCCGATCTGCAGTTCCTGCCCGCCGACGGTCAGGTTGCCGAGCGGCGTTTCCAGCACAGCGGCGTTTTCGTCGCAGCTGATGACCCGGATGACGCCGGTCACAGCCAGATGGCGGCGGTCCTTCAGCGCCAGGCCGTGGCTTTTCGGCTGGGGCTGGGCGGTGTCAGCCGCGCGGGGTGTGCGCGACTCCAATTTTGTTTCCGGCATGGCGGTTCCTCCCCTGCTTGTTTACAATGGTAATGTATGCAGGCGGAGGGGAAAGTAGAACCGGGCTGAGGGGCTTTGGCCGTTTACCCCTCGATTACCTCAAACATCTCCCGCGCAACGTCCTTGCCCTTCTGCTCGACGTCGGAGAGGACGCGGATCTTGACGGGCCGGTTGCCGAAGGTGACCTCGATGATGTCGCCGATCTTGACCGTGTAGCTGGCCTTGGCGGGCTTGCCGTTGACCAGCACGCGCCCGGCGTCGGCGACCTCATTGGCGAGGGTGCGGCGCTTGATGACGCGGCTGACCTTTAAATATTTGTCCAGACGCATGATTTTTCCTTTCACTCATACAAAACCGCCCCGTCGCAGGCTGTGACGGGGCGGACCGGGTTCCGTTTTAAGTTACTGAACGGCGTCCTTCAGAGCCTTGCCGGCTTTGAAGGCGGGCAGCTTGGAAGCCTCGATGGTGATCTCGGCGCCGGTCTGGGGGTTGCGGCCCTTGCGCTCGGGGCGCTCGCGGACCTCAAAGGTGCCAAAGCCGACCAGCGTGACCTTGTCGCCGTCCTTCAGGGCAGCGGTGATGGCGTTCAGGGCGCTGTTGACAGCAGCCTCGGCATCCTTCTTGGTCAGGTTCGCATCGTTCGCAACAGCGGCGATCAGTTCAACTTTCGTCATAGTATTGTACCTCCAAAGTATTATATCAGCAAAAAGCGGCTGCGGAAATCTCCGTCCGCTCGGCTCACTTCTTAGCTCTCCTGGTTTTCCGCGCGGCCTGTATGCTCTGCAAGGAACGCGGCATTGCGCTTCTGCAGCGCCTGCTCGGGGTCAACACCCGCCTGGCGCGCCAGCGCGGCAGCGGTAAACAGCAGCTCTCCCACTGCCTGCTCCGCCACGGCCTTGTCCGCGGCGGAGACGGCGGTCTCGGCTGCGGCGGCGATGTCCGCGGGTGCGGCTGCTGTTTCCACGCCGCAGCGGGCTGCGCGCTTTTGCAGCTTAGCGGCACGCATCAGCGCAGGCAGCGCACCGGGCACGCTCTCCAGGTCATCGGCCAGTGTCAGGCGGCCCTTTTCCTTATTCTTGAGCGAATCCCAGTCTTTTATGCTCTCGTCCCCACGAAAAATGTGCGGATGGCGGTCAATCAGCTTGCGGCAGACGCCGTCGCAGACCTCTGCAAAGGTGAAATGCCCGGCCTCCCGCTCGATCTGCGCATGAAAGACGACCTGCATCAGCACGTCCCCCAGCTCCTCACACAGGAGTTCCGGGTCGTCGAGGTCAATGGCATCCACAGCCTCGTAGGCTTCCTCCAGAAAATTCATCCGGATGGACCGGTGCGTCTGCACCTTGTCCCACGGGCAGCCGTTGTCCGGGTCACGCAGGATCGCAATGATCGCGGTCAGATCGTCCGCCGTGTAGTGCTGTTTTTCAGGGTATGCGTTCATAGACCTCTCCGCTTGGGCAGAAATGCAATACGCTTCATTTTACACATATCGCAGGATTTGTCAAGTGTTGGCAGCGTTTCTCCTGCAAAAGTTTCGTTCTGCCGTATTTTACAGCTGAGCACCACAGTGGTTGCAGAACAGGGCGTCGCCGTCGACCTCGGCCTTGCAGACGGGGCAGGTCTTGGTCTCGCCGCGCAGCTGGATGGGTTCTTCCTCGATTTCCTCGTCCTCGGCGGGGGCTGCCTCGGGCTCGGTGTTCTCGGCGGTCTCCTGGGCCTCGACCTCAGCGCGCTCATCCTCGGTCATGTTGGCCTTGATCTCCTCAATGGCCTTCTCGACCTCGGCCACGGCATCGATATACTTCTCGACCAGGGCGGGGTTCTCCTCACCGGCCTTGTGCAGGCTGTAGACCAATGCGCCGAGCTGACGCTGCGCCTTGGACAGGCGCGCCTGCTGGTTCAGAAGATCCAGCTTGTTCTTACCCTTATCTGCCAGATCCTGTGCGGTCTTTTTGGCGGAATCCACCAACTGCAGACCCTGCTCCTTCAGCATCTCAATATCCAGTTCAAACATAGTTAAGCACCTCTTTCTTTAGCCCTGTCGCGGCAGTTCTGCCGTGCGATTTAGGTCTATTATAGCCCATTGCGGTGCGGTTTGCAACGCGCAAATGTATATTTTCCGTGAATTGTGCGGGATTATTTGCCGATAAACTCCCGCAACATGCTGTTTTGAGGCACCAGCTCGGTGCCAAGCGCCGGGAACGCCGCAAATTTTTCCCGCAGGGCGGCCAATTGGCGCGCTTGGGTGGCGGTCAGCGCCGGGTCTGCCGGCATGGCGTCCAGCACGGTACGCCACAGGCAGACCTCGTAGGTATGGGTCGTGTCCAGCAGGAGATTGGCGCGGGGCTTGTAGGGCTTGATATAGCGGTCCTCGCCCGCGCAGACGTGGCCCCACAGCCCCAGCGTGAACGCTGCGCCGTGGCCGCGGAACAGGCAGTCCCGCACCAGACGGCGTGCCAGGCGGATGTCCCGCGTGGCCAGGCAGCGCGCGTCGCGGCTGTCGGCGTATTCCTCCCGCAGACCCGCGTACAGGCAGAGTGCTGCATCTTCGGGCAGCTCCTCGGTCAGGGCGGGGTTCAGTGCGTGCAGTCCCTCGATGATGACCACGCCGTCCCGCGCGTCGATGCGCTGGGTGCCGCTGGGCCGCTGAATCGTGAAATCAAACACAGGTGCGTCACAAATGCCCGTTTTGTACAGTGCCTTCAGGCAGGCGTGCAGCCTTTCAAGGTCAAGCGCCTCCAGGCTCTCGTAGTCGTCGCTGCCGTCCGGGTGCTTGGGGTATTTCCCTTCCCCGATGTAGAAATCGTCAAGGCTGATGACCTGGCTGCGGTGCCCGCGGGCGGCGATAGCGTCAGCGATCTTGTGCGCGGACGTCGTCTTGCCTGCGGCGGACGGACCGGTCAGCATGACAATGCGCTGCCCCGCGGCCAGCACCTCGTCCGCAATGCTCTCGATCTGGTCATGGTAGTGGGCCTCGCTCAGAGCGGCCAGCTCCTGCGGGCGGCGGGCCGCCAGCGCGACGAGGTCACGGCTGACGAAGCGTTTGCGATGTGTAACGTGCATAGAAATCCTCCACGGCCTTTTTGCGGTCCAGCAGTTCCGCAAAGCGGTCAATGTATTCTGTCGGATACTTGAAGTTGAAGATACGCTCGATCTTGCCGCGGCGCTGCCCCGGAATGACGAGTTTGGTGGAGCCGCCCGCACCGGCGGACAGAATCGTGTGGACCTCCTCCATTATATAAATATTGTAGAGGCACTCGAAACCGGGCTTGGCCCAGCCGATGTTTTCCAGATTTTGCAGCGTGCCCTTCTGGCGGTACATATAGTACGGACGGTAACCGGCGTCGGCCAGCAGGCTGCATTTGCCGAGCATGGCGGCCACATCGGCGTAGTCGGCAGCGCGGTGCTCCACGACGATGTTGGACGCGCGCTTGAGGGTCAGCGTGTGGACCGTGATGTTTTCGGGGTCCAGCGCGATGGCCTGACGCAGGCTGGCCTCAAAGCCCTCGACGGTATCCCCCGGCAGACCCGCGATCAGATCCATGTTGATGTTTTTGTGCCCTGCCGCGCGGGCCGCCGCAAAGCAGTCAATGATGTCCTGCGCGGTGTGACGGCGCCCGATGTTCTGCAGCACCTGATCCGAAAAGGTCTGCGGATTGATAGAAATGCGTGTAGCACCGTATTTTTTGATGATGCGCAGTTTCTCTGCGTCGGTGCAGTCGGGGCGGCCCGCCTCGACGGTGTACTCGTCCAGCTTCGCCAAATCAAACGTTTTGGCAATGTGGGACATAAGCTGCTCGAGCTGCGCGGCGGACAAACTCGTCGGCGTACCGCCGCCGATGTAGAACGTGCGGATATGCAGCCCGCAGTGGTCCGCGGTCTCGCGGATAGCGGTCAGCTCCGCGCAGAGCTTGTCCACATAGGGCTGGACGAGGGCGCGGGTCGCCTTGTCCCCCACCGTGCGGGAGACAAAGCTGCAATAGCTGCACCGCGTCGGGCAGAACGGGATGCCCGCGTATACGCTGCAATCCATCGGGTCAGCGGCGTCCAGCACCGGCTTCTGCAGGTCGGCAATGCCGAGGGCCAGCGCGAATTTCTCCGGTGTGCAGGCAAAGTGGTCAAGGAACCGTGCGCGGATCTCATCCTCTGTGGCACCGCTTGCGCGCATGTCGTGAATGATGCGCACCGGGCGTACGCCGGTCATCATGCCCCAGGACGGTGTGCTGCCGGTGGCCTCCCCCAGCAGCGTGTACAAAAGGCGGCAGAGCGTGTACTCGGGGTCTGCGCCTTGCGGGCGCAGGGCGATCTTCCAGTATAGCCTGCCGTGCAGGCGCAGCAGGATCGTGTCGGTGCAGAGATGGCTCTGTGCCAGCACAAAATCACTGTCCTGCGGCAGATTTTCTGCCTTCTCTGCGTCGGGGAAAAACAGCCGTGCGGTGTGTTCGGCCTCATAGCCCGCTGCGGGGCCGCGTAAAATAATCTGCATTAGTACCATGCCCCATTCATGTAAGGATTGGTGCTGCGCTCCTGCCCGAGGGTGGAAAAGCCCTCATGTCCGGGCAGGACTTTTGTTGCATCCGGCAGCGGCAGCTCTGCCAGCAGGGACAGGCTTTTTGCCATCTCCTGCATGCTGCCGCCGGGGAAATCCGTCCGCCCGCAGGAGCCTGCAAACAGCGTGTCACCGCTGAACAGCAGCCCGTAGCAGGACAGGCAGACGCCGCCCCCGGTGTGGCCGGGCGTGTGATAGATTTTAAACGTCAGCTCATCGATGGTAAGCTCGTCGTTCGCGGGCCAGTTGTCGGTGAGGACGTCGGGCGTCAGCGGCAGCAGCTGGCTGCCCTGCGCGTCAACCGGGTCCATATAGACCTTGCAGCCCGTCGCCTTTTTCAGCGCGGCCACCGCGCCGACATGGTCATAGTGGCCGTGGGTCAGCAGGATGTGCGTCAGCGTCGCGCCGGCCTCGTCGAGCGCCTTCAGATAGACGCCCGGCTCGGCGGCGGCATCAATCAGGATGCCGTGCTTCGCGTTGGTGATAATTAAAAAGGTATTCGTGTACAGCGGCGCAACGCCGTGGATATGCTGGATGTTCATTGCGTCCTCCCTTGAATTTTCCTTACTTTTTCCACTCGTCGGTGTCGATGACGATGGTGACGGGGCCGTCGTTCACAAGGTCGATCTTCATGTCCGCGCCGAACTCCCCGTGCTGCAGGTCTTTAAGGCCCTGATGGCTCATCTCCTCGAGGAATTTTTCATAGCACGGCACGGCCAGCTCGCCCTTGGCGGCATGGATGAAGCTCGGGCGTTTGCCCCTGGACGTATCACCGTAGAGCGTGAAGTTGGAGACGACGAGTGCCGAATAGCCCAACTCGACGGCGCTGCGGTTCAGCTTGCCGTCCTCGTCCTCAAAAATGCGCAGGTGGGCGCATTTTTCGGCCAGCTTGGGCACAATGGCACTGTCGTCGGTATCGCGCACGCCCAGCAGGATGACAAGGCCAGGCCCGATGGCCCGGGGCTCGCCCCCGTTGACGGTAACGCTTGCGCGGGTGACGCGCTGGATGACTGCTCGCATAGGTAGTTGCTCCTTTTCAAAATCAGCTGCACTGTAGGGGCCGGGCATGCCCGGCCCTGCCGTGAAAGGCAAACGAACGTCTGCCATACAGTTGCGGGCCGCACATGTGCGGCCCCTACATGCCTCCGGCCGTTTCAGTTCCTCGTCACGCTCACAACGTCCTTGATCTTTTTCAGTCTTGCCACGACGCTGTTCAGGTGCTCGGTGTTGGTGATGCCGACGGTCACGCCCATGCGGGCGCGGCCCTGCTCGGCGGCGCGAGCCGTCAGAGAGTAGATCGGCACGCGCATATCGCCCAGTGCCAGTGCCACGTCAGAGACGAGGTTTGCGCGGTCCATGCAAACAATATCCAACGTAGCCTTGTAGTTTTCCTTCTCCGCCTGGTCCCAGTAGGCGCGGACCCAGCGGTCTGCGTTCTCGGGGTGGCGCATACTCTCGCGGGCGTTGGCGCAGTCACGCTTGTGGATAGACACACCGAAGCCGCGGGTGACAAAGCCGATGATCTCATCGCCCGGCAGCGGAGAGCAGCACTTGGCGAACTTGATGGGGCAGTTGTCGATGCCCTCGACGATGACGCCGTCGGAGGAATGCATCCGCTTGAGCTCCACCGTGACCGGCTTCGGCTCGGTAGCCTGCAGCTTGGTGTACTCCTCCTTGAGCTTGGGCAGCATGCGGGAGATCTGCAGGCCTCCGTAGCCGATGGCCGCGTACATTTCCTCCACGCTGTTGCAGCGGTTGCGGCGGGCCAGCGCCTCCATAAAGACATCGTGCTGCTCGTCGGTCAGCGTCATGAGGTTGCGGCGCATCTCGCGCTCAAGCGCGTCGCGGCCCTCCTGAATATTTTCCTCTCTGCGTTCCTTTTTGAACCAGTTGCGGATCTTGTTCTTGGCTTCGCTCGTCTTGACGATGTTGAGCCAGTCGCGGCTGGGGCCGCGGTTCTCGGAGCCGGTGATGATCTCAATAATTTCGCCGGTCTGGACCTTGTGGTCGATGGGCACGATGCGGTTATTGACCTTCGCACCGATCATTCTGTTGCCGACAGCAGAGTGGATCGCGTAGGCGAAGTCGATGGCCGTCGCGCCCGCGGGCAGGTTGATGACGTCGCCGCGCGGCGTGAAGGCGAACACTTCCTCGGGCAGCAGGTCGCTCTTGATGTCGCTGAGCAAATCCGTGGCGTCAGCGCTGGAGCGCTGGCTTTCCAACAGCTGGCGCACCCAGGCCAGGCGCTCGTCCAGCTTGTCGTTGCTGCCCGTGATACCGGCCTTGTACTTCCAGTGCGCGGCGATGCCGTACTCCGCCATGCGGTCCATGTCCCAGGTGCGGATCTGCACCTCAAACGGGATGGCCTCGCGTCCGATGACCGTTGTGTGCAGGGACTGGTAGCCGTTGGGCTTCGGGGTCGAGATGTAGTCCTTGAAGCGGTTGGGCAGCGGGTGGTACATATCGTGGATCAGCCCCAGCGCGGTATAGCACTCGGGGACGTTGTCGAGGATGATACGCACAGCGTAAATGTCATAAATTTCCTCGAAATCCTTATTCTGCATATACATCTTGCGGTAAATGCCGTAGATGCTCTTGACGCGGTGGCGGATGGTCGCCTTCTGGATGCCGTTTTCGGACAGGTGCCTGGCAATCGTATGGCAGACCTGATGCAGGAACTCGTCGCCGTGCTTATTCAGCAGGTCGCGGATCGTCTCATAGCCGACAGGGTCAAGGTAGTGCAGACTGCGGTCCTCGAGCTCCTCCTTGATGTTGGAAATTCCGAGGCGGTGCGCGATGGGGGCATAGACCTCCATCGTTTCCAGTGCCTTGTCGCGGCGCTTCTGCTCGGGCCAGGCGTCGCCGGTGCGCATATTGTGCAGTCTGTCGCACAATTTTATAATCATAACGCGGACATCCTGGCTCATGGCCAGCAGCATCTTGCGCAGGTTCTCGGCCTGACGGTCCTCGACATTCGAGAACTTGATCTGGGTCAGCTTGGTGACGCCGTCAACGAGCAGCGCGACCTCGGGGCCGAACTTCTGCTTGATCTCGGCCACCGTGACCGGCGTGTCCTCGGCCACATCGTGCATGAGGGCCGCGGCAATGCTCTCGCTGTCCATGCCCAGCTCCACCAAAATCTGCGCCACCGAAAGCGGGTGACAGATGTACGGCTCGCCGCTGCGGCGGCGCTGCTCACCGTGGGCCTTTTCGGCCAGCGCGTAGGCACGGTCGATCATAGCAAAATCATAGGGACGGCCGCTGTCAACCAGACTCTTTTTCAGATCGTCATAGGTGATGGGCATTTTTACTTCTTGCACGTTTGTGTTTTCCATAGTCCGTTCCCCTCTCCGTTTTCTATCTGTCTTGCACAGCGCTTTTTCGGGCATTCTGTAGGGGCGAGCATTGCTCGCCCGCAGGTCACTTGCCATGGGCACAGTCTTCCCGAAAAGGCGCTGTTGTTTTCAGACTGCCGGGCGGGCAATGCCCGTCCCTACATGTGCAGCAGGGCGCTCATGCCTGTTTTGCCAGCTCCGCCAGCTTTTGCAGCACCGGCGCACTGGCCAGGTCCTGCTTGGCCGTCACGGGCACGGGCAGCCAGCGGCCCTCCTGCTCCTCAATCAGGCCAAGCTCCTGCAGTGCCGTCAGGCTTGCCAGCGTCTTGCCGGTGTTCTGCGGCCCCTCCGCCGCAAAAACCGGCTGCAGATCCGCGGCTGCCACATGCCCGCCGCGGATACGTCGGTAGAGCGATACCGTGTCGGCGCGGGCCGGCAGCAGCGCGGCGGCGCGGGCCGCGTCGAGGCTGCCGCCGGTGCGGAACGCCTCAAACCACGCGGCCTGTTCACTGGGAGTATTGCCCAACTCCGCAGGGCGGATAGCCTTGAGGTGTGCGGACACCATCGGCCCGCTGCGCCCGTTGAAGATCGAGACCTCGAGCGCAGCCTCCACCTCACTGCCGACGGGATAGGCAAACGCCTGCGGCGCAATGCCGAAGCTCGACGCAAACAGCGTGTCGCTGCCCTGCCGCAGCCGGATGCGGGTGTGGCGGCCCTCCGCGCCCATCGGCCAGATGCTGTCCACAAAGGCATGCTGCACCAGCAGCACGGGCGTGGGGTTCTCGCGGCCAAAGGGTGCCAGCCGGGCCAGCTCGCCGACGTTTTCCAGATTCAGCTCGCCCAGCGTGGCGGCGGCGTCCAGCCGCAGGCTGACGGCCTCGGGCGGGGCAGCGTGGGCCGCGGCCCAGGCGTTGATGTTCTGCCGGAACGCGGCAAGATTTTCTTCCTCTATCTCAACGCCCGCCGCGGCGGCGTGGCCGCCGAACCGCGTCAGATACTGTGCGCAGTCGGCGAGCGCACTGTGCAGGTCGAACGGGTCCGGTGCGCGCCCGCTGCCGCGGCCCTCGCCCTCGTGCATCGAGATGACGATGACCGGGCGGCTGAACCGCTCCATGAGCCGCGCCGCCACGATGCCGATGACGCCGGGGTGCCAATCCTCGCCGCTGACAACGAGCACGCGGTCCCGGGTGCGGGCGGGGTCGGCCTCCAACGCCTGCAAAGCAGCAGCAAAGACCTGCTGTTCGGTCTGCTGGCGCTCGGTGTTGATCTCGGCCAGGCGTTCAGCTATGCCGGTGGCCTGATCCTCGTCGCCGCAGAGCAGCAGCTTGAGCGCTACCGCGGCGTTGTCCATGCGGCCCGCAGCGTTCAGGCGCGGGGCCAAACTGTAGCTGACCGTGTCCGCCGTGACGGGCTTGCCGCCGCAGCCGGCGCTCTCCAAAAGCGCGTGCAGGCCGGGGCGCATCGTGTCCTGCAAAAGGGACAGACCCTCGCGAACAATCGTGCGGTTCTCCCCCACCAGCGGCATGACGTCGGCCACCGTGCCCAGCGCCGCCAGCTCGCCGTACATTTCCAACAGCTCGGCGGGGTCGCAGCCCTCGAGCGCGGCACAGAGCTTGAACGCCACGCCCGCGCCGCACAGATCCTTGAACGGGCTTTCGTCGTCGGGGCGCTTGGGGTCGACAACGGCGATGGCGTCTGGCAGCGTGTCGCCCGGCAGGTGGTGATCCGTGATGATGAGGTCAAGGCCCAGCTCCTTTGCGCAGGCGGCCTCCTCGACGGCGGAAATGCCGTTGTCTACCGTCACGACGAGCTTGAAGCCCTTGGACGCCAGTGATTCCAGCGCCGCGCGTGTCAGACCGTAGCCGGAGCCGCGGGTAGGCAGCTTGCAGCGGACGTGTGCGCCCTGGCTGGTGAGACATTCGTACAAAATGGCCGTGGCCGAGATGCCATCGACGTCATAGTCACCGTAGATGACCATGAGCTCCTCATTTTCGATGGCCTCCTGGATACGGACGACAGCCTTGTCCATATCAGTGAGCAGGAACGGGTCGCTCAGCGGTTCGCCCTGGCCCAGCAGGGCCTGCGCAGCGGCGGGGTCCGTGCAGCCGCGGGCGGCCAGCACCCGGCGCAGCAGTACGCCGCACCCGGCCCCGGCCAGCGAGGTTTCCGCCGCGGGGTCCGCCTTTTTCAGTTGCCACGCAGGGTAATTCATACAGTTTAGCTCCTTGTGTTAAAATCAGCTTCAAAATCGTGGGTCAGGCCATCCTGCCGCAGCATAGCCTCCAGCGTGTCGATCTCGGTGGAAACGTCCATGCTGACGTCCTGCAGAAGGGTGTCGTACAGCTTTTCATACGCTTGGTTCAGCGTGTGCAGGATGCCGGTGATGTCGCGGCGAATCTCCGCCGCATTCGCGCTGTCCGTATCGCCCAGGCCCTGCGCCGTGTCCAGCAGCTTGCGGGTCGTTGGCAGGTAGTACTCCCGGAAGCGGCGCACGCGGTTCAGCTGCTCCGGGTGGTTGTGGACAAAGCCCATGATCGACGCGCAGGTTTTCTGCATTGCGGCAAGCTCTTCGTCCGCATCGGTGCCCAGCTTGCCGCGGCAGACTTTTAAGTAGTTCAAAAAGTCCATGCCCTCGCGGCGGAACTGTTCGGCATCGGTCAGGGGTTCGGCAGGCTCGGCCTGCGGCGCTGCGGCAGGCTTTGCCGCCGTCGGCATGAGCGAATCGTCCAGGTAAAGCGTGCTGTAATCGTCGGAAATGGCGGCATTGGGCAGGTCGCCGCTGCCGACAGCCCTCGTCACAGTGGCATAGGCTGTTTCCTGCTTGATCTGCGCCTTGCGGGCCAGCGACGGCAGGTCGCAGGTCCAGTCATTGGCGGCGCGCAGCAACCTGCGCAGGCGGCTGAAATAGGTCATCTGCTTCGTGCCCACAACGGCCATAAAGAGAAAGCCCAGCGTGACCGGCGTGAATACCCCAAACAAAATCGGGATAGCCATAAATTCATCGTGGGTCAGCCCCAGCGGCCCCGCACCGACGGCGGTCAGGATGCCCATGACGAGCGCCGTGATGCCGAAGCAGCCCGTGAAGGTCCAGCCGACCGCCGTCAGCGCAACGCCGACAGACTGGCCGCCGTTTTTCCATTTGCGCTCCAGACGGCGCTTCCATGCGGAAAAGCTGTCGGGCTGCGGCCTGCTCATGGCATCGCCCGCCTGTGCAAGGGCGTCTGCAATGCTGCCCAGCACCGACGAGCCGATTTTGCTGCCCGCCTCAACGGCGCTGTCCAGCATATCGCCGAAGTCGTAGTGATCGTATTGATATTTGGGAGTTTTGTTGTCAGGCATTTGGTTGTCCAATCTGTTGTCTCTGCATGTAGGGGCCGGACGCATCAGTCCGTCATCGGTCCCCAATTCTTCATCAGCTCGGCGGCGCAGCGCACACCATCGACGGCGGCGGTCATGATGCCGCCCGCGTAGCCCGCACCCTCGCCGCAGGGGTAAAGCCCGGCCAGGCCGGTGCATTGCAGGTTTTCTTTATCGCGCAGCAGGCGCACGGGGCTGCTGGTGCGGGTCTCCAGACCCGTCAGCACGGCGTCGGGGGCGCGATAGGCCGCCAGCTTGCGGCCAAAGGCGGTCAATCCCTCGCGCAGGGCACCGCTCAAATCCTCGGGCAGCAGGCTGCCGAGGTCGCAGGGCGTCACACCGCGCGGGTAGGTCGGCTGCACCGCCCCCAGCTCGAGCGCACCGCGCCCGGCCAGAAAGCTGCCGACGGTCTCCGCCGAGGCAAGATAATTCCCGCCGCCCGCGCGGTAAGCGGCCTGCTCCAGCCGACGCTGGAACGCGACGGCCTTCGCCGGGTCGTTGCCAAAGTCGCCGCCGTCCACACTGACGACCACCGCCGCGTTGGCGTTGCGGCCATCGCGGGCGTGCAGGCTCATGCCGTTGGTGACAACGCCGCCCGCCTCGCTGGCGGCGGCGCAGACCGTGCCGCCCGGGCACATGCAGAAGGTGTAAACGCACCGCCCGCCGGAGACGTGCTGGCTCAACTGGTACTCCCCCTTCGGCAGCGCCGGGTGACCCGCCGCGGCGTGGTAGAGGCTTTTGTCGATCTCGGTCTGCAGGTGCTCGGCGCGGAAGCCGACGGAGAACGGCTTGCATTCCAGCGGCAGAGCCAGGCCGTGCAGCATGGCAAACGTATCCCGTGCGCTGTGGCCGACAGCAAGGATCAGCTGTTCACAGGGCACAGGGCCTGCTGTCGTCTCGATGCCGGTCAGCGCACCGTTCCGGGTGTGCAGGCCGGTCAGCGCCGTGTTGAACCGCACCTCGCCGCCCAGAGCCTCGATCTCGCCGCGGATGCTGCGGATGACGCCGCGCAGCAGGTCGGTGCCGACGTGGGGCTTCTGCCGCCACGCAATGTCGGCGGGCGCGCCGTGGTCAAGGAACGCCCCTGTCACGAACGCGCACAGCGGGTCACCGACGCGGGTCGTCAGCTTGCCGTCCGAGAAGGTGCCCGCGCCGCCCTCACCAAACTGAATGTTGGCGTTGGGGTCCAGTGTGCCGGTTTTCTCAAAATGCTCGACGGCCCGAATCCGTTCGTCCAGCGCGGGGCCGCGCTCGAGCACCAGCGGGCGGTAGCCTCTGCGGGCCAGCAGCAGCGCCGCGAACAGGCCCGCCGGGCCAAGACCGACGACCACTGGGCGATGAGTCAGCGGCGTTTTCCCCGTTGTAAAGTCGAATTTCGGCGGCTGTGTATAACAGACACAGGGCGAGGCCCCGGCCAATGCCGATTCCTCACCCTCGTCCTTGAGTGTGACTGCGATGGTGTAGACAAGCACCGGCGTACCGTGCCGGGCGTCCACGCTGAGTTTTGCCACACCGCAGTGCGCCGCCCTGCGGGCGGGCACGCGGAGAATGGCCAGTGCCTTCGCCGCTGCCTCGGCGTCCGGGTCGGGGCAGGTCAGCGGCAGGCGGATGTTGCGGACTAAAAGCATAGATAAGGTTCCTTAAACGATGGTATTTTGTATGCGCCATGTAGGGGCCGGACATGTCCGGCCCTCGGCTTTCCCGTTATAGCGCGGTTTCCCGTAGGCTGCGGGTCGGGCATGCCCGGCCCCTACTGCGTCGCGTTACTTCGACGTGACCTCGCACTGGACCGTATAGCTGCCGGTGGCAAAAATACGGCTGGACGACGGGATCTGGATGCTGACGGCAATCGTCTGCTGGCCGACGGTCAGGTTCAGGCTCTGGCAGTCGATCTGCGCGACGATGCTGTCGGCGGACAGCTTCTCGATTTCATCCGCCGGGCCGTAAAGCGTCACACCGCTGACGATGCTGGACAAGATCTGCAGCTCATAGTTGCTGGGCACGTTGATGGCGCGGATGTTCGAGACGTTCAGCTTTGTCGAGGCCATCTCCGACGTGTCAAAGTCCAGCGTGACGTTCGTGACGCCGTCCAGCGAGACGATGCCCGCGGGCAGCTCGATAAGGCGCTGGTAGTCGCGGCCCGGCTCAAACTCACGGGCCAGGTCAAAGTCCGTCACGGTCAGGGCCTCCAAGGCGCTGATCGTGCGGGCAGGACCGGCCACGCACAAGGTCTGCTGGCTCAGCGAATAGTGCAGGCTCTCGACGTCGAAGCCGTTCGGCGCGCCGATGAAGTCCACCTTCAACGGCAGCTCCCGCACCTGATAGACCGTCAGCGTGACGTTGGCGGAGTCGCTCTCCATCGAGATATACTGCGGCGTGAAGGCGTTGCCCTCCTCGTCGCGAAGCTCCAGCGTAGCAGGCACCGTCGTGGTGTCGGCCAGCTCGCCGTCCATCTGGACCGGGGCGACGATGCTGGACACCTGATCCAGCTCGCTCGTCGGGCCGCGCAGCGTGATCTCGGCGGGCACGGCGGTGGTCTTGTTCAGCATATAGCCGCTGGAGATCGTCACTGCGGAGGCGTCCACCGTGACGGGAACGGTCTTTTCGCTGACCTCGTCAAAGACGACGTCGATGGTGCTCGGGCTTTCCACCGTACACTCAATGTCGCCGGGGAAGTCTGTTGTGTTCGTCACACGGGCCTGCAGGCGCAGCGTGACCTTGCCCGCGCCGCTGACACCGGCGTAGCTTGGGTAGACCATGATGTCGGCGCTGCGGATGTTGCCGATGATCGTGCTGTTGCCCTCGACTTTTACGGTCACGCCCTCAATGTCGGGTTTTTCCACAATGTCCAGACCTTGGGCCGTGTAGGTAGACGCGCCGCTCGTGTAGTTGATCGGCACGCCGGTCACCGTCGTGGAGCCCTGGGGGTCGATGTAGACCGTAACGATGATCCACATGGCAAAGCCCATGATGATTGCCAGAACGGCGGAAAACACCGGGTTATTCCAGATCGTGCGCGGGCCCTTGGGCGCGGCGCCGTTCAGCCCCGGCGCGAGAGGGTTATTCGGGTTTGCCATGGTTCAGTGCGCCTCCCTTGCGCATCAGCTTTTGCAGCGGCGAGATATTGGCCTCCTCGTCCTCGGCGGGGGGAACGATCTCCTCCTGCAGAAGGTTGAAGAGGTTCTGGCGGTCCAGGCGGCGGATGAGCACGCCGTTCTTCGCCATCGAGATGATGCCGGTCTCCTCGCTGACGATGACGACGATGGCGTCGGAGTTCTCGCTCATGCCGAGGCCCGCGCGGTGGCGGGTGCCCATGTCCTTGCCCATCTCGAGGTTGTTGGACAGCGGCAGCACGCAGCCCGCCGCCACAATGACGCCGTCGCGGATGACGACAGCGCCGTCGTGCAGGGGCGTGCCCTCATAGAAGATCGTGCCGAGCATTTCGGGGATGACATCGGCGTGCATCGGCGTACCGGTGCGAATGATCTCATCCAGATTATTGTTGCGCTCCAGCACCATCAGCGCGCCGGTGCGCGTGTCGGACAGCTGCTCCGCCGCGTCGCAGATGGCCACAACGGCGCTCTGCCACGCGCCGCGCAGCGACGGGTCACTGCGGCGGTTCCCGACCAGAAGGTTGGCCCACATTGTGGACTGACCCATGCGCTCGAGCGTGCGACGCAGCTCCGGCTGGAAGATGACGACGGCGGCCATAAAGCCGATGGTGATGACGTTGTTGAGCACCCAGGTGACGGTTTTCAGGTTGAGCATGACGGCCAGACCGTAGAAAACCAGAATCAGGATGATGCCCTTGACCAGCTGGCCCGCGCGGGATTTGCGCGCGAATTGCAGCAGCTGGTAAAAGACAAAGGAGATAATAAGGATGTCCAGCGTATCGGACAGCGGGTCAAATGTACGCAGGCTGCTTAAAACGGCATTGAACATCTGGTTGGGCAGCATGGGCACCGCAGCCCCCTTTCTGGGTCAAAATAGGCATTAGAACAGGTATAGAGGCCGGGCATGCCCGGCCCGCAGGTTTCCCGCAAACGGACGCACATGGCAAAGCCGCGGGCGGGACATGTCCCGCCTTCGCCGGGAGGCTGACAAAATCACTCGATCAGCGCCACCGCATGGGCGGCAATGCCGAGGCCCTCGCCGGTGAAGCCGAGGTGTTCCTCCGTCGTGGCCTTGACGCTGACGGCGTCCACGGGCAGACCGAAGGCGTCGGCAATGTTCCGGCGCATGGCCGGGATATGCGGGGCCAGCTTCGGGCGCTGGCAGAGGATCGTGGCGTCGATGTTGCCGACCTTATAGCCGTGCTCGGCGATGATGCGGGCGACCTCGCGGGTCAGGGCCAGCGAGTCCGCGCCCTTGTAGGCGGGGTCGTTATCCGGGAAGTGCTGGCCAATGTCGCCCAGCGCCGCCGCGCCCAGCACAGCGTCCATTACGGCGTGCAGCAGCACATCCGCGTCGGAGTGGCCGAGCAGGCCCTTCTCATACGGGATCTCCACGCCGCCCATAATGAGCTTGCGATCCTCCACTAAGCGGTGAACGTCGTATCCGTGACCAATGCGCATGGTTTTCTCCTTTTGCAGATCTTCTTTTGTAGTGATTTTATAGTTGGCGTAATCGCCCTCGGTCAGCCTGACGGGCAGACCGGCCAGCTCAAACAGGCTGCAATCATCGGTGACAAGGCTGGCTTTTTCCCCCGTGACGGCGGCAAGCGCCTGGGTGTAGCGTGCGCGGCGGAAGCACTGCGGCGTCTGCACGGCGTAGAGCGTGGCGCGGTCCGGCGTGTCCAGCACGCGGCCCGACGGGTCTGCGACCTTCACCGTATCCTTGACGGGCACTGCGGGCGCGGCTGCGCCGGTCTCGGCGGCAGCGGTCAGTGCGGCGGTGATGACGCTCTCGCTGACAAAGGGGCGGGCGGCGTCGTGGATGGCAACAAGCTCGCCCGACGCCGCGGCCAGACCGTTGCGCACGCTGTCGGCGCGGGTCGCACCGCCCTGTACGACGGCGCAGGGCTTGGGACAGGCGGCGGCGATGGCCTCGCAGGCGGCGCGGTTGCCGCCGCAGACCAGCACAAGCTGGGTAATTGCCGGGTGCGCAGCCAGTGCGGCACAGCTTGTCTCCAGCACGGTGCGGCCATCCGGCAGACGGTAGCTCAATTTGTCAAAGCCCATACGGCGGGATGCCCCTGCCGCCACCACAATGGCGGTCACGGCGGGAAGATTCGGTTGTGCCATGGGCACACTGCCCCCTTTACCTATTTATAATAAACATTATACAGGGTTATGCCAAGAAAATCCACTAAAATCAGGATGATTTTTTTGTGAGAATAAAAAAATATCGCATTCTCCGCAGGGGCCGGGCACACCCGGCCCCTGCGGAAAACGCGATTTTGCGGAAAGGCCGCGGGCGGGACATCTCCCACCCCCTACCGTGCGGCAGGATCTTCCGTCACCGGCAGCACCAGCACCGCCTTTGCCCCGCGCGGTGCGTTCCGGGCAAAGGCCGCCGTGCCGCCGTGGGCGTGGATGATCTGCTCGACGACGTGCAGACCCAGAATGTGGGGCGTATTCTCCCCCGCTTCACCGGTCTGCAGGGCGTGCAGCACGGCGGGCGGGTAGCCCGCGCCGTCGTCGGCTATCGTGATCCTCAGTGTTTTTCCTGTGCGCACCGCGGAAAGCTGCACCTGCACGAGGCCGGGGTTGTGGCAGGCCGCATTGTGCAGCAGGTTTTCCACTGCGCGGGCCAGCAGCGCGGCGTCCGCGTCCAGAATCGCCTTGTCGGCGTCGGGTGCAATTTCCAACGCCACCGTGCAGCTGGCCGCCAGCGGGCTGTCACAGAACTCGGCGGCCAGCCTGCGCAGCAGCGGTCCGGCCTGGGTCGGTTGGCAGCGCAGCGGCTGTGCGCCGTATTGCAGCTTGCTGGTCAGGTTCAGATCCTCGATCAAAGCGCGCAGCTTCTCGCTCTGGGTGCGGATGCCGCACGCCTTCTGCCGCGCCGCGGCGGGCAGGGCGGTGTCCTGCTCGAGTTGCTCGGCCCAGCCCAGAATCAGCGCCAGCGGTGTGCGCACATCATGGCTGACCCCCGCGATCCAACTTGTGCGGGCATCGTCCCGCCGGGCGATGATCTCATTGCGGCGGCGCAGCTGCTCACTCGTGCGGTTGACCGTGTCGGCCAGCTCCCCCGCAAAACCGTCTGTCGGCAGCCGGATCGTACCGCCATCGGCTACGGTGGCCAGTCCTGCGGCAATCGTCTGCAAGCGCCGCGCACCGCGCCAGCTGAACAGCAGACAACATGCAGCTGGCACACCCAGCAGCAGCGCCAGCGCGGGCAGCATACCCGCTGCCATGGCGTTCATAAGCTGCGCATTGTTGTAAATATTGCACCTCCAGACCGAACCGCGCGGCATGGCGGCCACAAACAGGCCGTAGTCTGCCGTCCAGCAGAACACCGGCCAGTCGTCAAGATACCACCGCGAGAACGAGGCGATTTCCGACGCTGTGTAGTGTTTATTCAAGTTCTGCGGCAGGTCATGCTGCCAGATCACACTGCCGTCGTCGTCCAGCACCATCGCCCAGGCGTAGCCCTGCAGCCAGTCCGCGGGCGTGCGGGCGGGGTCCAGCTGCAAGCCGTCGGCTGTAGGGATCAGGGCCTCTGCCAGCGTACCGATGCGGACGCGGCTGTCCGCGGCCTCGCCGTAGTGCAGCCCCAGATAGACCACCGCCCCCAGCAGCAGACCCACCACCAGCAGCACCACCGCCGCCGTGGCCAGCACATAGCGCCCGATCATTCGTGTAAAGGTTTTCAACTTCACACCTCCCCAGTCAGCCGGTAGCCGATGCCCCGCACCGTAAGAAGCCACTGCGGATGCCCGGGGTCAGGCTCGATTTTCTCCCGCAGATGGCGGATATGCACGTTCAGGCTGTTCTCGTACCCGTAATAGTCCGCGCCCCAGACAGCCTCGCAAACGGCATCATAGGTTACGATGTGCCCGCGGTCATCGGCCAGCCTTTGCAGCAGGGCGCGCTCGGTGGCGGTCAGGGCCAGCGTTGTGCCGTCAGCGCGGCGGACGGCGGCGTCCTGCAAATTGACCGTGCAGTCCCCCAGCGTCAGCACCCGGCTGCGGCGCAGCTCGGTGCGGTAGGCGCGCCGCAAAAGGTGCTGCACGCGCAAAAGCAGCTCCTGCATCAGGAACGGCTTGGTCAGATAGTCGTCCGCGCCAAGCCCCAGCCCGAACAGCCTGTCCGCGTCGGCGTCCCGCGCCGAGAGAAACAGCGCCGGGACGTCCGATTCTGTCCGCAGGGTGCGGAATAACCCGAAGCCGTCGCCGTCCGGCAGGTTGATGTCCAGAATCATCAGGTCCGGGCGGTGTGCGGCGAAGGCCGCCCGTGCCGCGGCGCAGTCTGCGGCAGTGCATACGCTTTTGTAGCCTGCCGTGCGCAGGTTGTCCGTGACTAGGGTAAGCAGGTCTGGGTTGTCATCGACTAGGAGGATGGAGGCGTCGTAGATGGTGGTCATAGGTTTTCCCCTTTTTTGAGCTTGTAGGGGCCGCCCATATACGGCCCCTGCCTATCATACTACGATTCACCCCCGCCCACCATGGCACGACCCCAAAATTAAGGCAAAATTAAGCTGCTCTTACAGTTCGTTTAAGGCGCAGGGTGTAGCATAGGGCCATACCGAAAGCAAAGGAGTGTGCATTATGCAAACCGTAATCGAAACAAAGGCCCTGTGCAAGCAGTACGGGCCGCATACAGCCGTAGACCATGTGGAGCTGCACGTACCGCAGGGGTGCGTGTACGGATTCATCGGGCCGAACGGCGCGGGCAAATCCACCACCATGAAGATGCTGCTGGGGCTCATCCACCCCACGGCGGGCCGGGTGCGCCTGCTCGGGCAGGAGCTGACCGAGAAAAGCCGCCTGCCGCTGCTGCGCCAGACCGGCAGCCTGATTGAGTCCCCCGCCGGGTATCTGCATCTGACCGCACAGGAGAATCTGGAGATCGTGGCCGACTTAAAGGGTGTGCCCCATAAGGACATCGGCCGCGTGCTGGACATTGTGCATCTGACGCAGGACCGCAACCGCAGGGTCGGGCAGTATTCGCTCGGCATGAAGCAGCGGCTCGGCATTGCCATGGCGCTGCTGGGCAGCCCGAAGCTGCTGATTCTGGATGAGCCGACGAACGGTCTGGACCCCGCGGGCATTCAGGAGATGCGCGCGCTCATCCGGAACATGCCCGCCGCCACGGGCGCGACGGTGCTGATCTCGAGCCATCTTTTGGGCGAGATGGAGCAGATGGTCGAGCAGGTCGGCATCATCGACCACGGCCATATACTGTTTGAGGGACCGCTGACCGAATTGCAGCGCCACAGCCGCGGCAATGTCACGCTGCGGCTGCTGGACCCGGCCAAGGCCGCGCCGATCCTGCGTGCCAACGGTCTGACCGCGCACGGCGACAGCTGCGTTGTGACGCTGCCGCCCCTGCGGGACTCCCTGCTGGCCGACCTCGTGCAAAAACTGGCTGCCTGCGGCGCGGGCGTTGTGGAACTGACGCCCCACACCAAGACGCTGGAGGAGATTTTCCTGAGCCTGACGAGCGAGGAGGCGGACTGAGATGGGCAAAGCACTGCATGCGGAGCTGCAAAAGGCCCGCCGCCGCCACGATTTGCTAATCTGCCTGGCCGTGCCGGTGGTCGTGTATCTCTGGGCCGGGGCGCAGGCCCCCACCGGCGCGGACGAGCTGGCCAACGCCTACAGCGCGCTTTTGTACGCGCTGCCCCTTATGAACGCCATTTTAATGCCCATTGTGATGGCACTGATCGCCAGCCGCCTGTGGGACATGGAGGTCAAGGGCAGCACCACAAAACTGCTGTACACGCTGCAAAGCCGCCGCAGTCTGTTTGCGGGCAAGGCGCTGCTGGGCACGGGCGAGGTCCTGCTGATGGTCACGCTGGAAATGGCCGTATTCATCCTGCTGGGGCGGGTTCAGGGCTATACCGAGGCGCTCCCCGCCGGGCCGTTTGTGTACACGGGCATTTGCACGCTGGCTGTCGATGTTATGCTGTTTTTCTCGGAGCTTCTGCTGATGTTGATTTTTGACAACCCGCTGCCTGCGCTTTGTGTCGGCATTGTGGGGGCACTGATCGGGCTGTTTTCGGCGTTCATGCCGCCCCTTGTCAGTTATTTTGTGCCGTGGGGCTACTTTGTCCCGCTGTCCTGCTATGAGATTGCCCTCTGGGACCGGGCCACCCACACTGTGACCTACGGCCTGCTGCCCTACAACTGGGGACTGCTGGCGTTTACCGTGGTACTGGCTGCGGCTTTGTTTGCCGCCGCCTGGCGCATGATGCGCGATAAGGAGGTATAACGAATGCTGAAGCGTTGTATAATTGCCGAGAACCGCAAACTGCATGCGTCGCCCATCTGGGTGATCTTCTTTGTGCTGCCGTTGATTTCCGCCGGGTACGGGACATTCAACTATCTGCAAAATCTGGAAATCCTGACCGAGCGGTGGTACAGCCTGTGGACGCAGCACACGCTGTTTTACTCGATGCTGTTCTTTCCCGCGATGGTGTCGGCGTATGCAGCCTACCTTTGGCGGCTTGAGCACCTTGGCCACAACTGGAACCTGATCATGGCAGCACCCGTGCGGCCCTTTGCGCTGTTTGCGGCAAAGCTCCTTGTTGTTGTAAAGCTGATGTGCTTTACGCAATGCTTTGTCTTTGTGCTGTACGTGGCGTGCGGGCGGCTGTTTGCCGGATTCAGCGATTGGCCGCCGGTGAGCATCGTTTTCTATCTGGTGCGCGGCGTTTTCGGCGGTCTGGCTGTGGCGGCGGTGCAGCTTTTGCTGGCCATGCTGATCCGCAGCTTTGCGGTGCCGATTTTCTTAGGGCTGGTCGGCGGCATTGCGGGAATGCTGATCGGCAACAAGGGCTATGCCCTGCTGTGGCCCTACTGCCTGATGCAGCAGGGCATGAACGCCAACCGCAGCACCGACGTGCTGGCCGGGAATGTGCTGCCGTTTTTGCTGGCGTGTGCGGGCTGGCTGGCGGTGGTGCTTTTGACCGCAAAAGTGCTGCTGGAAAAAATGGATGTGAAAGCGTAATGTTTTACCGCGCAGCAGGGGCCGCATATAGGCGGCCCGGCGGTATATGGCGGGTGGGCATTTGCGGGAGAGCACCGGGCCGGTCATGCCCGGCCTCTACCGCCTCGCCCTATATTTCTGCTTGCGAAACGCCCTGCCCTGCTGTATAATAAAAGCATCAACAAACAGGAGGGCACGCCATGACTGCCAATGCTGCCGATTTTGCCGGGTCCGGGTGCGGGCGCCGTTATGAGAAAGAGCTGGAGACCCATTTTCGCGATTGTCTGCTGTTTTATCTGGATGGCCGCATCCGCTTTGAGCGCTACTGCTACGGCGAGGCCGCCTGTCTGGTGTTCAGCGTCTGGGCCCACGGCTTTGACGCTGACGGGAACATTTTATGGGACCGTGAACCGGAGTTTGAGAGCCAGAAAACCGCCATTCCCCGCGTGCTGACCGACATTCAGGAGGACGGGAACGCCCTGCAGTTTGACGGTGCCTTCAAGCGCTACGTCAAGACCGAGGAATTCGACGAGGACAAGCCCAACGGATACGGGAAGTTTAAGGTGTTCTGGCTGAAAAGGAAAAAGTAAAAAAGGCTCCTGCAGCGTGAATTAGACGCTGCAGGAGCTTTTTTTGTGTTTGCAGCACCCCTAAACAGCAGAACATTTCTCATAGTTATAACGAAAAATTCCGATAAAAGGCCAGCGGCGGCTTTCGCAA
>OLPA01000654.1_pt1 | contig 31907 bp, 26 predicted proteins | sample 1672811 | NCBI WGS metagenome assembly OLPA01 (sample SAMEA3136726, study PRJEB25190) | human gut metagenome | biome: human gut; feature: human-associated habitat; material: faeces | place: Austria | collected 2013
CTTGGAGGAGACCCCTTACTGTCCCCTGTGCAACGACCGGGCCCGCCCATGTCGGGTGCAGCGGGCATAGGGGGATTTTTCTCGGGAATATCCGCGACCAGGCTCTCGGTGGTGAGGACCATGGAGGCCACGGAGGCGGCATTCTCAAGGGCACTGCGGCAAACCTTGGTGGGGTCAACGATGCCGAGCTCTATCATATCGCCGTAGGAGCCGTTGGCGGCGTCGTAGCCGTAGTTGGCGTTTTCGCTGCTGGAGACATTATTCAGAATAACAGCGCCCTCCACGCCGGCGTTGGCGGCAATCTGCATGATGGGGGCCTTCAGGGCTTTGACCACAATGGCGGCGCCTGTCTTTTCGTCACCCTCCATGGAGCTCAGAAGCTTCTCGGCGGCCTTAGAGGCTACCACATAGGCAGTGCCGCCGCCGGCCACAATACCTTCCGCGACTGCGGCGCGGGTGGCATTCAACGCGTCCTCGATGCGGAGCTTCTTCTCCTTCATCTCGGTCTCGGTGGCGGCGCCAACCTTGATAACAGCGACACCGCCGCTGAGCTTGGCAAGACGCTCCTGAAGCTTCTCCTTGTCATACTCGGAGGTAGTGGTCTCTATCTGGCGCTGAATCTGAGAGGCACGGGCCTTGATCTCATCACTGGAGCCTGCGCCGTCGACGATGACGGTGTTCTCCTTGGTGACCTTGACCTGGTGGGCCTGGCCAAGCATGCTGATATCGGTATCCTTAAGCTCCATGCCCAGTTCACTGGAGATGACCTGGCCGCCGGTGAGCACGGCGATATCCTGGAGCATTTCCTTGCGGCGGTCGCCAAAGCCGGGGGCCTTGACGCAGACGCAGGTGAAAGTGCCGCGCAGTTTGTTGAGAATGATGGTGGCAAGGGCCTCGCCCTCTACGTCCTCTGCGATGATCAGCAGCTTTCTGCCGGCCTTGACAATCTGCTCCAGCAGGGGGAGAACTTCCTGGATATTGGAAATCTTCTTGTCGGTAATGAGGATGAGCGCATCGTCGATGACGGCCTCCATCTTGTCCATATCGGTAGCCATGTAGGGGGAGAGGTAGCCTCTGTCGAACTGCATGCCCTCGACCACATCGCTGTATGTCTCGGCGGTCTTGGATTCCTCAATGGTGATAACGCCGTTCTGGCTGACTTTCTCCATGGCTTCGGAGATCAGGGAACCGATGAGCTCGTCCCCGGAGGAGATGGTTCCGACTCTGGCGATATCCTTGGAGCCGGAGACAGGCTGGGAGATGGCCTTGACAGCGGCAACTGCCTCAGCGGTGGCTTTCTGGATGCCGCGCTTCATGGTCATGGGGTTGGCGCCGGCGGCCAGATTCTTAAGACCCTCGTTTATCATGGCCTGGGCCAGGACAGTGGCGGAGGTGGTGCCGTCACCGGCTACATCATTGGTCTTGGTGGAGACTTCCTTAATGAGCTGCGCGCCCATGTTTTCAAAAGCGTCCTCCAGCTCGATCTCTTTTGCAATGGTCACGCCGTCGTTGGTGATCAGGGGGGTGCCGAACTTCTTGTCCAGAACCACATTGCGGCCTTTGGGGCCAAGCGTTATCTTGACGGTGTCAGCCAGCTGGTTGACGCCGCGCTCTATTGCTTTTCTTGCTTCTTCACCGTAAATAATCTGTTTCGCCATTTTAATTGCCTCCTTACTCTATAACAGCCAGAATGTCAGACTGGCGGACAATGGTATACTCCACTTCATCCAGCTTTACCTTGCTGCCGCTGTACTTGCCAACCAGAACGTTCTGCCCGGCCTTGACGATCATATCTACCTGGTTGCCCTCGACCATGCCGCCGGGGCCAACCTCGACTACCTCGTACACTTCGGGCTTCTCCTGGGCGGAAGCGGTCAGGAAAATGCCGGAGGAGGTGCGCTCCTCGGCTGCGTTCTGCTTGAGAACAACTCTGTCAGCCAACGGTCTAAGTTTCATTTCTTATATACCTCCAAATGTTTTTTTTACAAAAAGCAACACCGTTAGCACTCAACACTCAGGAGTGCTAACGGTGCTTATAATACCACACTTTTATAATTTTGCAAGTCCCCAGAAGAAAAATTTGGGGAAAATTTTATTAATTTTTTGTTACGGATTTTGAATGATTATCCCAAGGCCACAGCAGAAGCTTTGACTTGCGCCTGTGAAACGCCGAAGAAGCTGAGACCCTGGGGGACGATGAGCCGCAGCGCGCTCCGCTCCAACTTCATGCGTACCTTGTCGGTATACATGGCTTCTCCGTCGATATTCACAACGGTTTCCTCGTCAAAATCGATCTCCAGCTCCGTTCCCCGCAGGTGGCTTACATATTTGGGAATCCGGTCCGCCTTTCCGGCGGCATATTTTCCGATGAGAGCGGCAAAGGTAAACAGGCTCACCTTCTTTACAACAAAAATATCCAGGATCCCATCATCCGGCCGGGCGTCCAGGCTGGGGTTGAAGCCGCCGCCGTAAAAGCGGCCGTTGCAGGCACAGACCAGCGTGTGCCCGCCGGCAGAGGAAAAGTCTCCGCAGCGCACGCGCATATTTCGGCTTATACCCTGGAACACATTCACAACGGCTGACACCACATAGCCCGTGGCCCCGCCTATGAGAGGGAGCTTGCTGTATTTATGTACGCTGGTGCCAATGCGCGCGTCAATGCCCACGGAGCAGATGTTGGCGCTGTACCGGCCATTGCAGTTAATAAGGTCAATCGGCGTCTCCCAGCCGGCAAGCAGGGCATCCAGGTTCCGATAGAGCTCCTTCTCATCGCCAAACATGCGGCAGAAGTCGTTGCCGGTGCCGGTGGGGAAGGGGCAGACGGCCACATTGGGCAGACCCGCCGCGCCGCAGACGCATTCGTTAAAAGTGCCGTCACCGCCGCAGGCATAGACCCGGAGCTGCCCGCCCTTTTTTGCTTCCCGGATAATTTTGCCCGGAGCGTCCATGGGGGCGCGTGTCACATATATTTCATACTCGCCTTTATGCCGGGCAAAGGCCGCCTCCACTTTGGCGCGGACTTCCTCGGTATGGTCCCTGCCGCCGGCGGTGGGGTTGACGATGAACAGATGCTTCATTGCTTCTCCATCTCCAAAATCTTATTTTCTGTTGAGATACATAAAAAGATCGCACTTTATCATGCCGTTATAAAGCTTGCGCTTCTTGTCAGACTGGCGGCCAAAGCAGCGCTCAAATTCCGTATGGGAGGACAGCAGGAAAAGCTGCCAGTTTTCGCAGCGCCGCAGCGCCGCACCAAAGCCCCGGTAAAGCGCTTCGGCCTGCTGCTTTTCCATAATGCGCTCGCCATAAGGCGGATTTGTGACGATGAGCCCCCTCTCTGTCTGCCGGTCAAAGGCCATGGCGTCGGCCACCTCAAATCGGACCACGTCCTCAACGCCGGCCCTTTGGGCGTTCTCCCTGGCCATCTCCACGGCCTTGGGGTCAATGTCACTGCCGAGAATTCGGTATTCTCCGCTGAATTCCCGCGCCCTGGCGGCCTCTCCGGCCCGCTCCCATATCTCTGCTTCAAAGCCGGGCCAGCGCATGGAGGAAAAGCTCCGCATAAGCCCGGGGGCCCGGTTTTTGGCAATAAGGGCGGCCTCGATGGGAATGGTTCCGCTGCCGCAGAAGGGGTCACAGAACTCGTCCCGCCCGCGATAACGGGAGAGCTGTACCATGGCCGCGGCAAGCGTCTCTTTCAGGGGGGCTGCGTTGTGGGCCGGGCGGTAACCTCGTTTATGGAGTCCGTCGCCGGTGGTATCCACGCAGAGGGAGACGCGGTCCTTCATGATTGAAAAGCGAATCTGGTACAGCGGCCCGGTCTCCGGGAACCATTCAATGCCGTAGCTGGCTTTCAGGCGCTCCACAACGGCTTTTTTTATAATGCTCTGGCAGTCGGAAACAGAAAAAAGCTTGGAATTGAGGCTGTGCCCTTTTACGGGAAAGGCGCCGTCTCTGGGGATAAGCCGCTCCCAGGGCAGGGCGCGGGTGCCCTCGAAAAGCGCCTCAAAGCTCAACGCGTCAAAACTGCCCAGCTCTATCATGACCCTCTCGCCTGTGCGCAGGCAGATATTTGCTGTCGCCACAGACTCCGGCCCGCCGGTAAAGTATACCCGCCCGTTTTCCGCGGCTACGTTCTCCATACCAAGCCTCCGAAGCTCATCGGCTATTGGCCCTTCAAGCCCAAGCAGGCATGGGACGCATAATTTATAATTCACAGGAAAATACCTCATTCAAATTAGAATCAGCCTCGCGGGGCGGCAAAACCGTCCGCCGGCATACAAATAATAATACAACAAATTTTTTAAGCTGTAAACGGATTATTAGAAATAAAAAGAAAGTTTTCAATTCATCAAAAAAATACCCTTTTCTATTGTGAAGGGGACGGGGTCCGGGTGCGATTGTGAAAAATGTGTGCGGGGGAGGCAAAAAAATGAGTTTTACACAAAATTGCACTAATTTGTGCAAAAATGCTATTGAAATTATTTAAGTTTAGCGGTATATTAGCATCAAGTCATAATTTGTTCATTTTTTCGGAGGGCTGCATATGGCGATACAGCGCCCGGAATTCCTGGAAGTGCTGAAAGATTCCTACAGCGCTTACTACAACATCATCCCGTGCGACGCGCCGGAGGGCCTTCCTCTGGCTTTCAGGGCGGATTACTTCTCCCGCGCGGAGAGGTATTGGATTTCAAAAAGCATTCCCATCTGGGGCAATGAGACGAATGAATATGCCTACATTTTCTCGGCTCCGGCCTTTGACAGCGCCCTGGCCGAAAAATGCATCGACTTTGCCCTGAAGGATGGGCTGCCCCGGGTCAGGCCCCACAGAGAGCACCAGTATACAAACATAAAGGTTCTTTTTGTTGCAGACAGCTTTGATGAACCCAGCCGCAGAACTATCCAGAAAAAAAGCTTTTCCAAGAGCTATAAGTTCTCACTGCACGGCTTTACAAACCTTCTGACTGCCGCCGTGGATCTGAGCGAGAGCAGGGCTTATACCAATAAGGCAGGACACGAGCTTGCCGGATACTTTAAAAAGCTATTCGCCTCAAGGAAGGAGAAAGCTTGAGGCGAATGGTAATAAAACATTTTTTATAAGGAGTGAAAAGTGTGAGCGCAATTCTTATTCTTGTTATCGCAGTTGCTCTGCTCGCCCTTGGCTACATCTTTTACGGTAGCTGGCTGGCAAAGCAGTGGGGTGTCGACCCCAACCATGAGACCCCGGCACACACCAGTTACGACGGAAAGGACTTTGTTCCCGCCAATCCCGCCGTTCTGATGGGCCATCATTTCTCTTCCATCGCCGGCGCAGGCCCCATCAACGGACCGATCCAGGCAGCAGTTTTCGGCTGGGTTCCTGTTTTCCTGTGGGTTGTCATCGGCGGCATCTTCTTCGGCGCCATGCATGACTTCGGCGCCCTGTTCGCCTCCATCCGCCACAACGGCGGCTCCATAGGCGAGGTCATCAAGGCCAACATAGGCGTGCGCGCCCAGAGGCTGTTCACCATCTTTGCCCTGCTGGTTCTGATTCTGGTCATTGCCTCCTTCACCGCTGTTGTCGCGGGCACCTTTGTTTCCGTGGCTGCTGAGGGCGAGGCTGCTCTGCCCTTCATTACCGTCGGCCGTGCGAATGTAAGCGGCAACGCTTCCACCGCCACCACCTCCCTGCTTTTCATCGTTATTGCTTTTATCTTCGGCTTCTTTGTGTACCGCAAGAATGTCAAGATCGGCCCCGCTACCATCGTCGGCATCATCGGCATTGTGGCCATCGTTATCGCCGGCCTGAACATCGGCGTCAACGTCAGCCGCACCGGCTGGGTTATCTTCATCGCCGTCTACGTCATGGCCGCCTCCCTGCTGCCTGTCTGGATGCTGCTCCAGCCCCGCGACTACCTGAGCTCCTTCCTGCTTTACGGTATGATGGCTGTGGCCATCGTCGGCATCATCGGCTCCAACATGAGTGTTGAGCTGCCCGCTTTCACCAGCTGGAAGCTGGAGAACGGCAACATGCTCTTCCCCACCCTGTTTATCACCGTGGCCTGCGGTGCGGTTTCCGGTTTCCATTCCCTGATCGGTTCCGGCACCACCTCCAAGCAGCTCAACTCTGAGAAGGACGCCAAGGTCATCGGCTACGGCGCCATGATCATTGAGTCTGCTCTGGCCATTATTGCGCTTATCGCGATCGGCGTTGTCTACAAAGAGACCAACATCGGCGGCGGCGACAAGTTCCTGCTGACTGCGCCTCCCACCATTTTTGCCGGCGGCATTGCCACCACCGTAGCCGTTATGTTTGGCGGTGTTGCCGATTTCTCCAACCCTGTTTACGATACGGTTTACACGCTGCTGACTCTGGCAGTATCCGTGTTCGCTCTGACCTCTCTGGACTCCGGTACCCGTCTTGCCCGCTACATGTTTGCTGAGCTCTTCGTCAAGGAAGGCGAGAAGCGCGAGGAGATCAAAGGAATTCGCGGCGTCCTGGCCAATCCCTTTGTCTCTACGCTTATCATGGTCGTCATCGGCTGCGGCATGGGCTTCCTGAAGCTCAACCAGATCTGGGGCGTGTTCGGCGCCGCCAACCAGCTGCTCGCCGGCATCGCCATGCTGGCTGTCGCCGCCTGGCTCGCCAACATGGGCAAGAACAACAAGATGTTCTTCGTTCCCATGATCTTCATGCTTGCCGCCACCGGTACCTCTCTGGTGCTTACCATTGTCGCCAAGATCAAGCTCATCGCCGCTGCCGGCGCCGCCTGGGGCGACTGGTTCCAGCTTATCTGGTCCATCGGCCTTGTTGTACTGGCAATCATGCTGGTCATCGAGGGTTTTGGCGTCATTACAAAGAAGAAGGGCGAGAAGAAAGTCGCATAAGCTTTCTTTTCAAACCCACCACATTTTCGGAAAAGCGCTCCTTTTGGAGCGCTTTTCTTTTTGCTCTGCCTGTGTTATAATTTCCCGGGGTGATTTTATGAATTACAGCGCTGAATACAAATCCAAGCTCTGCACCGCCGCAGAGGCTGTGAGCCTTGTGAAAAGCGGGGACTGGGTAGATTATTCCTCCAATAATGCCTTCCCCCAGAGCCTTGACGCGGCTCTGGCTCAGAGGAGAGACGAGCTTTTTGGCGTAAAAGTCCGGGGCAACCTGCTGCCGGGCCCCATTGCCGTTGTGGAGTGCGATGCGGAGGGGGCACATTTTACATACAACACATGGCACTGCTCTGCCTATGAACGCAGACTCTGCGACCGGGGCCGGGCTTTTTTTACGCCGATGCTTTTCAGAAATATGGCCTGGTACTATAAAAATTTTCTCAAAGTGGACGTGGCTATGGTTTCCGCCGCCCCTATGGACAGGCACGGATACTTCAATCTCTCGGGTGCGCTGGGCGTCTCAAAGGCCATTATCGACAGAGCGGATACGGTCATTATCGAGGTGAACGAGGCCATGCCCAGAATTTGCGGCGGGCAGGACGAGGTGGTGCATATTTCCCAGGTGGACAGAATCGTGGAGGCCGGGTACAGGCCCCTGTGGGAAATGAAGTCCCCGCCGCCCACGGAGACGGATATGAAAATCGCGCAGTTTGTTTTTCCGCATATTCGGGACGGAGCCACAGTGCAGCTTGGCATCGGCGGCATGCCCAACGCCCTGGGCGGGCTTATAGCCGAATCCGGGCTGAAAGATCTGGGAATGCATACGGAGCTGTGCTCAGACGGATATCTGCAGATGTTCAAGGCCGGCAAGCTCACGAACCGCCGCAAAAGCCTGTATCCGGGCAAGGGGGTGCTTGGCCTTGCCATTGGCTCAAGGGAGCTGTACGAATGGGTGGATGAGAATCCGGGGATTGCGGGCTTTCCCCTCAGCTATGTAAACGATCCGGCAGTGATAGCCCAAAACGAGAACATGATCTCCATAAACGGCTGCCTGAATGCAGATCTCTATGGCCAGATTGGTTCCGAGAGCGCAGGCACGCGGCAGATCAGCGGGACCGGGGGGCAACTGGATTTTGTCACCGGGGCCACTATGTCAAAGGGCGGAAAGGCCTTTCTGTGCATGAGCGCCACCTATACGGACAGGCAGGGCGTGCTCCAATCCAGAATCCTGCCTCGATTTGGCGGGGATATCGTTACCACCCCCAGAAGCCAGGCATATTATATTGCCACGGAGTATGGCTGCGTGAATCTGGCGGGGCTTTCCACATGGGAGAGGGCGGCGGGCCTTGTATCCCTTGCCCATCCGGCTTTCAGGGATGAGCTGATAAAAAAAGCGGAGGAGCAGCGCATCTGGCTGCCCTCCAACAAGAGGTAGGATATGTATATAGACAAAACTGTTTATACCGGCGGCGCGGAAGGCCGCATGGAAAAAGAGATGAAATGCTACCGGCTTCTGGACGGATTGGGCGTGGAATACCGCAGGGTTGACCATGAGCACGCGGATACCATCGCCGCCTGTGAGCAGGTGGAGAGCCTGCTGGACTGCAAAATCTGCAAAAATCTTTTTCTGACAAACCGCCAGCAGACGGATTTTTACCTGCTTGTGATGCCTGGGGAAAAACCTTTCAAAACAAAGCTCCTTTCAAAGCAGATCGGTTCCGCCCGGCTCTCCTTTGCCGGGCCGGAGCATATGGAGCGGCTTCTGGACGTCACCCCCGGCTCTGTCAGCGTCCTGGGCTTGATGAACGACAGGGAGAGGGCTGTGCGCCTGCTGGTGGACCGGGATCTGCTGAAGGAGGAATACTTCGGCTGCCACCCCTGCATCAACAGCTCCAGCCTGCGCTTTAAGACGGCGGAGCTTTTTGACAGAATCCTGCCCGCAATGGGCCACGAGCCGGAATTTGTGGAGCTCCCCTGGGAAAGCGGGGACTGAACAAAAAGCAGAACGAAAAAGCACCCGCGCCTTTTCAATCAGAGACGGCGGGTGCTTCCCGTTTATTTATAAAGGATAAGGGCAATGGCCTCAAGGGTCTCGTCGCCGGTATTCTTCAGGCTGTGGCCCTGCCCGGCGTCCACAAAAGCCACGTCCCCGGGAAGCAGCTCCACGACGCTGCCGTTGTCATTATACTCACCCCGGCCCCTAAGAATGTAGTAGGTTTCTCCGTCCCCCTGGTGGATGTGCCAGCCCACCTCGCAGCCCTTTTCCAGATAAATATGGTTGAAGATCCGGCCCTTGCCGTACATCTCGTCCGCATTTTCCAGTATCCGGCACATTCGAACCCGGCCCTCGCCGCCGAACATCTGCTTGCTATCTGTGCTTCTCTCATCCTTGCGCCTTACCATGCCGCACCTCACATTCCGAGCGCTTCGTCAATGAGGACAACTTCGGCGCTCATGCCCATCATGGGCCCCCAGAGCACCAGCAGCGCCCGGCAGATGCGGCTGGCCATGCGGCAGTCGTGGCATTTGTTGTCTGTCTTGCAGGGGTTGTTATTCTCAAAGCGTCGGCAGTTTTGTACCGCAGCCACATTCCGGGCCCGGTACAGGGCAGAGTCGAAATCTGGGCAGAGCTTGTTTGTCCCCGCGACGATGTAAAGGCGCTTGTTGCCGTAGACCTGGCCCGCAAGCCGGTTTCCCTTGCCGTCAATATTCAGAATTTCACCGTCCTCGGTCATGGCGTTGGCTCCGCTTATGTACACGTCCGCGGCGTTTGCTTTCTCAATCGTCTCCGGGCCGGGAACCTTCCAGTGCCAGTAGACGGAGTTCGCCTCGCTGAGCTTTTCAAAAAGCCCCAACTGTTCGGCGGTTTTGCTGCCGCCTATGCCTACGGTGCAGCCCCTTATCTGCTGTGCCAGATAGTCTGCCGCCTGGGCCCCGGTAGCGAAATGCTTCACGCTGTAACCCCGCAGCTCAAGGCTTTTTATGGCTTTTTCAATGTTCATAATCAAACCTCCTTAAATTCCAAGCCCGCGCTTCCTCGTATAATACATTATACTATGAAAGCGCAGGCTTGGCAATTATAAATCCAGCGCCTGGGCCAGTTCCCCGGCAGAAAGCGCCAGCTCTTTTGCAAATTCGGCATCTTCCGAGGAGACCCGGATGCGGATGGCGGAGCTTTCCGGCAGGGGAGAGATATGCATGTCGAAGCGCTGCCTGTGCAGGCGGATGCCGTCGGCATAGTCCGCGCCCATGTCCAGCATAGCCCGCGACAGGGCGCCCATAAGCGCTGCCCGGCTGCGGCAGGGGCAGTCCAGGCTTGCATCGCTCTTTTCCTCCGGCTGCGGCAGGGCGCCGGAGGAGGCAGGCAGAAATTCCGGGGGGATGGAGAGCTTCAGCCTGCCTTCAAGGGCGTCAACGCAGCATTTGTAATAGGAAAGGGGACTGCCCACATCGCACCAGTAGCCCTCCAGTGCTGCACCCAGCAGCGCTTCTCCCCGCTCCATCAGCAGAGGAAACAGCTCCCGGGCAAAATCAAAGGGCCTGCCCGCCGGCACAAGGGACATGGCCCGGGGAGAGAGCACATAGATGCCGGTATTCACAAGATCGGTCACTACGCGGTTCCAGCAGGGCTTTTCGATGAAGGCGCGGATAAAATCTCCGCCGTCCGTTACGGCAAGGCCATAGCTCAGGGGCTCCGGGTGGCGGCAGAGAGCCAGAGTCACGGCCGCTTTCCCGGCCCGGTGCTTTTCCATAAGGGAGCGCAGGTCAAAATCGCAGGCCGCGTCTCCGCTGATGACGAGAAAATCCTCATCCCCGTAGAAATCCGCGCAGTTTTTTACCCCGCCCGCAGTGCCGAGCGCCTCCTTTTCAATCTTGTAACGGAGCTTTACGCCAAGGCGGCTGCCGTCTCCGAAATAGCCGGTGATATCCTCCGCACGGTATTTCAGCGCGGCACAGATATCCGTAAAGCCGTTTTCTTTCAACAGGAGGATAATATGCTCCATCATGGGCCTGCCCAACAGGGGCACCATGGGCTTTGGCAGCTCTCCGGTGACGGCTTTCAGGCGGGTTCCCTGCCCGCCTGCCATTATTACTGCTTTCACGGCGCACCTCCGTAAACAAATATATCTATATTATTGGCCGTGAAGCGCAAATTATTTGTTGTAAAGGCGGATATGATTTGATATAATAACTAAATGATTAATCAAAATGGGAGTATTGCCTGCATGGCAGGAGGTGCGGCCGATGAAATATAACAAAAATCTGCAGAGACTGGCAGAACCCGGGGTGAGGATGCATCTGTTTTTCCTTGTGGCTTTCGCCGTCGCCACACTGCTTTTCAAGATGTACTACCTTGCCGCCGCCGAGGGCGCAGTAATAATCTTTCTGATTATTTACAGCCTGCTGTCCCGGCGCAGGAAGGAAAAGCAGCTGGCGGCCTATATCGAATCCGTGACCTATGACACGGAGAACGCAAAAAACAACACCCTGATGAATTTCCCCCTGCCCATCGCGGTGTTCCGTCTGGACGATTCCAGAATCATCTGGGGCAACGACCAGTTCTTTGCCATGTGCGGCGCCACCGGTACCCGGCTTGACGCCAGCATCGCGGATATGGTGCCCCAATTTTCCGGCAAGTGGCTGCTGGAGGGGAAGAGCCAGTATCCGGCCCTGCTCCAGGTGGGCGGAAGAAAGTACCAGCTCCACGGAAATGTGATCCGCTCTGAAAAGCCCGGGGATGACGGAGCGGTGACGGGCATTACCTACTGGGTGGATGTGACGGAGTATGACGATGTACGGGTGGAATACGAGCGTTCCCGCCCAGTGCCCGGAATCGTGGTCATAGACAACCTGGACGAGTTGACGAAAAACCAGCCCGACCGGGTTAAAAACGACCTGCGCGACGCGGTGGAGGACAGGCTCCGCCAATGGTGCGACGGGTACAACGGCATTCTCCGCCGCTATGACAGGGACCGCTATCTTGTGATTTTTGAAAAACGCGATGTGGACAAAATGAAGCAGGATAAATTCAGGATCACCGAGGATATGCATCAGGTGGAAAATACCAACGGGATCGACGCCTCCATAAGCATCGGCCTGGGGGAGGATGCGGAGAGTCTCGGAGAGGGGCTTCAGTTCGCGGATATGGGCATTGAGCTGGCCCTGTCCCGGGGCGGAGACCAGACGGTGGTAAAGAACCGGCTGAGCTTTGAGTTCTACGGCGGCCGGGGCTTTGAGGTGGAAAAGCGCACCAAGGTCAAGTCCCGCGTGATGGCCAATACGCTGGCGGAGCTTGTGCGGGATTCTTCCAGGGTCATCGTGATGGGGCATCGTTTTGCGGATCTGGACAGCGTTGGCGCGGCAGTGGGCGTATGCTGCCTGGCCAGAAAGTGCGGCGTGAAGGTCAATGTGGCCATTGATTTGAACAACAATGCGGCCCGGCTCCTGCTGGAGCGTATGCGCCGGGAGCCCGAATATAAGGATGTTTTTATAAGTCCGGCCGAGGCGATTGCCCGGGCTGACGGGCATGCGCTGCTGGTGGTGGTGGATACCAACCGCCCGGAGCAGATAGAAAATTCAGAGCTCCTGTCCGGCTGCAACCGGGTGGCGGTCATCGACCACCACAGAGTTGCCGCCACCTATATACACAATGCGGCCCTGGGCTTTATCGAGCCCTACGCCTCATCGACCTGCGAGCTCATAACAGAGATCCTCCAGGAGGTGGCGGAGCAGACGGATATTCTCCGCTGCGAGGCGGAGGCCATGCTGGCGGGGATTGTGCTGGATACCAAGAGCTTTTCCATCCGGACCGGGGAGCGCACCTTTGATGCGGCGGCCTATCTTCGCCGCTGTGGGGCGGACACGGCCGAGGTAAAGAAGCTTTTCCAGACGGATATGCAGGACACCGTTGCCCGGTACAAGATAATGCAGAGCGCGGCGCTCTATAAAAACATCGCCATAGCGGCCCCCGAGGAGCCTCAGGACAGGATTGTGGCGGCCCAGGCGGCGGACGAGCTTTTGAATATATCAGGCGTGGATGCTTCCGTTGTCGCCGCTCCTGACGGAAGGGGAGGGGTGTTTGCCTCCGCCCGCTCCATTGGAGAGCTGAACGTGCAGATCATTATGGAAAAGCTGGGCGGCGGCGGCAACCGCAGCGCGGCGGCGGTACAGTTTACGGACATGAAGCTGCCGGACGCGGTAAAGAAGATCTACGCGGCCATAGACGAATATATTGGCTGAGGGAACACAGAAAGGAGAACGCGAGATGAAAGTCATTTTCAACACAGATGTGAAAGGGCAGGGCAAGAAGGGCGAGATGAAAGAGGTTTCCGACGGTTATGCCAGAAACTATCTTCTGCCCCGCAATCTGGCTACCCCGGCTACTGCCGACAACATAAATGCCATGAAGCTCAGGGAGAAGGCCAAGGCTGCCCAGATCGCCAAGGAGAAGGCGCTGGCGCTGGAAAACGCCAAAAAGCTGGAGGCTGTACAGGTCACGATAAAGGCCAAGGCCGGAAACGGCGGCAGGCTCTTCGGCGCGGTCACCTCCCAGGAGATCAGCAAGGCGCTGAAGGAGCAGTTTGATATGGACATTGAAAAGAACAAGATCGTCCAGGCCGAGCCAATTAAGACCTTCGGCAGCTTCTCTGTGAAGGCAAAGCTTGGCTACGAGATAAGCGGCAGTATAAACGTCCTGGTTGTAGAGGACAGATAAGACAGAGCGGCAGGAAAGGACTGGTAGTATATGGACGAGCTTCTGGGCAGAAAGACGCCGCACTCCGCCCCGGCGGAGCAGGCGGTAATCGGCTCCATGCTCATTGATTCCAGATGCATACCCGAGGTACTGGAAAGACTCAAAGCGGACGAGTTTTATATAAAGCTCAACCATGACATATATGAGACCATATACGCCATGTTCTCCTACGGACAGACCATCGACCCCGTGACGGTGCTGGACCAGATGAAGGTGCGGGGCGTGTACCAGGACAACTGCGAGAACTATCTGGCGGAGGTCATGCGGATTACACCCACGGCGGCGAATGTGCTGGAGTATGCGGCGATCGTCAGGGACAGGGCGCTGCTCCGGCGGCTCTCCGAAACCGCAGACGAGATCAACAACATGGTCTACGAAGGGGCCGGCGAAGCGGAGACCATGCTGGAGGCGGCAGAGCGAAAGATATACGCGCTGCGCCAGGGGAGAAACGTGGGCGGTCTCATGCCCATCTCCTCCGTGGTGCAGAACGTGTTTGACAGTCTCTCCGAGGCTGCCTCCTCAGGAAACAAAATTCCGGGCATTTCCACAGGCCTGCCGGATCTGGACAGAACCATTCTGGGCCTTAATAAATCCGAACTGATTCTGATTGCTGCCCGCCCCGGCATGGGCAAGACGAGCATCGCCCTGAACATGGCCCTGCACGCGGCCATGAACCTGGGCAAGACGGTGGCGATTTTTTCCCTGGAAATGTCCAGGGAACAGCTTACAACAAGGCTTCTCTCGAGGGCGGCCCTGGTACCTTCGCAGAATCTGCTGACCGGGCAGCTTTCGGAGCAGCAGTGGCGGGCCATTTCGGATGCCGCTCAGAGTCTCAGCGCCACGGACATAAGAATTGATGACAACCCCACCCTTACCGTGTCGGATATGAACGCCCAGTGCCGCCGGGTCCAGGATCTGGATCTGGTGGTAATAGACTATTTGCAGTTGATGCAGTCTGCCGGAAGCGGACACAGCTGGTCCAACGAGAGCCGCACCCAGGCCGTCAGCGATATCAGCCGGATGCTGAAGATAATGGCCAAGGAACTGAACATCCCGGTCATCTGCCTGTCCCAGCTCTCCCGCGCCAACGAAAGCCGGCAGGACAAACGCCCCATGCTCTCCGACCTGAGAGAATCCGGCGCAATAGAGCAGGACGCGGACGTGGTTATCGGCCTTTACAGGGACGGGTATTATAACAAGGAATGTGAAAACCCCAATCTGGCTGAGGCCATAATCCTGAAAAACCGCAAGGGTTCCACAGGAACCGTGGAACTGTCCTGGCTGCCGGAGTACACCACCTTCGGTTCCACAGAGAGACGGCATGATGATGAATCTTGAACTGGCCGCGCGGTATCATATGCTCCCTCCCGGCAGCCGGGTGCTTTGTGCCGTCTCCGGCGGAGCGGACTCAATGTGCCTGCTGCACCTTCTGTGGAGCGGACGGGGGGGACTGGGCATTGAGGTCGCCGCTGCCCATTACGAACATGGACTTCGCGGGGAAGAATCCCAACGGGATGCGGAATTCGTGGAGCGCTTCTGCCGGGAGCGGGAGATCGCCTGCCTTGTGGAGCATGGAGACGCGGCGGACTACGGCCGTAAAAAGCACCTGGGCATCGAGGAGGCGGCCAGAGAGCTGCGATACGACTTCCTGAGGAGAGCTGCCGCAGAGCTTAACTGCGATAAAATCGCTACCGCCCACAATGCCGATGACAATGCGGAGACAATTATTTTCAACCTCTGCCGGGGCGGCGGCCTGGGACTGGGAGGCATTCCACCGGTACGGGGAAATATAATCCGCCCTCTGCTGGGATGTACCCGGGCGGAAATAGAGGAATATCTGAGAGAAAATTCCATCCCCCATGTGGAGGACAGCAGCAATGAGAGTGATGCCTACAGCCGCAACCTTATCCGCCACCATGTTATGCCGGTGCTGCGGAGCATAAACCCCGGCGCTGTCCTGGCGGCGGGAAGAGCGGCCAGGCTCCTTCGGGAGGATGAGGAATGTCTGGAGGCGCAGGCGGCGGAATTTACAGGCCGCTTTTTTGACGGGGCAAGTCTGCCTCAGAGGGAACTTGCCGCTCTTCCCAGGGCCATCGCCGCGCGGGCCGTGAGAAGGCTCTGCCCGAAGACGCTGCGCCTTGCCCATGTGGACGCGGCGCTGGGGCTCTGCGGCGGAAGCGGCCTTGCTTTTGCAGACCTGCCGGGGATAAGGCTCCGGAGAGAGCAGGGGAGAATCTATTTCACCCCTATGGAGTGTCTTGAGCTGCCGGATAAATCCCTGGTACCTGGCCAAACGCTGGAAATACCGGAGGCTGGACTGCGTCTGAGGGCGGAAATCGCCGAACATGGCGGAGAAATTAACGACTTGTTCAAAACTTACTGCTTCAAATATGAGAGTATTTGTGGTAATATTAGCTGCACCGGCCGCAGACCGGGTGATCGCTTGCGCCCAATTGGCCGCGGCTGCACCAAAAGCCTCAAGAGTCTGTTTCTGGAGGCGGGCATGACCCAGGACCAGCGGCGGCTGACGCCGGTTTTCAGAGATGAAAAAGGTATTCTGGCCGTTTACGGACTCGCGGCGGATGAGAGAACGCAGGCAAGGCGGGGAGAAAAGATTCTCCGCATAGATATAGAAAGACTGCAAACAGGGAGATAATAAGAGAATATGGAGAGAGATATTCAGCGCGTTCTGATTTCCAGTGAGGAGATCAGGAGGCATGTTGCCGAAATAGGGGAGAAAATTTCCAGGGACTTCGCGGATAAGGATCCGATTTTTGTGGGCGTTTTGAAGGGCTGCTTTATTTTTATGGCTGACCTCATGCGCTATGTGACCATAAACTGCTCCATGGATTTTATGGCCGTCTCTTCATACGCCGGCACGACCTCCACGGGCGCTGTAAAGATAAACAAGGATTTGAACCAGGACATTGAGGGCAGACATCTTATTTTGGTGGAGGATATTCTGGACTCCGGCGTGACATTGAACTATCTCAAGAACTATCTGATGGTCCGCCGCCCGGCCTCCATAACCATAGCCACCCTCATGGACAAGCCCGCCCGCCGCAAGGCGGATATTTATGCGGATTACTCCTGCTTTGAGATACCCGATGCTTTCGTAGTGGGCTACGGCCTTGATTATAACGAGAGATACCGCAATCTGCCGTATATCGGCGTACTGAAACCGGAAATATATTCATGAGGCCCAGCCCGTGAAAAGGATGTGACTATCGTTTGAAACCCAACCGCAACAGAACCCGTGACCTTGGCTTTTATGTACTACTTATGGTGATAATGGTTGCCGTCATCTTTACCATGACGAAAGATACAAGCGCCAATGAAATCAAGAATTATTCAGACCTTGTGGACCTGTTTCAGGAAGAAAAGGTTCAGTCCTTCATAACCGAGGGGAACACGATAATCCTCAAGGTGCGCACCGGGGAGACGCTCCCCGCCGAGGACGGAAAGGAAGCAACTGAAAAGACCGAGGAGATGAGATACGATCTTTACAGTTTCTCCCTTTTCTATGAGGATTTTAAGGATATCATCCGCCAGCAGTACCAGTCCGGCGTGCTTGAGGAATACGAGTACGACGAGGGCTTTGTGGTGCCCTGGTGGGCAAGCTTCATTCCTTACCTGCTTGTCATGGTGGGCGCAATGGCTTTGTGGTATGTGATGATGAACAAGGCCGGCGGCGGCGCGGGCGGCGTGGCCAAGTTCAGCAAGGCCCGCACAAGGCTCGGCAGCGAGGAAAAGAACAAAAAGACCTTTGCTGATGTAGCCGGCTGCGAGGAAGAGAAGGAAGAACTGGCAGAGATTGTGGACTTCCTGAAAGATCCCAAGGCATATACCGCCATGGGCGCCCGCATCCCCAAGGGCGTGCTGCTGGTGGGCCCTCCGGGCACAGGCAAGACCCTGCTTGCCAAGGCTGTTGCAGGGGAGGCGGACGTGCAGTTTTTGTCCATCTCTGGCTCCGATTTTGTTGAGCTCTATGTAGGCGTGGGCGCGGGCCGCGTGCGAGACCTGTTCGAGCAGGCCAAGAAGGTGGCTCCCGCCATCATATTCATAGACGAGATCGACGCCGTGGGCCGCCAGAGAGGCAGCGGCCTCGGCGGAGGACATGACGAGCGGGAACAGACCCTTAACCAGCTCCTTGTGGAGATGGATGGCTTCGGGAACAACGAGGGCGTTATTGTCATGGCCGCCACCAACCGGGCGGACATTTTGGACAACGCCCTGCTCAGACCCGGCCGTTTTGACCGCCAGGTCTATGTGGGCCTGCCCGACATCAGGGGCCGCGAGGCCATTTTGAAGATCCACTCCCGGGACAAGCAGCTTGCCGACGATGTGGACCTCAACAGCATCGCCAAGGGCACCCCGGGCTTCGCCGGGGCTGACCTTGAAAACCTGATGAACGAGGCAGCGCTGCTGGCTGTGCGCAGGAAGCACCGCTTTATCACCATGGAGGATGTGGACGAGGCCATACTCAAGGTCCAGATGGGCCCGGAGAAGAAGAGCCGCAAGATGAGCGAGAAGGCCAGACGGCTCACCGCCTATCACGAGGCGGGCCATGCCGTGTCCGGCAGATATCTCAAGCATGTTGACCCTGTGCACTATATAACCATTGTTCCCAGAGGCCCTGCAGGCGGTTTTACCCTGTTCAGGCCCAGAGAGGACCTGGAGAACTTCAAGTCCCGGGAAGAAATGTTTGAGAGCATTGTCATGTCCCTGGGCGGCAGAGTTGCCGAGAAGCTCTTCCTTGACGATATATCCACCGGTGCTTCCGGAGATATCCAGCAGGCCAGCGCCATTGCCAGAGACATGGTGATGAAATACGGCATGAGCGAGCGCCTTGGGCCCATCTCCTATGACAGCTCCGGCCACAGCATCTTCATCGGCCGGGACTTTGGGCAGACCAAGAGCTATTCTGAGGAGACGGCGGGGATAATCGACGAAGAGGTGAAGGCCCTGTTTGACAAGGCTTCCGAGACCTGCGAGAAGATTCTCAGCGAGCATGCGGAGCAGCTGCGCGCCATTGCCGAGTACCTTCTGGAGCATGAGACCATGGAGGCCGAGGAGTTCAATTACTACTTTGAGCACGGTGAGTTTATGCCCGCGTCTGCCAAGGCCGCCAAAGCTGCCCGGCATGACGATACCATCGAGCGCCCTGCCCGGAAAATTTCCATGATTGACGGCTATGCGGCGGAAAAGGCCGAAAAGGAAAAGGCCGAAAAGGAAGCAAAAGAGGCCGCTGAGAGCGAAAAGACCGCTGGAAGCGCGGAAGCACGGGAAGAAAACAAGGAATAAATTACAAAAGACATGGCCGATTTTTCGGCCATGTCTCAGCTTATCAAAAAAGTCCATGCCGGACTTTTTTGACCGCGCTTTCCGCCGGGCGTTTTGACGCTGTCAAAACGCCGCTTCGCACAACCGGCTTGTTTTCAAGCCGGTTGACGGCGGCTTATCCTATTTGAGGCGGGCCTTGCCCCGTCAAGCTCCCCCGCGCCCCAATGGTTTCACTTCAGCAGACCTTTCTTGACAGTCTCAGACATGGCCGAATTTTCGGCCATGTCTTTTTTTGCTTAATATTTATTTCAGTGCGGAGATGTTGCCCGCCTGAATGGCTTTCAGGTTCCGGCGTATTTTTTCCTCAGGCCAGTCCCACCAGCGAAGCGCAAGGAGTTTTGAAATGATCTCGTTGTCAAAGCGCCTGCGGATGGGCTTTGCCGGAACACCGCCCACGATGGTATAGGGCGGCACATCCTTTGTTACTACCGCCCGGCTGCCAATGATGGCTCCGTCGCCTATGCTGACCCCGGCGAGAATCACCGCCTCAAAACCGATCCATACATCGTTGCCCACAAGAATGTCCCCGTGATTATCCCAGGCCCGGGCGATGGAGACCGGGTCGGGCTCCAGGCCCCACTCCTCAAAGAAGATGGGGAAGGGATAGCTGCTGAGACTGCACAGGGAGTGGTTCGCGGCGTTGAAAAGAAACTTTGCCCCACAAGCAATGGAACAAAATTTGCCGATCACCAGCCGGTCGTGGTTGCACTCGGGATAGTGATAGAGCACGTTGTTGCGCTGGAAATCCCGGGGGTCATTCACAAAATCGTCGTACATAGTATAGTCGCCTACGGAAATGCCGGGGCCGCTTACAACATTCTGCAGATACACCGTGCTGTGCCCCTGAGAACGGGGATAAATTTTCCACTGCGGAATCATCATAACCTCCTGAATTTATAAGTTTTTATTTTCCGATGATCCCGCCGAAAACAATGCAGCGCTTCACGCATACCACCTCTTTTAAATGATTTTTTCTAGTTTCCCGCCTCCCGGCGCTTTACGGCGCGCAGCGCAATATAGCCCCGATTGCCCCGGGGCTCAAGCTGAATGCGGGGGCTTGAATCATCCCAGGCGTAGCCGATAAGGCTGGGATCATAGCGCGCCATGGCGTGCTGCACGGCCAGAATGGCCTGCTCAAAGTCCGCCTCCCGGAAGGGTTCGCCCTGAAAGACAAGATATTCGGCGGGGGGCAGATCAATTATTTCAAAGCCCGCAGGTACCGGCCCTTCATAGCCCGCCTCCGCCTCAACACCCTGCACATAGACGGAGGTATTGGGCCGGCGGTACTTATCCGGAAGCCACAGGCACACCGGTTCACCGCACAGGGAGTCCATGCTGCTCAGCAGCCCCCATACATCGCAGCCAACCTCGCTGCAGTAAGCAAAATACTCCGCCGCCTTTACACCACGCTTGATTATTACACGCCGGGCGGGCTTCTGAATAACCTGGACAAATACGCTCTGAAGATTTTCCATTTCGTGCATATCCTTTCTCAGCTCTCTGAATTTGACTCCGTAGGGAATGAAGAGAGGAATGGGGACGGGCTTTCGGGCGTATTCGCCGGGGTTGCAGCCAAACTGCCTGTGAAAGGCCCGCTGATATCCGTCCACACTGCCGAAGCCCAGCTCACAGGCCACGTCCAGAACCCGGCTTTCCCCGCATTTGAGAAGCCGCGCCGAGCGGCTCAGACGCAGGGCGCGGATATACTCTGCCGGCGTCATCCCGAGCCAGGCACGAAACAGCCGGTAGGAATACCAGGGCGAGTAGAGTGATACTCCCGCAAGGTCTGAGAGCGTAATTTGCCCGCTCAGGTTCTCCCCAATATAATCCTGCATCCTCTGGACGGCCAGAATCTGTTCTTCCATTCCGCTCATCTCCCAACGCCACTGATTCTACACGCTTTTGAAGGAATTTTCTCGACTTTCCTTGCCGTCTTTTCCCGCAGGGCGGCGTTTTTTCCCGGCTAGCAATATACGCGTCGCACTTTTCGCAGTCAAGCCCGCAGCAGCCAATCCGCTCTCTCATTATTCAGCGCCGGCCTTCCTATAAAAATATGCTATAATAAAGACTGCTGAATAAACCGCAAAGCGGTTTGTTCACCCGGCGTAAGCCGCAATAAACGACAAGCCCCAAAAATATAAAAAACTGCTTGAGGGAAGGCTCCTTATCTGCTATACTGCTACCGTGTAGCGCTTTGCTCTTTTCCCCTCCGGGGAAAGGGGCTTAATTTCTGGAAACAAATGAAGAACCAAGGAAAGGCAGAGATATATGAAATTAGGTATCGTCGGCCTGCCCAATGTGGGCAAGTCCACCCTGTTCAACGCCATTACAAACGCCGGGGCCCAGTCGGCCAATTTCCCATTTTGCACGATCGAGCCCAATGTAGGCATGGTCAGCGTGCCTGACAGGAGGCTTGACTATCTGGCGGAGCTGTACCAGCCCAAGAAATACACCCCCGCCGTTATAGAATTCGTGGACATTGCGGGCCTTGTGAAGGGCGCATCCAAGGGCGAGGGCCTGGGAAATAAGTTTCTGGGCAATATCCGGGCAACGGACGCGATAATCCACGTAGTGCGCTGTTTTGACGATGAAAACGTGATCCATGTGGAGGGCGGCACTGACCCCAAAAGGGACATAGAGATCATTGACCTGGAGCTCATCATGGCCGACATGGAGATGGTGGAACGGCGCATAGACAAGGCCCAGAAGGCAGCCAAGGGGGATAAAAAATATCTTCACGAGGCGGCGCTTTTCAAAGAACTGCTGGAGCATCTGAACGAGGGCAGGAGCGCCAGAAGCTTCCCTTGCGACGGGGACGACAGGGAGCTGATTGCGTCCAGCGATCTGCTCACCGCAAAGCCCATCATCTATGCCGCCAACATGGACGAGGATGGGGTTTCCCACTATGAGGACAACGCCTATTTCAAAACTGTTGCCGGAATCGCCCGCCAGGAGGGCGCTCAGGTGCTGCCGATCTGCGCCAAGGTTGAGGAAGAGATGGCGGAGCTTGAGGCTGAGGACAGGCTCATGTTTCTGGAAGAGCTGGGCCTCGAGGAGTCCGGCCTTGACCGGATGATAAAATGCTCCTATGCGCTTCTGGGCCTCATATCCTTTTTGACCTGCGGCGCCGACGAGTGCCGGGCATGGACCATAAAAAAGGGTACCAAGGCTCCCCAGGCCGCAGGGAAGATACACAGTGACTTTGAGCGGGGCTTTATCCGGGCGGAGATCGTAGCCTTCGATGACCTCAAGGCCTGCGGCAGTATGAACGCCGCCAAAGAAAAGGGCCTTGTACGCAGCGAGGGAAAGGAATATGTGATGCATGACGGGGATGTGACCCTGTTCAGGTTCAACGTCTGAGCCGGAGGGCGGAGAATGTTTGCGTTTGAGCTGATAGGCGTGGCGGCCTCGGCGGTGTCCGGGGCGATGGTTGCCATAGACAAAAAGGCGGATGTTTTCGGCGTGCTTTTCCTGGCGGTTATTACCGCGCTGGGCGGCGGCATCCTGAGGGATATGATGCTGGGCCACCTGCCGCCGAGAATGTTTACCAGCTTCATTTATATAGCGCTGGCTCTGGCCTGTGCCCTTGTTGTCTTTCTGGATGCCTACATGCGGCGGGAAAAGTACAGGGCCCAGATCGTACGGCTGGATGCGGTTGTGAATGTGTTCGATGCGGCGGGCCTTGCGGCCTTTACGGTGATCGGCATGGACATGGCCATAGCCGACTGCGGTATGAGCAATCCGCTGCTTGTCATTGTGCTGGGCATGACCACAGGCATCGGCGGCGGAATGATGCGGGACGTGCTCACAAACTCCATGCCCAAGGTACTGAGAAAGCGGGTTTACGCCATTGCCTCTCTCGCGGGGGCCCTGGCCTATTATCTGCTGCTGCGCTTAGGTGCGGGGAACATTGTGGGCGCCTTTGCGGGTATGCTGCTGATTTTTGCTCTGCGCATGCTGGCGACGAAGTACAAATGGAACATGCCCAGCGCTTGAATGTGAACAAAGTTTGACATTTTGCCTTCGGTTGCTGTTTTGTTGTTGACCTGGCAGGGAAAATGTGGTATAGTCACCGCACGAATAAAGGGAGTAGCTTACGCCGCAAGGCGTTGATGCGTCGCCAGCTCAGCCTCTACAAGAGGCTCGGCGCATTGGATACTTTATGTATTTTGCGAGACTTTTACAGCGCCCTTGCTGTAAAAGTCCTTTTTATTGGTTAAAACAGTGATGCTGCTTTAATAATAGGTGTTTGGTATTTTGCGTGAATGGAAAGGGGTAAATGAACAGATGAAATTCTACTGCGAAGAAAAAGATGCTGTTCTTCAGCAGCTCAACGCTTCGCCCGAGGGCCTTTCGGCTGAAGAGGCCGCCCGCCGCCTGGAGGAAAACGGCAGAAACCGCCTGGCCGACGCGCCGGGAAAATCCCTGCTGCGCCGCTTCCTTGAGCAGCTTGCCGACCCCATGATTATTATCCTGCTGGTGGCGGCTGCTATCAGCGGGGTGCTGGCCGTGGTGGAGGGAGAGAGCTTCGCGGATGTGATTATCATCCTGGCGGTGGTCATTATAAACGCCGTTCTGGGCGTCTACCAGGAGAGCAAGGCGGAAAAAGCCATTGAAGCCCTGCAGGAGATGTCCGCGGCCACATCAAAAGTGCTTCGCGGTGGAAAGCTTATGACCGTGCCCAGCGAGGAGCTGGTTGCGGGCGACGTGATCCTTCTCGAAGCAGGAGACGCCGTACCTGCCGATGGCCGTCTTATTCAGAACGCCAGCCTCAAAATTGAGGAGGCCGCCCTCACAGGCGAGTCTGTCCCCGTCACCAAGTTTATAGACATGATAAACCTCTCCGAGGGCGCGAAAGATGTACCTCTTGGGGACAGAAAAAATATGGTCTACATGGGAAGCACCGTGGTCTACGGCCGCGGGACCGCCGTCATTACCGCCACCGGCATGGACACGGAGATGGGCAAAATTGCCGATGCGCTGGCCAAGGCCGAGGACGGGCAGACACCCCTTCAGATCAAGCTCAGCCAGCTTTCCAAAGTCCTCACCTGGCTTGTGCTTGGCATATGTGCCGTTGTTTTTGCGGTTCAGCTGCTGCGTGCGGGCGGCTTTGCGTTTGAGGTGGTTCTCAATTCCTTTATGGTGGCGGTGTCTCTGGCGGTTGCCGCCATACCCGAGGGCCTTGCCGCCGTGGTTACGGTTGTGCTGTCCATCGGCGTTACCAACATGTCCAAGCGAAACGCCATTATCCGCCGGCTTACCGCTGTGGAAACCCTGGGCTGTGCGCAGATAATCTGTTCCGACAAAACCGGGACGCTTACCCAGAACAAGATGACCGTTGTGGACTTCTTCGGCGACAGCGAGGAAGCGCTGGCTGTGGCCATGGCCCTCTGCTCCGATGCGGAGCTGGGGGATGACGGTCTTGTCACCGGCGAGCCCACTGAGGCCGCACTGGTTGCCTGGGCCAACAAGCTGGGCCGGGACAAAAATACACTGAAGGCCACCTATCTGCGCTGCGGCGAGGCCCCCTTTGATTCCGGCCGCAAGATGATGAGCACCGTTCACACGGACGGGGCCGGCTGGGTCCAGTTCACCAAGGGCGCGCCGGATGTGGTCATCGGCCTGTGCACCCATTATATGAAAGACGGCGTTTCCGTCCCTATGACCGAAGCGTACCGCGCCGAGATCCTCAAGGCCAACAAGACCATGGCCGACCGGGCCCTGCGGGTCCTGGCCTGCGCCAAACGCAACTGGGCGCAGAAGCCCGAGAGCGACGAGCCGGAATATCTGGAGCATGACCTGTGCTTCATGGGTCTCTGCGGTATGATCGACCCGGTCCGCCCGGAGGTTCTGGACGCAATCGCCGAGTGCCGGGGGGCGGGCATCCGGCCCATTATGATAACCGGCGACCATGTGGACACCGCCGTGGCGATTGCAAAGGAGCTGGGGATTCTTACCGACGGCACCTACGCCGTCACCGGCTCTCAGCTCAACGACATGGACGATGAGAAGTTCGCCCAGGAGTTCAGAAACATCAGCGTTTATGCCCGGGTTCAGCCCGAGCACAAGACAAGGATCGTCAACGCCTGGCGGGGCGCGGGCTATGTGACCGCCATGACCGGCGACGGCGTCAACGACGCGCCCAGCATCAAGTCCGCCGACATTGGCGTGGGCATGGGAATCACCGGCACTGACGTTACAAAGAACGCCGCTGATATGGTCCTGGCCGACGACAACTTTGCCACCATCGTGGGCGCCGTGGAGGAAGGCCGCCGCATTTACGACAATATCCGCAAGGCCATCCAGTTCCTCCTGGGCTCCAACATGAGCGAGGTCATAAGTATCTTTACCGCCACCCTTCTGGGCTTTACCATTCTCCAGCCTGTGCATCTGCTCTGGATAAACCTTGTGACCGACTGCTTCCCCGCCCTGGCTCTGGGCATGGAACAGGCCGAAAAGGACATTATGCGCCGCCGTCCCCGTGAGGCCAGAGCCGGCATTTTTGCCGGCGGCATGGGGATCGATATCGTGTATCAGGGTGTGCTGGTGTCTCTGCTGACGCTGGCGTCCTACTTCATCGGCCACTTTATCGAGTCCGGCACCTGGGCCATCACCAACAGCGCCGATGGCACCACCATGGCGTTTCTGACCCTGTCCATGGCTGAGATTTTCCACAGCTTCAACATGCGCTCCCAGCGGGGCAGCATCTTCCGGCTGGGCACCCGCAACAAGGTCCTCATCATTGCCGCTGTTGGCTCTCTCATTGCCACGACTCTGGTCTGCGAGCTGCCTTTCCTGGCCGCCGCCTTTGAATTTACAAGTGTTTCCCTGATGGAGTATGTGATAGCCATCGCTCTCGGCGCCTGCGTTATCCCTGTTGTGGAGCTTGTGAAGCTCGTCCAGCGCCGTCTTGGCAAAAAGCAGTAAACAAAAACCACTTTCCCGGCCGCATATATGCGGCCGGGATTTTCAAAATTCCGATTGACAGAACTTTTCCGGCGTGTTATCATACAAAGAGCTAAAGGCTTTGACGGAGAACGCGGAGGCGAAACCGTGCAGAGAGGGCGGTCACAGGCTGCAAGCCGCCCCGGATACGCGCTCCAGAGCGACCACTCCCGAGCCGGGACGCAGAAAAACAGTATGCCTCCCCGTCCGGCGCGCGTTACGGCGCCATAAGAGTTAAAATTCAAGGTGGAACCGTGCGGACATGCACCCTTGGCGTAAATGCGCCATGGGTGCTTTATCATTTTATGGAGGAGAACAAAATGGACGATAAAAAATATACTTTTGAAAACCCCGAATATAGGGACACCTACCGTCACACCACCAGCCACATCCTGGCCCAGGCCGTAAAGCGCCTGTATCCGGAGGTGAAGCTGGCCATTGGCCCGTCCATAGAGAACGGCTTTTATTACGATTTTGACGCCCCCTTTGCCATTACCCCCGAGATCCTTGAAAAACTCGAGGGCGAGATGCGTAAAATCTGCAAAGAGAAGCTGAAACTGGAGCGCTTTGAACTGCCCCGGGCCGAGGCTGTCAGATTCATGGAGGAGCGGGATGAGCCATACAAGGTGGAGCTGATAAACGACCTGCCTGAGGACGCCGTCATCAGTTTCTACCGCCAGGGTGAGTTTACCGACCTCTGCGCCGGCCCCCATCTGGACTCCACCGGCAGAGTCAAGGGCAACGCCATCAAGCTCACCTCCTGTACCGGCGCCTACTGGAGAGGCGACGCCAGCCGCAAAATGCTCCAGCGAATTTACGGCACCTGCTTTATGAAGAAAGACGAGCTGGACGAATATCTCGCCCGCATCGAGGAGGCAAAAAAACGCGACCACCGCAAGCTTGGCAGGGAGCTTGGCCTGTTCATGCTGGCTGAGGAAGGCCCCGGCTTCCCCTTCTTCCTGCCCAAAGGCATGGTTCTTCGCAACACCCTTATCGACTACTGGCGTCAGGTTCATAAGAAATACGGCTATGTGGAGATATCCACCCCCATCATTCTCAATCAGGAGCTCTGGCACAGAAGCGGCCATTGGGACCACTATAAGGACAATATGTATACCACCGTTATCGACGGAGAGGACTATGCAGTCAAGCCCATGAACTGCCCCGGCGGCATGCTGGTCTACAAGTCCGAGCCCCATTCCTACCGGGATCTGCCTCTGCGGGTGGGCGAGCTGGGCCTGGTGCATCGCCATGAGCTGTCCGGCGCGCTCCACGGTTTGTTCCGCGTCCGCTGCTTCACCCAGGACGATGCCCATATTTTCATGACCTGGGATCAGATGAAAGATGAGATTAAAAACGTCATGAAGCTCTTTGACGAGGTGTACTCCGTCTTTGGCCTGCGCTATAAGATCGAGCTGTCCACCATGCCCGAGGATCATATCGGCGAGGAGAAAGACTGGAACTTTGCCACCGAGACGCTCAAGGAAGCCGTTATGGAGCGTGGCAAGGACTTCGAGATCAACGAGGGCGACGGCGCCTTCTACGGGCCCAAGCTGGACTTCCATCTGGCGGACTCCCTGGGCCGCACCTGGCAATGCGGCACCATACAGCTTGATATGCAGATGCCTGAGCGCTTTGCGCTGGAGTATGTGGGCGAAGACGGGCAGAAACACCGCCCCGTTATGATCCACAGAGTGGTTCTGGGCTCCATTGAACGCTTTATTGGCGTTATCACCGAGCATTTTGCCGGCGCGTTCCCTGTGTGGCTTTCTCCCGTACAGGCCAAGGTCATGCCCATCACCGACCGTGCTGCCGGATACGCAAGGAGTGTGGCAGAAAAGCTGGACGAGGCCGGCATCCGGGTGGAGACCGACCTCCGCAACGAGAAGATCGGCTATAAGATCCGGGAAGCCCAGATGCAGAAGCTGCCCTACATGCTGGTCGTTGGCGACAAGGAGTCTGAAAACGGCACCGTCTCTGTGCGCACACGGAGCGGGGTTGACCTGGGTGCCATGTCTCTGGACGCTTTCCTGTCCAGGATTAACGAAGAGATCAGCACAAAGGCAAAGTAAAAAACGGAATAAAATCAGATTGCCCTCACAAACTAAGGAAAAAAGTTTGTGAGGGTGATTTTTATGAGCGCGGAGAGAAAGAGACTTATTCTGGCCCTTGTGCTTATTTTCGCGGTGAATCTGTTTATCATTGCCCTGGCCCGCAGCGCCTCGGCGGATCTGTATAAAAAAGGCGCCAGCGGTCAGACGGTAAAGGAGATCCAGTCAAAACTCCGAGACTGGGGCTATTACCGCGGTCCGGTTGACGGAATCTATGGCAGCAAGACAGAGGAAGCCGTTAAATATTTCCAGAGAAAGAACGGCCTGAATGCCGACGGACAGGTGGGAAACCAGACTCTGGCCGCCCTTGGCATCACGCCGACCGGAAATTCCGGCGGCGGGGCGGCCCAGTCGGGGGACTTATATCTGCTGGCCCGGCTTATTTCAGCGGAGGCCAGGGGAGAGCCCTATATAGGCCAGGTCGCCGTGGGAGCTGTGGTGCTCAACAGGATTGATCATCCCTCCTTTCCCAACTCCCTCTCGGGGGTTATCTATCAGCCTGACGCCTTCACCTGCATGTATGACGGACAGTTTGACCAGCCCATCAGCGAAAGCGCATACAGAGCGGCCCAGGAGGCCCTGAACGGCTATGATCCCAGCTACGGGGCAATCTACTATTTTAATCCGTCTACGGCCACCAGCGCCTGGATATGGTCTCGGCCCCTTATCGTCACCATAGGCAAGCATCGTTTCTGCTCCTGACAGCACAAATTGAGTTGAAAAGAGCGCCGGCGTGAAGTATAATGTCAGAAAAAAACCGGGAGGATAAGATGGCATACTGCGTAAAATGCGGCGCTTATGTGCCGGATGGCCATAGACGCTGCCTTGCCTGCGGCTATGACGAGGCAGCAGCAAACGAAAAGAAAGAGACAAAAAAGGGCGGCGGGGCAGACTATGCCTTTGGAAAGGCCTCCTTTAAGGAAGAACTTGAACGGCAGCGGCGTGTGCAGCAGGAGCGGAGCCGCCGCTGGGCGGAGCAGGAAGCGGAACGCCGCAGGCAAGGGCGGGGGCCTGGAGAAAACAACGGCGCGAAGAACGATTCCGGGGATTTCGGCGAATTTCATGCCGAGCCCAACAGGCTCCTGTCAGCGCTCAGCTACCTGAGCGTTCTTTTCATACTGCCCTTCCTGCTCTGCCCCAATGACCCCTTTGCCCGTTTCCACGCCAAACAGGGCGCGGTGCTTTTTGGGTTCGGGGTGTTGGCGGACGTAGTGGGAAAAATTATTCCCATCGGCTGGGTACTGACGCTCTTCAGACTATACTGTATATATAAAGGTATGAGCTCCGCTCTCGCAGGGCGCAGGGAGCCTCTGCCTTACATAGGCAGGTTCGGCATGATGTAAGGCTATTTTGTACCATAAACTGCCAGCGGACCACAAGATTTAGAGCGTAAAAAACAATTAAGAAAAAAGTCAAAAAAGTGTTGACAAATGCCCCTTTCAGGTGCTATATTATCCAAGCACCGGGGGCCTGGTTATGGGCTTGAATCTAAGCCGAGAATTCAGTCAGAAAAGATTGAAAAAGTTCTTGACAAACGAAACGAGCTGTGCTATGATAATCAAGCTGTCGCCCCGAAAGGGGAAAGGCGCTGGAGTGTACCTTGAAAATTGAACAATGTAAGAAGAAGCTTATGCAAATAAGCACCAGAAAAGGGTTCAAAGAAGTCAGAAATGACGATAAATTCTTTTGAGAGCTGGAAAGCGAATCAAGAAAATGATTTTAACCGGGAAACCGGTTGAGATACAATTGATTGAGAGTTTGATCCTGGCTCAGGATGAACGCTGGCGGCGTGCCTAACACATGCAAGTCGAGCGAGAAGTCATGGATGGAATCTTCGGAGGAAAGAAATGACGCCTTTGCCTCAACTGGTTTTGCAATACTTTTCTCAAGCAGGGTAATATGGAGTCTGATTCCCTTGACTTGTTTCTTCAAGAACAACTTGAAAACTCTCCGGTCGGGAGTCGTGGCCTCCTGTTCATGCCTTATCTTCGCGGAGAGCGCGCTCCGTGGTGGAGCAGCTCCGCAGGCGGTGGTTTCATAGGTCTCAATTCCCGACACACGAGGTACGACCTGTGCCGAAGCATTCTCGAGGGCGTGTCATTTCAGCTTGCGCAGATCAAAAACCAGATTTCGACGATACAGCCTTTTTCCAGTATGTGCTTAGTTGGTAGTGCCGCATCACAGGCATGGCAGCAAATTCTGTCTGATGTACTTGAAGTTGAGATCACGGCTTTTGACCATTCCAGTCTTATTGGCTGTATCGGCAGCGCTGTAATCTGCGGCGTCGCGCTCGGCGAATTGAACAATTACTCGGACGTTTACTATTTTAGGCAAAATCCAACCATCACTCTCCCAATCGAAAAAAATGTTAAAATGTATCAAGAAATTTTCCCTGCCTTTGAAGACTGTTACTATGCATTGGCCGACATCAGTAAGCATCTCGGTCAACTGTAGCCGTTGCTCTTTCATGATTTCCTAATGAGCGTCTTTTATCATATCCATCTGAGAAAACCGGCAGAATCTCCGCCGCCCAAAGGCTTCACCCATTTTCAGTAATTGTTCCTTCACAGGATTTATGGTGTCAAAGAAGGAACAATCCGTGCCCTCGATATTGTAGTAGTAGGAAGCAAAAGATAAAGATATTGAAGATGGTGAGCAGGTCGTAGAGGCCTTTAATAAGTACGACCGACTCACAAAGGGAATCTAGTGACTAAAGAAACTGGTCGAAATGCAAAAACAAAGGTGCAAGTTTCTACATCATGATAGTGAGCTTGTTAGCCCAATGAAAAAGAGGGATACCCAGTAAATGGGTATCCCTCTTCCAGTCTGTCGAGGAACCCGGTCTGCACTCAGGAGCAGACTGGGTCTCGAACATATATGAGCGAAAAAACAGCAAAGCGAAACGAAGGTAACAGGTCCCTCCATTTCCATGTGGCCAATTTTTTCAAGTTCATGGCAGCAAACTTAAGCTTCACCCAGTTTGTGACCTGAGCCAAGCCTCTGTATTGCGTATAACGCATCGCGTGTTTTTCCTTGGCGTCCGCGAAGACCCGTTCAATGGTTTCCTTTCGGCACTTGTAGAGCTGCGCGTACGCAGGCGTATATCTGGCATCGTCCGCCAATTCCTCATAGTCCTTCCAGATATGCCGCTGCACCGTTTTGATACAGTCCCTGGAATGCGTACACCGTTCTCTGGTCGGACAGGCCGCGCAGATATTCGGATCGCTCTTGTATTCCCTATATCCATCCCGGTTCGTGGTGCTGTATTTCAAGGGCTGGTATTCGGGACATATCACGCAGTCGTAGAATTCATCATAGACATACTTCCACCACTCGTGTCCATTCTTCATGGTCTGCGGGCGCTTGTAGGCTGTGGAAAGGACTCTGCCATCGCCGAACACTTTCTTGCAGATATGAGGCGTTTTGTATGCGGCATCGGCCACAACGGCCTCTACCTGTGGGAAATTTTCCGTTACTTTGTCGTAAACTTCATCAAAGGCCACGCTGTCATGAACATTGCCGGGAGTCACAACTGTTTCCAGCACGAAACCGTTCTTGTCGCAGGCGGTATGCGCCTCATAGGCGAACTGCCGCTTGTGCTCGCCCTTTACGAATAAGCCGCAGTCTGGGTCCGTAACGCTTTTCGTTACGGTACGAAAGCCTTGCTTCTTCCTGCGGGCCAGCTTCTTCTTAGAGGTGTTGTCTTTGTGCTTCCTAGGAGACGCCGGAGGATCGTTGTCATCATCAAAGGGCTTTTTACCATGCGCTTCTCTATCAGACTATACCAACGCCACATGAGGCGTGGCCGACAGCATGGAGCTTTGCCCGCGTAAGGAATATCCCCGGCTTGGCCGGGGATATTCCTTACGTCTCTCTGCCATGATTACAGT
>OLPA01000659.1_pt1 | contig 31796 bp, 33 predicted proteins | sample 1672811 | NCBI WGS metagenome assembly OLPA01 (sample SAMEA3136726, study PRJEB25190) | human gut metagenome | biome: human gut; feature: human-associated habitat; material: faeces | place: Austria | collected 2013
CTGACTACTGCTAATGGAATAACAGGTTCGGCACTGACCGAACCTGTTATTCCATTAGCAGTAGTCAGACATGTTGCTTCTCCTTCGTTGATGATTTGTTGTACAGACGACTCATTGTGCAAATGTTTTTGGTCAAGCATCCCTGCGGGATTTCAATGGCAGACTATGCCATTTTTCTTCTTACGGTTGAAAACAGATGCCGACACTTCGGCTGCCAGTAGTCCTTCCCATAGACGAGGATCTCCGCCAGCAGGCAGACCGGAAGAGCGGCCAACACGTCAATGGAGGAGTGCTGCTTGACAAAGCAGACCGCCATACACACCATCAGCACGAACAGCGTCAGCGCTGCCTTGAGCCATCCGCTCAGATCCTTGTCCTTCAATGCGACAGAGAAAATCCCCAGCGAGTAGGCCATATGCAGCGACGGGCAGACCCCGGTTGGGGTGTCAAAGGTATAGATGATGCCCAGCACCCAGGTAAAGACGTTCTGCCTTGGGAAAACCGCTGGGCGCAGATCCTGCACACTGGGATAGACGATATAGCAGAGCATAGCCACTGCCTGTGTGATCATGATGTAGACCTGCAGCTTCTTGAAGCTCTTCACATCGTAAAAGAAGGTGTAGGCCTGTGAGCCGGCAACCAGAAAAAACCAGCCCACGTAGAAAACCACAAAACCCTCCCGGAACGGGATCACATCGTCCAGAAAGCCGTGGATCACGTGACAGCGCTCCGGTGGGATCAGATTCTCCGTTAGAAAATACATGGCGAAATAGATTAGCCAGCCAACCAGCAGCTTGGTGTGGGCAAAGTGCGGCTCATTCAGACGCTTCAGGGAGAAACCGCTGTAATCAACCCGCTGCTTCTTCATGGGTGTAAACCTCCCCCCAATGCTTTCTTCCATAAGTACCTCACAGTCCCGCCAGGCGCAGGCAGAGGTAGGCGGTGGGAATGGAGAACAAAAGGCTGTCCGCCCGGTCAAACATTCCGCCGTGGCCAGGGATCAGATTGGAAAAGTCCTTGACGCCGATCATGCGCTTGATGAGAGATTCCACAAGATCACCAATCTGCCCCATACTTGAACTGACAAGGCATGTCAGCACACAGAGCCACAGGGGAACCGGGGTATATAGAGTCCCGATCCATGTCATGCCCCGGAACCCAATGCCGAGCAGATACACAACGACTCCGGTAAGGATGGCAGTCCCTGCGCCCCAGAAAGCTCCTTCTACGGTTTTGTTGGGAGAAATGGCGGGGGCCAGTTTGTGCTTTCCAAACCGCCTCCCTCCAAGCATGGCACCTGTGTCGCACACCCATGTACCCAGGCAGGCAAGCGACAGGGTTTCCAGCCAGATGTCGCTGTTGCCGATGACCATGATAGCGCTGAACAGGACGCAGGGGTAAGTAAGACCGGCGGCCGTGTCAAGAGCACCATTTCCGTTCACGCGCTTTCGGAGGACCCCGGAGAACATGGCCAGATACACAGCCCCTATGAAACAAGCGCAGTATGCAGCAAGGCCGACATGCAGAATCGTAAAAACCGCCTGGACAAGCAGATACAGCAACATGACATGAAGAGAGCAGAACATATTCAGCTTCTCCATCTGATGACTGTACTCATAGGCACAGAGACATCCGGCCAGAGCAAAGCCCAATACTCGCGTGATCGGCGAAAGGAAAACACAGAGGAGCAAAATAGCAATCATAATGGAGCCATAGATGATTCTGTTTTTCATCTGCATGTGGTTTACCTCCTGCTTTCTGCGGTTAGGCCTCCGGCGCTGAAGCCTTTGTGATGACCTGCGGGATAAACTGCTCCGCAATCCTTCTAGCGTTTTTTCTGCGAGACCGGAAGAAGCCGGTCAGGGAGAAGGTCAAGGCGCCGATCATGTTCACGAACAGATCCTCCATCGTATCAAAAAGCCCAATGTCCAGATATCCTCCGAGGCCCAAACTCTCTCCGTTGATGGCTACATCTGTGATACCGTCCACGAAAATCGGTATGTTGCTCTGCGTGGGATCGAGCATTACGCTGGAAAAGCTCGTAACGACGGTATCCTTCTGCATATCCATGAGAAACAGGCGGTCGGCAGCAAACTCAAAGAACTCCCACAGCACGCCAATCGTCATGGAAAAGCAGAAGGCCACGATGGCAAGGAAGGCCGGTGACAGATGAAAATGCGTGGCATCCTCCTGATTCAGGATATCTACAAGCGAATAACCGATGGCCGCGCACAAAAAGCCCCATACAGTATGCGTAATGGTGTCCCAATGCGGATAACGAACGTAATAGCATGCGATTTCCCCAAGAATCTCACAGGCAAAAATGTGGAGCAAAATAACGATCTGAAATCCGGAAGGAAATGCGATTCCCAAGCGTTTCTGCAAAATGGATGGCAGCAGGAAAAGGAACAGTACCAGCAGACAAATAAATACATTTTCATAATCGCCCTGCACGGTAGAATAGATCATGGCAGCCAAAACGAACAGGCGCAGCAGGATCCATGTGATAAATGCCCAGCGGTTATGCTTCCACTGCCAGCGAAGACTATCCTCGGCAGTTTTGCGTGTTTTTTTCAATTTCTCTCGTTCCTCTCTTATTCAATTTGGGCGAGAACAAAAAAGCTATCCTTTATTGACCGCTGGCAATAGGAATCTTAACTGCACCGCGCTCGCAACAGTTGCCCCAGGAATCGATAAGCTGACCATCTCGATAGACGTTGATGATCTCGCAGTTATTGGAGCAGCGTCCACAGCCGACTTCGCGTGTAACAAATTCCATGTTTTCAATGTTGAAATCAAAGCCATTGCGATCAGTTCCGCGGCGGGCCAGGATAGCTGCACCCATGACGCCCATCAGATGCCCGTTTTCGTCTACGGTCACACTGCAGTGCAGCATATCCTCAAAGGCTTTTACAACACCGACATTTTTGCTTACGCCGCCCTGAAACACCACTGGGGTGGCGATCTTTTTCCCTTTTCCCACATTGTTTAGGTAGTTTGCCGCAACTGCGTTGCAGACGCCGGCGATGATGTCCTCCCTCGGATGCCCCATTTGGATCTTGTGCACCAGATCCGATTCGGCAAAGACCGTGCAGCGCGCGGCGATAGGCGTCGGGTGTGCCGAGCGGAGCGCAAACGGCCCCATCTCCTCCACCTCAATGCCGAGCCTGCGCGCCTGACTAGAAAGAAATGCTCCGGTTCCTGCGGCGCAGAGCGTGTTCATGGCGTAATCTACAGCCACACCGTTTTCCACCAGGATGATCTTGGAATCCTGTCCACCAATCTCTAGAATTGTATGGACGTCGGGGTGAAAGGTCGTTGTACCGACTGCGTGGGCAGTGATTTCATTTTTCACCACCGTCGCACCGACAATAGAACCGACCAACCGCCGTGCGCTCCCCGTTGTTCCTGTTGCAGCCACCGTATAGGTATCCTTGTCGAACTGTTCCTCCAGCAGCCCCACCAGCTTTTTGACCGCTGCGATGGGATTGCCCTCTGTCCAGATATACGAGCTCGCCAGAATGGCGTTTTTCTCATCAATGATAGGCGCGTCGTGCCTCCCGGCCGGAAAAGCCAAGAGCTTTTCCCAGGTCTTCAAACGCCTGCGCTTCACTGTGATGATGCAACACATCGACATTACAAGAGAGAACGCGCTGCGGCGTATCCCGGAATACGTTGCGTGCCTGATCGTACAGGCCTTCAAAACGGGAGCAAAAGCCCTCCCTCCGACCGTAATTGCTGTAGCGGGGAATAAAAATAGCATCACATTTGCCAATCAGCGCGTCCACATGGCCCATGTAGAGCTTGTTGCTCAGGCAGGTTTCATCAATGGCGATGGCCGAGCCGCGCTCCAGGATCTCCCGGTTGCTCTGAGGACTGAGAACGGTCTTTACGCCCAACTCATCAAAGAACTCGCTCCATAACATGCCATAGCGGTGGTACAGTAAAGCGCGAGGAATTCCCACCACTGGTGTATTGTTTCTCTGTCTGTCTAACATTTCAGTTCCCCTGCAAATAATCTCTTTTTGCTGTGTAGTCTCTTACTCGACATAGTCATCAACGATCTCTTCCGTGATGATATCCGGATACTGATTTTGAATGATTTTCACCGTCGACAGAACCGTGATCAAGTTCATGATTCCGTCCATCAGCAGAGAGATTCCGAGAAAGATCATCAGGGTTCTTGCGCTCTCCGAAGTGCGAAAAATCAACAGAACGCCGACAACTCCAGCCAGGATTGCGACAGAAAGAATCAGCCACCATTTTGAAATTCCAAAAGTCTTCGCGTCAATGGCAATCTGAATTTTCAGAAGGCCGTCCATAAAAAACGCGATACCGACTGCAATGCAGATCGTTTCGATCACATTGTCCGGCTCGAGAATCACCATGATGCCGAGCGCAATCATCAGGATCCCAAAAGCCAGATCATATTGAAACGCAAGGCGATACAGATCTTTTGAGAGATAACCAACTATTTTTATCACACCGAATACGATGAGGCACACACCGGTGATAATGCCGAACGCGGCAAGGGAAATCTCCGGATCCACAATCAGCAGAATCCCGAAAAAACAGAGAGCTGCCGATATGAAAATATAGCCGATCTTGGCAACCTTCATTGGGGCAACAGAACGCATAACAATCTTTCCTCCTATGCATGTGTTTGGTTATCTCAATCTAATGCATAGTAAAAGAAAACGGAATGGACAGGAGGAAATGGCTGAGCGAAAACCATACAAAATCTGCGGTTTGTTGAAAAATTGAGCAAAAAAGGCTGACGCAAAAAAACAGGATGAAAATCGCAAGCTGCCTGTTCCCCTCATCTCTCTTTTTCCTGTACGATGTTATCACAGCGACCCTCCAAAAACGCTGACCGCATTCCGTTCCCAAAATGCGGGAAGGCAGCCGCCGTATCTCCGGCGACTGCCTTTTTCACAAACTGCTTCTTATAATGCCATCGCATGGCGAAATCAATCGAGGATTCGATTGATTTCGCTGCCAAACGACAAGTTTGGCAGCGAATGATTCTTCAAATCATTCGCGCGATGCTCATTACAATAAATATCCAGCGCAGCAGCCGTGCTGCTGCGCTGAGCAGCAAAGCTGCTCGGCGGAACGCCTTACGGCGTTTCGCCATCAGATAATCATTATTACGAAAGTGGAGGTGCCTTATGTCACAGATTACAAAACGCGCCTTGGAAGCATCTCTGAAAAACCTGCTTCTGAAAAAACCCGTAAACAAAATTACCATCCAGGACATTGCTGAGGATTGCGGAATCAACCGAATGACCTTCTATTATCATTTTAAGGATATCTATGATCTGATCGAATGGTCGTGCGAAGAAGACGCCCGCAGGGCGATCGAAGGAAACAAAACCTATGACACGTGGGAGCAGGGTTTCCTAAACCTCTTTTATGCGGTGGAGGAGAACAAACCTTTCATTATGAATGTCTACCGTTATGTCAGCCGTGAACAAATCGAGCAGTACCTCTATCGTGTGGTCTTCGACCTTCTCATAGATGTTGTTGAAGAATGTTCGCAGGGGTTGAATGTTAGAAAAAACGACAAAAGGTTTATAGCGGACTTTTATAAATATGGATTTGTGGGTCTTATGCTGGAATGGATCCAGCACGACATGAAGCAGGATCCGAAGGAAATCGTCTCTCAGCTGAACATCCTGATTGACGGAGATGTCAAACGGGCGTTGGAAAAGCAGCGCCAGGATAAATCTGCATCAAAAATGGGAATTTGATAGAAACTTGCTCAAGGTTTGCTGCGGTGATGGATTCTTGAACGTACATTAAAGCCTGCTTATGGAAAGATTGCATTTCTGGACGTATGATGAGACCGCAAAATCAAAAGGAGGTTATCTCATGTACTATTCCAGTGGAAATTATGAAGCCTTTGCCCGGCCCCTGAAGCCGGAAGGGATCGAACACAAATCTGCCTACTTTGTCGGTACGGGTCTTGCCGCCCTTTCCGCCGGATGCTTCCTGGTGCGCGACGCACAGATGCCCGGAAAAAACATTCACTTCTTCGACCGTGATCCGATTGCAGGCGGCGCATGCGACGGATGGAACTATCCGGAGATCGGCTATGTCATGCGCGGCGGCCGCGAAATGGATAACCATTTCGAGGTCATGTGGGATCTGTTCCGCTCCATCCCCTCGATTGAGACGGAGGGTGTCAGTGTTCTCGATGAGTATTACTGGCTGAACAAGGCTGACCCCAACTACTCCCTCTGCCGGGTGACGGAGAAGCAGGGGCAGAACGCCCACACAGATGGAAAATTCTGCCTCAGCGACAAGGCTGCCATGCAGTTGACACGCCTGATCTTCACGCCGGATGAAGAGCTGGAGGAAAAACGCATCACGGATGTGCTGGATGCAGAAGTGCTTAACAGCAACTTCTGGACATACTGGCGGACAATGTTTGCCTTCTACGACTGCAACAGCGTGCTGGAGATGAAACGCTATATGCAGCGCTTTATCCACCATATCGACGGCCTGCCCGACCTGCGGGCCCTGCGCTTCACAAAGTATAACCAGTATGAGTCCATGATCCTCCCCATGGTCAAGTACCTGGAGAGCCACGGCGTAAACTTCCATTTCAACACCCAGGTCATGGATGTGCGCTTTGACATTCACGGCGGGAAAAAGATCGCAAGGCGTGTGGAACTTCTTGCGGATGGCCGCCAGGAGTTCCTGGATCTGACAGAGAACGATTATCTCTTCATTACCAACGGCAGCAACGTGGAGAACTCCTCCATTGGTGGGCAGGACAAGACCTGCGAGTATATCAATGATATCCGGCCCGGTGGGTCTTTCGACCTGTGGCGCAAAATCGCCGCGCAGGATCCGTCCTTCGGGCACCCGGAGAAGTTCTATGGCAATCCGGAAGAGTGCAACTGGATGGGCGTTACCGTCAATACGCTGGACGACAAGATTCTGCCCTACATCAAGAATATCTGTCAGCGTGATCCCTTGTCCGGCAAGGTCGTCACCGGGGGCATTGTTACGGCCCGCGACTCCGGCTGGCTCCTGAGCTGGACGATCAACCGTCAGCCTCAGTTCCATTCCCAGCCAAAGGATCAGTGCCTTGTATGGCTCTATGGGCTGTTCACAGACCGCCCAGGCGATTTCATCAAGAAGAAAATGCGTGACTGCACCGGCAAGGAGATCTGCATGGAGTGGCTGTATCATCTTGGTGTTCCTGAAGATCAGATCAGAGAACTGGCGGAATACAGCGCAAGAACGATACCGGTCATGATGCCCTTTGCCAGCGCGTATTTTATGCCTCGTACCGCGGGCGACAGGCCGGAGGTTGTGCCGGAGGGTGCTGTGAACTTCGCTTTCCTCGGCAACTTTGCGGAGGTTCCGCGAGACACTGTGTTCACAACGGAGTATTCCATGCGTACCGCCATGGTCGCGGTCTATACCCTCATGAATGTGGATCGCGGTGTTCCGGAGGTCTGGGGCAGCATCTACGATGTGCGCGATCTGCTGAAGGCGACGATCAGCATGCGGGACGGCAAGCCGCTTACGGAGATGAAGCTGGGCTTCAAGGAGAAGATTGCCGTTTCAAAGGCACTTGACTTTATCAAAGGAACCGATGTGGAAAAACTGCTGAAGGAATACCATGTGATTTAAGCGCAACAGGCCGGCTCTTTTGAGCCGGCCTGTTCAACTGGACATATATACTTCAAGACCTACTTTCCTGGCTTCTGCAGATCAATTCTTCCGTGGATCCCTTCTTCAATTGATAAATCCTGTGAATCCCCTCCAGGTATTCTTCCTTCATTCCTGTACTGATCCAGTCGAGAAGGAGCCCCAAGCACTCGCATTTGTGGTATCGGATGATCAGTGCACGATCTGATTGAGAAATCTGCGAAGCTGAAAAAACGGTATTGACATAGGTCGAGATCGCGTACTCACACACCCGCCATAAAGAGTTGACGTAGACATTGCGATTATCAGAGTTATAGATGTGCATGACGGCGCGCTTGTTTTCAAGGACAAATTTCATCGCAGCGTCAAGACAATCCTCAAGAGAGTTCAGCGTGGGATAATCCTGAACGATCCTGTCTACCTGCAAAGCGCAGATTTCTTCCACCAATTCCGGAATATCCTGGTAATGATAATAAAAGGTATTGCGATTGATCCCGCAGCGATCTGTAATATCTTTGACGGTGATTTTACTGAGGGTCTTTTCATTCAGAAGTTGGAGGAACGCTTCCCGAATTACTCGCTTGGTAATATTCATATTCGCCATGATCGATCCCTCCTATCTGTTCTATTATTATAATATAGCAGATTCGGCACATTGAAGTCAACAATTTTAGTCATGCAGTCCACCTATTTCACACTCCAATCATGCATAATATATGTGGAACGGAGTGTGATATCAGTGGAATTTGGCCACCGCCTCAAGGCGCTGCGAAAAAATGCGGGACTCTCTCAAAAACAATTGGGGGAAATGGTCGGCGTTACCAAATCCGTCATCAGCTTCTATGAACTGCAGGACCGTTCACCTTCGCCGCTTGTATTAGTACGGCTTTCGAGCGTTTTTCATGTAACGACGGACTATTTGTTGGGGATCGATCGAAGAGAGACGATCGATACAGCCGGCTTGTCTGAAAACGACATTGTCATCCTGCAGGCATTAGCGCAGCATTTGAGAGAAAAGAATCTTGCAGCTATACCAGATTAGAAAGTGAAGCCAAGCCGAAAAGCACAGTTCGGGGTAATGAAGCCCGGACTGTGCTTTTTAGTTATTCCGGGGCTTTTGTTCGACTTTTCTCCATAAGGTTCCCACTATCCATTTATTTGCACATTTATCATACGGCATAATGAGTGCAGTCCAAGAGAGGATGAGATAAAAATGAGTCTATGGCGCTATTCTTTTTCTGTATTTCGGTATTGATCTGCCAGCTTTTGAATCCTCTCCATGCGATTTTCCAATTCTGCGCTCATAATCGCGCACTCGTAAAGCTCCTTTTCCACTTCTTCCACGACAGGTAAGCCCTTTTTATATCGGATCTTGTGCTCCAGGCTAGCCCAAAAGTCCATGGAAATGGTGCGGAACTGCACCTCCACTTTCATCATGCGCTTTTCATCGTGAAGGAATATGGGGATTGCGACGATCAGATGCAGGCTACGGTAACCGTTGGGCTTGGGATCTTCGATATAGTCTTTTCGGGCCAACAGGGTGATGTCATCCTGACGGACAAAGGCCTCAGCCAGCATATAGATATCAGATGTGTAGGAACAGATCACGCGGACTCCTGCTACATCGTTCAGGTTTCTCTCAATGCTTTCCACAGTCAGCGGATAGCCGCGCCGTTGAAGCTTCTCCACGATGCTCTCCGGTGATTTGAGGCGGGTTTTTATCGTTTCAATAGGATTGCGGTCATATTGCAGGGAAAGCTCTTCGTTCAGAACATTGAACTTGGCAGACACCTCCATCATCGCGCAGCGATAATAGGCCATGAGTTCTTTATAAGGCTTTGTATATTTGTGTACGAGGTCTGTAACTTCCCGTTTGGCAAGCCGGGACAGCAGAAATTGCTCCAATTGTCTGTTCTCACCGAAATCTTTCAACGCCATTGAAACTTCCCTCCCCAGATATTGTACATATTGTAACAGATCCGGCAGATTAACAGAACGGGCAATTCCCGCCGAATGCATAACTTTGCTTGAAAAGGAGCGATCCCGCTTGAAAACAGGTTTTCTTTCCTGCTCCAACTATTTGCTGACCCTCGGGCTGCTGTGCTTTCCATTCGGGAGACTGCTGAAAAAGCACGATTTTATCTATACGAGCTTCCCATTTACAAGCCTCCCTTGCGAACGGTATGGAAAGGTATATGAACAGATCGGCATCAGGAAATGGCAAAAAGCAGTTCCCGACGTCAGCCGGATGTTCCCGTCGGTCGTTCCCAGAAAAGCAATAGACGCGCGTATGAGCACAGCAGAGATTGAAGATATGATCCAAGAGACCTGCGTAGCGGAGCTGACACACCTGTTGCTGTGCGCAGCAGGGATCCCGCTGTTCTGGATATGGCCAGGTGCCGGGGGCTGTATCATGTTTGCGCTCGATATTGTGTTTGGAAATCTTCCTTTTATTCTCATTCAACGCTATAACAGGCCTAGATTATTGCGCTATATGCGTCTTACAGAAGCCAGAGAAAGGAGAAATCAAAATGCGAGTATTAATTCTCAGCAGCAACAACGGCGGGGGGCATAATTCAGTGGCCCGCGCTCTGTGCGAATGCTTTGAGCACCATGGGGATTCCTGCGAGATCATGGACTGCCTGTCCTTCATCTCCGATACCATTTCGCAGGCCGTATCTCATTCTCACGATTTTGTTTACCGCCGTATTCCGGAGCTTTTCGGTGCCGGCTATGAACGAGCAGAAAAGGCTGAAGCCCTTTTTCAAGAAAACGGGAAAGTAAGAAAGCTGCTTTCCCTCGGCGTGGATGACCTCGGAAAGTTTATTCTTGACGGCGGCTACGACGCCATTTTGTGCACGCATGTCTTTGCTGCCATTATGCTCACGGATACGATGAAAAAATACAGGCTGCGTGTTCGCACCGCCATCGTTGAGACCGATTATACAAACACGCCCGGTTTCAACGCCAATCGGATGGACTGTCACTTTGTGCCGTCAGCCGAAATACGGGAGGAACGGATCGCGCGCGGAGTCAATGCGGAGAAGGTTTTTGTCTCCGGGATTCCGGTCTGCGATGCGTTTTATCATGTGCTTGAAAAAGGCGAAGCGAAAGAGATGCTTGCCCTTTCTCCAACGCATAAGCATCTTTTGCTGATGTGCGGGAGCATGGGAAGCGGCCCGATTCCACAAATCATGGAGACGCTTCAGGCCCAAATTGACACGAAAACAGAAATCACCGTTGTATGCGGCAGCAACCGTCTCTTGTATCGGCACCTTCAGGGAAAGTATGCCAATCATCCGCATATTCATTTGCTCGGTTATACAGACAATATCCCCTTGTTGATGGACAGCGCAGATGTGCTTCTCACCAAGCCCGGCGGAATCAGCATTACTGAAGCGGCTGTTAAGCGCCTGCCGATGGTTCTTATGAACACCGTTTCCGGTTGTGAAGAATACAATCTCAAGTTGTTCCTGCATTCCGGCGCGGCCCTTTCGGGCGGGACACCGGAAGAATTGGCGGCGGCCTGTCTCAGACTCCTTTCGGACGAGCCTATGCGCCATAAACTCCGCAACGCACTGGACTCTATCGCGGCGGAAAATGACAGGGAGGTCATCTATACACAAATGAAAGACACATCGCTGCCCCGACCGACGAACATCCCCGTCAGAAATGCTGCGCCGGTTGTTCAAAGCAGCCTCCGTCATGGTATCTTAAAAATGCCTGAAGCAGTCTATGAGGCGAGCGGGATCATCGTAAACGGACGGAGGCTGAAATCTTTTCTCTTCACGACTGACCTTGCCATTATTCGAAACTGTGATGCCGATGCTGTTTTTGCCGTATACCCGTTTACGCCTCAACAGGCCATCAGCGATGCAATCGTCAAGGCCTCGTATATCCCGGTATTCTGCGGCGTGGGCGGAGGCACAACAAAAGGCGTTCGCACAGTTGGTCTTGCAAAAGATGCTGAGGGGCAGGGGGCAATGGGAGTCGTTCTGAATGCGCCGATCTCAAATCCCAATCTCCGCGCGGTGGCGGCAGCGGTGGATATTCCTGTTGTCATTACGGTAGTCAGCGAGGACACCAATATTGCACGCAGGCTGGACGCCGGCGCATCCATCATCAATGTGGCAGGCGCTGCAGATACGCCGGAAATCGTTCGTAAGATCCGCACCCAGTATTCCGACATTCCGATCATTGCTTCTGGAGGAAAGGATGACGCGAGCATTCGAGAAACCATTCTTGCAGGTGCCAATGCCATCACATATACGCCGCCCAGCACCAAGGATCTGTTCCGCGTAACGATGAGTAAGTATCGGGAATCGTAATGAAGATCAAAACAAAATGGAAATGGCTCTGGGGCGTGATCCTGCTGTTTGCCTGGTCAACTGTTCTTCTGGTTTTCCTGAAAAGCAATGGTAACCTTAGCGTAAATAGCATTCTGAATTATAAGCCGGAGAACACCGGACTCGCCATTTTGTCTATGCTCGGATTGTTTCTGCTAAAGAGTGTAGACTTCCTGATGCATTCAGGCGTCCTGTATGCTGCAGACGGAATCATGTTCCCGCTCCCGGCTGCTGTCATGATTAACCTCATCGGAGCGGCTATTATGATAACGCCGACCTATTTCATCGGACGCACGCTGGGAGAGCCTGTCTTAGCCTGGATCGTGGACAGGCATCCGAAGATCCAGATGATCGCAAAGATATCTGAAAAAGGAGAATTTGCCTTAAGCATCGTGATGCGTATGATCGGGCTGCCGCTCCTGCCGGTCGGACTGTATTTGGGTGCGGTCAAGTGCCGTTTTACAAACTATCTCTTTGGATCGCTCATAGGCCTTTTTCCTCTCTTGTTGACGTATACCATAATAGGGACAAGCGCGGGAGATGTTTCCTCGCCGGTTTTTTGGTATGCCCTGGGCATTAATGTTTTCATCTGTATTTTAACCCCGATCGGAACCGCAGTTGCTTTCCGAAAGAAGAGAAATCATTCAGAGGATGTGAAAAAATGAGCATATTGTTGACCTTGGCAGATCTGTTCTTTATAGGCTCCGTATCCGGGTGGTGCCTGGAGCTTGTTTTCCGAAAGTTTTTCTCAAGCGCGAACCCGAAACACAAATGGATCAACCCCGGGTTCTGCATCGGTCCCTATGTTCCCCTGTATGGGTTTGGCCTCTGCATTTTATATCTTCTCGCATCCATTGGCGATTTGTACGGGATTGCAGGCAGCATATGGGGAAAGGCCTTGCTCTTTTTGGGAATGGCCGTCAGCATGACACTCATTGAGTACATTGCCGGAATCATGCTCCTGAAGGGCGCAAAGTTGCGCCTTTGGGATTATAGCAAGCTGTGGGGTAACATTGACGGCCTCATTTGTCCGCTGTTTTCTTTCTTTTGGGCTGTGCTCGGGGGCGTGTATTATTTTGTGCTGCATCCACATATTCTTGGCGCTCTGTCGTGGCTGGCAAACAATCTGGCATTTTCTTTCTTTATCGGCTTTTTCTTCGGGGTCTTTATTGTAGATATGGCTACCTGTGCTCATTGGGTGTCACGTCTGAAAAAATTTGCCGATGAAAACGGTGTCATCGTCAAGTACGAAAATCTGAAAGCGCACATCCGCCATGCGCAGGAACGCGCATCCCAAAAGGTGCATTTTCTTTTCGCCATCCGCTCGGATCGGGCTATTACCGAGCATTTGAAGGAAGCGCATGAGGCAATCGAGAAAATCCGTCACCATCGGGATAAACCGGCAGCGTAGAGAAAATCAGATAAAAACTCGCATTTGCTAAAAAAATACATAAAAGGGCCTGTTTTCTCAAGATTTGAGAGAATAGGCCCTTGTGTACATGGAGATAAAAGATTCTCAAAACTATAATAGAGGCACACACGAAGAGGAGGCAAATCCATGAAAGACAACAAGAAAGCCGCACGCGCCATCAAGGCGGATCTCAAGGAAGAAGAAAAGAAAGTTCAACAGAACATGCATGAGCTGAAAAAGCAGGCAAAGGCCGAGGCCAGGGAAATCAAGAATGTTTCCAAAGAAAAGGCTCAGATCCTGGATGTGGAAAAGGAAATCCGCAAGGATCGGCTCCATGCCGAAGCAGAGCATCAGGCGACCATGCGGCAAATGAAAATGGACGTAGAGTCCGAAACGAGAGAGCTGAAGAAGCTCCTTCAGCAGTAAAGAATCAAAGGAGGAATCAAAATGTCCGCATCCACAACCATCAAGAAATTCGGTCTGGAGAAAGCGTTCCAGTTCCTGTACAAGGACCCTGAGAACAATCTTATCAAGCTGATCGACTGGGCCGACAAGTTTTCCAATGGTGAGTTTCCCAGCCAGAGAGCTGCCGTGCGCGCCGCATTCACCGATCCGGAGAATGCCTATTATCCCTATGTTCGCCACATGATCAACGAGGTTGATCCCGACGTGCTGACTACCATCGCTGTTAACTTTTTCATCAATGCCAATCTTGTCGGATGGGACAAGCAGGAGAAGCTGCGCAATCAGTATCATTGCAACATCCCCTGGGCAATTCTCCTCGACCCGACCTCAGCCTGCAACCTGCATTGTGTGGGCTGCTGGGCTGCCGAGTACGGCAACAAGCTGAATCTCAGCTTTGACGAGATCGACGACATCATCCGCCAGGGCAAGGAAATGGGTGTATATCTGTACATCTACACGGGCGGCGAGCCGCTGGTGCGTAAGAAGGATATTATCAAGCTCTGCGAAAAGCACAGCGACTGCGTCTTCCTCTGCTTCACCAACGGCACCCTGATCGACGATGCCTTTGCCGATGAGATGCTGCGGGTCAGGAATTTTGTACCGGCCATCTCTCTGGAAGGGTTCCGGGAGGCCACGAACAGCCGCCGCGGATCCGGCGTCTATGAGCGCGTCATCATGGCCATGGATCGCCTCCGCAAAAGAAAGCTGCTTTACGGAATCTCCTCCTGCTACACCAGTGCAAACTGGGATTCCATCACCTCGGAAGAGTATTACGATATGCTGATTGAAAAGGGCGCCTATTTCATCTGGTACTTCCACTACATGCCGGTCGGCAATGACGCCAGTCCCGAACTGCTGCCTACGCCGGAGCAGCGGGAAACGGTTTACCGCCGCATCCGGGATTATCGCAGCAGAAAGCCCCTGTTTGCGATGGATTTCCAGAACGATGCCGAGTTTGTTGGCGGCTGCATCGCCGGTGGACGGCGCTATATGCACATCAACGCCAACGGCGATGTCGATCCCTGTGTATTCATCCACTACTCCGATTCCAACATTCGGGAAAAGACCCTGCTGGAAACCATGCGCTCTCCGCTGTTCCAGGCTTATCATGACGGCCAGCCGTTCAATGAAAATATGATGCAGCCCTGCCCCATGCTGGAGAATCCCATGAAGCTGCGCGCTTTGGTAGAGAAAACCGGTGCCAAATCCACCGATATGCAATCCCCCGAAACTGCGGATCATCTTTGTTCCAAGTGTGACGGCTACGCTGCCTGCTGGGCACCCAAGGCAGAGGAAATCTGGGAAGCGCGAAAAGAGCAGAAGGCCCGTGAAAATGCGGGCGAGGAGCAGTGATCAGACCATCTTCCCCGATGAAATTCGTTATGAGGAGCTGACACCATGGCAAAAAGCTATTTTACTTCCGAATCCGTTACCCGAGGACATCCTGATAAGCTCTGCGATCAGATCGCTGACCGCATCCTCGATGAAATCTTACGACAAGACCCGGAATCCCACGTCGCCTGTGAGGTTACAGCGGCCACGGAGCAGGTTCACATTTTCGGAGAGATTACCACGGATGCAAGGCTTGACTATGAGGAGATTGCACGAAAGGTTATACGTGAAATAGGCTATACACAGCCCGGGCGAGGCTTCGATGCGGATAGCTGCCGTGTGAATGTAGATCTGCATACACAATCGCCCGATATTGCACGCGGGATCAAAAGAAAGAACGCAGATGAGATGTTGAATGCCGGTGCCGGAGACCAAGGGATGATGTTCGGCTATGCCTGCAAACAGACGGAAAGTCTGATGCCGCTTCCTGTTGAGTTGGCTCATTCTCTTGTCAAGCGTTTGGAATCCGTGCGCAAGAGTGGGGAACTTCCTTTCCTGCTGCCGGACGGAAAATCTCAGGTGACGGTGGAATACGAAGACGGACTGCCGAAGCGGATCGCCACAGTTGTCGTGTCTGCCCAGCACACGGAGGACATTCCCCTTCGTGAGCTCCGGGATCAGGTGCTCTCGCATGTGATTCTCCCGACACTTCCGACCGCGATGATGAGCCCGCAAACCGAGTTTTTCATCAATCCAACCGGACGCTTTGTAGAAGGCGGTCCGGCTGCCGATTCCGGCTTGACCGGCCGCAAGATCATCGTAGATACATACGGCGGCTATGCGAGACATGGCGGTGGCGCTTTCTCCGGCAAGGATGCCTCCAAAGTGGATCGCAGCGGTGCGTATCTGGCGCGTTATATTGCCAAAAATATCGTCGCGGCAAACCTGGCCGAACGATGCGAGGTTCAGCTCAGCTATGCCATCGGGCTAGCCGAGCCTACCTCTATGCTGGTCGACACGTTCGGAACTGCGCATGTCAGCGACGAAGTAATTCAGGCCATGGTGAAAGCCAATGTCGATCCGAGACCTGCCGCGATTATTCAGAAATTTGCACTCACGGAACCGAAATTCTCCAAAGTATCCTGCTATGGCCACTTTGGAAGCAACGCCATCGGAATGCCGTGGGAAATCACGGATATTGCGCGGGATCTGATTCGGTAGATCACAGTTTGCCGGTGCCTTGCTTTCAGATGCTGAGGAGGGTGAATTATGATTAGCCAAATCTTTTCGGTTGCTGTCGCATCCGCTGCTCTGGTTTTCCTTTTAGTATGGAACTCCAGGAGGAACAAAAAGTAGCGCGTAAGTCATAACCAACCGACCCATTTGCCAGTCTGTACGGTGCGGCTATAAGAGAAAGGAGTGAGCATATGAGCAAAAAGAAGAAATCCCTGTGCGGTCTATTCGCTGCAATGATCATCGTAGCCCTCGCATTCGCCGTCAAAAAGAAGGCCTAAGCCGACGACAAGATTAACCTGTCTTGTTTTGCCCAAAAAGAGTAATATGCTACAATGAACAATAAAGGTGCATCCTCCGTTGAAGAAGAATGGATTCTTTGTCCGGTATGTGGAAGTAAAACAAGAGATAAAGTCCGATCCGACACGGAAATGATTCATTTCCCTTTATACTGCCCCAAATGTAAAAAAGAAACTCTTATTAATCTAAATCGTTTTTTAATAACAATCATCAAAGAGCCAGACCCATAGACGCAGAGCCGATGAACATGTGATTGATCACATTGTCCATCGGCTCTTTTTTATTTCAGTGGCAGAGGAGGCTGCCATGCTCGCGCCTTTAGAAAAAGAATGTAAACTGTCAAAAAACCGTCATATCTGAGACGGCATATAATAGTCGCAAACCAGAGATTTCTTTTCCTGAAAACAGAAATTATAAAGCTGTAGCCTGTGTACGCATTTTCACGTGCACAGGCTTTTTTCTGCTTTTAACTCCCAAAAAGTCGCTTCCATCAGTAGGTATAGGCTGCCGGTCGCCGCCTCCAATCAGATTTTTCCAAAGAAATTCAAATTGGAGGTAAGCAAAATGGATGGCCAGCATCCAAATATATTCGATAAGCGCCCAAAACGGCGCAAAGATAAAGATAACCCCTATGAGCTGTTCACGGTGGGAATCGGCACACCGGAACCGCTCTATTTTATCCGCTTCAAAAGATAGTGAAGGAAGTGAGCATATGCTGGAAATCGGCAAAGACCTGTTCGCGGCCTTTGACCAGTTTGAACTGGATGACATTTCTTATATGCACAAGGTTGACCGTCACCACGAGCAAAACATTTTGTCCGAAGAATCGTTGAAAGAGCGTGTATTGGAGCGGCCCGTTTCTGTGGAGGAAGATGTATCCCGGAGGATCGAACTGGAACATCTGTTTGGCTTGATCGCAGAGTTGCCTGCTATACAGCGCCAACGCCTGATCCTTTATTACTTCGGAGGCTATACATACGAAAAAATAGCAGAAATGGAAGGCTGCACGAAGCGGGCGGTCAAATTCAGCATTGACATTGCCCTGCGAAAACTGAAAGAAAAAATGTAATTTGCAGACTACACTTTTCCCATTTGGGTGGAGAAACAGGTGAAGGGCCTCAACGCCTTTCCCCTGTTTCCTCTATGGACAGGCTTTCCCGACAATCGAATACACATTCATCAAGTACATTCCCATTGCTGTTGCGAGAGCAAAAGCCAGTCCAGCGGCTGCGCGAGGATCTGTGCGGATGGAGGTTGCGGAAAGGCACTTAAACATGTTTTTCGGCCTGCTCATCTGACAGGGAGCGATCACAGCCGACTGCAAGCGCCGGGTGGTTCCCGCCGTGGCCATGACAGGCAATGGGGCCAACGATACTCTTGTCCAGTCACAGTCCGAGCGTGATCAAACCGTCGCAGGCAATGAGGGCAGCCGGCAGAGATCCTGCCAGGGGCAAAGACCCGTGGAGCGGATGAACTACCCGCCGCTTGGTGATTTCCCATTAGCAGGCCGGGGTGTCGAGGGCAAATAGGCTTGTTTGAACAAAACAGTCGCGCCGCAGGGCGAGATCATTTTGAGAATGTCAAAGCATCCTTTTCTCATCCTGAGGCGCGACGTCTACATAGGCGCACTGCGTCGAATTCCCTTTGAGGAGGATACAAGCTATGAGCGAAATCTATAAGCGTGGTGAGATATATAGTACTGATTTTGGGGATGGTCTTGGCTCCGAGCAAATGGGGCTCCGGCCTGCTCTGATTATCCAGAATAATGCCGGGAACTTTTACAGCCCGACGCTCATTGTCGCGGCCATCACTACCCAGCGCCACAACAAGCCCGCGCTTCCCACCCATTACTTTGTCGGAACAGACACCGGCCTTGACGCACCATCTATCGTTCTTCTGGAGCAGCTGCGGACGGTGAGCAAAGAGCGGCTGCATTCTTATATTGGGGAGCTCTCCAGCCGAGACATGAAACGTATCGTATATCCCCTGGCCGTCAGCCTTGGGATGCTCCGATACCAACGGAAGAACCTGGTTCTGACGCTCTGCAAGAAGTGCGCAGAGAATTTCCGCCTGGCCCACTATGTTCTTTATCCCGTGGGTGAGCGTCGTACCAAGGAGACCTGTGTACGCTGCAATTACTATATGGGGTATGACTATGAAATCATTCCACCCGTTGAGGACAAGTAATTATGGGCTTTAGTGATGTTTACCGTTCTGTTCTGAAAGAGTACCCGGACATTCTGACAGTAGAGGAAATGAGCAGAGCCTTAGGCGTCAGCTCCAAGATCGGATATAAACTGATCCGGGAGAATAAAATCGAATGCATCAAGGTGGGCCGCTCCTATCGGATACCAAAGGCCCACCTTCTTTCTTATATGCGAGTTTTTCTGAAAGCACCAACAAGCCCATAATCGCACATTGGACTTCTGCTCAGCTCCTGATTACAATGGGAACAGCCAACAGCAGAAGTCCAATTGTTCTACAAGAAGGAGGATACGCATGGTAGCAGGACATCTGCAAGAAAAGAACGGAAACTATTATATGGTGGTGAACTACCACGATGCCGCTGGTGAGCGGAAAACGAAGTGGTTTCCCACTGGCCTGCCCGTGAAGGACAATAAGAAAAAAGCGGAAAAGATGCTCATGGAGCTGCGGAAGGAATTTGTGCCGGATGAAAAACCATTGGAGCAAGGCATCCTTTTTTCGGATTTCATGCTGCAATGGCTGGAGATCGTAAAGCCTACGATAGCCGTTACCACCTATTCGTCCTATTCCAATATGGTTAAGGGTGTAATCGTTCCCTACTTCAAGGCCAAGGGCATTTCGCTCAGCGAGCTGAAAGCAACCGACATCCAGACGTTTTACATGGAGTAGCTGAAGCGCGTTACTCCCAATTCCGTCATTCACTATCACGCCAACATCCATAAGGCGCTGAAATACGCCGTGAAGATTGACCTGATCCAAACAAACCCTGCGGATAAGGTGGAACGGCCTAAAAAGAATCGCTTTATCGGCAGCTTTTATGACAGCGATGAGGTTGAAAAGCTCTTTGCTGCCGCCAAAGGGACAAATCTTGAAATTCCCATCTTCCTGGGTGCTTTTTACGGCCTACGGAGAAGCGAAGCCCTTGGGCTGAAGTGGAGTGCGATTGACTTCCAGAACGACACCATCACCATCCGTCATATTGTCACGTCCTGCAACCTTGATGGCAAGCACGTCCAGATCGCGCAGGATACCACAAAAACAAAATCCAGCCTGCGGACGCTGCCCCTCGTCCCTCCTTTAAGGAAAAGCTGTTAGCGCACAAAAAACAACAGGAAGAATACCGGCGCATATGCGGCAGGAGCTATGACAAGCGGTATTTGGACTACGTCTGTGTGGACGAGATGGGAACGCTCATTTCTCCGCACTATCTCACCTCCGCGTTTCCAAAGCTGCTTGACAAGAACGGCCTGCGGCATATCCGTTTTCACGATCTCCGGCACCCGTATGTCAAGCTCACGACAAAAAAATTTGCAACTTTTTTTGAAAATTTCCGGGCAACCGCATAGCTGCCCGTAGCTGTTCCATACGGCGTTCATGGCTCATGCCTCCTTTCACGGTTCCGCAGTTGCTAAGAAGTCCTGCGTAACATATTCAATCTCAATCCGGTCTCCCGGAAAGATATAGACCTTATTGATAAGCCGGTCAATCAGGGCTTGCGTCAGAGTGCCGGCACTGTCTACTTCCTGAACGATTTCACGCTGTTTCAGTCTTGCTTCGTAATCGCTTTGTATCTGTTTGGTCTGTGCGGTAATAGCGGCATGGACATTCTTTGCCTGCACCAGTTCCGCGTCATATACCGCTTTCCGCTCCCTGTAGGTTTCCAGGTCAATCTCTCCAAGCGCATACTGTTCATAGAGCTGCCGTTTACTGTCCTGGATAGAGTGCAGCTTATCTTCATGCTCGGCCTGCTGAACCGTCTGCAAATCCAGCTTGTCTTTGCTGCTGTCAATTCCCAGCGCCGGACACATCTGCGCCCGGATTATCTCAAAAACCGCCTGCTCCAGATCAACCATTTTTACCCTTACCCCGTGACAAGGAAGATTTTCTGCCACTTCGGAATGACGGCAGTAAAACCAGACATCATTTCTGAGTGACATGGCATGGTCGCAACATCCACAGAATACCTTTCCACGGAGAAGGTAGTCACGCTGCTTTTTATTGGGAAGGGAGAACCGCTTAATTGAAGCATTGGCTTTCTCAAACAGTTCCTTGCTTACGATTGCCTGGTGGTGATCCGGGATTTTGAACCACTCGCTTTCATCCTTCAATTTCATGCGGCGGCTGCCAATCTCCTGTACCTTGCGCTTACCGATCACATAGGTGCCGATATACCGTTGGTCCGCCAGCATCCGCAGCACCGTTGAACTGTTCCAGACGCCATGCGTTCGGGAAACATTGTAGTGATCTTTGCCTTTATTCCTCCGGTATTCTCCAGGCGTAGGAATCTTCATGGCGTACAGTTTCCTCGTGATCTCTGCGGCGGTATTGCCGTCGGCTGCCCATTCAAATATCTGCCGGACAATTTCTGACACTTCCTCGTCCGGTTCCATACGCCCGTCTGCGCTCTTACGGTAGCCATAAGGACAAATGACGCTTTGATACTCGCCCCGGCGCATCTTTGCGTATTTGGCGCTTTTCGTTTTCATGGACATATCCCGGCTGTAACACTCACTGATAAGATACTTAAAGGCAATGTCAATCCCTCCGGTATCTCCTTTGAAATTGGCGGTATCAAAATCGTCGCTGACAGAAATAAACCGGGTATGGTAAAGCGGAAACACTCGCTCAATGAAATAGCCGGTCTCAATGCTGTTGCGGCCAAACCGTGAAAGGTCCTTCACAATGATACAGTCAATTTTCCCGGCCTGCACCATTGTCAAAAGCTCCTGTACCGCGGGACGTTCAAAGTTGGTTCCTGTATGGCCGTTATCAACAAATTCCAGGACTTCGCTGTTATCCCATTCCTGCAGCGACATGGCCTTTTCCAGAAGGAGCAGCTTTTGGTTGGGAATACTCAAACTTTCCGTCTTGAAGTCCTCCACAGACAGGCGGATATAAAGGGCAATCACATATTTCTGCTTCATTTTACCGCCTCCCCCTGAAATTCACTCTTAAACCGGAAAAAAACACGGATATTCCGCTCATGGTCGATCTCAATCCGCTCAATCAGCCGTTCAATCAGTTCCGCCGTCAATACATGGTCCTGAGCCAGTGATTTTGCGTCTTTTTCCATTGCACGGTAGCGTACAAGCTGGTCATCCAGGGCATCCATATCTTTTTCAAGCGCCTCAATATCGCCGGAAAGGACAGTGATAGATTCCTCATAACCTGCTTTCAGTTCAAAATATTCATCGCTGGTTAAAATGCCCTGTACGAAGTTTTCATACAGCCCCCGGATTAAACGCCGCTGTTTCTCTATTTCCTGCCGTTTGGCAGACATTTGGGATTTCAGCCCGTCTTTTTTCTGTTTCTGCCTTGCCTCCAACTGAAAGAGAGGAAGGGACATACCCAAAGCAACGGACAGCTCTTTTTCTAAAATAGTGGTGACGGTTGCAATCAGCTCTGTCTCCTGCATCATCACGCCTTTGCAGGTATCTTTCGCCACACGGCTGTTCGTGAGGCAATGGAACCAGTAAATATCCGGGCCTTTTTTACGTTCCGCCCGTTGCCGGTGGAGGCTCCTGCCACAGTCGGCGCAGAATACCTTACCCTTGAAAATATTCGGGGTATAGGGGCGTTTGGGGACCGCCCGGCTTTCCTCGCAGACCTGTTTCCGGTATTCCTGTACCGCAGTAAAGAGTTCATGGCTGATAATCGGCTCATGGGTGCGTCTGGCAATAATCAGGTTGTCATCGTCAGCCTTGACCTGCTGGTGGTCCACCATCTTTGTTTTGCCCTGCACCAGATCGCCGGTATAAACTTCGCTTTCTAAAATCTTCATTACCGTGCGGGTCTGCCATTTGCCGCTCCCAATCAGGCCGGGGCTGGTGATTTCACCGGTGGATTTTTTGTAGTGGCTTGGCGCCGCAATCCCCATTTCATTGAGGTTACGGACGATACGGTTCAACGCTACGCGCTCATAAGCCCATTCAAAAATCTGTTTCACGACAGGAGCCGTATTCTCATCGATCAGCAGCTTGTGGCAGTTATCCGGGTCTTTCCGGTAGCCATAGGGTGCCCGTGCGCCAATATAATCGCCGTCTTTCATGGCCTGTCTTGCCTGTGCCTTGATCTTTCTTCCAATATCCAGAGAATAGGCTTCATTTATCATATTCTTCAGGGGAAGCATAATGCCGCCGTGAAGGTTGCCGGGGTCCGCCGTGTCAAACTGGTCCGTGACCGCAATAAAACGGACATTATGCGCATAAAAATACTGCTCAATATAATAGCCGGTATCAATAGAATTGCGTCCAAGCCGGGAAAGGTCTTTAACGATCACACAGTTGATATGGCCCGCTTCAATATCAGAGAGCATCTGCTGAAATCCGGGGCGGTGGAAATTTGTACCCGTCAGTCCATTGTCGATGTATGTGTCATAGACTACAAAATCCGGTTTGTCCGCCAGAAAATCATTCAGCACCAGCTTTTGGTTCTCCACGGAGCAGCCCCGTTTCTTGTTATCCTCCACGGAAAGCCGGATATACAGTGCCACATATACATATAAGGACGGCGCCGGCATGGGAGATTCCGTCTGTTTCCTGCTTTTTCTTGCCATTTAGCCTGCCTTCCTTTCTGCGGCCTGTTCCGCGATTTGCTCCGCCAGTGCGACGGCCTTTTTATATTCATCCTGATAGTTAAATTCAATATGCAGCTCGTCCTTGCCGATTACCCGGATACTGCGGATAAGCTGCATGACCGCACGGCGGTCAATTTCTTCCATTGTGGAGAACTGCATGAAATGGTTGATCCAGCGGTTCCGCTCGCTGCGGTTCTCCAGTACATCCGTCAGGCGTTCTTCCCATTCGTCAATCGCCTTTTGCAGAAGTTCAATGTCGGCATTGTATTTCCGCTTATAGGAAAGATATTCTTCTTTGGTGAGAATCCCGCTTACCAGGTTCTCATAGAGCTTTGTCTTGAATCCCTCGATCTGCGCCCGCTGCCTTTCGTTTGCCTTGATCTGCGCGGTATATTCCTGAACCAGTTCCCGGTTGATCCGCTCCTGACTAATACTGGACAGCAGAGCATCCAGGGAAGCTACATTTTCAATATGGCCTTTCAAGCTGTCCTGCACACACTCGATCAAGTCTGTTTCCTTTAACATGACAGAGGAAGTACAGCCATTTTTCTTTCCGGTCGGGCAATAGTAGTAGTGGTATTCCTTGTCCTTGTAACGGTTCGTCTTGCGGGTCATGCGGCAACCGCAGCACCCGCAGATTAAAATGCCGGAGAACAGGTAGACCTTATCTGACTTTGGAGAGGTGCGGGTATCAATCCTTCGGAGCCTCTGCACCAGATCAAAATCATGTTTCTGGATAATTGCCTCGTGGGTATCCTCCACACGGACCCATTCGGAGGAAGGCTTGTCCTCACGCTCTTTCAGCTTGAAGTGGGGCGTCGTCTGCTTTCCCTGTACCAGCGTTCCGGTGTAGGTTTCATCCTGCAAAATACGGATAATGGTAGTCGCAGACCATTTACAGTCCTTGCGATCCGTATAGCCGCCTTTTGCATGGGGCATCCCGTGATTGCGTTTATATGCCAGTGGGGAAAGTATGCCCATCCGGTTCAGTTCATCCGCAATATGGGAAGCGCTAAACCCTTCCAGACGCTTTCTGAAAATATCCCGCACCACACCCGCCGCATATTCGTCAACTTCCAGACTTTTATGCTTATCGCCGGTTTTTACATAACCGTAAATGGTAAAGGCTCCGACAAAATCACCGCTGCGGCGTTTCACATCCAGGGCGCTCCGGGTCTTTACAGAAATATCCCGGCTGTATGCCTCATTCATAATATTTTTGACAGAGACGGTAAGGTCATCGGCAGCATCGGTTTCCGTGTCCACGTTATCATTGATGGCGATAAAACGGACGCCGTAAGCCGGGAACACCCGGCGCATATAACGGCCAGTTTCTATGTATTCGCGTCCCAGGCGGGAAAGGTCTTTTACAATTACGCAGTTGGCCTCGCCCTGCTCGATCATCCGCATCATTTCCTGGAAGGCCGGACGGTCAAAAAGAACGCCGCTGTAGCCGTCGTCAATCTTTTCCGCAACAACCTCAATTTCCGGATGCCTGGCAATGTAGTCGTCGATCAGCCGCCGCTGGTTGGCAACGCTGTCGCTTTCCACTGATTTGTCATCCGTATAAGAAAGACGGATGTACTTAATGGTCTTGTAAACCTGCATAAAAAAACACTCCTTTCTTTGCGCAGAAAAATCCCCGCAATTCAAGAAGTGTGGCTATGCCGTATTCAATTCCTTTTCCGATTTCTATTCTACCACGACCTCGCGGGAAAGTCAGCCCCTTACTGAAAAATATCCGGCTTACCGCAGGATTCCTTTGATACATTCCTCCAGCGTGGCGCCGCCGGAAGCAAAACTGGCGTGGACGGTAAACTGTCCGCACTTGAAACGGTAAGGGTTTTTGATCTGTCGGACAAATTCTGCAATCCGGTCCTCACGGGAAAGCTCCCTGTCAACCGTAACATCCCGAATGTCTACCAATGTATCGGTTCCGCCAACAGCAGGCGTGTGTTCCATAATATCAGCTCCTTCCTGAAAATTCCTGGTTATCAAAACCACATGAATAGGCCGGACCCACGGCTACTAAGCACATAAATCCGGCCCATTGTATCTGATTTCGATTCTGTCTGCCGTATTTGCCACGCACCCCCGGCAAGCCCTGAATATACAAAGCTGGGGCTGTTACAGGCTGCGGTCAGCTTTGCCGCATCATAGCCCCGCATACGCCGCCGCTTTGCCAGAGCAAGCAAACGCCGCAGGAACTCTCCCCAAGTCTTTAGGGAGCCGTGAAGAAGTACCATTATGATCTGCGCCGTCATCGCGCCCGGCCTGCCACAGCCGGTTTTGTGGGTTACGTTGATCGCTCGGACAGCCTGATTCATCACCTCCTCGGCTGCCTGTCTCCGCGCCGTCCCATCTGCCGCTCGGAACACAGAATGAAGTACCTGTAACAGCGTATATTCGGTTGTCAAGGAGCAGGCGAGGGGCGTGGCAGTTATGACAGTATTTCAGTTAGGGCGGGCCGGAGAGCATGCTGCACGGCCACACCCGTCAGGCTTGTCCTACCGAATATGTCCCTCTATTAAGTAGTACATTTTTCGGGTAAAACGACGTGGCCTTTTATAATTTTTTTTCAAAATATTTTTCCAGACTCCTAAGGCCACGACGAATACTGTCTTTTACAGAGTTTTCAGAGCAGCCCTCCTTCCTGGCGATATCAGCTTTGCTCATACCGAGGAAAAAGTGTTCATAAATTCGATGGCGCTGTTTCTCCGACAAGGCAGACAATCCTTTGAAAATCAGTTCCGACGTCTGCTGCTGTTCTAAAATTTCCTCTGGTGTGGGCTGGTCCATCAGCGCATCCCTCTCTATGCCCTCGTGTCCTTCCAGGGAATAAAATGCTTGATAACGGTATGTACGAATCCGGTACGCTTCTTCCAGCAAAGTATACTCCCGAAGCAGCAAAGCGACTTCATCCGGCACTTCAACGATCACATCCGATGTATAAAACGGGTAATAGTCCCGCAGATTGATTTCTTTCATGGGTATTTCCTCCAATTTCAATTTGTTTGAGTGGATAAGCAAAATCGAAATCAGAGGGCGGGGAGCGGCATCCCGGACAGCCTTCTGTAACACAGGCAGCCGGAAGGCTTGTATGATCCGCAGATAAGAAAAAAGCGCGTACCTGTTTTGCTATAGGTGCGCGCCAAATGGAACAATTTGATGATTGCGGGGAGAAAAGATAAAAATATGTCGATACAAAAAGCGCCGCAGCCTTTTGAGCTGCGGCACAAAAATATATTTGATTATATCGTTGTCGTTTCCTGTGGAAATATAAGACTTTCCCAATGCACATGTTCGCCCCCATATCTGGGGGAACATAAACAGATCAGTCAATATGTGTGAATATTTCCCCCAATCTGTTTCTTTGGGGACATTATATAAGGTATAACTATCAGCTTCCTTGTACTTGTCTTTCAGAATACTCCAATATTCTCATTTTTTATTATTGACTTTTTGAGAATTAAATTTATATCCAACACCACGAACGCTGGTTACGTATTCTGGCACATCAGGGGAGATTTGAAGTTTCTGACGCAATCGGCTCATAAGATTATGGATGGCCTGCGCCGTGACATCTATATAATCCTCATCCCACACATGGTAAGCGATGGTTTCAAAAGTCAGTACCCGCCTCCGATTGATAATCAGAAGATGGAGAGCATCAAACTCTTTAGCAGTCAGATCGATTTCCTGATCGCGGATACATACCGTTCTCCCTTCCAGGCAGAAATACAAATCGCCGTCCCGGATTTCTGTTAATGTCTGTATAGAATCTGCCTGTGCAGGAGAGTTGTTGAAGACATCAGGAAGACTGCCGGAAAAAGAACAATCCTGTATATTTCTGGTAATAACATAAGAAGTCAGTTCTTTTTGCTGTTTTTCATCAAGTAAGACAAACAGCTTCTCGGCAATATCTCCACCGGACTCTGACAAGTCAAGCACTGCTAATTTCCCATGCTGTCACCACCTCTTTCGTTCTCTAAAGTCTCTTTCAATTTTTGAAACGACTCATCGCTGATAACATGCTCAATTCGACAGGCGTCTTGTTCGGCGATATTCCTATCAACTCCCATAAAAACAAGCTGCTCTGTAAAAAACAAATGGCGTTCATAGATTTTCTCGGCAATCCCCAGACCTATGGCGGTCAGATGGAGGAATCCATCATCATCCACAGTCAGAAAACCGCCGCTTTTCAAAACGCCCACCGCATGACTGACACTCGGTTTGCTAAAGCCCATGTGCCGGGCAAGGTCAATGGAGCGGACCATGCCTTGTTTCTTTTGGAGTATCAGCACAGCCTCCAGATAATCCTCCCCGGACGCATGAATCTTCATAGGGCCTCCTATCCTCAAAGGTTATACCGCCCAGCCAAGGCTCTCCTGCTGGATGTAGAACAACTTGTGATACAAACCTTTTTTCTTCATCAGTTCATCATGTGTGCCGCATTCCACCAATTTTCCATTGTCGAGGACAATGATCTGGTCGGCATCCACAACGGTACGAAGCCGGTGAGCAATCATAATGACCGTCTTGCCCTCCACCAGTTTTGCAATGGCCCGCTGGATTAAAACCTCGTTCTCCGGGTCAAGGGATGCGGTTGCCTCGTCCAGAAGAATGATCTGGGCATCTTTCAGCAGCGCGCGGGCAATGGAAATCCGCTGACGCTCACCACCAGAAAGCGTGCTGCCGTTCTCTCCAAGGACAGTCTGATAACCGTCCGGCAATCTCTGGATAAATTCGTCACAGTATGCCGCCTTTGCCGCCGCCATGACCTGCTCCTCGGTAGCGTTCCTATTGCCTACACGGATATTGTTAAAAACAGTATCGTTGAACAGGGTCACATCCTGGAATACAAAGGACATACAGCGCATCAGGTGTTCCGGTTCAATGGTGCTGACATCCATACCACCAATGGTGATCTGGCCTTTTCTTACATCCCAAAAGCGGGCGATCAGTTTGGAAATCGTACTTTTGCCGCTGCCGGAAGGCCCTACCAGGGCCGTTACGCTGCCAGCAGGAATAGAAAAAGACACATCCTTGATAACATCGTCCTGGTTATATCCGAAAGTGACATCTTTCAGTTCAATGTCATACTTGGATACATCCTTATCCTCGCCCTCCATAGCGGGCGTGGTCAGCAGAGTACGCATACGGTTGGTGACAGTCTCCAAATGAAACAGAGAGGTCAACTGTGAGAGAATGGCAAGGATCGGGCCGTAAATCTGTGTGGAGAACATGAGCAGCACCAACAGGGGGAGCAGTTCAATTTTGCTGCCGGTTATCAGCACCGTTCCAATGAAAATGGTGATGCCAAGTCCTGCTTGCAGGATCAGGCTGGCTCCCTGAACCAGAATACCGGAGGCCAGTTCCACCTTAATGGCGATTTTTCTCATGGCCTGGAGTGCTTTATCCAACGCATCAAAGCGGGAACCGCCAAGGCCGCAGGATTTGATGATTTTGATACCTTCCAGGTATTCCTGAATCTGGCTGGACGCCTCCAGCTTCACATCCACCTGTTTGTCAAACAGACGAAGCTGCAACTTGCGCCCGCCCAAGATGATAAGGAATGTGACCGGCATTGTGCAGAAGATAGCCAGGGCCATGCGCCAATCAAAAAACGCCAGACAAATACAAGTCAGAGTAACAGAGATAATATTCGCAATCAGCGGCGGGATGGTACTACTGAGCATGGATTCCATGCTGCTGCAATCCGCCATCATGTTGGTGGTAATGTCGGACAAGTCCTTTGTGTTAAAGAAGCTCATGGGGAGCTTGCGAAGATGCTCCGCGATCCGAAGTCTGGTCGTGCTGGCCTCCTTATAGGAAGCAATATAGGTTTTCCTATAATCGTTTTTCGCGGCCAGGAACACCAGAATAGCCGCCACCAGCCCCAGGCCCAGCAGCTTCCACAACGCGGCCCACGAAATTGCTTCTCCAGTAAACGGCTTTAACAACTCCCAAAAGAGCAGGCAGGCTACCATAGACGGAAGCAACAGCGCGATATTGGTTATTGTGCAGGCCGTAATCGCTTTTTTCAGGTCGGAGTAGCCTTTCTCCGACAGCATTAACTTTTCTTTCAACTTACTCATAGATCACACCGCCTTTCCTGTGCCAATTTTCCAGTTGATCGACTCCGTATAGCTGCTCCACATCTGTGCGTATTTTCCGTTCTTCTTCAGCAGCTCGTCATGGGTGCCGGACTCAATCAGACAGCCCTTTTCCATGACAAGGATCTGGTCAGCATTACGAATCGTGGACAGGCGATGGGCGATCATTACAACCGTTTTATTCTGGATCAGCTTTTCAAAGGCTTTTTGAATCAGGTACTCGTTCTCCGGGTCGCTGAACGCGGTTGCCTCGTCCAGAACGATAATGGGCGCGTCTTTTACGATAGCCCTTGCAATGGCAATCCGCTGGCGCTCACCACCGGAAAGGTGGACACCGGTGCTGCCGATCACGGTCTGGTAGCCGTTCGGAAGCTGCTCAATAAATTCATGGCATCTTGCAGCCTTTGCCGCCGCAATAACCTGTTCTTCCGTAGCATCTGGATTTCCCATACGGATGTTGTCCAGGATGCTCTGTTTGAACAGGAACGTATCCTGAAATACGAAGCTGACCTTATCCATCAGCGCATCCAGCGGAATGTCCCGAATGTCAACGCCGCCGATTTGAATACTTCCGTCCGTCACATCATAAAACCGGGAGATCAAGCTGGCGATGGTACTCTTGCCGCCACCGGAAGGGCCGACAATGGCTGTCACCTTGCCTTGCTCCGCAAGGAAGGAAACATGAGACAGGGCCTTGACCTGGGAATCGGCTTCGTAGGAAAAGCTGACATCCTGAAAAGCAATCCCATAGTTTTTAATTGTTGCCGCCGTACTCTTTTCGGGCAGGGTCGGGATACGCAGGATTTCATCCATACGCTCCACGCTGCCGTCAATCTGCGTGAAGGACTCCGAGATATACATGATCTTATTCAGGATGCCGGAAATCGCATGGACAATAATCAGGTAGAAAATGAATGTCAGCGAATACTCCCTGAAATCCGTGGTGTGCATCCCAATCAGAACGCCCACGGGAATCAAAAGCAGATAAATATTGTTGATGATCGTGGTAAAAGCAGGCATACAGTTCTGCCAGCCCAATGCGTACTCCAGCACGAAAGAGGTATAGTCTGTAATGGATTTGCTCAACCGCTTAAAGGAATCGGCGGTCTGATTAAATGCTTTGATCTCCGACATACCGCGCACATATTCCACGGAGGCGCTGTTCATGTTTTCCTGGGAGGTCTGGAAACGGTGCATTTTTTCCTTTGCCTCTCCGTTGAAACCCGCAAACTGCACGATAAAGGCCAGAACAATACCGACCAGACAAACCACACCATACCGCCAGTCAATTCCAAGAAGAATGATGACCAGAACAAGCGGCGCGACCAGCGAGGCCACAAAATCCGGGAGCTGGTGAGCGATGAATTTCTCAACGCTTTCGATGTTTTCGTCCATGATCTTTCTCATTTTGCCGCTGCCCAGGGTCAGATGATACCCAAGGGGAATCTGCATGATGTGGTCGGCAAAGGCCACCTTCAATTCATAAAGCGTTCCAAACGCCGCAACGTGGGAACACAACAGGGCAAAAAAGTAAAATACGATGTTTCCCAAAATTCCAGCCAGGGTCAGCCATCCCCAGGTCGAAATCGTGGAAACATTCAAGAGCGACATATCCGGGTAAACAAACAGGATTTCCCGAATGATGTAATAAATTGATAAATAAGGTACAAAAGAACAAATTGCAGCCAGCGCAGCCAAACAGTCCGGGCGGGGGATCGTGCCGGAAGTGATGTCTGTGAAGACTTATAAGGAAGCCCTTGAGATGGCAAAAAATTTGGATGTTGTATTGGTGCCTTATGAGTGTGCAGAAGGTATGGACCATACAAAGGAACTGATACAGTCCATAAAGCCGGGACAGTCTGTTGGAATATTTATCGGACCGGAAGGCGGATTTGATCCGGATGAGATTGCGCTTGCATGTGAGACGGGTGGTCAGGTCATAACTCTCGGAAAGCGTATTTTACGGACAGAGACAGCGGGACTTGCGCTATTGTCTGTGCTGATGTTTCAACTGGAGCAAGTTACATATTAAATTGCAGGGACATATATTGATGATAAGAAGAGACAGTGATCAACTGTTATTGGAAAAAAGAAAACAGGAAGTGAGATAGAATGAAGGAAGTATATCTGGATAATTCGGCGAC